>Ga0181560_10001436_pt1 | contig 22123 bp, 12 predicted proteins | sample 011ome_20_FD_133751 | JGI IMG/M metagenome (GOLD analysis project Ga0181560, IMG submission 133751) | Coastal salt marsh microbial communities from the Groves Creek Marsh, Skidaway Island, Georgia - 011509CT metaG (megahit assembly) | ecosystem: Environmental > Aquatic > Marine > Intertidal...
CCTCCCCGCCCCCCCGATCCAACCAACCCGCAGTCCCGGTGTTCCACAAGAGGATCACGTTCCTCATCGGCCCGCACGTCAGCGAACACTTTTTCAAGGCGAGAGACGCGGACATGTCGCAGAAGGAGGTGTACGAGTTCAACGTCCCGACGTTCGGCAAGGGCGTCGTCTTCGACGTCGACCACTTGACGCGCGCGGAGCAGTTCCGGTTCTTCGCGGACTCGCTCAAGTCCGACCGCCTTCGCTCGTACGTCGGGATGATGGTCAAGGAGGCGGAGGATTACTTCGGGAAGTGGGGCGAGTCGGGAGAGGTGGACCTGCTCGACGCGCTCTCCGAGCTCATCGTCCTCACGGCGTCGCGGTGCCTCCTCGGCAGGGAGATTCGCGAGACGCTGTTCTCGGAGGTCACGACGCTCGTGCACGACCTCGATAAGGGCATGGTCCCTCTGTCGGTTTTCTTCCCGTACGCCCCGATCGAGGCGCACCGGAAGCGCGACGCGGCGCGCAGAGACCTCGCCGCCATCTTCGACCGGGTGATTCAAGCCAGACGCGAGGCCAACGCGCACGAGCCGGACGTGCTCCAGACGTTCATCGACGCGCGGTATCGCGACGGCAGCCGTCTGACGAACGACCAAGTCCTCGGCATGCTCATCGCGGTTCTTTTCGCGGGACAGCACACGTCCTCGATCACGTCCACGTGGACCGGTCTGCTCACGATCGCGAACAAGGAGAGGGTCATGCCGACGCTGGAGGGCGAGCAGAAAAAAGTCATGGAGAAGCACGGAGGGAAGATCGACTTCGACGTTCTCGCGGAGATGGACGAGCTTCACTACGCGATCAAGGAAGCGCTGCGGATGCACCCGCCGCTCATCATGCTCCTGAGGCAGTGCCACAAGCCGTTCAAGGTGACGACGTCCAAGGGGAAGGAGTTCGTCGTCCCGAAGGGGCACATCGTCGCGACGTCGCCCGCGTTTTCGCACCGCCTGAACAACGTGTTCAGCGACGCGGACACGTACAAGCCGTCGCGGTTCCGCCAGCCGTCGCCGGAGGATAAGGAGAAGTTCGCGTCTTTCATCGGGTTCGGCGGCGGGAGGCACGGGTGCATGGGCGAGACGTTCGCGTTCATGCAGATCAAGACCATCTGGAGCATCCTCCTGAGAAACTTTGAGTTCGAGCTCGTCGGGAAACTCCCGGAGCCGGACTACGAGGGCATGGTCGTCGGGCCCAAGCACCCGTGCACGATCCGATACAAGCGACGCAAGCTTTGAGCGACGAGCGAGGAGGGAGTGCGAAACGAGGAGGAGATATTATCGTGTGACGTTCGCGCGTACAGTGTTTATTGAACGACCGCCGCTTGTAATGAGAGAATATGGCGTTTCATTTTTTTTGCGATGAGACTTCAGCCATCTTGACGAGCGCCACCGTCCACCCTCCGCCAGAACGATGAGCGCCCCGAGGAGGAAGCTCGCGTCCGCGGTCGCCGGGCTCGTCGCCCGGCGCGTCGGCGAGACGACTCGATGCGAACCGTGCGTCTTCTCCGACCGCGCGAGGGCGATGCACGCCCTCGCGCGCGGCGTCATCGCGCGCGACCGCGTCGAGAAGAGCCCGTTCGATCGCGACGCGCAGCAGAGGCGCGACGTCTCCGCGTTCAAGCGATTCCCGTTCCCCAAGAGCCACGGCGCCGAGGGGCTCCCGGACCAGTACCTGCGAAAGATAAAGAAGATCGTGCCGATGTCGGAGGTCATCGACAACTACATTCCCGGGAGCGGCAAGCACACCAGTTGTGCGTCCCCGCCCGGTCCCTCGCGCGCGATCGTTCGCGTCGTCGTCGATCCTCCCCCCCTCTCGTTCGCGCGAACCCTAACTCACGTCGACCGTTCTCTCCTCCCCGTCGCTCCGCAGACCCGCCCGCGGATCCCACCGTGTGGTACGGCGAGCTCCCCCCGGCCGGGGCCAAGCGACACTTGAAGGGCATGACCGCGGAGACGATCGAGGAGATGGAGAACCTGCCCTTGGACTGGAGCGAACTGGACGGACTCTCGGGGGACGACGACGACGACGAAAAGAAGAGACGCCGCGAGCGCCACGCGCGCGACGTCGGGGCTGGTGACTTCCCGACGTTGAAGGAGCTCCAGGACGCGGAGACGGAGGAGTCGAAGCGACGGATGCTGCGGCGCATCTTGGAGATGAAAAAACAAAAGGAGGACAAGCTCAAGAGGGTGAGCGTTAGGGACGAGGAGGGAAGGTCGGGCGCGACGGGTCGACGAAAAACCGCGACGGCGCGCGTCACGATCAAACCGGGCACCGGCGTGTTCTTCGTGAATCACAAGCCGTTGGACGAGTACATCTTAGACATCAACGAGAGAGGGTGGGCGCTGTCGCCGTTTGTGCTCACGAAGACGATCGGTTTATTCGACGCGGTCGCGAGCGTGCGAGGGGGCGGGCTGAGCGGGCAGGCGCAGGCGATTCGACACGGCGTCGCGCGAGCGCTGCAGCTGTACGAGCCGTCGTTCCGGCCGGCGCTGAAGCGTGCGGGGTATCTCACGCGGGATCCGAGGATGGTGGAGAGGAAGAAGCCGGGGCGGAAGAAGGCGAGGAAGGCGTTCCAGTGGGTCAAGCGTTAGATGATATGGTCAAGCGTTAGATGATATGAGAACTCCTACCGCACCGGAGGGCGCGGCGGCGTCGTCGCGCGATCCGTCGTCGAATTCGATTCGCTCTCGTCGCCGCCGCCGCGAATCGCGTCGCGTCGCGCCGCCTCCCTCCCCGCCCCCCCCGCGGGCTGCTTCAGAAACGCCCGCGCGATCTCCCCCGCGGCCCCCTCCTCGGCCTCGTCCTCGCGCGCCATGAGCACGAACGCGTCGAGCTCAGCCTCGAGCTCTCTCCTTCTCGTGACCATCTCGTTCCTCGACGCGCGCGCGGCGTCGAGCCTCTCGTCCATCTCCGCGATCGCGCGGTCCAACGCCTCCTCGTCGTCGCCGTCGAACGCGTCGAACGACGTCGACGCGGGGTCGGACCCGCCGTTCTCGTCTCTCGCGGCGACGAACGCCGCGCGCGCGGCGGCCGCGTCCTCGTCCGCGGTCGCTTCCATCGCCGCGAGCCGCGCTCTCGACGCCGCGCGTCGCGTCTCGACGTCCTCGTCGTCGCCGCCGTCCGTCTCCGCGGCCTCCATACTCCCGAGCTCCGCGATCGCTTCCAGCCGTCGCGTCTCTCTCCGCAGGGACGCCATCTCTTCCTCGATCCCGAAGCGCATCGCGAGGAGCTCGCGAACGTCCTCGCCTCCGGCGAGGTCGGTGAAAGATTTCATCTCCGCGGCCGTCGCGAGAAGATCCTCGCGGAGCGCGTCCGTGGCGGCCTCGACCTGGGCTCGCATCGCGGCGTACGCCTCGTCGTCGCCCGCGGGTGGGGGCGACGCGGGGGGGGAAGTCGACGCCGTCATGACGCGTCGCGGCGCGAGATCGAGTGCGAGCGAGTCAACGGAGGAATTGAATAATGACAAGACGCGTCGTCAAGTCGCTTTTAAAAGTTGGCACCGTGATGATGCACTGCGTGCCAGCGGCAAAACCGAGTCGACGACGACGCCGCGCCTCAACACCCCGGCGGAGGCTTCCGCGGGTGCATCATCCCCACGCACGCCATCAACGCCACCGCCGCGGTCTCCACCCTCAACCTGAGCGGCCCCAACCCCACGGGCGTCGCCCCCGCGTCGATCAGAGCCCCGAGCTCGTCCTCGGTGAAGTCGCCCTCGGGCCCGACGATCAACAGCCCCCCGGTCGCGCCCCGCCCCGGCCCCGACGCCGTCTCTCCGTCGTCGCCGTCGTCGCCGTCCGCGTCCCGAAGCGCGTCCCGAAGCGGCGGCGCGCCCGCGGCGGCGAGCAGCGCGATGGGGGCGTCGCGCACGCGTCGCAGCAGCGCGTCGAACGCGCACGGGCTCTCGACGACGAGCGCGTGCGTCCGCAGGCACTGCTTGCTCGCCGCCGCCGCGACGCGGACCCACCGGCCCTCTCGCCCGCGCTTCGTCTCGCCGCCGCCGTCGCCGCCGCCGCCGCCGTCGTCGTCGTCGTCGTCGTCGTCGTCGTCGTCGTCGTCGTCCGCGCCCCCATTCTTTCCTCTAGACTTCGCCCCTTTCCCTTTCTTACCGTTCTCGCGGTTCTTGCCCTTCTTGCCCTCCCCGCCGCCGCCCACGACGGCGCTGCGCGCCGTGAGCGTCGGCGCGAGCGACGCCGCGCCGAGCTCCGCGAGCTTCTCCACGAGCCAGTCCGCGCGTCCTCCCTTGAGCCCACCGCACGCGACCGCGACCTCCCACCTCGGGCCGTCGTACGCCGCGCGCGTCGCGTCGCCGACGCACGCGACGGAGACGACGCCCCCGCCGCGGCCGCCGCCGGAGGAGGAGTACGGCAACAGCTCCGCGGTCGCCGTCGCGCCGCGTCCGTCGCACACCTCGACGCGGTCCCCGGGCTTCAGTCGGAGCGCTCTCGTCGCGTGCCTGGACTCGTCGCGGCCGAGGGTCAGCGTTCCGCCCGAGGACGGGATCGCGTCGTCCTGTGAACGAGAGAGAGGGGACGGGTCGGACGGACGGATGGATGCGGATGTTGGACGACGCGTCGTCGCGCGTGGATCGGCGGGGACGTTCGACGCGTTTCGGAGGGACGAGCGGATCGGTGCGGTCGACGCCGTCAACGCGCGCACCGTGTAGAAGCGGTGCAGACGACCCGCCTGCGCCTCGCGCGCGGCTTCGAGTCCCGCGTCGCTCGCGCCCGCGGCGACTTCGCCGCCGCCGCCGCCGTCGCTCGGCGCGGCTTCGAGCGCGCGTCGAGCGCCCTCCCGCGCGCGACGACGACGTCGCGACGACGGGAGAATCGCGTCGACGCCGCCGCCTCGGGCGGCGCGCGAACTGTCGCGGGTCCACCGCGTCGTGATCGCGCGCGCGCGCGCGGACCGCGACGGCGCGTGCCACGCGCGCGACGCGGCCATCGCGCGCGACATCCCGACGAGCGCGCGGCGAGGTGTGTCTTCGTCGCGATAATTGTTAACTCCGCTGACGCGATTTCTAATAAACTACAGTATGACGCAGAGCGCCCACGGCGCGAGGGGCCGCCTTCGTCCCCTGCCCGACGTGCTACGACCCCGCGGTCGCGCGCCGCGTCGCCACCATCGCGCTCGCGTTCGCGTCCACGGACGACACGATGAACGTCGCGCCGACGACGCGCAGCGCCCGGGGGAGGAGACCGAGCCACAACCCCGCGGCGCCTCTCTCGCGAAACACCGCCGCCGCGACGCGCCGATACCCCCCGTCCCCGCCGCCGCCTTCCCCGAGGTTCGCCTGCATGCGCGTCTTCACGACGTCGAACGGCTGCGTCAGGACGCTCGCGGCGACGCCGGCGACGACGGACGCGGCGAGACGGTCGCCGACGGCGACGGCGGACGCGCCGACGTCCCCGTCGGCGGCGTCGCCGCGCTCCGCGAGCCGCCGCGCGATGAGCGGCGTCGCCCACATGAACCCGAGGACGTACGTCCCCTCCCTCGCCATCGTCGCCATCCCCCCGCGCGTCAGAACCCCGACCCCGTGCTCGCGTATCAGTCGTCGCGCCGTCCCCGGCAGGGACCCGCCGTGTTTCTGCTGTTGGATGGCGCCCAGGTCGAACGGGTTGAGCGCCGCGCCGCTCGCCGCGCCGGCGGCGAACGCGCTCGCCGCGCCGACCGCGCCGGCGTCGGCGCGCGGCGTTTGCGACGACGACGCGAGCGCGGCGAACGCGGCGCCTCCGCCGAACTGCGTCGCCGTCGTCGGCGCGGAGACGCAGACGCACGCGAGCCATCCGCGGTACCACGCGATCGGGTTCGCGAGCGGGAACCGGCGTCCGTCCTGGACGCAGTTCTTTAGCGCGTGCAGCGGCTGCGAGGGGGAGGGGGAGGGAGGGGAACGGGAAGGCGTCGGCGGTCGGCGTCGGAGGACGACGCGGCGGGGACGGGACGGCGACGGCGACGGGGACGGCTGCGTTCATCATTCATTCATCTCCGTCGCTCGGCACCCGACGGCGAGCGCAGCGCACCTGCTGACAGCTCACTTCGACGAGTCCCGCGAGCGCGCCGATTCCGGCTTTCGTCCATGGGCCGAGCGGCTCGCTCGAGGCCATCGCGGCGGTCGACGACGAGGACGACCGCGCGCGCGGCGACGAGTGAACGCCGACGAGGTCGATCCAGCGCGGGGACGCTGAATGAAACACGCGCGCGCTCGCTCGTTCAGTTCGTTTTCCGAGGACGAACAGATTGATCCGATCGCCCGCGCGCACAGAACGACGCGCCCTCGGCACGCGCGATCCGCGCGGATGTTCAACGCGTTGACGAAGGCGTCGACGCTGCGGCGGCTCTCGAGCGCCGCGGCCGCGGTCGCGTCGCGCGCGTCCGCCGCGTCCGAGACCCCCCGCGGCCTCGCCGCGTCCGCCTCCGCGCTCGCGCGCGAGCGGAACCCTAACCGCGGAGCGATCGGACGCGTCGAGGCGAACGCCGCGACGCGTCACCGCGCGTGGACGGCCTCGCCCTTCCTTTCCGCGCAACAGACGCGCGCGTACGGGCCGTACCACACGAAGTACCCCGAGGCTGCGCGCCCGCCGGACGCGTGGAACGACCCGGACCTGCGCGAGCTCGACGCGGACGGGAAGGAGATCCTCCCACGGAACGACTACCACGTCCTGAACATCCCGAAACACGGCACACGGAACAAGTGGCGACGACGGCGCGAGAAGGCGGCGTTCATTCAATGGAACGCGACCGTGAACCGAGAGAATCGCACGAAGCGCAATATCGAGCGGCAGGAGAAGCGAGTGGAGAAGTGGCGGACGTTGGCGGCGAATGCGCGCGCGTACAAGGCGCGAGTCGAGGAGGAGGCGGCGGCGGCGGCGGCGGCGGCGGAGGCGGCGGAGGCGGAGCGACGCGAGGAGGCGTCGGAGGGAGGAGGGCTGGACGAGGGAGCGCGGGCGAAGGAAGGGACGCGTTAGGTAGTCGGGCGGGCGGGCGGGCGGGCGAGTCGCCCGCGTGGGCACGGTAGGACGGTGCGATAGAACGAGTCGATTGGAAAATAAAATCGAATCGAAATATTTCAAAAGCGTCGAGCTAAACCCTGTCCCCGGCGAGACACTTCGGGGCCTCGCCCGGGTTGAAGTTCTCGATCACCTCCTTCGCGGTGACGAACTGCACCACGCTGCTGTACTTCCCGATCAGCGGCTTCAAAATCGTCCACACCGGCTTGAACGTCCACGGCGAGTCGATCGCCGCGACTTGCGACAGCCGCTTGGGGTAATACTCGCGAAACACGTCCAGGATGCAAAACTTCGCGAGGTCCAAGTCCGCGTTCGCGCCGGAGAAGCCTTGCATGTCCCACACCGCGTATATGCTCTCGCTGCCGTTCGGCGCGGCCTCCATCATCTCGATGCACTGCTCGACCGCTCGCACGGCGTGTTTTTTCGAGATCTCCAAGTCGCGGTCTTTGATGACGTGTTTCGCGACCTCGACGACGATGCACGCGCGGCCTTCCTTGTCCAGGTGCGGGTGGACGTACGCCGCGCCTTGCTCCAACGACGATCGCACGTCCTCGTCCGTGATCGCGCCCAACTCTTTCCTCCATCTCAGGAAGTTGATGAGCTTCGCGGACGCCGCGTCCGCGTCGAGCTTCCGGTCGCGAAGGAACCACACCATCGTCGCCTCGTCGCACTCCGGCGCGTCCGCGGCGGCGAGCGCGGTCTTCATCGCCTCGACGCCCGCGGCGATTTCTTCCGCGCTGCCCTGCATGGTCTCCACCCTCGTCCCGACCTCCTCTTCCGCGGCGACGATCACGCGCGCGCCTCGCCTCGGCGCGCGATTCGCTCGCCGTCCTCCAATCGCGCTCCAATCGACCTGCTGCGCCTTTTTTATCGCACGCCGCGTCGGATCGCGCCCGCGCGTCGCGGTCGCGCCGTCGCGAGCGACCCACCGCGCGCTCGCCGCGGTCGCGCACATCGTGCTGGACATCGCGCCCGCGTCTGCACGGGCGTGCGTCGCGCGCCGTGCGTCGAGGATATGACCCCGCGATTCGGTGACGACCTGACGCTAAGGTGGCCGAAAAAGTATCTCTCTGCTCGGAGCATCCTCGCGAGCCAATCAACGCACGCGGAGCATGATCCCGTATGCGTTTTTAGTCTGATGAAACGTATCGTACTACATCACACCGCCCCAACGAGACGAAATAGACTAAAGTTTCGCGAACGCGGCGTGTCCCCTCTCTCTCTCATCGTTCGCTTCGCTTCATTTCTTCGTCGCCGGCGGCGGTTTGATGTACCCCGTCCGCGCGACTTCCTCGCCGTGGTGGAACCGCGTCGAAAAGTTATTCTTCCGCTTCACGAGCCGTCCGAAGATGTCCCGCGGTCCCTCCGCGCCGGAACCCCATATCCGCTCCATCGCGTATCCTCGCAAGACGTGTACGCCGCCGAGAAACGCCCCGAACGACGAATCCCTCCCGTCCTCCTTAAACACCTCCGCGTTCAACTTAAACGCCGTCTCGCACTCGCGCACGACGTCCGCCGTCCACGCCTCCGACAACCCCGCCCCCGCGTCGTTCAGAGCTTCGTACACGGACTCCACGTACTCGGGCCTCCGCGCCGCGACGACCGCCTCGTCGTGCTCGTAGAACGCGGGGACGCGACGCAATCGCAGCGCGCGCTTCGTCGGCCACCCGAGCACGCTCCCGCCGAAGAGGTCCGCGAGGTACCTGCAGTAGAAGTGCGCGAGCAGCAACGGCGGGCCGCCCTCGGGGGCGCCGCGCTCCGTCTCCGCGGCTTCCGCGATTCGATTCGCGTACGCCGTCGTCGCGCTCGACGGCGGGTGCGCGTCCGGGGAGGTGTGAAGCAACGACCGGAGGTCGTGCTCGAGCGCTTCCGCGCGACGAAGTTCCGCGGAGAACTTTCGCCAGACCCGCCCGCTCGGCGTGGGGCCGCCCGCGCGCGTCTCGCTCGCGGCGGCGTCGAGTCGACGCTCGAGCGCGTCGTAGAAGTGGTAGTGCGCGGCGGTGAACTTCGCGTACGCGGTTCTGGACGTCAGCGCCGCGAGCGTGCCCGTGCCGAAGACCTGATGATGCGATGGAGAGAGAGAGGCGCGGGAGGAGGGGGGCCTGGGGGGTGAGGAAGCGGGCGACGAGCGAGAGAGCGCCGACGAGCGGACGAAATCGACGACGTCATCGATCGAACGAACGAACGAGCGAGCGCGGGTGGACGGCTCTGCGCGCGCCTTCATGTCGTGCGCGCCGCTGCGCATGACGCCGTCCAGCGCGTAAGACAGCCCGATCTTGTTCGCCTCGGACGACTTGAATATGTTCCCCGGCGTCTCGCGGAACCGCTCCTCCGTGGAGATGGAACGCGACGACGCGGGCAGCGCGAGAGACGACGACGACGACGACGACGACGACGACGACGACGAAACGCCGTTTCCACCGCGCGTCGCGACGACGCGCGCGAAGGCGCTCGCGCGCCGAAGGACCGTCGCCATGGCGGCGGTCCTAGCGATCGCGCGGGATCACGCCGGAGGTGAGAGCGAGATCGCGGCGGAGACGGAGCGCGCGACGTGGAGTGCGTGTGGATCTCGTTCCTTTCCAACAAAACCAAAACATCTACTACTCGTCACTCGCCCGTCGCCTTCGTCCACCTACCCGACGCCCCACCCCGCCCTCATCGCTCGCGCGATTCTCGACGCTCGCCACCTCACCTCCCACCCACGCGATCGCGCGGGATCAACCTGAGCTCCGAGCCGTGCTTCAAGAACACGTTCCCCGACGTCTGCGCCGGATTGATGCCGACGCCGTCGTTCGTGATGATCGCGGACGTCGCCGCGGGGACCTTGAACTCCTCCGCGGCGTATCGAAGCACCGCGGTGAACGGCGCCTCCTCGGGGACGTTCAACACCCGGAACGGAAGCTTCGGGTCCGACGTGAGCGTGATCTTGAACGAGACTTTCGACATCGCGCGTCGTCGCGCGTCGCTCCGCGCGTCGTTCGAGTGAACGAGGACTCGAGGATTCGGGCGCGAGACAGCAGTGCTGAGAACGAGGTTTACGTCGTTTTCGTCGTCGCAAAAATTCACTCTACGCAACAGCCGTCAGTCCCTCTCTCCCCTCCATCGCGCGTCGTCAGTTGTTCCCTTTGAGCCACTTGATGATCCTCGACAGCGACGCGTGCGACTCCTCCGAGATGCTGTCCAGGTTCTCGTGGAACGCGCGGAACCGCTCGAGGACGCCGGCCATCGCCGCGAGGCCCCCCTCGGGCATCGAGCACACGACGTCCGCTCTCAACGCGGGTTGGTTCTCCACGAGGAACGCGGCGAGTAACGCCGCGTACGCTTGCGTTATCAACCCATCCCCCTCCTTCTCCCTCGCTTCGATCATCTCCGCGGTGACCTCGTCGTCCTCGGGTTCGTTCGCCGCCGCGGCCGCGGACGCGCGCGTCTTTCGCGTCTCTCGCTTCCCGTCGCCGTCGCCGTCGCCGTCGCCGTCGCCCTCCGACGCCTTCTTGATCACGTTCCCGTCCTCGTCCACGGGCCCGGCGCCGCCGCTGCGGACGAATATCTGCGTCAGAAGCTCGACGAGCCCGACGTGCCGCGACGCCAACGCCGCGGCGGCCGCGCGCGCCTTCGCCGCGGACTTCAGCGTCGTCTTCTTGCCGTTCTTCCCGCGATGCGCGCCGACGCACTCCAACACGCCGACGTCCGTCTCGAGCGTCCGAAGCGCCTTGCACGTCTCCGCGTCGATCTCGCACATGTTCACGAGGAGGCACATCGCCGCGTTGAGCATGTCCGCGGCGACGCCGCACTCCGCGTCCTCCTTCGCCTGCCTCGCCGCCGCCGCGGGCCCCAACCCCGCCCGCGTCGCGTTCTTTCGAACCTCCCCCGATCGAATCGCCGCCTCCTCGCGTTTCTCCTTCGACGGCCCCGCGCCCGGGATCAACCCTTGCAGCGCGGCGCACCACGGCACGAGCGACGCGGCGTTGTCTAGCCCGCCGTCGCACGCCCGCACCGCCGCGCACCCGGCGGGGTTCTCGTTCGTGAGATTCGTCAACACGTGCACGACCGACCGGAGCACGCTCGCGCACAGCCGCGCGTCGACGCCCAACCCGCCGTCTCTCGACACGCGCACGCCGCACACGGTCTCGCCCGCTCTCGCGTCGTGCGCCGACGCCGCGGCCGCGGAAGCCAGCGCCGGGATCGCGCGCAGGAGCGAGTGCGTCATCGTCCACCGCGCGGGTTCCCCGGTGCGGTTCCCGTCGACGTCCGCCCTGCCGTCGTCCAACCACGCGATGGACGCGTCCACCGCCGCGGCGACGCGCGAAAAGTTAAACGTCGTCGGCGACCCGGCGGCGGCGCCGTCGTCGCTGAGGCGCTTCGCGACCGCCGCGGGCACGGGCGAGGACATCGGCATCGTCGCGTCGACGACGAACGGCGACGGCGACGGCGCCGGCGACGCCGGGACGGGGGCGCCCGCGGTCGCCGCCGCGCCGCCGGGCGACGGCGTCAGAACGAGCGGCTTGATCCTCTTCTCGGGCGGCGCCGACGCGTCCGCGCCCGTCGGGTCGAACGGACGCTTCACGCCGACGCCGTCGAACGGAGACAGCGGCTTCGTCTCCGCGGCTTCGTCCGCGGCGGTGGCGTCCATCGCCGTCGGCGCCGGGGACGCGAGCGAGACGTTCGCGCGCGTGGGCACGAGCGACAGCGCGCCGTCGACGCCTTCGATCTCCGTCGCCGTCGCCGTCGCCGTATCGCCGCCGCCGCCGCCGCCGCGGGAGAGGTCCCCCAACACGACCGCGTCCGCGCACGACTGCGACCCGAACGTCGCGGACTCGACGACGCGCATGCACCGGAACAGCCGCGCGAACGACCGCGACGCGACGCGCGCCACGTCCTCCGCCCCTTCCTCGCCGCCGTCGCCGTCGTCCATCTCCGCGTCGTCCTCCGTCGATCCCGCCGCGATCCCCGCCGGCGCCGCGCGAGCGAACACGCGCGATCCGACGCGCGCGACGTCCCGCGCGGCGTCGTCCGCGAGCGACGCGACGCGCAGCATCACGCCGTCCCGCGCGAGCCTTTCCTTCAGCGTCCCCCACCCGCGCATCTTCTCCTCGTCCGCTCGCTCGTCCTCCTCCTCCTCCTCCCCCGCGTTGGTCCGCCCGGCTCTTCGCACCGCGTCGCGCGCGCTCGCCTCGGCGGCGAGCTTCTCGTGCGTCGCGAGCGCTCGGTGCGTCGTCATCAACGTCAGCGTCTGCGGCGATATCTCCTCGTCGGGGAGGAGTTTCAACGCGGCGAGCGCCTCGCGCATCGCGACGGTTGCCTCTTTCGCCGCCCGCGCGGTGACGATGGATCTGAACCCGCCGCCCGCGCCGTCGGGAACTGTTGGAACGTCGCCCGCGCCGCCGCCTTCGTCCTCGTCCGGTCCCAACAGATACGCCAGCGCGGCCGCGCTCGCCGGGTCCGCGAACACCTCCGCGCACTCCTTCGCGCTCAGGTCCTGCGCGCCGGCGTACAAGAGCGTCGCCGCGGCGAGGCGCATCGCGTTCGGCGGCGGCGCGAGGTGCCTCTCGAGGACGCCCGCGGCAGAAGACGCGTCCTTGAACGCGCGCGCGGCGATGGAAAACCCCGCGCGCGCGATGGCGCCGGACAGCCCGTTCGACGCGAGCACGCGTCGCCGCTTCGCGTCCACGCAGAGCGTCGTCAGCGCGACCGCGGACCGCAGACGCGACGACGACGGCTGGTCGTCGCCGACGCCTGAGAGCGCGTACTGCGCCTCGTCCACGTCCGCGAGGTGTTCGCCGCTCTCCGGCAGCGGTCGCTCGGGGTCGGCATCATCTCTCGCGTCGTCGTCGTCGTCGCCGCCGCCGCCGCCGCCGCCGTTCGGGCCGGTCAGGATCGACGTGTTCAGCGGCGCGGCGCCTTTCTTCGTCCGTCCCGCCTTCGACCTCGACTTCGGCTGCTCCGCATCCGCGCTCGTCCGCGTCCTCGCGCGCGTCCTCGACGTTCTCTTCGCGCCCCCCGTCCCCGTCCCCGTCCCCGTCCCCGTCCCCGTCCCCGTCCCCGTCCCCGTCCCGCCGCCGCTCGACCCCGGGCTCGTCGAGTCGTCCCCTCCGGGCCCCCGTCGATCGTCTGAATCCATCGCGTCGTCCATCGCGGCGGCTCGCCTCGCCGCGTGCTCCGCCGCGGCTCGCTTCGCCCACGCCGGCGTCGCCTCCGCGGCGTCTCTCGCGTCTCTCGCGTTCTTCCCCGCCGTCGCTCGCGTCGGCGTGCCGAAGAGGTTCCACTCCGCGGGCTCCTCGTCCTCCGAGCTCTCCCCGAGCTCGAAGTCCTCCACCTCCGCCCAAGTCACCTTGCGTCGCTTCGACGGCGTGTGACTGTGCGCGCGCGCGCTCTTGAACGGATCGTTGTAGAGGCCGTCCGCGGGCGACGGCGGCCTCGCCGCGCGCGCGCCGTCGAACGCGCCGCCGCCGCCGTCGTCGCCGTCGTCGTCGTCGCGCGCGTCCCCCCGATGGTGAGATCCGACGAGATGAGGCGGGATCGAAACCGCGGGGCCGACGTCGAAGTCCGCGGAGCTCTCGAAGTCGAACGGATCCGGCGCGGCGCTCTTCGGCGCGGCGGCGTCGTCGCACGCGCTGGTGGCCGCCTTCGCGAACGCGGCCGCGATCGTGCCCTGCGTCGACGCGGGAGCGGCGCCCTCCTTGCGACGGTACGTCGCCGGCGCGTTCGCCGCGACGGCGCCGTCGTCCTCCGCCGCGCTCGCGACCGCGTCTCGCTCCGCGCCCCTCGACGCGAGCATGGCGCTCATCTCCGTCGCCTTCTGCCGCCGCTTGTACATCTTGGAGAGGAACCCCATCGCGCCCGACGGGGAGGAGGATCGGCCGCCCGGTCCTCGCGCGCCGTCGTCGCTGCTCCGCGCGCTCTGGCGACGACGCGACGAGAGACGATTTGAACATTTTTTTTTTCGCGCGGGATCCGGCGCCGCGGCGAGCGTACTACTGTACGAGTACACGAGTACAGACGCCGTCTGACTGAGATCCCATACCGCGCCGACGCGAAAAACGGCCGGCCGCACGCGGGGACGGCGAAACGCCGCGACGCTCTCGCGACCACAAAACAACACGAAAGAAATATCCTCGACGACGCTTCGCTCGCGCGAGGACGACACGCGCGCGTCCTCCGCGGCTCGGAGAGACGTCGCGCGCGCGCGCACCGCGCGTCGTCTGTCTCAAGAACCGCGAGGACCCGCGCGGGGCGGCAAACCGGGCGCGAAGTCGCCGCGCGCGCGTCCGCGCGCGAGATTCGCCTTGGGCACCGTCGAAACCTGAGCCAGCCGCGTCCGCGATACGCATCGCGCGTCAAGCGGCGCGATGGAGACGCCGCCGCCGCCGCCGCCGCCGCGCCCGCCGCGAGGCCCCGCGCCCCTCGACCGCGACGCGACCGCGCGTCCCGCGGACGCGTTCTCCCTCGGGAAGATGCGCGAGGCGATGGACACGAGGGTGACGCAGGCGAAAGCGGACCTGCAGCGCGCGCTCGCGAGCACGCGCGAGAGCCTCGCGACGCCGACGAGCTCGTCGGAGACGTCCAACGGCGGGCCGTATCCGACCATCAACGCGTTCACGGAGCTCGCGCGGCGCGTCCCGGACACGGTCGCGAAGCTGGCGCCGGACGATAACGTCCTCCTGAGCCGCGTGCGCACGGCGGCGGCGCAGCGCGTCGGCGGCATGCGTCGCTCCTCCACCGCGGATCAGCTCGCGAGCGGGGACCACTTCTTCGGGGCCGACGCGGGCGCCGACGCCGACGGCGGCGGCGGCGCGGGCGGCGCGGCGAACGACGCGCGGGTCAGCGGCGGCGAGGTCAAGGGCGACGCGGTCGCGGCGCCGGGGACGCTCCCCAGGCCGCAGATGCCGGTGATGCCGTCCCCGCCGACGCTGCCCGAGTGGGACATTTTCAAATCTTTAAAGACGTCCGCCACGTCGGCGAGCTCCGGCGGGGGTCGGTCCGGCCCGATGTCCGACGCCACGTTCGGGCGGCCGCGACGACGAAGTGGAAGCAACGGCAACGGCGGCGGGGGGGGGGACTCGAACGCGTCGTCGCGGCGGTCGACGTCGCCGTCGAGGAGGGAAGATGAACTGTCGCAGCCCGGCGACTTTGGCGTCGCGACCGCCGCGCCGACGCGCAAGGCGTTCGCGATGCCGGACGTGAAGCCTCCGACGGAGTGGTTGTCCGACATTCACGACGCGGGGTCTACCGCGGTGCAGGAGTGGCTCGAAAAGGCGAAAGAGAAGGCGAAAGACGGCGAGGGGAAGATTGGCGTGATGCCGGGGATGAAGTTTAAGTTTGGTCCGCCGGGGGGCGTCGGCGCGGGGTGGAAAAAGGCGGACGAAGCGGCGTCGGGCGCGGACGTCGACGCCGCGCCGGGCGCCGCGGCGGAGTCGCCGATAACCCCGGGGAAGGAACCTAAATCGTCTTCGTCGTCGCGGTTCAGGCGCACGTCGTCGATGACGTCGATGTCGTCCCGCGACGGCACGGAGAACGATCCTGGGGAGGAGACGGAGCTCCTCGACGCGTCCGTCGAGATTTCCCCGTCTTCGGCGGATGAGCGACGGACGAAGAGGACGTCCAGCGACGTCGCGGTGATGCCCAGGGCGGACGAGGAACGTCGCGCCGCGGCTGCCGCGGCGGTGTCCCGAGGCGCGAGCTCGAAGAAGGGTCAGACGGGCGGGCCCGGCGACGGCGTCGCGAGTAAACAGAAGTCGCTGAAGGACCCCGGTCGATCCATCGCCATCGTCACGACGGCGGCGCTGCCGTGGATGACGGGCACGGCGGTGAACCCGCTGCTTCGCGCGGCGTACCTCGCGCGGCGGGGGTTGCACGACGTCACGCTCGTGATCCCGTGGCTCGCGCCGTCGGAGCAGAAGATCATCCACCCTTCGATCGTGTTCGACTCTCCCGAGGAACAGAGCGCGTACGTGCGAAAGTGGGTGAAGGAACGCTGCGGGTTCGAGCCTTCGAACCTAAAGATGGACTTCTACCCCGGGCGGTATCACACGGACAAGTACTCGATCTTACCCGTCGGCGACGTGAGCGAATACATCACGGACAAGTCGCACGACGTCGCGGTCTTGGAGGAGCCGGAGCACTTGAACTGGTATAACAGCGGGGAGAGGTGGAGCGACAAGTTCCAACACGTCGTCGGCATCGTGCACACCAACTACCTCGAGTATGCAAAGATGGAGGCGCACGGGAACGTCAAGGAGAAGGCGCTGCGGCTCGTGAACTCGTGGGTGTCGCGCTTGCACTGTCACAAGATCATCAAGCTGTCCGACGCGGTGCAAGAGTTCCCGCGGTCGGAGACGGTCAACGTCCACGGCGTCTCCGAGGTGTTTTTGGAAGTCGGGAAGCGGAAGGCGACCGCCGCCGCCGCCGCGATGGCCGCGCAGAACGACCCGGACTCCGCCGCGGCGACGTCCGCGGGGAGAGCGGTGAGCAACGTGTTGCGATCGAAGAGGCGAGCGGCGAAGGAGCGGAAGGAAAAGGCGCGAGCGGACGCGGCGAGAGGGCGCGGCGCCGACGGGACCGCGGCGACCGAGCCCGCCGGGACTCCCGCGACGACTCCCGCGGAACCGCCGACGCCCGAGCGCGTGACGCCGTCGAACGAGGTGTTCACTAAAGGCTGCTACTTCCTCGGCAAGGTTGTCTGGGGCAAGGGATTCCACGAACTCCTCGAGAGAGTCGAGGCGCACAACACGAGCGCCGACGGCGCGGCGTACCCGCTCGAGTTGGACGTCTACGGCAACGGCGAGGACTTTCACTCCGTGACGCAAACGTCGGCGGAGAAAAATTTACCGCTGACGTTCCACGGCCGCGCGGACCACGCCTCGGACGCGATGCACGACTACAAAGTCTTCGTGAACCCGAGCCTCTCCGACGTCGTCGCGACGACGACCGCGGAAGCGCTCGCGATGGGGAAGTACGTCATCTGCGCGTCGCACCCGTCGAACGAATTCTTCAGCTCGTTTCCAAACTGTCTGACGTACGACAGCCCCGAGGAGTTCTCGAAGTGCGTGAAGAAGGCCCTGAGCACGGACCCGACGCCGCTGTCGAGCCGCGACCGATACAGGCTGTCCTGGGAAGCCGCGACGGATCGGTTCTTGGACGCCGCGGAGCTCGGGGAGGAGCAAGTGTCCGGTCCGGGGACGTCGAGGACGGGGAAAGCCGGGGAGACCCTCGTGCACGCGTTGCATTCGAACATGTTGAGACGGGAAAAGTTTCGACGAGCCGCGGGCGCGGGCGCGAACACGATGACGCCGCCGGAGAGGCTGGACGGGACGTGGGAGCCGGAACAATTCACGGAGAAGACGGTGTTTAGCGCGGGGGAGAAGAAGGACATCACGCGGAAGTGAAACGAAGAGCCGAGTAGGTAGAAGAACGAAGCATTTTTTTGTACCATCGCTTTCGATTGAAAGAACTCAGTTCACGTCGTCGCATCACGCGTCGTCGTCGTCGTCGTCGTCGTCACATCGGAGACGTCGTCTCGTTTCACTCCCGTTCGTTCTGCACTTCTTCTGTCGTTCACTGCCGCGTCAGCATCACCGCGGAGACGGCGCCCTGATCGGACAGCAGCTCAAACGTCGGCGTCCCGCCCTCCGCGATGAGCGTCGCCACCTGACCCAGCGTCTCGAGTTCCGGCATTCGCGGGCACTCGGGCGCGATTGTCCCCGCGTCGTCGACGTCGTCCGCGCGCGAGTTGGACAGCATGTAGACGCTGTCGTCTCTGAGGACGAACGCGTTGCACCAGTCGTCGCGCCCGGCGACGTGCTCCGGGCCGGGCGTGTACTTCCACGCCTCGTTCGTAAACTCGAACGATCCGTCTTCGCGCTCCTTCACGCTTCGCATCAGACCGACGTTCGCGCTCGCGATCTTGGTCTCGTCCTCGGGGTCCATGAACACCCACGCGTTCGGGGCGGCGCCTTGAAACACGCTCAAGAACGTCGGCGTCGCGCCGAGGATGGAGACGTACTTTTCGTCGTTCGCGACCATCGTCCCCGACCACAAGCCGGGCATCGCCTCGGGCCACTTCGCGGCGTAGTCCTCCTCCTCGTTCGCGGAGGCGTCCAGACCGAAGACTTCGTCCGTGAGCGCGGCGGGGGAGCGCTTCAGGATCACCGCGCGGTCGGCGCCGATCGCTTCGAGGTCGATCCCGGCGCCGTCGTTCTCGAACTCCCCCGGGGATGGCACGGGGGGACAGTCGTCGTAGTCCTCCACGCCAGAGTCTTTCGCGCACGCGTACATCGTCTCCTTCTTCTCGTCGAACGCCAAAGAAACGCACCCGACGTCGCCGTTCACGGGCATCCAATCGTCCGCCGACGTCGCGGCGACGTTCTTGCCCTTCACGCGGTAGCCGCCGTCTTTCTCTTCCACGCCGCCGTACTCGTTGATCACCGCCGCGGCGATGGCGTCGCCGTCTCGCGCGTCGAAAAACAAAACGACGTTGCGCACGACGTCCGGGTGCCCGGCGTACATGACCTCCGCGCCCTCGACGCTCGCGTCGATCGCGCGGACGATGCGTCCGAACCACTGGCCGTTCATATCGGCGGGGCGGAGCGTCGGCGCCCACTGCGGCGCGAGCGGAGAGGGAGGGAAGGAAGGAGGGAAGCGCGTGATGACCTCATCGTCGGAGGCGAAGAGGGAAGAGGAGGCGACGAGGCGGGCGACGACGACGACGACGTCCGCGAGAAGAAAGAAAGAGCGCGCGCACCTCCGCGTCCGTGACCACCTGCGCGCCGGCGGCGAGCGCGAACGAGAGGAGGACGAGCGCGAGGGCGGGAGGGATCGTGGAGGTCTTCATGACGACAGGACGCGCGTGCGGCCGCGCGCGAGGGAGTGCGCGATACGCGCTGACGAGGACGCCGTGGTCGCCGTCCGTCGCGACGAAAGTCTCGGACGACGCGCTGCCGCGTCTTGGACCGCGCGACGTGGCACGTCGTGGTTCGGGACGACGCCGCACTTCCGCGCGCGCGAGATGGCGTCCGCGGCCGCGCGAGCGCGCTGTATCGCGATCCTCCTGCTCCTCCTCCTCGCGACGGGCGCGGACGCGCAGCGCGCGGCGGCCGCGCGGAGAGGCGGCGGCGGCGGCGCGAGAAGAGGCGGTGGAGGGTTCGCGGGAAGAAGCGTCGGAAGGGCCGCGACCGCGCGCGGAGGGTTCGGCGCGCGGGGCGCGGCGACGCGCGCGAACGCCGCGCGCGGAGGGTTCGGCGCGAGACCTCGCGCGGGGACGCGCGCGAGCGCGGGTCGATCGAGCGGCGCGACGCGCGCGGCGCCGGCCGCCTCGCGAGCGGCGCCGCGTCCGCAGACGCAACAAGCGCGAGCGCAAACCACGCCGCCTCCGCGCGAGGTCTCGCGCCCGCGCGAGCCCGCCGAACCCTCGGCGGACGCGTTCGCGCGGCCGCGGAACGTCCCTCGCCCGGCGGCGTCGCGCGGCGGCGTCGAGAGCCGCCCTGATGACGCGACGACGACGGACGCGGCGTTCTACGACGCGCTCGAGAGCGCGCCGACCGTGGACGTTCGCCCGCGGAGGAGTCCCGGCGACTTTGACGACGACGACGACGCGCGCGCGGCGACCGCGACCGCGGGAGCGACGATCGAACCAGAACTACTGAACGACGACCCCGCGGCTCGAACGACTCGACCGCGTCCGGAGGCGGCGGCGGCGGCGGCGACGACGACGGCGGAGACGCCGACGGTCGACGTGTCACCCGATGTCGCGAGCGCTGCGCGAGGGGGGACGAAGCGGCCGAGGGAGGTACCGGGCGCGGGGGGCGGGGCGACGACGACGACGACGGACGCGTCTTCGCCCGAGACGACGACGACGACGACGACGACGACGCCCGCCGCGACCGAGGTCGACGCGCCGAGCGCGAAGCCGCGACCGACGCTTCCGTCCGACGCGGCGGCGGCGGCGACGACGGCGACGCCCGTCGACGCGCCGTCGAACCCGCAGGCGCAGCCGGCGACGCAGCCGGCGACGCAGACGCCGACGCAACCGCAACCGGCGCCGATCGAGACGCCCAAGGAGACCGTCGACGTCCCCGCCGCCGCGATCGAGAACCGCCCGAGACCTGCGGCGGCGGCGACGACGCCGACGACGACGACGCCGACGACGACGCCGATCGATACGACCCCCGCGGCGGGCGCGGCGGGCGCGGATCCGGTCGTCGCCGCGCCCGTTCAAACGTCCGATCCGAACCCGAACCCGGGCGGGGGTTCTTTCGCGGAGCCGACCGTCGGCGCGGTGGACGCGACGCGTAGCGCGCGACGGCCGGCGACGAGCGCGAGCGCCGCGGCGTCGGACGTTTCGGACGTGTCGGACGTGTCGGACGCCGCCGCGTCGTCGTCGTCGTCGTCGTCGTTCGGCGGCGGCGGATCCAACTTCGATCGCGGCGGCAATTCGAACGCCCTCGGCGGCGGCGCCAACGCCAACGCCAACGCCAACGCCAACGCCAACACGAATAATCCCTTCTTTTTCGTAGGCGGCGGTCGCGCACCGCGCGGCGGGCGACCGTCCGCGCCTCGAGGGTTCCGCGGCGGCGGCGTCGAGCGAGAGCCGTCGTGCGCGGCGAATGTCAAAGGCGGCGGCGGCGACGCGCCGGATCGACCGTCCGCGCCGCGTCGCGAGCGCGATCGCGTGATCGTCCGGTTTCGCCCGAAATTCTCCGCGGAAAGGTTCAGAGAGGCGAGGCGCGTCGTCGAGGCGAGACGCCCGAAGGCCGCGGCGGGGAAAGGAGAGGGCGCGAGCGACGTCGCGGAGTTTTTTACCGCGCTTCACGCCGCGGAGGCGGCGTCGCCCTCGCCTTCGACCGGCCGCCACCGCCGTCTCCTCCTCCTCGGCGGCGGCGGCGGCGGCGACGACGACGGCGACGACGACGACGACGCGCTGTCGTATCGTCCGTCTCTGCGCGCGGCCGCGCCGGCGTTCCGAGTCGCGGTCCTCGACGGCGCGTCCGCCGCCGACCGCGACGCGTTCTTGCGCGAATACGAAGACGACATCGAGTCGTTCGAGACCGACGTCGAGATGCGAGCGTTCGACGTCGACGTCGACTTCGACTCCGACGCGAACGCGAACGCGAACGCGCCGGGTCCCGTGATGCGCGCGGCGTGTCCGTACTCGCAGACGTCGCTGACCGACGCGCAGTGGAACTTAGACCGCGCGACGTACGAGCAGATGCAGATGCCGAACGCGGCGTCGATCTCGCCCGCGACGATCTCGCGTCTGGACGGCGCGTACGACCCGCCGGACTGCCTCTGCGGCCGCGGCGTCCACGTCTACTCGCTCGACACCGGCGTCAGGGTCACGCACGAGGATTTCACACCGCACGGTCGCGTCGAGTCGGGGTGGAACTTCGTCGGGTGCGACGGGAAAGTCTTCGACGCGTCCGGTCACGGGACGCACGTCGCCGCGACGGCGGTGGGCGCGACGTCCGGGATCGCGAAGTGCGCGTCGCTGACGCCGGTGCAAATTTTGGACGGCGAAGGCCGCGGCTCCTCCTCCGACGTGTTGTCCGCGCTGGATTGGGTCCTCGAGCGGGAGATTCCGCCGGGGCATCGCAAGGTGGTCTCAATGTCCGTCGGCGGGCCGAGGAGCGAGGCCGTCAACGCCGCGGTCCGGGATCTGACGTCGCTCGGCGTCGTCGTCGTCGCCGCCGCCGGGAACGAACGCGAAGACGCGCGCGGCGTGTCCCCGGCGTCCGAGCCCACCGCGTTGACCGTCGGGAGCACCGCGTGTCGCGTCGCGAAGACCGACGGCGCGCGGTGCGCCGGGGACGCGATGTCGCCGTTCTCCAACTACGGCCCCGTCGTGGACGTGTTCGCCCCCGGGAGCGACGTGCGGTCCGCGTGGAAAACGTCGGACGCGTCGTACCGAGTCGTCAGCGGGACGTCGATGGCCGCGCCGCTCGTCGCCGGCGCGGCGGCGCTGTACCTGGAGAAGTACCCGACCGCGAGCGTGGAGGACGTCGCCAGGGCGGCGACGCAGACGGCGACGGCGTTGAACGGGGTGGAAGGGGAGGGGAGCGGCGGCGGCGGCGGCGGCGGGAGGGTGCTGAACTTGC
>Ga0181560_10001444_pt1 | contig 22072 bp, 17 predicted proteins | sample 011ome_20_FD_133751 | JGI IMG/M metagenome (GOLD analysis project Ga0181560, IMG submission 133751) | Coastal salt marsh microbial communities from the Groves Creek Marsh, Skidaway Island, Georgia - 011509CT metaG (megahit assembly) | ecosystem: Environmental > Aquatic > Marine > Intertidal...
GGTATCCGATGAAATCTCTGCATTGGCTGACAATGTTCAAAAGCGTCCGCTCTCTACAGCGTTCACAACTCTGGTAGCAGCTAGTGTCGTCGTTCTTGTCTTGTTTATTTTGGGCGTACAAATTTACTTCAATACGCGTAAAAACCTGGTTAGCACAGAAGACACCAACGAACGAAACCAGGAAGCCATTTTGCGACTGCTGGACGAAATCGCCGATCTCGGTGAAGGTGACCTTACCGTACACGCAACGGTAACCGAAGACTTCACAGGCGCAATCGCCGACTCAATTAACTACGCGATCGAACAACTACGAGAACTGGTGGCCCGGGTTGCCTCTACCGCTGAATCGGTTGCAGCTTCCTCCAACGAAACTCGAGCAACCTCTCTGCGTCTGTCCGAAGCATCGGAGCATCAGGCCACCCAGATCGCCAATGCATCGAGCTCTATTAACGAAATTTCTGAAAACCTTTCGAAAGTTTCCGAAAACGCCGAGCAATTGGCAAATACTGCCCAGCGCTCGGTAACTGTCGCCCGAAATGGTGCCAGTGTTGTACAAAACACCATCGAGGGAATGAACAACATTCGTGAACAGATCCAGGATACCTCCAAACGTATTAAACGACTGGGGGAATCCTCTCAAGAAATTGGTGACATCGTATCGTTGATTAACGAGATCGCCGACCAGACAAACATTCTCGCACTTAATGCCTCAATCCAGGCGGCCATGGCGGGTGAAGCCGGTCGAGGTTTCGCGGTGGTAGCGGATGAAGTACAGGGTCTGGCTGAACGGGCAGCAGCCTCCACACGCCAAATTGAAAACCTGGTGAAAACAATTCAGTCCGATACCAATGAGGCCGTGGCCTCAATGGAGCAAACCACAGCAGAGGTGGTGCGGGGAGCCCAGCTTGCCAACAATGCGGGTAACGCTCTAAACGATATTCAAACCACTTCTGAGAATTTGGCCACCCTGATTCTAGCCATTGCGAAAGAAACCCAGAATCAATCACAAAGCGCCGAGAGCATTGTGGGGTCCATGCGGGTTATTCAGGACATCTCTGCACAGACTCTGGAAGGTACGACGGAATCAGCGCGCGCGGTAGGTGAGCTATCAGAGCAAGCTGATGAACTACGCCAATCCATCGCTGACTTTAAGCTGCCAGATGCGATGCAGCCTGAATCTATCGAAGAAGCGCCGGATGAAGATTTGGCCATGGGCGTTGATGAAATGAGCTTCGTTGATGTCGAGGAAGACCAGGTATCAGACGACGCTCAATCGATGGATGACTATGACAGCGCAATACTTGGCCCTGATCAGGAAGAGAGTGAAGAAACGACCAGTTTTGATGCCGATTCCAGTGATGATAGCGATGAAGATGCCGACCTTGATGTGGAATTTGCTGATGACTTCGATGTGAATGTGGATGAAGTACAGCTCTCTAAGGATTCCGAAGAAGACGAGGACTCATATGACGAGGCTCTTGATGAGGTCGATTTCGCAGACGTCGATGATCAAGATGATGATCAAGATATCGACATAGAAGCCGATTCACACAACGCCGAAGATCCGACGGACACGGGAGTTGAAGCCGAAGATTTTGAAGCGACCATGATTATGGAAGCCGCTGATTTGGAAATAAATGATGACCAGCAGTCAGCAAAAGAGAAGAGCACAGAAAAAGAGATCACCATTGAAAACGACGATGAGGACACGGACTTTTCATTCGACGATGAAGACTTCTTGAGCTTTGATCTTGATGATGATGAAGAAGAAAAGAAAAAATAGCAATCGAACCAGAAGCTAAAAAACAGCCATGACGCAACCCCTTCTTCAAAATCAGCCCAACTCCCTTAATTGGGCCGTTGATGAGCTCAATAATGAGCTGAATCAGGTGCTGCGCATTCTCGAAAAACACGCTGAGAAACCGGAAGGTGAGGTCGCACTGGATGAATGCATGCAGCACCTGAAACAGGTGACCGGTATATTTGCAGTTACCAGTATGGCCATACCTCAACTACTTGGCGAAGGATTGCAAACGGCTGTTTCAGACTACTCGACCCAAAAAGGTCAAGCAGCAACGGATACGATAAGTCTTGTTGCCGAAGCAATACTTGAGCTCAGCAGTTACCTGGGCAATCCAAAACGAATCCAGCGGCTAATCCCGCAGATCAATAATCTGCGCGCCCTGACCGAAAGAGAACTTGTTACCGAATCATCAGCCGTAGAAATTGACCTGAATAAGGGCTTTAGAGCATTTAAAAAATCCAGTGCCCAACCACTGGATTCACAAACTATTCGCAAATTGCGAATGCTTTACCAAAAAACCGTTTTAAGTCTGTTTAAATCCGGCTTATCCAAAGAGAACCTTGGAGACTTGCAGAAAGTTTTCAAAATCTTTTACCAGATGGGCGGCACCCCCTATCTGTCAGCACTCGGTTATTCAGGATTAAGCCTCATAGAACGCTTGCAATCAAAAAACCTGACATTAAACATTGCCCTGAAAAGTTTGTTCAAACGTCTGGATGACGTGCTTAAAAAGCTTAATGCAGGTACAGATTACGAAGATATCGGTTTATTAAAAAATATCCTTTACTACGTGTCCTGTGGAGCAGACCACGGAGAGCTTTCAGCCAAACTGATCGAAATCTTCTCTCTGCATGACTTTGCCGACGACGCAAGCACAAAAACTTACAGCAAATCCTTATCTATGGAGCCGGAGCTTGTCGCCAAGGTTGTAGAGGTTTTACAAACTGAGATCGAGCAAGCTAAAACCTGGCTAGACGATTGCCTGCATCACGTCTGTGAATATAAAGAGGCTATCCAGCAGGTAAAAGCTATTCTGCGCCGAGCCGACGATACACTCGTTATGGTGGGTGCGGAAAATCCACGACAAACCACACATAACCTTCAGTCCATATTGAATGAATGGGAGAAATTTGGATCTGAAAATGATCTCTCTCCGGATGATCTTGATCGCTTTGCCAATGAAATGGTCAGTCTGGAATCCCAGTTAGTCCGCCTTTCTCATCCTTCCGCAAATGATTCCGAAGAATCTTCTGGAGTGTCGGGAGCAAAGTCGACCATTATTGAAGAAAGTCGGGTTGCCCTGACTCAAATTAAAACATCCATAAGCCAGTTCATTGAATCCAACTGGGAATGGGCCATGCTGAGAGAAGTTCCATCCAGTCTGGCTATGGTCGAAGGAGCCCTGCGTTTTTATCCGTTAAACGAACTCGCCCAAGTAGTGAATTTTATTCGCCGATACGTGAGTGAATCGCTTTTAGAAAAGCGTGAAGAGCCCAACCAACAGGAAATCGACCTGTTCGCAGATGTCATTGTCGCCATTGATTACTATCTGGAATGTCTGGAACGCGGAACTGCATTCAACCTTGAGTTTTTAATTGAAAGAGCACTGCAGCACTGTTCAACTCTTGGCTTTCCCTATATCGAAGAACAGGAAGAAACTGCTGCATCATCAAACGAGACGGATACGGAAGAAGAACTTCAGGAAGAAGACGAGGAAACAACAGCGTTTAGTGATACTGGCCAGTTTCATGAGAAAGATCTCTCTTCTCAGCAAGCTAAACCTCAGGAGCCTGCGAAAGCAGAAGCAACAGAAACGCCTGAAGCTATTGAGGCGCAAGAGCTCGAAGAGAACCCTGCAGAGGAACTCGAAGAGGCTCCTGACTCTATTGAAGACGACAATGATGATTTTGAAATCATTGAAATTTTTGTCGAAGAGGCCGGTGAAATTTTGCCCGTGGCCATCGAACAATTAAAAGAATGGCACGAAAATGAGGACAAGGCGGCACTGCTAGATTTACGTCGCGGTTTTCACACGCTTAAGGGCGGCGGTCGAATGATCGGTGCATCCGTTCTCGGAGAACTAAGCTGGGCATTGGAAAATCTTCTCAATCGAATAATTGATAACAGCGTCGAAATTACACCGGAAGTTTATGAACTTGTTAATGATGCTCTTGAGCAATACCCGGCACTGCTGGAAGAGCTAAGTAATTCCGGTCAGGAAACCTCAAATGAACGTATAGAGCATATCCAGACACGCTCAAAACTTCTTTCAGATCCTCTTGCCAGCAAAACCAGTGCAGCTGAGGAAAAAACATTTGAAGCGGAGCCTTCTGAAAATGAAGGTTCGCCAGATGAACCAAAAACCTCCGAAGTATCAGCCCTTCAATTTACCGATGTGGATAAGGGGCATGAGGTTGCTGAGCCATCAGAAACCAAAGAAGCGCCTACTGATATCCCTCAGGAAACCGGGTCTGAAATAGATGAAGTAGTGATGACCTTTGCCAAGGAAGCTGAGAGTTATCGTCAAGCCATTATCCAGCTCGCTGCCACAGCCTCCGGCAACAAAAATGGTGGGCTACCAGACCAGTTGTTCGTCATTCTCCATACCTTGGCCGACAGCGCACGGGTCGCGGAACTGGATGAATTAGCTGACAGCATTGCGCCTATGCAAAAACTGCTGCAGCTGTACAACACTTACAATGTTGGTCTTTCGAGCGAGTTCATTGCCCTAATGAGTATCTGGACTGGTAAATTTGACAATTTACTCAACGGCCTGGCTCATTCGGGAAAGCTCGACCTTAAGCCGGTTCAGGATTTCGCAAAATCAGCGTCCGATCTATTCGACAGGGAAGAAAAAGCACTTTCGGGTGACCCTTCCTCGGATAGGAAAAAACGCTTCCTGCCACTTCACAAGCTTATGGCTGATAATCTGGATCATCTGATTATCGCTGAACAACTAATTTACGAGTGGCAACAGGGCAAGATATCCGATAAAGACCTTGACGGATTACATGCCGATGTAAAAGTTCTTCAAGAAGTTTCAGCCTCCTGCAAGGTCGAGGAAATCGTTAAACTCTGCCAACTCATTGAATCTGTTCAAACGAAGCTGACAGGACAAGATTCCCTGGAAGAAACCCAGTCTCAATGGATGGATCAAGCCTACGGCCTGTTGCTGAAAATGCTGGATGCCGTGGCCTCTTGGCAAGTCGTGCCCAAAATTAGCCACGAACTAAGCAATAACATTCCACAAATTGCTGGCCAACTTGAAGAGCAGCAGATATTTGAGGAAGAACCTTCAGAGGCTATCGGTGAAATGGAAAGTGACGAAGAGTCTCCTACCATTAAGCTCGAACCAGATTCACCCGTTGAAGATGATCTTCAATTCGATAGTAATTTCATCGATCCTGAAGATGAGTTTCAGCAAGAGTTACTGGATACCTTCCTGGAGGAAGCTGATGACCTTTTGCAGGAAATTGATACCAGCATCAGTAATTGGCGTCGTGAGCCAACTGCATTTGATAATGCAGATCTTATCCATCGAGCCCTGCATACGCTTAAAGGTGGCGCCCGATTATCCGGTTTAACCAAGCTCGGCGATTACAGCCATAATTTTGAATCCATCATCATTGATCAACAGGTCTTACAGAAGGCGGACGATAAATTTTTCAGTAAGGCACTGGAAAGACTGGATCATCTGAACACACACATCGAAGCAATTCGCGAAGCCATGCTCAGTGGCGCTTCGGTAGAAGATTTGACTGCTCCCGACGCACCTGAAAATGCAGAAGCAAATTCAAGCGCGGCCGAACCGTCAACGGAGGAGGCTTCTTCTGTTGAAGAAGCTGCGTCAGATGACTCCCCAATGCAAGTCATTACAGCCGAGGAATTGGCTCCCACTGAATCAGATGCTCCTGCGCGAGATTCAGAAAAAATCAGTGAACAGATTCAGGAAATTGCCGCGGAGAGTGATGCAGAGACAGGCACTGATACCCGTGCGTTTGAAGCCCGACAACAGCGTCAGGAAAACATACGGCTGAGATCTGACCTGGTTGATGAAATGATCAATTTATCCAGTGAGGCCACCGTTTATCGTGGACGAGTTGAAGCTCAGCTTTCAGGGCTGGAAACCAACTTGGATGAATTGGAAGCAACCATTGGACGAATCCAGCAACTTGCGCGCCGCCTCGATACAGAAACGGAAGCGCAAATTCAATTTCGTAGTGAGCAACTGGCCGAGTCGGGTGAGGAGGAAGATTTCGATCCACTGGAAATGGACCGATATTCCACCTTGCAGCAACTCTCTCATCAGCTTATTGAGTCTGCATCCGATCTCCAGGATCTTCGGGCTAGCCTCTCAGAAACAAACCGCGATACCAATGTCTTGCTCGTGCAAAGTGGCCGTATCCAGTCAGAACTTAATGCCCAGCTTATGCGTACACGCATGGTTCCCTTCGAGCGGCTATTGCCTCGACTGGAAAGAATCGTCCGTACAGTTTCTCGCGAACTGAACAAAAAAGCGGAAATTCGCGCCCTTGATATTAGCGGTGAGATGGATCGAACCGTCCTTGAGCAACTGGTTCCACCCATTGAGCATATTCTGCGCAACTCAATTGATCACGGTATTGAAAACTCAGAAGGCAGACAACGATCTCATAAACCGGAAATCGGTCGGATAACTTTTAACCTTCATCGCGAAGGCTCTTACATGGTCCTGACCATCTCTGACGATGGTGCAGGGATAGATTTTGAGGTAGTGCGCCGACGGGCAATTGAACGAGGATTGGTCAGCGAGGCGGACAGTAGCAGTTTAACCAAAGAGGAGATTGCCGAATTTCTCTTCATGCCAGGTTTCTCTACAGCCCAAACAGTCACCCAGATATCCGGACGAGGTGTGGGTATGGACGTGGTTAAAGCCACCATTCGTGAGATGGGTGGTTCTGTCAGTGTTAGGAGTGAACTTGGGCGAGGTACCCAGTTTCAACTCTCCATACCATTTACCACTTCAATCAACCGCGCGCTGATGGTTCACTGTGGTGAGGATCTCTATGCATTGCCTTTGGCGTCACTGGAAGCCTTAGTGAGAATCAGTCGCACTGATCTGCAATCCTATTATGAAAACGCCCAGAAAAAACTGGCTAATGGGGCCGATGAATACGATTTTGGCTATCTAGGTGAATTGCTAAAAACCCGCGAACGCCCACCCATTGACGCCATTATTGAACCGACTGTATCTGTTGTTTTATTCCGTGTTGGGAATCACCGCCTGGCACTTTTGATCGATGAAATCGTCGGCAGTAACGAAGTTGTGGTTAAATCACTCAGCCACCCATTTAATGCTGTTCCTGGACTATCCGGTGCCGCAATTATGGGCGATGGCAGTGTTGTGGTAACGCTGGATATGCCTGCGCTAATCGCCAGTCATTACACAACTAACGATCTGAGCGCTGACCAGAAAGGTGTTATTCACACCCATGAGGAAGCTCATACACCAACCATTATGGTTGTGGATGATTCAGTAACCGTACGCAAGGTAACTTCACGCTTCCTGACCCGCGAGGGTTTTGTAGTAGAAACTGCGCGGGATGGTGCCGAAGCTCTGCGCATGGTTCACGATCAGGCACCTGACCTAATGCTGGTAGACGTTGAAATGCCTAGAATGGACGGCTTTGAACTACTGGGTGCCTTGCGCTCCAGTGATAAATTCAAAGATCTGCCTATTGTTTTAATTACTTCACGCACAGGCGAAAAACATAAGCAACGTGGACTTTCCCTTGGCGCCAACAATTACCTTGGTAAGCCTTATCGCGAGGATCAATTGCTCGAAGAAATTAAACGACTATTGGGTGGAAATTAGCCATGGCAGATAACTCAATCAAAGCCATTATCGGCATCTGTGATGGGTTCAATCTAATTCTTCCATCGGAAATGGTTGCGGATATTGTATCCGGCGTAAATGTATCTACAGTTGAAGCGCCTCGAGATTGGCAGCGCGGCAACCTGAACTGGAATGGAATGACCATTCCGGTATTGAGCTTTGAACAATTACTTCGCAATAAAACAGCGCGTCTTAGAGGCTCTCATATTGTCGTCATCAGAGGCACTGCTAACAGCGATGCACTGCCTTTTTATGGCCTGCCAACTCAGGCAATGCCGAACGAATACAAGCTCGAATCTGCCGACGAAATGATTGAGGAAGCCATTGCGGATGGGTTGAACATGGTCTCTGCCGCGGTGCGGGTTCGAGGCGTTCCCTGTGTTATCCCTGAAATTGCGAGCATCGAAGTAAAAGTGGCCGCTGACATGAATGTCTAGTCCAGCTTCTGGTTCTGATTTACCCGCACTTTTTGGCTTGGCTCAGCCTAGATCACCAAATTTTGATTGAAGAATACTAATAACCGCCAGGGGTGCCGTCTCTGTTCTTAGAATTCTCGGCCCCAGACTAACTCCGGTTATTCCTGCATTAATAGCCATATTAGCTTCCTGCTCAGAAAACCCGCCCTCAGGACCAATAAATAACCGAAAGCCATTGCCCTTGGGCTCAAGTGCCGAGATTGGTTGATCGGCATCCGGGTCCAACAGAATAGCCGTCCTGTTCGTTGGCTCGTCCAAAGCCTCTTTTAGGCTGACCAACGGGAACAATTCCGGCACAATGTTTCGCCCACACTGCTCACACGCACTGATTAAAATCCCTCGCCAATGCTCATGCTTTTTTTGTAAACGCTCGGCATTAAGCTTCACATCTGTGCGTTCTGTCGTAATCGGCCTGATACTCGACACACCCAACTCGGTCGCCTTTTGAAGAACAAGCTCAAACCGATCCCCTTTGGAAAGTGCGATGAGCAAGTCTATTTTCAGGGGTGATTCGGCGTTCTCACTAACGAACTCACCGACGGAAACAACTGTCTGTTTCGCATCTGCTTCATATATTTGGCATAGCCAAGCCCCACTTCGCCCATTAAATAACCAGAGCTCTCTCCCTCGCTGCATTCGCAATGCCTTACAAAGATAATTGGACTGGCCTTGTGGCAGATTCAATGTCTCTCCCCCACGAATGTCAGCATCCAGGAATATTCGAGGCACTCGCATGCTTTTTATACCTGCTCAAGCAAGCCCAGATTGGCGCATATATTCGCCGTTGGCTCGTACTGATTCATAGTATAAAAATGAAACGATTCTGCTCCCAACTCGATTAACTGTTCACATAGGTTGCTCACAACCTCTTCACCATAACGAAGAAAGTCTTCTGAGCCAGATTCAAAATCGGCTAGTGACTTTTGCAGCCAGCGCGGAATTTCAGCACCACACATATCAGAAAATCGAACCAGATTATCCACATTGGTAATAGGCATAATTCCCGGAATAATGGGCTTGTCGATACCCTGATCCTCACACTCATCAAGAAATCGCGCATAGGCATCGGCATTATAAAAATATTGCGTGACTGCATAATCCGCACCCGCATTGAGTTTCTGCTTTAGATAACGGACATCTTCGGCGTAACCCGAAGCCTGTGGGTGAACTTCCGGATAGCAACCCACCGCAATATCAAAATGCTCACCAAAACGAGCACGAATAAACTCCACCAATTCGTTGGCATAAACCAACCGGCTATCGCTAAGCTCGGGTGGCAAGTCACCCCGCAAGGCAACCAGTCGCTTAATGCCAGCCTCTTGGTAGGTATGGAGCAAGCTTTCAATAAACTCCTCATCATCGGCGCCAAAAGATAAGTGCGGAGCAACTTCAAGCCCCTCGGCTAACATCTCCAGCACCGTATCCCGGGTGTTGTCCCTAGTTGTGCCGCCCGCCCCGTAGGTCACAGAAAAGTACTTGGGACCCAACCGGTTAAGTTTTTCACGGACTTGCTTCAGCTTTATATGCCCAACCTCTGTACGTGGCGGGAAAAATTCAAAGCTAAACGAAATATCATCTTTCATGATCTAGCCTACTTGAGGAGCAGTTAAAGCCCATCAACCATTAATATTTATAATGTTCGGGCTTATAGGGGCCCGATACTGATACGTTAATGTATTTGGCTTGCTCTTCAGTCAGCCGGGTCATTACTCCACCAAAACCAGCAACCATATGAGCTGCTACTTCCTCGTCGAGTTTCTTGGGCAGAACTTCCACACGTAATGCCGCTTGCCGATCTTTCTTACTCAGCTCAGCAAATTTCTGTTTATACAAATGTATCTGCGCGAGCACCTGGTTGGCAAAAGATCCATCCATAATTCTTGATGGGTGGCCTGTGGCATTTCCCAAATTAACCAGACGACCTTCGGATAGTAGAATCAAGAAGTCACCCGCATTGCGGTCTCGATAAACTTTATGCACCTGGGGCTTAACTTCCTGCCACTCCCAGTTTTCTCGTGTGAACGCTGTGTCAATCTCATTATCAAAGTGTCCGATATTACAAACCACCGCTCCCGATTTCAGGGCTGCAAGCATGTTTTTATCGCAGACATTAAAGTTGCCTGTACAGGTCACCAAAAGATCCACATTTTCCATAACGGATTTATCGATACAATCAGCATCGCCGGTGTTCAAGCCATCAATGAAAGGAGAAACAACCTCAAAACCATCCATGCATGCCTGCATAGCACATATTGGATCAATTTCAGTGATGCGAACAATCATGCCTTCCTGACGCAAGGAAGCCGCCGAGCCTTTACCAACATCGCCATAGCCAATGACCAACGCTTTTTTGCCAGACAAAAGGTGGTCTGTCGCACGCTTGATCGCGTCGTTAAGACTATGCCGACATCCGTATTTGTTGTCATTTTTGGATTTGGTCACCGAATCGTTAACATTGATTGCGGGTACTTTGAGTTCGCCTTTCTCCAGCATTTCCTGAAGTCTATGTACACCCGTCGTCGTTTCTTCAGTAATGCCATGCACCTGCTCAAGAATTTGGGGGTACTTGTCATGCAGCATAGCCGTCAGATCGCCACCGTCATCGAGCACCATATTGGCATCCCAGGGCTTGCCATCCTTAAGAATGGTTTGTTCAATACACCATTCGTACTCTTCTTCTGTCTCTCCTTTCCAGGCAAATACAGGCACACCTGCAGCCGCGATGGCCGCCGCCGCATGATCCTGGGTCGAAAAAATATTACACGAGGACCAGCGAACTTCCGCACCCAATTCAATGAGGGTTTCAATTAATACACCCGTTTGAATCGTCATGTGAATGCATCCCAGTATCTTCGCGCCTGCAAGAGGTTTTTCATCGCGATAAGTTTCGCGCATGGACATCAGTGCCGGCATTTCTGTTTCGGCGATTTCCAGCTCCATTCGCCCCCAATCAGCCAGGTTAATATCCGCAACCTTGTAATCCTGCACGTCTGCGACACTCTTTAATTCTGCTCTCATTTTATGTTCCTCAATGTTTAAATTGGTTTATAGCGACTTGGCTAAAAGATTTGCTTTGTCGGTTTTTTCCCAGGTAAAGCCTTTATCGGCCGATCGGCCAAAATGTCCGTAGGCTGCTGTTGGCCGGTAAATTGGCTGCAAGAGATCCAGCATCTCGACAATTCCTTTCGGCCGAAGGTCGAAGTGCTCACGAACCAGCTTTTCAATCTCCGCATCATCGATCTTTCCGGTTCCAAGCGTATTCACGCTAACCGAAGTGGGCTCAGCAACACCGATGGCATAAGAAACCTGAACCTCACAGCGATCAGCAAGACCAGCGGCAACAATATTCTTGGCGACGTAACGGCCTGCATAAGCAGCAGATCGGTCCACTTTAGACGGATCCTTGCCCGAAAATGCACCACCACCATGCCTCGCCATACCGCCATAGGTGTCTACAATAATTTTGCGTCCCGTTAACCCACAGTCCCCTACAGGCCCACCGATAACAAAATTTCCTGTTGGGTTAATGTGATATAGCGTATTGGCGTGCAAAAGCTCTGCGGGCAATACATCCTGGATGATGTTTTCCATGACCGCCCTCCGCAAATCTTCCAGACTAATGTCCGGATTGTGCTGGGTAGAAATAACCACCGCATCAATCGTCAGCGGCTTGCCCTGCTCGTCATAGCTCATGGTTACCTGGCTTTTGGCGTCTGGACGTAACCAGGGCAATACGCCTTGTTTGCGCAGCTGGGCCTGTTTTTCAACCAGCCGATGAGAGTAGTACACAGGCGCGGGCATAAGCGTTTCAGTTTCATTAGAAGCATAGCCAAACATCATGCCCTGATCTCCGGCACCCTGTTCCTTGTCATTGGCTTCATCGACGCCCATGGCAATATCTTGTGATTGCTTGCCAATGGCATTTAGCACCGCACAGCTGGCACCATCAAAACCCACATCAGAACTGTTGTAACCGATATCAAGGATCACGCCCCGGACCACATCTTCCAGATCAACATAAGTGTCCGTACGGACTTCGCCGGCAACAATAGCCATCCCGGTTTTTACCATTGTTTCAACTGCTACCCGGGCATTGGGGTCATCGGCAATAATGGCATCCAGGATCGCATCCGAGATCTGATCGGCTATTTTGTCAGGGTGGCCTTCGGAGACTGATTCCGAAGTAAAAGTACGGTAAAAACTCATTGTTCCTTCCTCTTAATATTCGAGGGGCTTACTTGCCCGTTCATACAATTGGGGCTTCGCCCTTTATAAATTCACGTATCTGTACCCGGAAACCATTGCGCAACGCCAGATACTGCTCACGGCCTTGCTTTAATCCCGCGTCCATGCACCAATTACCTATTTCTTCCGGATCAAATCCAAGCCAAAGATCACCACAGGATTCCCTGGCCCATTCTTGATCGTGCTTATCCAAATCGCATAGCAACAATTGCCCTTCAGCTTTTAGCAGCTCTGCCATATCACGAATCATGGCGGCAGGAGATGCAACATGGTGCAACACCATGCTGCAGCTGATCGTATCCGCATAAAGCCCTTCGTCCAGAGCCCGCAAAGTATCGCCAAGCACAAACCTGACTTTGTTCGAATCCCTACCAAGACAATTTTTCGAGCTTTCTAACATCTCGCTGGAAATATCCAGCGCGATTGTCTGCCCATAATCGTCACAGGCCTCTTTAAGCAATTCGCCCACGCCCGGGCCAATTTCCATCCAGGTGCGCTCGCTTCCCCGGACCAGAAAATCCTGTATGGCGTCACCATAATCCGAAAACCCGGCTATAAGATCTTGCTGTTCATGAAATCGTTCAGCATTTTTCCGAAAAAAATTCTCAGAGCGCTGCCTTCGGGCCTCTTGAATTTGCGCAACTCCTGCCAGTAGCTCGGAAGAAATATCTTCTGCATCCGAAAGCAAGAAAATTTGGTCCAAAAGTCTTTGCTCACTGGAGGAACTTCGCTGGGCCCGCTTGTAAAAAATACTGTTACCTTCCCTTCGACTTTCCAATAACCCCGCATTGCTCATCACTTTTAGGTGGTGACTCATGGAGGGTTGCTGAATATCAAATATCTGGCAGAGCTCAAGCACACCAAAGGAATCCCGACGCATAATCTTGAGAATCTCCAGGCGCATGGGATCCCCCGCTGCCTTAAGGGCACTGGCGATATTGAGGGAATTCTGGTTACTTGCTGGTGAAACCATGGTGCAAGGCTACGCCATGGTCATAACAATATCAATATTTTTTGATATTAAAAATTTTTGATGTAGATTTATCCCGGCTCGATGGCGGAAAGATGTCTGGCCGCTGCAATCCAGGCCCCCAGCCATCCCAAAAATATTCCTAAAACCAGAAGGACCAGAAGCTCAAGGGAATCCAGCCCAACCAGGGACAAATCACGAAGATACAGCTGTCCCAGAGAATCTAAAGGTTTAGACATCGCCCAGGCAAACAAGTTGGTCAAAAACCAGGCGATCAAGGCCCCTAGCAAACCAAACCAAACTCCGGTGTATAGCAGGGGGCGCTGAACAAAGGCGTTGGTTCCACCGACGAGCTTTACTACGGCGACCTCTTCTCGCCGACTCTCAATCTCCAGTCGTATGGTATTTCCAAGGATCAAAATTACACCCGTGCCTAACAGAGCGGCCAAAACCAAGGCGATCTGATCGACAACCTCAAGCAGCGCGCGTAATCGCTGCAGCCAAATAAAATCGAATTGAACCTGGTCGACTGCTTCGAAGGATTCAATCGTCCTGATCAATGCATCTATGTCTTGATCGACATCTGGAGTTACCAGAAGCGTTGCCGGAAGCGGGTTTTCAGACAACTCCGTTAAAGCTTCACCCAAACCAGAAAATTCCTTGAATTCCTGCAACGCCCTATCCGGGGATAAAAACCTGGCGGCAGAAACGGATTCCAGAGACAGTATTTTCGACTGTACTTGCAGCGATGTCTCCTCATCTATTCCGGGAGAAAAATAGACTGAGACATCGGCGCTCTGCTGGATATTCACCATGCCTGACTCGACACTCTTGACCAACATATACAGCATGGATGGCAAACAGAGGGCAACGGCAATAACCAGCAAAGTGATCAGTGTTTGCAAGGGTGATAACACAAACCGCCCCAAGCTATCGAGGCAGGCATCAAGGTGATCGGACAGCCACCTTTTTACAGATCGATTTGCCCTAACAGGAATGCCAGTTGGTGAAATTTTGACCATTAGGGGACCGCCAATCTGCCGCTATCCAGCTTGATCTCTGCACGACCCATGCGCCTAATCAAATCCACATCATGGGTTGCAATCAACATAGTAACCCCGACAGCATTAAAGTCAGCAAAGAGCTTCATTATGTCGGCTGAAAGCTCCGGATCCAGATTTCCTGTCGGCTCATCGGCCAATAGCAAATCCGGCTTATGCACCACCGCCCTGGCAATACCCACTCTCTGCTGCTCTCCTCCAGAGAGTTGCACGGGGAGTTTCTTCTCCTTGGTAAGTAACCCCACTTTGTCTAATGCCGCACGAACCCGACGCCCGGTTTCCTGATAAGGCGCCCCACTGACCAGTAACGGCAGGGCAACATTGTCAAAAACGGTCCTGTCATTCAAAAGCGAATGATTTTGAAAAACCACGCCTATGCGACGACGGTGATAGGGAATATGTTTTTTGGAAATTCGCGCCAGATTCACTCCCTGACAAATAACCTGCCCTTGAGTGGCACGCTCCATCAGCATAATAAGCTTGAGCAACGTACTTTTGCCTGCGCCGGAATGTCCTGTGAGGAAACACATTTCTCCCTGGGGAAGCTGAAAACTGACATTTTTCAGCGCTTCATAGCCGCCGGGATAACGTTTACTGACAGAATCAAACTGGATCATTTATCAAGTTCAGGCAAGTTTGAAATAACTTTAACTCAAAGCGAACCATAGATGTCATGCTCAAAAGCGCGGTTCGGTTAATCAAACAGCGCTGAAACAAAACTTTCGGGATCAAATTCGGTTAAATCATCAATCCCCTCACCCAGACCAACGAACTTGACCGGGATATTTAGCTGCTCCACCAGGGAAAACACCACACCGCCTTTGGCAGTTCCATCCAGCTTGGTCAGCACCAATCCAGTAACCGGGACAGATTTACAAAATTCTCGCGCCTGACTAAGCGCGTTTTGACCCGTGGCTGCATCGAGTACCAGCAGGATTTCGTGCGGGGCAGACTCGTCCAGCTTCTTGATTACCCGAACAATCTTGCTTAGCTCTTCCATTAGGCTGCTCTTATTGTGCAACCTTCCGGCTGTGTCGGCTATCAGAATGTCCGCACCTCTGGATTTACAAGATTCAAGTGCATCATAGATAACCGAAGCACTATCTGCTCCCGTCGATTGGGCAATGACCGGCACCGAATTACGCTCGCCCCATACCTGAAGCTGCTCCACTGCCGCTGCCCGAAAAGTATCACCGGCCGCCAAAACCACCGAGTGCCCATTGGATTGAAACCGTTTCGCCAGTTTGCCTATAGATGTGGTTTTGCCAACGCCATTGACCCCTACCATCATCAAAACACCTGGTTTGCTCTCCCCAAAATCCAGTGGCTTGGCGTGCTGGGTAAGGGTTTCCACCAACAGATGACGAAAAACATCCATCAGGTCCTGATCTGGATTCACTCCCTTGCGGACACGTGCCTTAAATGTATCGATCAGGCTTTGTGTGGTATTAATACCTACATCGGCAACCAGCAATAAGGTTTCAATCTCTTCAATTAACTCATCGTCAATACTGCGCTTGCCACCCAGTAAAGCACCAAACGCTGAACCCAAATTTGCCCTTGTTTTACCCAATCCATTGCGCCATCTGGAAAACAGGCCGACCTTTTCAGAGGCAGGAGTTTCAGGAGCCGGTGTTTCAGGAGCATAGGTTTCAGGAATCAGGGATTCAGAGGAAGCCGAAATTTCTTTTTCGGCTTCAAACGGTTGCGAGCTATTCGCACTATTCACATTGGTAACGACCGGCGTTTCTTCCGGCTGTTCAGGTTTTTGTTTTTTGCCGCGGCCAAATAATCTGCCGAGAGCTGAAACTGGCTTGGTATCAGAAGACATTGAATGAAGATGGTTCAGAAATTCTAGCGGGGTTATCCTACCACTCTGGCCCGGTCTGGACAGCAGAATGCCTGCAAAAAGTAATAATAAAAAAATAGCGCGTCACAACACGAACCTTGTGCGAATCATCGCGGGCGACTGGCGCGGTCGAAAACTCTCCTTCCCGGATATCCCTGGCCTTCGGCCCACCGGTGACCGCATGCGAGAAACGCTATTCAATTGGCTGGCGCCCCACATTTACAAATGCCGCGCACTGGATTTATTTGCTGGTAGTGGCGCGCTGGGGATGGAAGCCTTATCAAGAGGTGCGAAAAGCTGCATTTTTGTCGATTCCGAGTCCATTGTTGCCCAAGGCCTTTTAGATAACCTCAAGCTTATGCAATGCAACAAAGGAACGGTAATCCAGCAGAGTGCTTTTGATGCCCTCGGTGAAATAGCTCCCCATTCCGTGGATCTGCTATTTCTGGACCCCCCTTTTGAGGCCCAGTTACATCAGCACATCCTTGATAGCCTGGGCGATCATCGAATTCTAGCCAACTCTGCGCTCGTATATGTAGAAGCGCCTAAACAAGAATCGGTCCAAATACCTGCTGGCTGGTCCCTAATAAAAGAAAAAATCAGCGGACAGGTGCGATTTTCCCTTTATCAAACTGCGGACGGGTAATCCTTCGCTGTTTTGACATCATTGAGCAGAAAAGCATTATTGTTTACTATGACCTCCCACTATTGAGCACTGCACCATGCACGCCGCCACTGTTATATACCCAGGAACATTTGATCCCATTACGAACGGCCATGTCGATCTGGTTGAGAGAGCCTCGCGGCTGTTCGATAACGTCATCGTGGCGATCGCCTCCAGTGACCGCAAACAGCCCATGTTCACCCTGGAAGAACGTATACGCTTGGCAGAGGCTTCCTTAAGCCATTTAGACAATATTGAAGTATGTGGGTTTAACCGCTTATTGGTCGATTTTGCAGAAGAAAAAGGGGCCCAGGCAGTCATGCGTGGCTTGCGCGCTGTTTCAGATTTCGAATACGAATTTCAGCTCGCCAACATGAACCGTGCAATCTCCAAAATGGAAAGCATCTTCCTTACGCCAGCAGAGCGTTTTAGCTATATTTCTTCTTCTCTGGTTAAGGAAATTGCCTCACTTGGTGGCGATGTCAGCCAATTTGTTCCAGATGCCGTGGTGCCTGAACTAAAACTACGCTTCAACAAATAGCGTCTTACCTTTTCTGGCAAGTCGAACAAAAAACCGTAGCCCGCTGTCCCATTCTGCTCCCTATTAAAGGGCTACCGCAGGTCTTGCATGGCTGCCCTTCACGACCATATACCCAAAGCTCCTGCTGAAAATAGCCTGGCTGCCCGTTCCCGTTTACGTAATCGCGCAATGTCGTGCCACCCTGATCAATAGATCGCGCCAAAACGGCTTTAATCTCTTCGACCAGTCGCATCGAACGAGGTCGAGTCAATTTTCCCGCAGGCATTGCCGGATGAATCCCCGCATGGAATAGCGCCTCTGCCGCATAAATGTTGCCCACGCCAACCACTGTTTTTGAATTCATGATGTGATTTTTTATGGCTTGGATTCGATTGCGACAGCTCTGGTAAAGATACTCTGGCGTAAATTCTGGACCCAAAGGCTCCGGACCCAGTTCCCTCAAAAGAGGATGCTGATCCCAGTGCTCGGCAATCCAAAACAATAGACCAAATCGTCTGGGGTCGTTATATCTAAGCAGAACGCCATTCTCCAGAGTCAACTCCCAGTGATCGTGTTTTCGCAAGAGGTCCTCGGAACCACTTAGCCGCATTGAGCCGGACATGCCCAGATGGGCGAGCATTGCGCCTTGATCCATTTCAAAAACAAGATACTTTCCACGCCGCTTAACGTCACGGAACCTCCGATCGAGCACCGATTCTGGTAGTTCTGGCGAAATAGGCCAGCGCAAATCGCGTCTGTAAAGCTGCAAATTAAGGACTTTCTTACCCACCAGATGGGGTTCTAATCCTCGCCGGGTGGTTTCTACTTCTGGCAGCTCAGGCACTGGCTATTCCGCTCCGTTTTAGGCTTGTGGTCATTTAAATGCGTGCCATTGTATCCTTATCAATAAATCTGACAGATTGGCAATATTGCATGAGATTAGTGCAAAGCGATAAATGATCTGGTAAGTTACCCCCGCTACAGGATCCACGGGATTCTGCTATCAATTATTTTTCAAATTAATAAGTTTTTTAGGGGACCGAGACAGTCTCGGTGATATTTGAATGGCCCATTTGTTTAAGAAAAAACGTGACGAAGAGGAAATGAACATCGACCTCACGCCCATGCTGGACGTGGTCTTCATCATGCTGATCTTCTTTATCGTGACGGCATCCTTCGTACAAGAGCAAGGGTTCCTGGTAAATCGTCCACCGCCCGCGCCGGATCAAGAAACACCACCCGACCCTAGCAAACAAAACGCTGTTTTTGTTGTTAGCGAAACGGATGAGATCTGGCTAGGTGACCGACGAATTGACGTTCGTTCAGTGCGTGCAAACGTTGAGCGTATACGCGCCGAGAATCCTGAAGCTGCTGTAATTGTTAGAGCGCATGAGCTCGCCAGCGCTGATATTTACATTGGCATTATGGATCAGGCCACTGAAGCCATAGGCGCTAACGCTGCGGTCTCTCTGGTGACCTACGCTGACTAGCATTCAGCCCGTCTCATCATTACAAAAGCCCGGTCAATCGATCGGGCTTTTTGTTTCTGCATTTACTTTTCGTTTGCCTCTATAATTTTCCGCCAATAGATAACTTTTGAACCCCATGACTTCCCCCCTTCTTCTTGGCGTAGACACTGGCGGAACCTTTACTGATTTCATCCTGTTGCGCGATGGGAATATTTTCCTGCATAAAGTCTTATCCACGCCCGATGCGCCCGAACGTGCAATCTTGCAAGGCATACATGAAATGGGGATACAACCGTCTTGCGGCCATCTACGTGTGATTCATGGGACAACCGTCGCCACAAACGCGGCCCTTGAACGCAAAGGGGTAAAAACTGCGTATGTAACCAACAGGGGTCTAAAGGACGTCCTGACGATTGGACGCCAAGCTCGGGCAGAGCTGTATAACCTTCAACCTGAGGTTATCCCACCTCCTGTGTCACCCGAACTTTGCCTTGAGACCGGAGGCCGCCTAGACTCGGAAGGGCATGTTATTGAACCTCTTTCCAAAAAAGATTTAGAGCTTCTTATTAAGCAAATAAAGACACTCCGCCCCAAAGCTGTGGCCATTAACCTGCTATTTTCCTACATAGATGACCAGTTTGAACAGCAGCTCGAAAAGGCCATCAAGCCTTTTGCTTATGTCTGTCGATCGTCGGCGGTATTGCCTGAAATCCGAGAGTACGAACGCGGGATCGCCACCTGGTATAACGCTTACCTAGGGCCTCTGGTAGTTTCCTATTTCCACCGTTTACATCAGGCCCTGAATCCTGCCCCAGTATCTATCATGCAGTCGTCTGGTGGAACAATCTCCATTGACCAGGCCGCTGACAAAGCAGCAAACCTACTGCTTTCCGGCCCCGCAGGCGGCCTCGCAGCCGCCGAATATATGGGGAAGCTGGTCAATTGCGAAAAAATGCTTAGTTTTGATATGGGTGGCACCTCCACTGACGTCGCCCTGATTGATGGTGGCATCAAACTGACGTCAGAAGGCCGCATTGGGCAATACCCTATCGCCCTGCCGATGGTAGATATGCATACCATTGGCGCCGGGGGAGGTTCAATCGCCTATGTGGATTCAGCGGGCATGCTGCATGTGGGCCCGGAGTCTGCTGGAGCCAACCCGGGACCGGCTTGCTACGGACAGGGAGGGCTAAAGGCAACAGTGACTGATGCCAATGCAGTGTTGGGACGTCTGCAACCTGATAGCTTTCTTGGTGGCAAAATGCATTTAGACAAATCCAGTGCGCTAAGTGCCATAGGCGCACTCGCCAGTGAATTGGGCCTATCTACTCATGAATGCGCCCAGGGCATTCTGGATTTAGCCAATGAACATATGACCCGGGCACTAAGAGTCATTTCTGAGCAACGAGGGCACGACCCGGCTGAATATCAGTTACTCGGATTTGGTGGCGCCGGAGGACTGCATATCTGCGCGCTGGCAGATTCCATAGGCATGACCAAAGCCATGGTGCCTGTGTTCGGGGGCGTTTTCTCTGCCCTTGGCATGCTGGCGGCTGCCAGTGCACGGGAACTATCCCAGTCTTATTTAAAGTTACTAGGCGAAGCAGACATCAACGACATTGAAAAACATTTTGAATCACTTGAATCCCAGGCTAGATCCGAGCTGAGCGCGGAAGGCAATTCTGTGGAATCCATTACAATAGAGCGCACCGTGGATTGCCGTTACAGGGGACAGTCATTTACCCTCAATTTACCTTGGTTTGGCACTGAGGAGACGCTGTCCAAATTTCATCAGCTGCATTTATCCACTTACGGTCACAATTTTGAACTGGGCGTGGATCTGGTAAACATACGAATTAGCGCCCGGGTACAAAAGCAGCCCATTGAACTACCAACGTCGAATCAACAAGAAATCACTGGTGAGCCTGTCAACAAGGAAATATGGACCCGCACGGGGCAATCCGAGCTGGAGGAAGTCCAAACCCCTCTTCTTCATCGGGAACAAATGCCCATTGACCAATGGCAGAAAGGCCCAATACTCATCTGTGAAACCAGCGCCACTATCTGGGTCGATCCACTTTGGCAATGTAAAAAAGATAGCTACGGTAATTTGTTGCTGGAAAAAATTGATTAGCTTGGCACAGCTAATAAAGTCTAGGCACAAAAAAACCGGCTGGTCGCCGGTTTCTTATCTGCTAAGGAAAAGGGCAATCAATTACTTGATTTTGCCTTCCTTATAGATCACATGCTTGCGTGCAACGGGATCAAATTTTTTGATCTCCATTTTTTCAGGCATGTTGCGCTTGTTTTTGTCAGTTGTATAAAAATGACCTGTACCAGCGCTGGAATTCAGGCGGATTTTTTCACGTGCACCTTTAGCCATGATTCAGCTCCTTAAAATTTTTCGCCGCGAGAGCGCATATCAGCCAAAACGCTGTCAATGCCCAATTTATCGATGATGCGTTGACCTTTGGTGGAAACTCGCAGTTTTACAAAGCGACCCTCTGACTCAACCCAAAATCGACGACTATGAAGATTGGGGAGGAAGCGGCGCTTGGTTCTGTTCTTTGCGTGGGAAACGTTGTTCCCAGTAACTGGACGCTTTCCGGTTACCTGACAAACCCTGGACATGCTAATTGCCTCATTAATTTCATTTTTCCGGCCCTGCCTGACTTTTCTACCAAGTCAGGTCAACACCCGTAAATACTGGTCTCAACCGGTGTATTTGGTCATTACAACCTACCCATGTCGAGAAAGGTGCGCGATTTTGCCAGAAGCATCCCTTGAAAGCAACGGAAAGCAGAACGAAAACACCCAAAATTTAAGCAGGAATCAAGCCCTGCTCCCAACTCTTGCTAAAACCGGAAAAATTATCAGGTGTTCACTCTTTTTCCCCAAGACTTCTGCCATAGTATGTGGAACAGTTTGTTCGCTAGGGGTTCTTTATGAAAGTGCTGATTTTACTCGTCTCTTTAATGTTTAGCTTATCCGCCTGGAGCTAGCCTGCTGCACCCTGCGACAGTAATTTTTCGCGCGGGCGATTACGCGCCGGCCATTGATGAATAGAGATAACTGTTCCTTGTTAATTTGATTATCTACCCCAAAAAGTTACGTTTTGGGAAATCTTCCCTGAGCCACA
>Ga0181560_10001446_pt1 | contig 22061 bp, 32 predicted proteins | sample 011ome_20_FD_133751 | JGI IMG/M metagenome (GOLD analysis project Ga0181560, IMG submission 133751) | Coastal salt marsh microbial communities from the Groves Creek Marsh, Skidaway Island, Georgia - 011509CT metaG (megahit assembly) | ecosystem: Environmental > Aquatic > Marine > Intertidal...
CAAAGGCGGAGTTCAAAGGCGGAGTTCAAAGGCGTCAGTTGGAGTTGAAAGGCATCGAGGTGTGTCGGGATTGAAAGCGAGGGACCCTGGGCGGAGAGAACCGCCGGGCAAAGTCCTTAAGGATCGGCGTTCACCACGCGAACGCGGTCGTATGGGGACCAGTGTACAGAACGCGCCTCCCGTCTCTTTTTCGACGCGGCGTTCGCCGCGGCGGCGCCCTTCGCGCCGCCCGCCACTCCCACCCCCACCCCGACGCGCGCGCGTCTTCGCTGGAACTGCTCGCGCTGCGCGAGCGGCAGGTTCATGATCGGCGGCGCGTCCTCGCCGGAGACGAGCCGCGTCGTGATGAGGTAGTGCGCGACGGACTGCTCAGGCGTAGAGACGATCGATCGATCGATCGGCGGGAACGCGTCGGGGTTTGGAGTCGAAAGGCGTCAGAAGCGGAGTCATAAGGCGTCGCGGCGCGTCGGGATCGAAACCGCGGGGGTGGTGGGCGGAGAGACACGAACGCCGAAAGAGAAAGTTCTTCTTAAGAAACGAAGAGCACAACGCGAACGGGAACGTATGGGGACCAGTCTGCGCCTCGCCTGCCACCCGAACGAGAGCGCCTCGTGCGTGAGCTGTTGCGTCGGGAACAAGTTTCTCTTGGCGCGCAGACAGTTGGCGCCGGAGCAGTTGCAGATGTCGCGGCACACCGGGCAGCGCCACTCCGGGTCCTCCCGCGCCTCGACGATGTTCTCGCCCATGCGCATCTCGAGGCACCAGCCGCACCACGCGCCGCGGCCGCGCCCGCCGGGGGGCTGCCGCCGCCGTTCGTTAGAGACGCCCGCACGAAAAAACAATCAGACGCGCACGCGCCCGAGTAGTTTGTCAAGTCATAACGCGAGCGATATAAGACGTGGGGAGCCCGAAGCGGTAGTTAAGAGGTGGGACGGTGTAATTTGAGTGATCCTTACCACTCGCCGCAAACGCAACGCGTCTTGACATCCGTGGTCTTCTGTCGACAAAAGTGGCACGACGTGCACTCCGTGCATCCCGGCTCGTGCACGTCCTTGCACCACACCTTGCCGCCCTTGTCGTCGCGCCCCCACGGCCGGCGCCGCCCGTACAGGCGGTCGTAGTGCTCGAGCGTGTAGTACTCCATGTGCTCGCCCTGCGCGGCTCGCAGCTTCGCGAGCTCGGGGCCTAAGGGTCGTTCCATACGAGCGAACGTCGGGGTGGAGTTGAAAGGCGTCAGTTGGAGTTGAAAGGCGCCGAGGGCGGGGATTGAAAGCGAGGTGTGGGCGGAGAGACGCGCCGGGAAAAGTCCTTAAGGATCGACGTCCACCACGCCAACGCGGTCGTATGGGAACCAGTGTATAGAACGCGCCTATGGAGCCGTGGTTGACGCCCTTCACGAGTCGCGGGATCCGGTCGTCCGCGTCGTTCGCGTCGCCGCACAGGACGTCGCGCTCGTCGTCGTCGATCTGAACGACCGAGGAGGGCGCGGGGGAGGGCGCGATCGACGACGGCGGCGGAGGAGGAGGAGGAGGCGGCGGCGCGCGCGCGTCGTTTTCCGCATCTTCTTCGTTTCTTCTCCGTCGCGCTTCATCACATCGCTCAGATCCTCTCGCCGCGGCGTCGCGGACCGCGGCGCGGAGGCCCGCGTCCTCCGCGTCCGAGACGTCGTCGTCGGAGACGTCCTCGGAGTCGGAGTCCGAATACGCCAGCGCGCGCATGTCGACCGTCGAGGAGCGCGGCGTCGCCGCGCGACGGACGATGGGGAGAAGAGGGAGGGTGCCAAGTTTTGATTTTCAAAGCAAGCGCGCGTGCGCGTGCCGAGAGAACGACTGATGACCGAGTGATGACCGACACGCGCCATCCGCGCTCATCGCGAGCTTCCGCTTCCGTCGGAAGGGTCGCCGCTCTCGCCGCTCGGCGGCAGAGCATCTCGCCGCGCCGAGGCACGCGACGCGCGATGCTCACGATGAGCGTCGCCGCGACGACGACGACGACGATCGCCAAGGCGTCGCCCGCGCGCGGCCTCGCCGCGCGGTCCACGGCGGCGACGACGACGACGACCGGTCTCGGTCTCGGACGCCGCCGTCGCTCGTCGGACGCGGCGCGTCGTCGTCGTCGCGGCGTCGCGCGCCGCGTCGGCGTCGTCGTCCTCGCCGCGGCGTCGAAGGGCGACGACCGCCCGGTCGTGATCATAGATAACTACGACAGCTTCACGTACAACCTGTCGCAGGTGCGCGCGCGCGCGTCGTCGCGACGGGCTCGCGCGCGCGAATCGCGATCCCCGTCCGTCCGTCCTCCTTTATCCGATCGATCGAACGAACGAACGAACGAACGCGGCTCACCCCCCCGTCGCCCCTCCCCATCCCATCTCCTCCTCGCCGCAGTACCTCGGCGACCTCGGGTGCGAGCACGTCGTGTACAAGAACGACGAGAAGACCGTCGCGGAGATCGCGGCGATGAACCCCAAGGGCGTGATGGTGTCCCCGGGGCCGGGACGGCCCGAGGACAGCGGCATCTCGCTCGAGGCGTGCGAAAAATTAGGTGCGACGACGAGCTCAGACTGTTTCCCATACATACGACCCGGTTCGCTCGTCGCGCGTCGTTCCTTAAGATGGCGCGCTGGGCTGGCTGCGCCCGCCGCCGCACGTTTTGACACGTGTGCGCGCGTCCCACCAATGAGAACGCCCCGTCGCTGACACGTGTGCGCGCGTCCGCCCCCGACTGACGAAAACCAAAACCAAAACCAAAACCAAAACCAAAACCAAAACCAAAACCAATCGATCGCAGGCCCCGAGTTTGGCGTCTTCGGCGTGTGCATGGGGCATCAGTGCATCGGACAGGTGTTCGGCGGGACCGTCGTCCGCGCGCCGTGCGGGCTCATGCACGGGAAGAGCTCCCCGGTGTGGCACACGGAGGAGGAGGGGCAGCTGCTGCACGGGCTGCCGAGGCGCGTCCCCATCTCGCGCCGGTCCCCATACGACCGCGTCGGCGCGGTGAACGCCGTTCCTCAAGGACTTTTGTTCCCGGCGTTTCTCTCCGCCCAGGGTCCCTCGCTTTCAATCCCGATGACACACCTCGACACCTTTCAACTCCACCACTGACGCCTTTCAACTCCACCCCGACGTCGCTTCGTACGATGGAACGACCCAGCCCGTTCGAGGCGGCGCGGTATCACTCGCTCGTGATCTCCCGGGAGGGCTTTCCGGAGGACGAGTTAGAGGTCACGGCGTGGACGAAGGATCAGACGATCATGGCGGTGAAGCACAGGAAGTATCCGAAGATCCAGGGCGTGCAGTTTCACCCGGAGAGCATCATCACGGAGAACGGGCTGCACATCATTCGGAACTGGGTGAACCTCATCGACGCGTAAGTTTAGGTTTTTTCTCATCCGAAGCGAAGAGCTCGAATGTATCATAGACTGTCATCGTCGGTCGCGTCGTCGTCATAACCCTCGTCGCCTCTCGTCGTCGTGCGCGCGTCGTCTCCCGCTCGCGCGATGATGCTCCTGCGGTCTTCTACCCCGCGCGTCGTCGCGCGCGCGGTCGGCGCGACGTTCTCCTCCTCCGCGACGACCGCCTCCCGCGCGTCGTCGTCCGCGATCCCCGCGATGATTCCGCGTCGTCGTCAACGTCATCGTCGCGTCTCGCCGTGGGTGACGCGCACGTTCGCCTCCTCCTCCTCCTCCTCCTCCTCGTCCTCCGCGCCCCCGCACGAGGGCCAGATCAAGATCGCGCACATCCTCATGGACGCCTCCGACGAGGCGCAGCTCGACGAGCTCTACGAGCGCGTCGTCGCCGGCGCGGACGACCTCGCGACGCTCGCCGCGGAGTACTCCAAGTGCCCTTCGGGGAAAGCGAACGGCGGGCTCATCGGCTGGATCGGCCGCGGGCAGACGGTGAAGCCGTTCGAGGACGCCGCGTTCGCGACGCCTATCGGGGGCGTGACGCGCGCGAAGACGACGTTCGGCGTGCACGTCGTGCAGGTGCTGGATCAGAGAGAGGCGCCCGCGGCGGTGGTCAACGTGAGCGTGGAGGATCTCGCGGAGGTGCTCGAGGTCGGCGACCTGGACGGCGTCAACCTCGTCGACGTCAGGGAGGAGGACGAGTGGCGCGCGACGCGCATCGACGCGTTCACGCTCATGCCGCTGTCGAAGGTGATGCAGATGACCGAGGCGGAGTGGGACGAGAAATTGGCCGGCGTGGACAAGTCTAAGGTGCGTTCTATACACTGGTTCCCATACGACCGCGTCCGCGTGGTGAACGCCGATCCTTAAGGACTTTTCCCGGCGCATCTCTCCGCCCACACCACGGTTTCAATCCCCGTCCTCGATGCCTTTCAACTCCATCTGACGCCTTTCAACTCCACCCCGACATTCGCTCGAATGGAACGGCCCGAAGCCGACGTACATGCTGTGCAAGGCTGGCGTGAGGAGCGCGCACGCGGGGAAGGAGTTCGCGTCGAGAGGGTTCAAGGAGGTGTACAACGTCATGGGGGGGATGGACGCGTGGGGGAGGAGACGATGAGGGTGACGCGGGCGCCGGCGAGAGAACGCTTCGGTTATTACTTCATCAGTTAGGATAAGTTGTCATCTACGGAGATGATCGATTCTTATAAATAAAACGGCGCCGACTCTAATAACGCTACACAAGCCCAAGGTACGGAAAGTACTTCCGTACATACTCGATTAACTCGCCGCCGCCTCTCTACTCTCTACTCTCCACCCCGGCGGGGCTTGGTCGTTCTTCGCGAGCAAGCACTCGTGCATGATCTCGAACGAGTACACGTACCGCCCGTCCCTGTGCTTCGCCATGATTCCCAACGGCTGCCCGTTGACGTGCCGCTCCAGAGGCAGCCGCGCGATACCCCACAGGTCCAACGCGTACTCGTCGAAGAGGATGACGCTCTGCATGTAATCGAACGTGTACACGTCCGTCGCGTTGTAGACGTAATCCTTCGCCGTCTTCGGATCGCCCAAGATTCGACACCGCCGCGCGCGCTCCCTCGCGGTGTCGCCGCCGTTCTTGTTCTTCCGGGCCCCGTTCTTTTCCCCGCCCAGGACGCCGCCGAACCGGACCGTGTCCTCTTTCGAATCATCCAACGCGCTCGGCGCGTCTCTCGCCTCGTGCGCCGCCATCGTCGTCACCGTGCCCCCCAACGTCGCCCAGTACCTGAGGGTCGTTCCATACAAAAAATGTTCATCGGTCAGTTGAAAAAGGACGCGATCAAATGTTGAAACCGGGCGATGGGTGAAATGCGTTTGTAGAGAACGCACCACGGCTCGTCGCACAGCACGTCCGTCTCTAAACCCGGGGTGAGCGCGGCGAAGAACGCGATCCCGGCGGTCACGAGGAAGTCCGGGGGGCGGTTCTCGAACGGCTTCTTGAACTCCGCGCCGGTTAAGATGTCCGACGTTAAGCACGGCTCTTTGAACTTGCCTTGCACCAAAACCTGAAACGTGACGCGGCGACGCTTGAAAAACGCGTCCGTCGTCTTCACCGCGCGCTCGTTCCCCGGGCACCCGACGCCCTTGAACCGGCACACGATGCGCCCTACGAACAGCTCGCTCTCGAACGCCATCGACGTCTCCGTGTTGACGGGCGCGCACAGGCGTTCTCGAGACGGCGGTTTCGGCGACGGATTCGACGGATTCTGATTCGGATCCTTCCATAACGCGTCGTCGTCGTCGCGCCACGGCGCCGGCCCCTCCCTCGTCGCCCACCCGCCGATCGCGCGCATCGACCGCGCCTTCGGGTTGAACCGCACGAACACCGGGCGGTGCGGCCACTCCTCCGGTCGCGGGAGCGTCACCGTCGGCCACCGCTCGGTCTCGTCGGTCCCAGCGGCGGCGGCGGCGGGCGAGGATCGGATCGATGAGTCATCGTTCCGCGCCTCCGCCTCCGCGCCGTCGCCGTCGCCGTCGCCCTCCTCCTCCTCCTCCTCCTCGTCGTCGTCTTCGCCGCGGAGGCCTCCTATTCGCATCCGCTGCCATCGCATCGCGCGTCTGACCGCCCATCGCGCCGCCGCGGCGACGCCGCCGCCGTCCAACGCGTCGTCGTCTCCGATGCCCCCGTCCGCGCCCAGCGCGCGCGCGATCGCGCGCGTCGCCGCGCGCATCGCTTTCGGCGTCCTGTGCCCGCGCGCGCGCATCATCGCGAGCTCCTCCGCGCTCGCGCACGCGCGCCACCCGCCGCCGAGGGCGTACACGAGGAGGAGGACGAGGACGAAGGGGGGCGCGCGATCCCCCCCGAGCGTCGACGCGACGAGAACGGAAGCGGCGAACGTCAAGACGAGCCCGAGCGCGGGATGCGCGACGGCGTCCGCGACCGCGAGGACGACGCGCGCGGTCGTCAGCGCGAGGGCGGCGAATCGCGCGAGCGCGTCGACGGCGGCGACGGCGAGCGTCGTCGGCGTCATCGTATCGCGCGGGCGGCGCGAGGGCGGGGGCGGGGCGGGGTGTCGGCCGCCGCGCCCCGGAGGTGTGATGACGCGCGGGTAACAACAACAATCGTCGCGTCGTCGCGCGAAAAGTTTCGAGGCCTGCATCGCATCGCACGCGACGCGTCACTCACTCCGCACCGCGCCGCCGCGCCGGTCTTCGCAGCAGCCTTCGATGGTCTCGCCGCGGACGCCGCGGGAGACGCCGCGGAAGTCGTCGTCCTCGTACCACGCCTTCCACGGCATCCCCCGCGGCACGCCGATCGTGGAGCTCAAGTCTCTGAGCGAGGAGCTCGGATGCGTGATCCTCGCGAAGTGCGAGCATCTCCACCCCGGCGGCTCAGGCGCGTTCACACTGGTTCCCATACGACCGCATTCGCGTTGTGAACTTCATTCCTTAAGGACTTTCGTTCCCGGCGGTCGTCTTTCTCCGCCCACACCTCGGTGGTTTCGATCCCGACGCGCCTCGACGCCTCGCGACTCCATCCGTCTGACGCGACAACCAATCCACGGAACGAACGACCCTCATCAGTGAAAGACCGCGCCGCGCACGCGCTCGTGGATCACGCGATCGCGAGCGGGGAGCTCAAGCCGGGGGGGACGATCGTCCAGGGCACGGGCGGGAACACGGGCGTGTCGCTCGCGATGATCGCGAAATCGCGCGGGTACAAAGCGCACGTGTGCATTCCGGAAAACATCTCGCCCGATAAAGTAGACCTCCTTCGCATGCTCGGCGCCGAGGTGACCGTGTGCCCGTGCGTGCCGTACACGGATCCGCGGTCGTACATGTCGATGGCGGCGTCCATCGCGGCTTCGACCCCGGGCGCGGCGAAGCCGTGCCAGTTCGAGTGCATCGCGAACGCGGACGCGCATTACAAGGGCACCGGCGCGGAGATTTGGGCGCAAACCGCCGGCGACGTGGTGCGTTCTATACACTGGTTCCCATACGATCGCGTTGGCGTGGTGAACGCGGATCCTTAAGGACTTTTCTTCCCGGCGTCTCTCTCCGCCCACCCCTCGCTTTCAATCCCCGTCCTCGATGCCTTTCAACTCCAATTGACGCCTTTCAACTCCACCCCGACGTTCGCTCGTATAGGACGGCTTCGTATGCGCCGCGGGCACCGGCGGCACGATCGGCGGCGTGACGCGATACCTCAAGGAGAAGCGCGGCGACGCGATTCAAACCTACCTCATCGACCCGACCGGGAGCGGGCTGAAGTGCTTCGTCGAGACGGGCGCGTTCGCCTCCGCGGGCGGCTGTTTCATCGACGGCATCGGCATCGGACGCGAGACGGCGCGTTCATATTTAGACTGGTTCCCATACGACCGCGTCGGCGTGGTGAACGCCGATCCTTAAGGACTTTCTCATCCGGCGTTTCTCTCCGCCCAGGGTCCCTCGCTTTCAATCCCGACACACCGCGACGCCTTTCAACTCCGCTTCTTACGCCTTTGAACTCCACCCCGACATCGCTTCGTATGGAATGGCTCAAAGGCGAACTTCCGCTCCGCGCGCGTCGACGGCGCGTTCCGAGGCACGGACGGAGAGGCGATAGAGATGGCGTATTACCTCCTACGGAACGAGGGGATATTCGTCGGGCCGTCAGCGGCGCTGAACGTCGTCGGCGCGGTGAAGCTCGCGAGAAAGCTCGGCGTCGGGAGCGGGAAGACGGTCGTCACGATACTGTGCGACGGCGGCGAGCGCTACCGCGCGACGACGTTTAACCCCGAATGGCTCAGGCGCGTTCATCGTATTTACACTGGTTCCCATACGACCGCGTTCGCGTGGTGAACGCGATTCCTTAAGGACTTTTAATAACCCCGGCGGCGCATCTCTCCGCCCACCCCTCGATGGTTTCAATCCCGACACACCTCGACGCCCGCCTTTCAACTCCGCTTCTGACGCGCCTTTCAACTCCACGCCGACGTCGCCTCGCACGGACCCTCGACCCTCAGAGAGAAAAACCTGACGCCGACGGCGACCGGGACCTCGCTGGACTTCGTGCGGCCGTCCGTGCACGAGCGCGAGCGCATGCGCGTCGCCGTGCACGCGCGCGCGATCGACGTCGCGCTGGACGCGCTGCCCTCCGAGTGGTTGGGGACTACGTTTCGGAACGAAAATTTACTCGGCCGCGAGGCGTTCGCGTCCGCGTTGAACGACCTCGTCTGCGGGATCGTTGAGAGCGGCGCGAGCGAGGTTACAACGTCCGCGCTCGAGGCGTTAGGCGTCGCGGAGGACTACCTGCGCGTCGCGTCGAACCTGAGCGTCTTCTTGGAGCTCGAGCTCGCGCGCGTCGCGGGGCACGGCGACGTGCGACGCGTGTTTTCGTTCGCCTCGGAGGACGCGCCCGCGTCGTGCGCGCTGCTGTCGACGCCGGCGAAGCGCGTTACGTTTTACCTCGGCGGCGGGAAGCTGTGGGGGAACGAAAAGATCGCGACGCTGTCTGCGTTCACGGGGAGAACCATCGTCGTCAAGCGCGGCGTCCCGACCTCCGCGTGCCGCGACGACGACGACGACGACGACTGCGTGATGATGGTCCGCGCGGGCGTAGGCGTAGGCGACGGTCCGTGCGACGCGGCGTTTCTGCGCGCCGCCGCCGCCGCCGGCGTCGCCGGCGTCGTCGACGGCTCAGACCTCCACGTCCTGGACCAGTCCAAGCTCCCTCCGGAGGCGGTGGCGACCGCGCGGAAGCGCGCGGCGACGCCCGCGACGCACGCGCTCGCGCTCTTTAGGGCGCGTTCTGTTGTACACTGGTCCCCATACTACGACCCCGTTCGCGCGGTGAACGCCGATCCTTAAGGACTTTTAATCCCGGCGCATCTCTCCGCCCAGGGTCCCCCGCTTTCAATCCCGACACACCTCGGCGCCTTTCAACTCCGCTTCTGACGCCTTTGAACTCCACCCCGACATCGCATCGTATGGACCCTCGACCCTAAGCTTCGCTCGATGACGCCGAATCCGCCGCCGCCGTTTGTGGACGCGGCGGGGCGTTCGACGTCGCTGACGCGCGCGTCGCCGTCGGAGATCGACGGCATGCAGACGCACTTGCAACGGCTGCACGGCGTGGACGAGGGCGACTTCCGCACGCGCACGTTCCCGCCGCCGGAGCACCTGCCCAACGTCTTCTCCGCGGGCCTCCCCGCGCTCGCGACGATGTTCGGCGCGCTCGCGAAGGACGGCGGCGTCGACGTCGTCATGGCGTCCACGGCGTACGGCGGGTCTTCGCAGGCGCGTTATCCTCACACTGGTCCCCATACGGCCGCGTCGGGGTGTTGAACGCCGATCCTTAAGGACTTTTGCCGTCGTTTCTCTCCGCCCAGCCCTCGGTTTCAATCCCGACACACCTCGACGCCTTTCAACTCCGCTTCTGACGCCTTTGAACTCCACCCCGATATCATCGCTCGTATGGAACGACCCTCAGCTCGTGGATTTGCTGCGCGAGCGGACGCGCGGCCGCGTCCGGAAGTGGTCCTTCGACGTCCAGGGCCCCGACGCGGACGTCGTCGCCAACCTCTCCTCGACGCTCGATGCGCTCGCGAGGACGAAGGAGACGCTCGCGGTGACCGGCGAGCGCGAGGGCGGCGAGGAGGAGGAGGAGGGCGCAGAGAAAGAGAAGCGAGGGAGAGAGATCGACGGCGCGTGGACGGTGGTCTTCGTCGAGGTGCGTTCTATACACTGGTTCCCATACGACCCCGTCGGCGTGGTGAACGCCGATCCTTAAGGACTTTTCCCGGCGTTTCTCTCCGCCCACCCCTCGCTTTCAATACCCGCCCGCATTGCCTTTCAACTCCGCTTCTGACGCCTTTCAACTCCACCCCGACAATCGCTCGTATGGAATGGCCCTAAGATCCCGACGAATCCGGACATGAAAGTCCCGTCGCTCCCCGCGCTCGTGGACGCGGTCCGCGCGTACGAGCACGCGTCGCGGTACGCCCCGGACGCGCGGTGGCACCGCGTCGTCGTCCTCGTGGACACGACGTTCGCGCCGGGGAGCGAGGTGTTGGGGAAGCTGCGGGCGCTCGCGCCGGAGATGATCGCGGTGGCGTTTTGTTCGCTGTCCAAGGCGCGTTCGATCTCGTTACGCACTGGTTCCCGTACGACTCCGTTCGCGTTGTGAACTTCATTCCTTAAGGACTTTCTTTTCTTCCCGGCGTATGTTTCTCTTCGCCGCCCACCCCACGGTTTCAATCCCGATGACACACCTCGACGCCTTTCAACTCCGCTTCTGACGCCTTTCAACTCCACCCCGACGTTCGTCGCTTTGAACGACTGACCCTCGACCCTCAGAGTTTTTCGCGCGGGAAGGTCACCGCGGGCGCGCTCGTCGTCGGCGACGCGGACGCGGCGACGCCGCTGCACGAGGCCATAGGAAGCGCGATGGAGATTTTCGGGACGCGCGCGGGCGACGACCAGCTCGAGGCGCTGTGTCGCGAGCGGCACGGCGTCGAGGAGAGATGCGCGCGGGCTTACGAGGCGGCGAGGGCGGTGGGCGACGCGTTGCGGTGAGACAGACTGCTCCCCGTACGACCCCGTTCGCGTGGTGCACGCCGTTCCTTGAGGACTTTCCCCGTCGTCACTTTTCACCCGCGCTTCCCTTTCAACGTTTGACCGGTGAGACGTTCGACTGACCGACGCGTTCACCCACGATCGCTTCGCCCAGAACCGCGGTGCGAAAATACGCCGGCGACATGCCGATCGCGTTCGTGTCCGACGCGGACGCGGCCGCGGGGTTCAGGTGCGTTCTATATGTTTTTCACCCATCGCCCGGTTTCAAAATTTGATCGCTCCCCCTTTCAACTGACCGGTGAACTGTTTTTGTATGGAATGGCCCTCAGCTCGTCCACGTTCTCGTTCAACCTTCCTCCGCGTCCGGGGTCGGACGCGCGCGAGCGCGCCGCGCTCGCGCAAACCTTCGTCGATTTCCTCTGCGGCGGGAATCACGCCCCCGAGCTGTTCAAGCCGTGCGTGTCGTTCGGACAGGACAACGGGCTCGCGTATTGCACCGTCCCCGCGACGTCGACGCAGGGCGCCATACGGGCGGAGGATAAGGGGAAGCAAGCGATCGGGGGGGTGCAGATGGTGCGGCTGAGTTTTTCCCCGGGGTGCGACGTCGAGAAGGTGAGCGCGGCGGTGGAAGACGCCGTCGCGAAGGTGTACAACGCTTCGAGGTGATGAATGATGCGTAGATTCATTCGTTGATTTATGATAAATTACGGACGTACACTACTGTGCGTACTTCCGCCGCGGGCTCTGAGCTACTGTCTTCTAACTGTCTATCATCGTGAGTTATTATTCTTCTTTTCCTCCTTCTCCTCCTCCACCTCCTACAGTAATAACGCGTCAATGTTCGTGTTCGGTCGGTTCGTTCGCGTCTCATCGAGCGTCGGGCATCGTTCTTTCGTTTGCGCCGCGTCGCCGTCACTCCGCTTCGAACCGCCGCAGTCTCGTCGTCGTCAGCGCCCTCCCGCCTCTTCCCTCCGCCGCCGCATTCGCCGCCGCGCGCCGCGCCCGCCTCCGACGCGTCGCGCTCGCGTCACGATGACGCCTTTCAATTCTTCTTCTTCTTCTTCTTCTTACCGCCGCACTCGACGTCTCTCGTCGTGGACGCGCCCTTCACGCGGCCTCGCAACGGCCTCGTGAGCGCGCCGAACAGCCCGAGCGGCACTGTGAGGCGACGTCGGGGTGGAGTTGATAGGCGTCAGGGGTGGAGTTGAAAGGCGTCGAGGGCGGGCGTTCGTTGAAATCGAGGGACCCTGGGCGCAGAGACACGACGGGAGAGAAAGTCCTTAAGAAACGGCGTTCACTACGCGAACGGGGTCGTATGGGAACCAGTGTGAGGAGAACGCGCCGATCCACGTGCCCGCGACGACGGTGAGCACCGCGCCGACGGCGGCGTTGACGACTTTCTTCCCCTTGGCCGGGAACACCTGCGACGACGGACGCGATTGGTCGAGGGGATAAGACACGTGTCAGTCTCTCGGGCATGTGATTGGTGGACAGAAAGAACGCCTTAAGGAACGGCGTTCACCACGCGAACGGGGTCGTATGGGAAGCAGTCTCACCTTCAGTATCTGCGTCGTGATCACCACGAGCGCGTACAGCGGGGTGTAGTACGCCGCGAACAGCACCTCGAAGATCGGGTTGCTGTGCGGCTGCGGGTCGAAGATTAGGCGGCCTTTCCAGAACGCGTTCAGGCAGTGCCCGGACACGGAGCCCCAGAGGATGAACCAGCAGAGCGCCTGCGCGGATTCCGTACGAAGCGACGATGTCGGGGTGGAGTTCAAAGGCGTCAGTTGAAGTTGAAAGGCGTCATAGGGTCGGGGATTGAAAGCGAGGGACCCTGGGCGGAGAGAGACGACGGCGAAAGTCCTTGAGGAACGGCGTTCACCACGCCGACGCGGTCGTATGGGGACCAGTGTATGGGACGCGCCTGCGCGGATTCCGCGACGCCGGCGCCGACGGCGGCGACGAGATCCGCCTTGGCGGCTTCGACGACGGCGCCGCGGCCGTCGTGCTGCGCGAAGATCTTCGCGTACGTCACGCACGCCTGCGCTTTCGCGTCGACGGCGTCCTCGGCGCCGGCCATCCGTCCGAGCTCGCCGTGAAGGCCTGTCGCGCAGAGAGAATGATGACTTGGTTATTAGTCCTGATTGATTTGATTGATGTCTTGGGATGAAACCGCGTGGATTGATTTGATTAGTCGATGGATTCTTCGCTCGATCGCTCGCGCGCCGTCGCGGCGGACGGACGACGCGTCCGTCGCCGACCGCGCGCGCGACGCACGCCGGGCGGATCAACACCCCTAAACCCTAACCCGACGCGACGCACCGGTGCAGTACTCGCAGTCGTTCACGCCGTTCACCGTGAGCATGATCTTCTCGTTCGTCGCCGCCTCGATGGCGTTCGGGCCGACGTACGCGCCCATGATGCGCGGGAGATGCGATGCGATCGTGACGTGGTCCGCCAGGCACGCGTTGGGGTACCACCGCGGAGTGACGCGGGAGGGCATGGCGGCGAGGGTGGGTTGGGTGGTTTTCTCTTGCTCGTGGGGGAGAGCGTTGGGGCGCGTGCGTGCGTCGCGCGTCCGATCGAATGAATGAACGACAGCGGCGGCTGACGACGACGACGAAAATGATGTGCGTTCGTTCGTCAGTTCGTGCCATTCCATCGGACGCGACGTCCGTCCCTCGCCGTCGCAATGGAGTCGTTTCTTCGCGGCCTCGAGCTGCAGGAGTACTACCCGCGGTTCATGGCGCAGGGGATCGACGACGTGAGCGAATGCCGCGCGGAGCGAAGGCTGGACGCGCTCCTAGACAGCGTCGGCATGACGAGTAATCCCGGGTGCGCGAATAATCCGGAGCGTCGTCGTCGAAGTGCCCACCCGATCATCCATCCGAGCCTCCCCCCCGCCCGTCCCTGGCTTTGCTCGCACCCTCCCGCCGTCTTCTCTCTTCTCTTCTCTTCTCAGCGCTCTATTTATTTACGCCGTCCACCGCGATCGCGCCACCCGCCGAGCAGGCACGTCGAGGCGTTCAAGACCGCGCTGTTCAAGGCGGGCGGCGACGACGCGGGAGGAGGATGGCGATCCAATAATAAAAAGTCCAAAAAGTCCGCCGCCGCCCCCGTGGACCCCGCGGAGGCGATCCGACAGGCGATGGCCGCGAGCAAAGCCAGAGGCGGCGGCGCCATCGGCGGCGGCACCGCGGCGAAGCGACCGGCGCCGTCCGCGGCGGGAGCGGCGACGGCGGCGGTGAACAACGTCGACCGGGCGTCGGAGGAAGAGATGCTCGAGATTCTCCTCAGAGCGCGATCGAAGGCGCGTCGGATTCACACTGGTTCCCATACGACCGCGCACGCGTGGTGAACGCCGATCCTTAAGGACTTTCTCTCCCGTCGTTTCTCTACGCCCAGGGTCCCTCGGTTTCAATACCCGACCCTATGACGCCTTTCGACTCCGTCTGACCCGCCTTTCAACTCCGCCCCGACGTCGCTTTGAACGATGGAACGACCCTCACAGGACCCGCTCAAGCTGCTCGGCCTCCCGGGCGCGCCCGTGGACGTGGACGGGAAGGTGACGTGGGAGAACCACCCGGCGATGCGGTCGAACGACGTCGCGATGCGGGCGAAGATCATGAGCATGCGCTGCGACCCGAGTCGGTTCCCCGCGGGAGGTGAGACTGCTTCCCATACGACCCGACTCGCGCGTCGAGCGTCGTTTCTTAAGAAGGACTCGGACTCGGCGCGCGTCTCTCGGCCACACGATCCGTATCCGATCCGACACGTCATCGTATTCGCCCCAATCACATCACTCACTCGAAGCGCGCTGACCACTCGCGTCCCTCCACGTGGCATCATGATCATCAGACGCCGCGCGCGACAAACTTCGCGCCGTCGCCGAGGACGCGCACGCCGCAGTCCTCGCCGCCGCCGCGACGCTCCAGGACCCGGACGCGCGAAAGGCGGCGCTCACGCTCGCGGTGCAGCGCCGCGTGGACGAGATGCGAAGGGTGGACCAGGGTGGGGAGGAGGAGGGGGGAGAAACGCACGGCGGCGGCGCGTTACTACCCGAGGGCGGGTACGTCACCGCGACGGGGGTACACTTCGCCGCGGGCGCTGCCATCGCGCGCGTCGCGGACGCCGCGCGCGCGTCGGAGACGGGGCACGGGCCGATGATGAACCCGGCGCTGGCGGTCGGGCGCGCGATGGCGGCCGCGAACAAGGCTGGCGACGAGCGTAAGAGCGAGGGCAAGAGCGAGCGCGAGCGCGGCGGCGAGGGGGAGGGAGAGGGGGAGGGGGATGAAGCCAGGGAGAGGGCGAGGGCGGGCGCCGGCGGAGGGGGCGGCGGAGGCGAGCGCGAGGGGAAGGTGGACCTCAGCGCGCTGCGGGATAAGCTCAAGAAGAAGCGCCCGTCGTTCATGTGACGCGTCGGTCGCGCTGTCGCGGCGTGTCGTGTGCGCGTACGTGTAGTCGTGAGTCTTCTCTGAGTGTAGTACTTTCAAAGTACTTTCGTACTTTCGTACTTTCGAAAGTACTTTCGTACTTCGGAAGTACTTTGCGCGCGACGCGTCTACGAGGCTGGGTACTCGTACCGAATCTCCCCCGACTCCGTGCTCTGGATCGGCGCCGCCGTCGTCCACGCCGCCGCCGCCGCGGTCTCCGCGGTCGTCTCGTTCCCTCCTCCTCCCCCTCCTCCCGTCGCCGACGCTCCCCCTCGCACTATGTCCGCGTACGCCATCGCGTTCGTCGGGCGCGGCGCGGGAGCGTCGAGGGTCCGCGACGCGGGGGGGTTCGCGCGCAGCTGTCGCAACGGCGTCGCCGCCGCCGTCGTCGTCGTCGTCGTCGCGCCCGCCGCGCCCGGAAGCTTCGACGGGGTCAAGACCACCGCGCACTTTCGAACGGCGTGATACGACCGATGCTGCGGCTGCGGCGGCGGTTGAACCGGCGCCGCGGCGGGAGACTGAGACTGAACCGGCGACGCGTTAGCGGGCGCTCGCGTCGGCGACGCCGCGGCTTGACTCAACTCTCTCGCCACCGGCTTCGGCTGAGACATCGACGCGCTGATCCGCCTGATAGTCTTCTCTAACGGTCCTTCGCCGTCCTCCTCCTCCTCCTCCTCCTCCTCCGGCATCTGCGGCGGCGGCGGCGTCGGCGGCGCTTGCTGCGTCGGCGCGACAAACTCGAGGTCGGTCAAAAATTCAATCCCGTCCACCCGCGGTTGCGACGACGGCGGCGGAATCGATCCGACGTGCTCGACGTCGTCGTCGTCCTCCCTTTCGGTCGCTTCCGCTTCCGTCGTCGCGGCGCGTGCGACGTCTCTGACGAGTTCTGCCGCGATGTCCCCCGCTGGGTCTTCCTCTTCCATCGCGTCGTCGTCGTCGTCGTTTCGCGGCGGAGGCGGTCCCGGCGCGTCCTCCTCTTCCTCCTCGGACGTGTTCATGAGCTCGTCGTCTTCGTCGTTTACCGGAAACGCGAACGGCGAACTGCGAATCGCAAACTTCTGACGCCGCGGCGACTGCTGATGCTGCTGCGGTCGCGGTCGCGGCTGCGGCCGCCGCGGCGACGCTTCTCTGTCCTCGCGATGGATCTCGGACGGCGGCGGCGCCGCCGGGCTCGACTTCACCGTCGCGCGCGGGGGTTGCGTCGCGGTCGGTTGTCGCTGCGACCGACCGCCGCCGCCGCCGAGCACCGAGTGATGCCGGTGCCGCGGGCAGAATAAGCGGTTCTCACCCTCGGGCGTCCCCGGCGCCGCGCGCTCGTCCTGCTCGATGAAGATGCACTCTTGCGGGAGCGCCTCGCCTTTAACCTTCGTGGAAAATCTCCGCGCGCACGGTATGTGAAACGACCACTGACACCGCGGGTAGTAGCACCCTGTGCACGCGCCTGTCTTCTTACACGCGTAGCACTTCAGACGCTTTGCTCGTTCACTCTCTTTTAATATGCCCTTCGCCATGTAGGAGCCGTCTTCGAGCACCACGTCGTCGTCGTGACAGGATCGCGGAGCGTACAAAAAGCAATCCAAATGCGCGAGCGTGATGTCCCCTTTCTTCGCGCCGGGGGTAAACTCGCACTCGATCTGCGCCGGCGGTGTCCCCGCGAGAGGCTTGCGGCACAGCGCGCACGCGCGGTCGCCCGGGTTCCTCTTCGCGTCCGCCATGCGACGGCGCGAGATGTCGGATATTATCTCGCTCTCCTCAGATTGCGTCAGTCGCGGCGTGTCCTCCTCCTCGTCCGCGTCCGCGTCGCTCGTCTCGCTCACCGCGCCGTCCGAGTCGGACGCGTCGTCGTCTGAGGACGACGACAATGAAGAAGAAGACGTCGTCTTCGCGCGTTTCCGGGCGTTGCGACCGCCGCCGCCGTTCCCGCCGTTCGACTCCAATTTCTCCGACGATCGCTTCCGGACGGACCGACGCTTCGGCGGCGGCGCCGCCGCCGTCGCCCTCGGCGCGGTCGTCGTCGCGTCCTCGTCCGAACGTCCCGCGGCGGCGGCGGCGTTCGGCGGCGGCGGCGGCTTGGGCGCGACGACGCGCGCGTTCGCCGCCAACCCGACCGCCGTGTAGACTTTCGTCGGCGCGGTCGACACGGACACCGCGCCGCCGCCGCCGCGGTTGTTTCGGTTTCTAGCCGCGTTCGCGTTCGGGCGCCCGCCCCCGCGTCGTAGATACCCGGCGTGCCCCGCGGTCGCGCGCGGCGGCGCCATGACCGTGATGTCGTTCACCTCTTTCTCACCGTCGTCGTCGTCGTCGTCGCCGCCGCCGTCGTCCGTCGTCGTCGCGGTTCCGTCGAGAGGCAACGTCACCCCCCCGCCCCCGCCGCCGCCCGCCGTCGTCGCCGTCCGGCTCCCGGTCCCCCCGCGCTCCCTCAATCGCGGCGGCGGCATCGCGTTCGCGCGCGCTCGCGCGCGGCCGCGCGCGTCGCCGTCGCCGTCGCCGTCGCCGTCCGACGCGTCGTCGTCTTCTCTCGTCGGCAGCTCGATGCCCAACGCTGTCGCCGCCTGGAGCACGGACGCGCGGACCGCTCGCAGATGGCGTCCCAGCGCGCGCGCGGAGTCCCACAGCTTGTACACGTCCGCGCGGTCCGTCGTCAGCGCGCCGTTCGCCTCGCGGAGGATCCCTCTCACGGCCGCGTCCATGACGACGACGCGCGCTCGATCGAGCGAACGAATGTGTGCACCCCCGGACCGGAAAAAAGTTCACCGAACGAACCGACGGGCGCGAGATCGGTTCGTCCGAGGCGCGCGCGCGCCGCGTCGCCCGGGCGCTCCGCGCGTCGTCGCCGGCGGTCTTCCGCGGCGACGCGAGCGCGTGAGGTAGGGTAGGGTTCCCCGATGCGCGCGGCGCGCGGCGCGTGGCGTCCGCGCGGCGGCGAGTGACGCGATAGAGACGGGTGCCAAAAAAAACGATCTTCTCGGGGGTGTGCCTAAAAACCAAAAATGGTCGAAAACCAAACGCCGCCGCCGCCGCCGCTACCGCGCCCCGCCGCCGCCCCCCCCCTCGCGCGTCAGCGTCTCTAAGATCTTATCCACCCTGTGCTTCATCACCGGCTGTCCTCTGCTGTTCTTCTTCCGGAAATTCCCGCGCTCCTTATTCCTCTTCTCGAAGAACGCCTTCCGTCCCTTAGGGTCGTTCCATACAAAGCGAACGTCGGGGTGGAGTTGAAAGGCATCAGAAGCGGAGTTGAAAGGCGTCGAGGTGTGTCGGGATTGAAACCGTGGTGTGGGCGGAGAGAAACGCCGGGGTTAAAAGCCCTTAAGGATCGGCGTTTACCACGCCAGCGCGGTCGTATGGGGACCAGTGTGGTAACAGAACGCGCCTTATCTTCCTCCGCCCATTTGGCGCGCAGCTCCGTCATCTCTCTCGCCTTTTCCTCCCTCGCCTTGGCGTCTCGGATGCCCTTCTTTCGCGTCGCGTTCCACCCCTTGGAACCGGGCGGGCGGCTCGCGCCCGGGGTGTTCCCGCGCGCGTCCGTCTGCGCTTCGTCGTCGTCGTCGTCGCCGTCGCCGTCGCCGTCCTTCGCGACGACGTTGTTCCGGAACTCCGCGTCGTCCGAGTCGTCTGATGAGGGGCGTTCTATACAAGCGAATGTCGGGGTGGAGTTCAAAGGCGTCAGGTGGAGTTGAAAGGCGTCGAGGGCGGGGAATGAAAGCGAGGGGTGGGCGGAGAGATGCGCTGGGCAAAGTCCTTAAGGATCGGCGTTCACCACGCCAACGCGGTCGTATGGGGACCAGTGTATAGAACGCACCTGAGTCGGAGGCGGAGGCGGCGGCGACCTCGTCCTCCTCCTCCTCCTTCTTTTTCTTCTTCTTCTTCTTCGTTCTCGTCTCCCCTCCGCCGGCGCCGTCGTCCGCGCGTCCCCCCCCTCCAACTCTGTTCCCTCCCCCTCCCACGCCGACGCCGACGATGGCGTCCGTCTGCTCCAAGCGCGCGGCGATCGCGGCGGGGTCGAACGCGTCGTCGACGTCGACGGAGCTTCCCAGTCGCTTCTGCACCTTGCGGAATTTGTTCACGCGCGCTGCGGCGAGCGCGCGCCTCTTCTCGAGGACGACGCGCTTGTCGTACGTGCTCTTCTTCGCGCGCGCGAAGGCGTCGAGCGACAGCGCGGACTTTTGCTTCCGCTTCTTCGCTCCTACTTTCGCCGCCGCGTCTGCTGTCGGAGAGAGGGAAGAGGGCGCGCGATGGACGGACGGACGGTGAGCGAGCGAGCGAGCGAGCGTGCGAACGAAATGAATGGCGGCGTCGACGAGAGCGAATAACGCGGGGAGTGATGAGAACGACGGGAGGACAGGACGCGCACCGTCTCCTCCGGTCGACGTGAACCGCGACGCGCGATCGCGGTCCTTCCCCATGGTCGCTCGCCGCGGTGCGACGCGAGCGCGCGGCGCGGCGCGCGCGACGAGGGGAATGCGGCGTCGACGCGGATGGATTCTCGGACTGCGAGAAGTGCAAGCTGTCAACGACAGGCTAACAGGAGCGCGCGAGCGGCCGTCGTTTCGTTCTGTTCGAGCTCGAGTTTCATCGTCGAGCCCGCCCTTCGCTCACTTCCTCGCCGCGCGCCGCGCCCGCCGCGCGCCCGCGCCTCGATGGAGCTCCCCCCCCCGGTCCGCGACGTCCTCGACGCCGTCGCGGGCGCGCTCCCCGGCGCGGCCACCGCGTCGAACGTCGTGGACTCCGCCGTGAGCTCGATCGTTCGGATCGGGTCCACTCGAGTCGCGGTGGCGACGGAGGTTGCCAGCGCGCAGATCGCGGTCGCGCGATCGCGCCTCGACGCGGTGGAGACCGCCGCGAGAGAAATCGAGTCCAGGTTCTTCGAGCGCCCCACCGCGATCGCGACGAGCGCGGTGACGCGCGCGCCGTACGCGACCGCGGCAGGCGCGGTCGCGGTCGCGTCGCTGGCGCTTCCGGGGACGCGCGCGCTGCTGTGGCGCGCGACGTTCGGGCGACTGCAGAGCGAAGAGTTCCTCTTCAACCGAGCGACGCGCGCGTACGAGTCGCTCGCGCACGCCGCGGAGGGGAGAGCGGGGGAGCTGGCGAAGGCGAGAGAGGCGGCGGCGATCGCGGAGGAGGAGATGAGCCGCGGCAGGAGCAAGCTGCGAGCGGCGGCGAAAGAGCTGAAACGATTGGTGCGCGCCGCGTTCGGTTTCGTTTCGTTCATTATTCAGACTGGTCCCCATACGACCGCACGCGCGAGGTGAACGCCGTTCCTTAAGGAGCTGGGGGTAGTCTCATCCATCATCCATCATCGATGGACCCTCCGACCGAACCCCCACCGTCCCTCATCACACGACGCCCCCTCCATCACACCCGCAGGGCGCGGCGAACGCGAGGGACGAGAGCAAGGCGAACCTCGTCCTCGAGGAGCTCCGGTCGCTGCCGTCGAAGCACGCGCTGTCGCTGCGCGCGAAGGTGGCGGACGCGTCGGCGGAGCTGAGGAAGATTCGCGGCGGCGTCGACGACGGGTTGCGCAAGGCGTTCCGAGCGGGCGTGGAGATTTGATACGAAGGTAATATGTACCCGAACGCGTCGATGTAGAGCGTTTTTATCTTCTTTAAGTAACGACGAACGACGAAAGAATCCATCCATCCAACATAAAACCACCACCCCACCGCTTCTAAACCCTACTAATTAATACTGTACCCCCCCTCCGTAGACGAGCTAGTCGTCAGAGCTAGTCGTCACGAGCTAGTCGTACTGCTCATAATACACGCGAACGACGCTCTTGTTGAAGACGACGTTGCCGTCCAAAAAACTCGTCTCGATGCACACTAAGGGCCGTTCCATACGAGCGAATGTCGGGGTGGAGTTCAAAGGCGTCAGTTGGAGTTGAAAGGCGTCGAGGGCGGGGATTGAAAGCGAGGGATGGGCGGAGAGATGCGCCGGGCAAAGTCCTTAAGGATCGGCGTTCACAACGCGAACGCGGTCGTATGGGGACCAGTGTATAGAACGCACCTAATCCGCTTATCTGCGTCGGGTCTAACATCGCGCCCTCGCCCGCGCTCTCGATCGTCGTCTGCCACGTGTTGACGCTGCCCGGGATCACGAACCCGAAGTCGAAGTCCCACTCTTCGATGCAGTGCTCGCCGAGGTAGACGCGCTGTCGCAACTGTCGAACGAAGGAACGGATTGAATTTTTTGGTCGCGCGGTCGGGAGAGGGCGTCAGCGGACGCCGGGGACGGAGGACGAAGCGCGAGGAGTGGGACGAATCCGAGTCCTTAAGAATCGCGCGGGCACCTCGCGATCCTAAGACGCGGTGGAGGCGCGCGCTCACCCTGAAGTCGTCGATCGCCGCCGCCGACGAGAACGTCATCTCTCGGCTCACCGCCGCGCGATTCATGACGTCCGCGGGAACGCGCGCCTCCACCTCCTCGCTCCGCCACGCGGAAGGCCACGCGTGCTTCTCCCACATCATCTCGCCCGTCTCCGCGTCGCGCATGTTCATCGCGCGGCTGCGTGCGTCGCGGGGTGGGTGGAGTTGGGGGAGGGCGTCGGACGGAGGGACGGGCGAAGGAGGAGGAGGAGGAGGAGGAGGAGGAGGAGGAGGAGGACGACGCGCGATGAATATGATGAGACGCGACTCGACTCGATCTCGATTCGATCTTTTTGAACGACGACGAAGGGAACGCACATCTCGAAC
>Ga0181560_10001448_pt1 | contig 22057 bp, 24 predicted proteins | sample 011ome_20_FD_133751 | JGI IMG/M metagenome (GOLD analysis project Ga0181560, IMG submission 133751) | Coastal salt marsh microbial communities from the Groves Creek Marsh, Skidaway Island, Georgia - 011509CT metaG (megahit assembly) | ecosystem: Environmental > Aquatic > Marine > Intertidal...
CGCCGCCCGCGCCGCCGCGCTTGGACTTCCCCTTCCCTCCGCCGGCCCCTCGCGCCGCCGCCGCCGGAAGGTCCACGTCCACGAGCGCGACGGTCCCGTCCCCGCACGCGGCGGCGACCAGCCGTCTCGCGCGCGGGTCGAGCGCGGCGCCGCATTCGACCGCGGACGCGACCGCGACCGCGTGCACCATCGGCGGGTTCATCGCGTTCGACGTCGACGCCGCCGCCGCCGCCGCGTCGTCGTCGTCGTCCGCCGCCGCTGCCGCGTCGTCCTCCGCGGCGAGGTCGCTCACCCTCCAGCTCGCCACCGCGCTCGCGCGGCTTCGATCCCACTTCACGATCGCGCAGTCGAGCCCGCCGCTGACGACGTCCCACGGCTTGTGCTCGCGGAAGCACGCGCCGGAGGCGATGTTGGAGTGACCGCCGACGCGTAATCGCTTGAGAAGTTTCCCGTCGACGCTCGAAGGCGACGAGACGTCGACGGCGACCACCTCGCCGGCGTCGTCCGCGCACGCCATGGCGCCGCCCTTGGCGTCGATGACGATGGAGTTGATCTCGTCGGCGTTGAACGCGTAGCGATGCAGCGGCGACCCCAGGGCCGAGCCGCCGCCGCCGGACGACGGTGATGTCGATTTCGATTTCGATTTCGATCTCGTCGTCGTCGTCGTCGACGGCAGCGCGCGAAGGTCCCACGCGTCGACGCGCGCGCCCGACGCGCAGTACAGCGCGTGCGGTCGCGTCGGGTTGAACGCCACCGCGTTCACCGCGTCGTCGGCGTCGAAGCACCCGGTGGACGCGCTCAGAGCGTGCGCCGTGACGCGCGAGGACGGCGCGCGGAGGTCGAAGACGAGCGCGGTCGCGCGCTCGCCGCCGACGACGATGGTGGCGCCGTCGTCGTGCGGAGAGAGCGCCGCGCAGAGGAGCGACCCGACGCGCATTTCCTTCGGCGCGGCGAGCGCGCGCGTCTTCTGCATGACGACGGACGCGACCGCGAGAGGCGCGGCGCCCTCGCGCGCGCGTCTCGAAGTGCCGCCCCGACGCGCGCGCGCCAGGCGGCGAAAAGCGCACCTCGAGCGCGCGGCCGCACGCCGCGCTCGCAGCTTTTCCCTCGGACGACGCGAGGCGGGCTCGGACGCCGCCCGACCTACGACGCTCGCCGCGTCGTCGTCGCCGCCGCCGCGCGCGCGTCACTTCGCCGCCGCGCGCGCCCGCCGCGCCGTCGCCGCCCGCCGCCCCGCCGCCCCGCCGCTCCGCTCGCGCGCGTCGCGTCGCCGATCGAGGCGAGCGCGGCACCGCGACCGCGCCGCCGCGACTTCTATCACACTCTCGCCGCTCTCTCGCGCGCGCGCGCCGCGCCACGACCGGTTTCTCTCTCCCTCCGTCCTCGCCGCCCGCCGCCCGCCGCCCGCCGTCGCGCGCGCGCTCACCGCCCTCCCCCTCCTCCCCCCACCCCGCGACAGAGAGACCGCCGCGCGTCATGGCGACCACGCCCGCGCGCTCGTCGTCCTCCCCGGCGAAGCTGCTGCGCGCGTCGTCCGTCGGCGGCAAAGTCGGCGACGACGCGTCCGAGGACGTCGCGCGCATCACCTGGGCGCGCGCGATCGGGGTCTTTCACCTATACGTGCTGTGGCTCATCGCGGATCTCGTCGGGCTGTAGGGTTGCCGACGCGTCGAGCCGCCCTTTCAACGCACCTTCCTTCCGACTTTTGGTTTCCCTTGTTCCAAGAGTCGCGCTTCCTTCCTTCCTTCTCACCCCGCGCGCTCGTTCCGTCCCGTCCCCGACCCTACCATCCGCGCGTTCGCGCTCACCGCGATCGTGAGCGACCACTGGATCGTCCCGAGCGGCGGCGCGCTGCCGTTCATCTCGCGCGCGGGCCTGTGGGCGGTCTGCTTCACGGACGCGGCCACCGAGGCGCAAGGCGCGTCGGTGGTTTTTTTGTTTTTTTTTGTTTTTTTTTCGCTCGGTACGGTTTCGATCCGATCGACAAACTGAATGGACTGGTGTTTGTTTCAACAGGCCGCCTCGAAGCCGGCGTCGCGTCGTTCGACACGATCAAGAAGTGGTGGGACACCGTCAGCGACGCGTACTTGGACGTCCCGGAGGACGAGAGCGCGCTCTTGCAGCCCGGGTGCACGCGAAACGTGTCCGAATTTTTCGCGCACGTGTGGGGTCAGGTGCGTTCTATACACTGGTTCCCATACGACCGCGTCGGCGAGGTGGACGCCGATCCTTAAGGACTTTGCCCGGCGCATCTCTCCGCCCACCCCTCGCTTTCAATCCCCGCCCACGACGCCTTTCAACTCCACCTGACGCCTTTCAACTCCACCCCGACGTTCGCTTGTATGGAACGACCCTCAGGACAGAGTCGTGTGGCTCGAGATCATCCGCGCGTTCGCCATACTCTTTCTCTGGTGCGGCCTCCTGAAGGTCGTCGTCGTGACGCGGACGTACTGCTACGCCAGCGCCGGGCGGTGGCTCTCCTCCGCGCTGGCCGTGTTCCTGGGCGTGACGCAGTTCCTCTTCGGCGAGTGCGCGTGGTTCCTCGTCCTGGCCATGATTCGCCGCGCCATCTCGGACGCGCCGAGCTACGGGTGAGACCTGACCTGACTGATTTCCATACGTCCTCGCGTTCGCGTCGCGCGTCGTTTCTTAAGGCGTTCTTTCGCGCGCTGTGAACCTCACGTTTTGACACGTGGGAATATTATCCACCAATGATATGATCGCGCGACTGACACGTGTCTTCCCTCGACCGCTCGCAGCGACCGAGGGACGTTCGAGGACTACGAGGGGTGGTCGTTCTGGACCTTCTTCGCCGCCGTGCACTGGATCTTACTCGTCACGACGCTGCCGCTGTTCATCGAAGCCGCGGCGGGGTGTCAGGGCGAACGGAAGAAACGCATCGACGGCGCGCGCGGGTACACCGACTACGGCGGTGAGACTGCTAGATAGACCGCTCCCCGTACGCTCCGTGATGTTCGCCGTTACCGCGCGCGCGAGCGACTGACGAGCGTTTTCCCTCGACCACTCGCAGGCGGCGGCGGCGGCGGCGAGTACGCGGCGCTGCCCGCGGCGCCGCCGACGAATCGCTTGACGTTCGACACCGGGGGAACGGAGATCGTCGAAGAGGACTCCGCGGCGACCGCCGCCGCCGCGTGAGCGAGAGTCGAGAGAGAGAGAAAAAAAAAAGAGACGACGTCTCGAGTGTTTGGTCTTTGATACCTTGTCTAAGTGCCTGCTTTTTACATACAGTCCGGCTATGATACACACGGACGCTGATACCGATACCGCACCGCGCCGTCGCGTCGCGCGTCATCGCTCCCGGCGGCTCGCCGAGGGAGCCAACCGCGCGCGCGGCTGCCCTGGCTCTCCGACGACCTTTTCCCTCCAATCCGTCGCCTCCGCCGCCGGCGCCGGCGCGCCCGCCCCCCACGTCATGCCGTGATCCTCGTGCGCGCCGTCCTCCTTCCCGTCGATGTCGCGGAACGATAAGCTCCCGTCGCCGTTCGCGTCGAGCTCTTCGTACCGCGCGGCGATCGAATCGAAGTCTTCCTTCGTCGAGCGAGTCATCGCGAGGAGCATCGCCTTCGTGAAGTCAAACTCGGAGACGTACCCTTTGGCGCCGCCCATCGCTTTCAACACCGCCGGGCTCAACTGGACGCGGTTCAACCTCTCGTTCGCCTTGGCGCGCATCGCCGCGGAGGCGTAGACTTCAAACACCTCGCACAGCGCCCACGCGACGAACGCGACGCCCGCGACGGCGTAGAATATCCTTAGGGTTGTTCCATACGAAGCGACGTCGGGGTGGAGTTGAAAGGCGTCAGATGGAGTTGAAAGGCGTCGAGGGCGGGGTTTGAAAGCGATGGACCCTGGGCGGAGAGAGACGCCGGGCAAAGTCCTTAAGGAACGGCGTTCACCACGCGAACGCGGTCGTATGGGAACCAGTGCGGGAACGCACGTGAACAGCCGCCCGGTTTTGTCCGTCGGCGCGTAGTCGCCGTAGCCGACTCCGGTGAGCGTCGCGACCGCCCAGTACGCGCTGTTGACGTACCCCCAGTCGTCCTCGATCGCGTTCATGACGAGCGCGCCGAACGTCGCGAAGCCCGCGAGGACGAGCGCGGCGAGGATCAGACGCTGGTTTCTGAGGTACTTCCAGACGCGCTTAATCTCGTCGGCGACGTTTTCGACGACGTCGCGACACGCGAAACAGGAATCGTCGTCGTCCTCGGAGCCGCTGAACGACGAGTACCCGTCGCTCGAGTCGCTCGAGCCGCCGTTCGGGTCGATCAACTCGATGACGTGTTGCGCGGGCTTTCGCGACGTCCCGCCGGCGCCGCCGCCGGCGCGAGCGCTCCGAGATCGCTCCACGTTTGTCTTCAACTTTCGCAACTGCGTATCGATCTCCGCGCGCCTCGCGCGATCCAACTTCATCGCCATCTCGCTCTGATGGCGGAGGACGTACTCCGCGAAGTACCCCGCGCACGCGGCGGCGATCGCGCACGCCGCGAGGATGAACGCGATGGTAACGATCTTGCCGTCGGTCGACGAAGGTCTCACGTCCCCGTAGCCGATCGTGAGGACGGTGCACACGATGAAGTACGCCACGTTCGTCGTGCTCTGCCACAACGGCTCCGACTCCGCGTCGAACCCGTGCCGGAACACGACGTAGAAGACGACGAGGTAGACGACGAACGCCGGGAGCATCAGCGACGCGACGGGGACGCCGCATACCGTCCACGGTCTCCCGTCGTCGTCTTCCCTGTGCGCGCAGCATTCGCGCTCGGCGCGACGTCGCCGCCGCGCGCGTCTCCGCCTCTCGCGCTCGTCGATCGCGAACGCGCCTCTCGAGTCGTCGTCGTCGTCGCCGCCGCCGTCGTCGTCGCCGCCGCCGCCGCCGCCGCGCTGGTACCGCGAGCGCATCGACGCCGCGCGCTTCATCTCCACCTTGAGGGGCTTTCCGCCGGACTCGTACCGAAACTCGCTCGGGCGCATGGACGACCGCGCCGCCATCTCCTCGTCGACGTCGCCGCGGTCGGCGTCGCCGCGCTCCTCCGCCTTCTTCGACGTGTTGGAGCGCACCAGGAGCGGGATCGAGTCGCCGCCGGGGGTCGTCATCGCGGCGCGCGCGCGAAGAAGTGTGGGGGGCGACGATTCGAATTGTCATCAGGGTGTTATTATTTTCTCATCAGCGCCCCGCTATCCGTGACGGGGGGCCACTCCGCGCCGCGCCGCGCCGCGGGACGACGCCGGGTTCGCCGCGGTTCGCCGTCGTCGTCGTCGTCGTCGTCGTCGTCGTCGTCGTCATGTCCGCGACGTCCGCGATCGCCATCCTCGCGGTGTTCGTCCTCCTCGACGCGTGCAAGCACTGGATCTCGCACGCGCGCGGCACCGGCCACGCCTGGCTCTTACAACAGGACATCATCGCGCTCCGTCGCTCCATCGCGCGCGGGAGCGCGTCGCCGCGCGCGGCCGCGGCCGCCGCCGCCGCGGCGGCCGCGCCGTCCGACCCCGACCGCGCGCGTCCGTTCGTCTCCGTCGCGCACGCGCGCGAGCGGCTGCTCCGCGACAAGGAGCGCGCGCTGACGCGCGCGCAGACGCCCGCGCTGCGCCGCGCCATGTTCCTCTCGCACTACCTCCACGTCGCGAAGGGCGTCTTCGGCGTCGGCGTCGTCCTCGCGCTGTGGAGCGGGGACGAGCCGCTGTTCGAGGTGCAGCGGAACGCGGTGTGGCCGCTGGGGCGGTGGCTCGCGGCGCCGCACGGGCAGAGCTGGGAGGCGGGCGCGGTGGCGGTGACGCCGTGGACGCTGCTGTCGGGTGCGTTCTGTGTACCACTATCTGATGCGAACGTTTGCGTTTTTCACCCATCGCCCGGTTTCAACATTTGATCGCGTCCCCTTTCGACTGACCGTTGAACTTTTCACATGGTCATCAGCGGCGGCGTCGGTGGCGCTGTGCGAGGGGGTGGTCGGGCCGCTGATCGTTCGCGTCGTTCGAGCGGCGGGCGGGGGGGGTAAACGCGGGGAGCGGTTCGCCGCGTTCGAGAGCGAGAGCGAGAGCGATCGAGAGAGCGACCACGCGCACGTCGGCGCGCGAGGAGGAGGACGGGGAGGGTCGAGGAAGACGCGGTGACTCGCTTAAGTTGTTAACCACGTGTAGTCTAAAATAAATATGGTACCAGACGCGCGACGACAAATGATGGCACTGATGACGTCGGTCGACGCGTCGCGTCAGATCTGTCGTCGCGCGCTGAGCGTCGCGCGCGCGAGCGCGGGGTCGAACGCTTTCGCGGTCTCCCTCGCTCTCCCGTCGTCGAGCAACCGCGCGCGCTCGTCCCCGACGTTTCGAACCGACGATTCGAACCGACGCGGAGGCCGCCTAAAGTACCCGGAACCCGCGGTACATCGACCGCTCGAGCTCGAGGAGCTCGGCGAAGCGTGCCAAACGACGCTCGAGCTCGAGCTCGAGCCGCGCCTCCCCGCCGACACGAGCCGCTCGATCGTCGCGAACGTCCGCATCTCGTCGTCGCGGTCGCCGTCGCCGCTCGACGCGACGCGGCGCGGCGTCCGAGGCGTCCGGCGATCGTCTCTTTCGCTCCTCCCGGCGCTCGCGCCGCCGTTCTCTACACTGGTCCCCATACGATCCCGTTCGCGTTGTGAACGCCGTTCCTTAAGAACTTTTCCGCCGCCGCCGCCGCCGCCGCTCCTTCCGCCGCGCGAGTCCGCGGTGTCCAGGTACCTGCGCGCGACGTCTCTGGAGTGCAAGACGAACTTCTTCTCCCCGAGCGGCGTCCGCGCGTCCGCGAACGACGCGAACGACGCGAAAGAATCGCGCGTCGTCGTCGACGACGACGACGACGCCTTCGCCGGCGCGTTCGCGCGGCGGCCGTGGAACGGCGACGAGTTCTCCTTGTCGGGGAGGTCCGCGGGCTCGCTCGGCGGCTTCGAGTTCGGCGCCGCCGCCGCGAATCGTTTCGCCGGCCGCGCGCGGGATTTCAGCGCGCGCAGCGACGCCTTTACCGCGGTGCGCGGCGGCGCCGCGTTCGGCGGTTCCGGTTCCGGCGGCGGCGGCGGCGGCGACGACGACGCTTCGTCGTCCGAATCGTCGTCGTCCGAATCGTCCAAAGGAGGCGGCGGCGGCGGCGGCTCGTCGTCGTCGTCGCTCTCGCTCTCGCTCTCGTCGTCGCCGCCCTCCTCCTCGTACGAGCACTTAGTCAGCCGGCGCTCCGCCGTCGCCGGCGCGTTCCACCGCGCGTAAATCGCCGCCCGCCGCGCGCTCTTCGGCGTCGCCGGGAGCCCGTCGTACGTCGTGAACCCGGTCAAGTCGACGTCGGACGGGGTGACCTTCGTGAGGTCCAGCGTGGGTTTGATCGAGTTCGCGAGCGTCATCCCGCCGTCGGCCGCGATCGGCGGCGTCGCCGTCTCCGACGCGCGCCGCCACGAGCGCGCGTCTTCCTCGGTTTCGTCCAGCATTTCATCCTCCTCGTCCGACGAAGACGAGTCCGCGTATATCGCCCTCGCGCTCGCCCTCGACGCCGCGGACGCCGCCGTGGACGCGGGCGCGGGCGACGCGACGCCGCGTCCGACGCCGCCGGATCGCGACGCGACGCACGCCATCGCTCCGCCGCGGCTTCCGCACGATTCCGCCGGCGGCGGCGACGGCGGCGGCGTCGGCGGCGCGTCCTCTTCCGCGTCCGCGTCCGCGTCCGCGTCCGCCGCGCCCCTCGGCGCGGGCGCCGGCGTGAACGGCGACAGCGGGTTCATCGCGATCGCTTCCAGCCCCGCGGCGCGCTTTTGAAGCCGGAATATCTCCTCCTCGAGCGACGCCGAGAACAGCCCCGGGGGCGTGACGAGCGGCGTCGGCGGTGAGAGAAGCACACTGGTCCCCATACGACCGCGTTCGCGTGGTGAACGCCGTTCCTTAAGGACTTCGCCCTTCTCCACGCCGCCCGACGAGGACGACGACGTGGACGGCGGCGTCGCGTCGCCGAGGTCCGCGCGCAGGTCGAACGCGTCGCGGAGGACGCTGTCCGGGCTCGGCGGCGTCGTCGTCTTCTTCTTCGTCTTCGTCGTCCGCGACGAAGATTCGTCGTCGTCGTCGTCGTCGTCGTCGTCCGTCGCGGTCGCGCGCTTCGCCCTCGAGCGCCGCCGACGCATGAGCAGCACGCCGCACCCCACGCGCGCGGACGACGACGTCGACGCGCGCTCGGACGTTCGCGCGGCGGTGGCGGCGGCGGCGGCGGCGGCCTTCTCGTCGTCGTCGTCGTCTCGCAGGTCGTCGCTCACGTCGTTCCTCGAGATCCGCTCGGGCGTCGACAGCGACGACGTCCGTCTCGTCGTCAGCGTCCGCCGCGCCGTTCGCGCCGCGCGTTTCGCCCTCCTCCACAGCGCGCTCGCGGCGGCGCTCGCGCGCGCGCGCGCGCCCTGCCGCGGCGCGCGGCGCGCGGACGACGCCATCGCGCGCGCGGAAGCGCTGTGCCGCGGACGCTCTCGGAATCGACGAACGGACGAGGAAACGGCTCGATGTCGACCGACCACATTCCATTGAAATTTGCGGGAGGGTTTCGATCAAAATAAATTCTGAAAGGGTATTTTTCATCGCAAGAGCCGATCAAAAGCGTGATTCACCTTAATTATTAAAACGCGTCGGCGTCGCTCCATTCTCTCTCCTTGCTCCGGCGCGTCGCCCCCGCCCCGTCCGCGAACCCGCGAACCCGCGATCCCGCGACCCGCCCGCGCCAACGGCTCGCCTCACGCCTTCCCCATGATCCTGTCGAAGAACGACGCGCCGCCGCTCTTCCCCGCCGGCTTGGCGCCCTCGCGGTTGCTCCCCTCGCGCAACTCCTTCGCCAACGCGGTCAGACGCTCCAACCCCTCCTCGGGCGTGGGCGCCTCCCCCAGCGCCCTGACGAGCGCGCTGCCGACGATGACGCCATCCGCTCCCCACCCCACGACCTGCGCCGCCTGCTCCTTCTTCGAGATCCCGAACCCGACCGCGACGGGCTTGTCCGTGACCTTTTTGACGTCGGGGTGGAGTTCAAAGGCGTCAGAAGCGGAGTTGAAAGGCGCCGCGGGCGGGGATTGAACGCGAGGGGTGGTGGGCGGAGAGAAACGACGGCAAAAGTCCTTAAGGATCGGCGTTCACCACGCGAACGCGGTCGTATGGGAACCAGTGTGAGAACGGACCTTTTTGAGACCGCTCACGAGCTCCTGCACGCGGCTCTCGACGTTGGTTCGAACGCCCGTGACGCCCGTCACGGAGACGAGGTAGATGAACCCGTTGGACGCCTCCGCGATCTTCGTCATGCGCGCCTCCGGGGTCGTGGGCGTGGACAGCAGCACGAGGTCGACGCCGTTCTTCGCGCAGATGGCGGAGAGCTCCGGGGTCTCCTCGAGCGGGATGTCCGGCACGAGGAGACCTTTCGCGCCCGCGGCCGCCACCGCCTCGACGAACGCCTCGAACCCGCGCTGATAGATCGGGTTGAAGTACGTGAAGAGCACGATCGGCGCTTTGGTCGTCGGCGTGACGCGCGCGAGGAGCGCGAGCGTCTTGTCCAGCGTCGTCCCCGCGTTCAGCGCGCGCGTCGCCGCCTGCGCGATCGTGGGACCGTCCGCGAGCGGATCGCTGTACGGCACGCCGAGCTCGATGACGTCCGCGCCCTCGTCGTCCAGGATCGCGATCGCGCGCTCCGTCGCGTCGAGGTTAGGGTCGCCCGCGCATATGAACGGGATGAACGCGCACTGGCCGCGCTTCTTGAGCGCGGCGAACGTCGCGCCGATGGAGACGGTCTTGACGACCGGGCGCTTGGTCGATTCCGTCGTCGTCGCGGTCGCTCGCGGAATCATCGTCGCGACGGCGCGCGGGTTGCGGCGGCGGGTCGCGGCGGCGCCCGTCGCCGCGGGCGACGGCTTCGCGAGGAGCCTCGCGGGGGATGCGACGGGAGCGGCCATGGCGATGACGACGACGAGGCTGCGCGACGCGTCGCGCGGAGTGCGCGCGATCGATCGCTCGCGCACCAGGATCTCGACAGGTGTCGTCCGCCGCAATCTGATCCTGATCCTCCGGATACCTCGTGGTCGTATGATCTTTTAGTCACGGACCTCGCCCTGTACAGTACTGCGATCAAGCTACACGGAGATCTCGATCTGCTCGCCCCGAAAGCTCCGACGCGACGACGGGACCGCCCGACCAGTCGGACGGCGCGCGCTTCCTCCCTCCTTCGCCGCCGCCGCCGCCGCATGTCCCGCGCGTTCGCGACCGCCCCCGCGCCGTCCTCGCGCGTCGCGCCGCCGTCGCCGTCGAGCGACCGCGCGACGACGTCGCGCGCGAGACGCGCGTCCGCCTCGGCATCGCGAATAACGACCACGACGATGGCATCGGCGTCGACGCCCCCGGGGGCCGCTCCTCCCGCGTCGTCGTCCTACTCCGGGCACGTCCCCGGGTTCCGCGCGCGCGTCGCGGAGTGCAACGAGATCACGCCCGCGGACGTCGCGACGTACACGCCGCTCGTCGTCGCGGGCGTGGAGGTGGGGCTCATGCAGCGCGCGTTCGCGGACGCGCTCGTCGCGCACGGCGACGGCGTGTTCGCGATGGAGGAGGGGAAGGAGGACGCGGACGCGTCGTCGCCGTCGTCGTCGTCGCGGTCAACGATCGTGACGCTGGACGCGGACGCGACGATGACCGCGGACGCGCGCACCGCGGTAGTCGCGCCCGTCGTGGCGTCCCTTCGCGACGCGGGCGTGATCGAGGGATGGAGGGACGAGCTGTTTCCGGTCAACGCGGGATACGGCTCGGAGAATCTGCTCCTCGTCGAGCGCGCGGCGGCGTCGCTGCTCGGCATCCGCGCGTACGGCGTCCACGTGAACGGCTACGTCGTGATGCCGGACGGGAGCAAGGAGCTGTGGGTGGCGCGGAGGGCGAAGAACAAGCAGACGTTTCCGGGAAAGTTGGATCACGTCGTCGCGGGAGGCGAGTTCGTTCCAGACTGGTCCCCGTACGACCCCGCGTCGGACGCCGTCTCTCGAGGACGGACTTTTCTCGCCCGTCTCCTCTCTTCTGGTTCAACGTTTGACCGATCGCGGTCAAACCCGCCTTTCGACTGACCGATGAACCATCGCCGACGCGCAGGGTTGCCCGCGAACATGCCGCCGGGGACGTGCGTCGTGAAGGAGGTGCGTTCTATACAAAAGTTTTTCACCCATCGCCCGGTTTCAAAATTTGATCGCGTCCCCTTTCAACTGACCGGTGAACTTTTTTTGTATGGAACGCACCTCACAGTGCGAAGAGGAGGCGTCGATGCCGCCGGAGTTGGCGAAAAACGCCAAGCCCGTGGGCGTCGTCACGTATAACCAGAACTACAACGGCTGCTGCAAGAGAGACGTGCTGTTTTGTTACGACGTCGAGCTCCCGGAGGATTTCGTCCCGGTGCCCGCGGACGGCGAGGTGCGCGGCGCGCGTTTTATCGTCGTCGTCGTCGTCGCGTTTTTTCGTTCTTATTAATCCTATAGACTCCGCGTTCACCCTTTTCATCACCTCGATGGTCCATCTCACGCTTCCTTCGTCGTCCAGGTCGAGGGGTTCGAGCGGTACACGATGGAGCGCGCGATGCGGACGATATCGCAGACGACGGAGTTCAAGACGAACTGCTGCGTCGTGATCATCGACTTTTTCGTCCGACACGGTTTCGTCGCCCCGGAGGAGCCCGGATACGCGGAGCTCGTCAAGAGTCTGCGGTCGTGACGAGTACGCGTGCTTTAGGGCCTACTATCTTCTATCTTATATCATCTACTAACGTGACTGATGTCTAAAAGTCGAACTCGTCGTCGTCGTCGTCGTCGTCGTCGTCGTCCGGTGGCGGCGGCGGCGGCGGGCCCGGCGACGCCTCGACGTCGACCTCTCTCGCGACGCCGCCTCCTCTCGGCGACTCCGCCGCCGCCTCCGCCGCGACCTCTCCCGCGACGTCGACGTCTCTTCTCTCTCTCTCCACCTCCGCGCCCTCCTCATCCTCCTCCTCCTTCTTCTCGATGAAACTGTCGTCCTCGGTCCCGACCACGTCGCCGTCGTCCGCCTCCGGTTCGTACCGCCGCAGTCGCGTCCGCAGCATCGACAGCTCGCGCGTCTTCTGCTGCATCAATCGTTTCAACTGCTGAAACTGCGCGCTGTCCTGCACGCGCGATCCCGCGTCTCTTCGCGCCGCCGCGAGATCCGCGCGGAGCTTCTCGCACTCTCGCGCCGTCGCGACGTCGACGACGGTCTCTTTCACGATGACGGTCTTGCCCTTGCCCTTGCCGACGTCGAACGCGAACTCGTCGTCGTCGTCCTCGACGGGAGTCATCCCAACGCGCAGCGCCGCCCGCGTGAAGTCCGACGCCGGCCTCGACAGCGCGACGCGCTCGATCGCGCGCATCTCCTCCAGCACGCGCGCGTCCTCGAGCTGGTGCGCGTCGAGCGTCATGGCGCGTCCGCACCCTCGCGCCTCCGCCTGCGCGAAGAGGAGTTTCAGCATCGCCGCCGCGACGCGCGACGCGCGTTCGAGCTCCGTCGCGACCAGCTCGGACGTCTCGCGCGAGAGGTCTTCGATCAGCGCTCGCACGTCGTCCCTCGTGAAGACGCTGTCCGAGAGCTTGTACTCGAGCGCGTCCTCGAACGGCGCGGCGACCTCGCGTTTCGCCTCCTCGCGCTTCGACGCGGCGAAGCGAAGCCACGACTGGATCTGGAGCTCGCCTCGAGACGTGACGGTCGCCTCGGCGAGGTCGAGGTCCTCGATCTCGTCCTCGGGGTTGAACCTCGACGTGCCGAGCTCCATGGCGCCGTGCGTCTTCGAGGAGGGAGAAGCTATGATGACGCGCGTCCGTCGCGTCGCGTCGTCGCGCGAGGCGCGCGGGAGAAGTGACGCGACGCGAGCGCGACGAACGGTCGTTTCGATGGATTTATAAAATTTCTCAACAGAATAAAATCTATGTTCTCTGTCCGTCACTCCTCCTCCTCCTCCTCCTCCTCCTCCTCCTCCCGCGCGACCTCCCCGACGACGAGCACGCACGGTGACAGATTCCTCCCCGCCGTGACCTCCGCCATCGTCCCCAGCGTCCCTCTGAACACTTCCTCCTCGCGCGTCCGGCCGTTTTTTATCACCGCCGCCGGCGCGTCTGACCGCTTCCCCGCGTCTCGCGCCAGGCGTTCGCACACGACCGGCAGACTCTTCCCGACCATCAAAAAAACGCACGTGTCTATGCCGTTAAACGCGTGAAAATCGATGCCATCCGGGTCGTGCGCGCTGCACACGACGTAGTGCTTCCCGTGATCGACGTGCGTGAGCGGGATCCCCGCGCTGAGGGTCGTTCCATACAAAAAAAGTTCACCGGTCAGTTGAAAGGGGGAGCGATCAAATGTTGAAACCGAGCGGTGGGTGAAAAACTTTTGTATGGCTAGAACGCACCTGAGCGGCGCCGCGAGCGCGGAGGACACCCCGGGGACGAGCTCTGCGCGCGCGGACTCGGTCGGTCAGCGAGAGAGTTTGATCGATTTGATGACGTGGACGTGGACGTGCGGTCGGTCGACGCGGAAGGGTCGCGACGCCGCGTATCGATCGCACCGTGCGCGCAGCCGCGTTTCCTCAGCGCCGCGCGCTCGGAGTGAACCCTCGAGAACGTGGACGGACACCCGCCCTTCAGTCGCACGACGCGCTTCCCCGCGACGCACTTGTCCACGAGCAGCGCGTCGATGTCCGGCTGCTTCCACGAGCTCCGTCTGCCGCCGCGCTCTGTCGCGTCGTGTCGTCGTGCGAAGGAAGGGGAGTGGGCGCGGGGTGATGAGCGGACGGACGGATGGAACGGAACGGAAGACGATCACACGCGACGGTGCCGACGCGGAAAAAGAACCTTCGACGCGGGTTGGGACGAGGGCGCCAGGGCGCGCACTTCCGACGTATATCCGCTCCGCGTCCGCGCGAGCTTCCGCGAGGACGTCGCGCTCGCTCGCGCCGAGGTCGTCGTACACGAGGACGTCGCACTCCCGCACGAGCCTGAGCGCTCGCGTCGTCATGTCGTCCATCCCGCCCGGGCCCGCGCCGACCAGGTGGACGAACCCCGACGACGACGACGACGACGACGACGACGGCGGCGCGCGGGTCGACGCGCGCGCGCCTCCGCCGGCGCGCGGACGCCGCCGCCGCGGCGTCGGAGAGTGGAAGAAGCGTCGCGGCGGCGGCGCGACGGACGCGGACGCCATGACGACGTCCGAGCGCGACGCGTTGTGCGGGCGGCGACGCGTTGTTAGATTTCCATCTGCCGGTCTGGTCGTCGTCGACGGCGTCACGAGGTTTTAGGTCAGTGACGACGCGCGCGATGGCGGCGACGACGGCGACGCGCGGGTTCGTCCCCGTCGCGGGCGACCGCATGACGCGAGGGCGCGGCGGCGGGCGCGGCGGCGGCGGGCGCGGCGGGCGCGGCGGCGGCGGGCGCGGCGGGCGCGGCGGCGGACGCGGCGACAGAGCGCGCTTCGGAGGGAAGGGCGGGCACGTGCGCCGCCCGGGGAAGACGAAGCTCCCGCCGCACGTCCTCGCGGCTGTCGAGGAGAAGGCGCGGCTGAGGCGGATCGACGAGCGCGCGCACTTCTGGGCGGAGGTCCAGGCCGCGATCGACGGCGAGGGCGGCGCGCGGTCGCACGGGCGATGCCTCCCGGACCGCGAGGAAGACCTCTTCCCTCGCCTCTTCGCGAAATCGTCGTCGTCGTCGTCGTCGTCGTCGTCGAGATCGGCGTCGGACGCCTTCGACGCGGCGCACGTCGCCGCCGCGGACGCGTACGACGACATCCCGGTCACCGTGGACGACCCCGCGAGCGAAGACGGTAAGAGCGAAGACGTCGAGCCGCTGCCGACCGGCGCGGAGGGCGTGCGCGCGTTGGCGGACGCGCTGGATCGATTCTTCGACGGGTCCGACGGGTCCGACGGGTCCGACGCCGACGCCGCGCGGCGCGAGTTCGTGGACACCGCGACGCGAAGGCTCGGGTTCGAGACGCTGACCCCGGTGCAGCGGCACGCGATACCGCTCGCGCTGAGCGGCAGAGATTTGATATGCAGCGCCGCCACGGGGAGCGGGAAGACGGCGGCGTATTTGATCCCCGCCGTCGCGAAGACGCTATTCGGGACGCGCGGGGACGGGGACGGGGACGGGGACGGAAACGGCGGGAATCCATCCCGGGATCTCGGGGACGTCTCCTCCGGCATCTCCGCGGACGTCGCGGACGAGCTGTACGACGACCTGTTCGGCGAAGGCGGCGACAACGACGACGCGTTCGACCTCTTCGACGACGACGACGCGGAAGTGGCGACGGCGACCGCGACCGAGAGGAGAAAGCGCGGTCCGGGCTACGGCAGCCGACGCGTCCGCGCCGCGCCCTCTGAGGGTGCCGAGGAGGGTGCCGACGCCGACGCTGACGTGGACGACGCCGACGCCGACGCCGACGCCGACGCTCGCCCCCCGCTCTCCGCGGATGAGGTGCGTCCCACACACTGGTCCCCATACGACCGCGTTGGTGTGGTGAACGCGGATCCTTAAGGACTTTTGCCGGCGTGTCTCCCCGCCCATCCCTTGCGTTCAATCCCCGCCCACGACGCCTTTCAACTCCATCTGACGCCTTTGAACTCCACCCCGACGTTCGCTCGTATGGAACGGCCCTGAGATGCGTTTCCCCGGCGACTTCGACGACGTCGCCGGCGTCCGACGCGTCACCCCCGCGAAGCCGCGCGTCGTCGTCCTCGTCCCGACGCGCGAGCTCGCCGCGCAAGTCGCGCTATCCGCGCGGCAGCTCTGCTTCGGGACCGGCCACGTCGTCGCGTGTCTCCACGGCGGGCAGAGCGTGAAGCCGCAGCTGGAGCAGCTCGCGTTCGGGCCGTCGATCCTCGTGTCCACGCCGGGGAGGCGCGTTCATATTTCGCGTTCACACTGGTCCCCGTGCGACCCCGTTGGCGTGGTGAACGCCGATCCTTAAGGACTTTTGCCGGCGTCTCTCTCCGCCCAGGGTCCCTCGGTTTCAACGCTCGACCCTACGACGCCTTTCGACTCCACCACTGACGCCTTTCAACGAACGCCACTCACTCCAGGTTGCTCACGTGCGCGAAGGACGAGCCGTACGTCGACCTGTCTCGCGCGAAGATTCTGATCGTCGACGAGGCGGATCAGATGGTGGACCAGGGGTTCGAGCCGCAGGTCGCGGAGCTCGTGACCGACGCCGGGATGCCGCGCGGGAGCGAGCGGCAGAACTTGATGTTCAGCGCGACGTTCCCGCCGGGGGTGAAGCGGCTCGCGAGCGCGTTGATCGCCGGCGACGGATTAAGGCGCGTTCTATCTCACACTGGTTCCCATACGACCGCGTCGGCGTGGTGAACGCCGATCCTTAAGGACTTTTCCCGGCGCATCTCTCCGCCCACCCCTCGGTTTCAATCCCGACGCGCCTCGACGCCTTTCAACTCCAACTGACGCCTTTCAACTCCACCCCGACGTTCGCTTGTATAGAACGCCCCTAAACGCGCGATTCGCGGGCCCCCGCGCGACGACCAAGCCGTCGCCGTCGACGGTCGCGGTCGGGAGGGTCGGCAGCACCGTCGCCGGGATCGAGCAGCGCATCGTCCTCTGCGCGGACGCGTCGCGCGAGCGCAAGCTGGATCTGTTGATCGCCGTCCTGCGCGCGGTTCCGGACGCGCGGACGCTCGTGTTTTGTTCGAGCAAGGGTACGTGCGCGTGGGTGCGCGCGAAGCTCGCGGAGATCATCGAGCGCGACCGTCAGGCTGCGCTCGCGGCGGCGGCGGTGTCGGGCCCCAAGACCACCGAGGGCGGCCCCCCCTCCGAAGCCAGCGGCTTCTTGTTCGCCGCGGAGGAGCTCCACGGCGACTGCTCGCAGGGCGCGCGGTCGCGCGCGCTCGACGCGTTCGCCTCCGGCGCCGCGCGCGTCCTCGTCGCCACCGACGTCGCCTCGCGCGGTTTAGACCTCCCCGCCGTCGCGCACGTGATCAACTTCGACCTCCCCACGGACGGACGCGATTTCGACGCGTACGTGCACAGGATCGGGCGCACGGGACGCGCGGGGCGCGACGGGATCGCGACGTCGTTTTACGTCCCCGGGTTCGGCCACGACGGGAACGGCCCGGTGTACGTGGCGTTGCGGGAGCTCATGGCGGAGACGGACCAGAGCGCGCCGGAGTGGTTTCAGTCGTGCGCGGACGCGGCGGGGCCGCCGCCGGGAGGGCGGGGGTACATGCGCGTGGGAAGAGGGAGGGGAAGAGGGGCGGGAGGAGGCGGGCGCGGGCGAGGACGCGGATACTGAGAGCACCGGTCGATCGGATAGTCTACGGTTCGCGGCGCTGAGGTGCGTTCTATACACTGGTCCCCATACGACCCCGTTGGCGATGTGGACGCCGATCCTTAAGGACTTTTGCCCGATGTCTTAAATCATCATACGACGACGACGACGACTAATAATCTTACTCATCACGACGCGCGCGCTGTCCCTCGCTCGTCCCTCCGTCACCGCGCGCCCGCGTCTCTCTTCTTGTGCGCCTTCACCCACCGCCTCAAGATCCCTCGGTGCCGCAAGACCGCCTCTCGCTCCGCCTCCTCCGCGCGGTCCCACGCGTCGTTGAACGCGACGGTGCACTCGCCGCCGCCGCCGCCCTGCACGCACGCGATCTCCGCCTCCGCGGCGTCCTCCACGATCTTTTTGCGCGTCTCGTGCGCGCTCTTAACCGCCGCGCGCGCGACGGTCTTCTCGTCGCTGACGTCCGCGCCCGCGGCGGCGGCGGCGAGAGACGCCATCTCGATCTGTTCCGCCTCCTCGAGGAAGGCGACCGTGCACTCCGTCTGCTGCGCGACGCCCACGGCGTTCGCGACGCACGCCATCTCGCGCTCCGCGGCGAGGCGCTCCATCTCGCGCAGGGAGAGGGTCATCTCCGTCGCGGTGGGTTTGGACGCGCTCGCGTCGCCGGACGCGCGGAGGACGACCGCGGCGCCGCGGGCGCGCGGGCGCGCCGCGGACGAGGAAGACGCGGAGGGAGACGCGGCGGACGCGGACGATAATCCGTTCCGGCCGCGAGGGGTCGAGGGGATCGCGCGCGAGGCGCGCGCGTTCGCGGCGGGCGCGCGCGGCGCGCCCGCGCGAGCGCGCGTCGCGGTGGTCGTGACGTTGGATGCGGCGTGCATGGTCGCGCGGCTCGCGCCTCGCGGTGTGTTCGAAGCGACGCGTCGTACGCGCGGCTGACGCGGATGCGTGACACCCTGGCGATGGCGCGGTCGGTCGGCCTCTCGCGCAAAAAGAAAGTCAAATCGCAATCGTTTCGCGCCATCGCGAACGCCGCGCAGATGCCTTCCGCGCGCCATCGCGACGACGGCGACGACGCGACGCCGCTCGATCTCGATCTCCACATCCGCGCCTCCGAGGAGTCGTACGAGACGTTCCGCGCGTCTCTCCCCGGCGCGACGGGCGGCGCGAGCGCCGCGGCGTCCGCGATCCGCGACGCGCGCGCGGGACGCGCGGGACACGACGACGACGACTCGACGACAGCCTCGCTTCGCGCGTCCTCCTCCATGCCCCCCGCCGCGAGCCCCGGCGGCGACGCCGCGAGACGCCGCGGCGAGCGATCGACGCGCGAGGAGCTCTTGGCGCTCGAGCGCGAGATCGACGCGCACGAGGCGGCGATCGCCGCGCGCGAGCGCGCGCTCGAGGACCTCCAAGCGAGCGCGCGACGATCGGACGCGTTCGAAGACGATCGCGTCAAGCTGCGCGCGTTCGGCCGCGCGCTCGAGGCGTACGTGGCGTCCCCGAACGCGGACGGCGGCGACCTCGCGGACGCGGAGGCGGCGCTGGACGCGCTCGAGGCCGCGGCGGCGCCGCTGTCGAACGCGATCTTGAGCGACGCGGTGAGGCGAAGCGCGGGAGGAGGAGGAGGAGGAGGAAGAGCCGCGGCGGGGGCGCCGGAATTCGACCCCGCCGACGCCGCCGACGACCACAGCGACAGCTCGGACTACGACGACGACGACGACGCCGACGACGAGGAGAGCGACGCCGCGAGGGCGGCGCTGCGCGCGGCGGTGACGGAGGAGAAGGAGGAAAAGAGACGCCGCCGCGACGAGCGCGCGTCGCTGCTGTCCAACGCGGCGGGTGGGAAGATCACGTCGTACGGATCCGTGGGCGGCGGCGGTAAAGATGGCGGTTTCGGACAAGAACAAAACGTCGGACAGAATACGAGGACCGCGACCGCGACCGCGACCGCGACCGCGACCGCGACCGACGACGGGTGGACAGACTGGCGCGGGGACGAGTCCGCGGACGTCGTCTCGCCGTTCACTCTGGATCCGCGTTTTACTCTTGATCGCGGCGACGACCGACGCGAGACGCGGCCGCTGTCGCATAAACTGTCGGATATACTGTCCGACGGAACCGGGACCGGGAGAAGGTTCTTCGACGCGCGCGAAGGCACCCCCGAGCGGTGGGACGGCGGATCCCAGAGCGAGGACGACGCGATGTGCGCGAGAGAAGTCGGACGCGCGAGCAGCGCGATGCTTCGACGCGCGCGGAATCAGGCGAGCGCGTCGGGCAGTCCCGACGTCGGAGAGGGCGATCGATCGACGACGACGACGACGACGACGACGACGGCGGCGACGACGACGAGCACGGCGAGCGGCGAGCTTCGCAAGATCAAGTGCGGGAAGTGCGCGGCGACGTTGAAGATCGCGTCGAACGTCCCGGTGTTCCGGTGCCCGAAGTGCTCCGCGAAACTCCGTGTCCCCGGGGCGGCGGCGACCGCGGTGGCGCCGACCGCGGCGAAGAGAGAAGGTCCCGGGTTCTCCCCCGAGATGCGCGCCACCGTGAGCGGCGTCGACGGCGTGTCTTCGTTCGGGTGGGGGTCCCGACCGTCCGCGACGACCGCGGCGGCGCGGCTCGCGTCCGCGGAAGCCGCGACGATCAACGCGGCGGCGGCGAGAGAGAAGGAGCGACGCGACCGACGCCGACGCGCGGCGGACGCGGACGCGCAGAGCGCCGGCGGCGGCGAACGATTCGAATCGGGCGCCGACGTCATCGCGAAACACATGGCGGAGGCGAAGGCGTTGCGAGAGACGGAGGCGAGGGCGGAGAGGGCCAAGGCGGCGGCGGAGAGCGCGGCGGCGGACGCGAGAGCCGCCGCGCGCGCGGAGCTCGAGCGTCATCTGGAGTTTTCGATGAGTCTGGAGGATGTCGTCGACGAGCTGGCGAGGGCGCACGCGGACGCGGCGAACGCGGCGGAGCGCGCGCTGAACGCGGCGTACGCGAGCGTCGCGGTGGGATCGAGTAAGCTCTAGCTACGTAGAATAAGCGCTACGACGTACTAAAGTACTTCCGTACTTCCGGAAGTACTTTCTCAAAGCTAGGTACAAATACCGTCGCCGCCGCGCGCCGCGTTGACCGCCATCACGTGAACATCGCGCGCGCGGTCGGGCGCTGGCCGTACGCCGCCGCCCACGACGCCGGCGCGGTCCACCCCTCCCCCTCCCCCTTACCTCCCTCCTCCGCCGCGTCGTCGCCGCGCGAGAGCCCGAGCGCCGTCGCCGCCGCCGCCGCGACGGCGACGGCGTCCGCGGTGTTGTCCCCCTCCGAGCACAGCGCCAGCACCGCGACGCACGACGTCTTCCCGTTCCCCTTCCCCGCCGCGTCGTCGTGAAACGCGCGGAGGAGGCTCCACGGCGGCAGCGACGACGCCGCGCGGCGGTCTCTCGTCAGCGTCGAGCGTTCCAACGCGACGGCGCCGGCGGCTTGGAATCTCGCATCCTCGAATCTCCCCTCGCGGCGGCCCTCGTCGCCCTCTTCCTCCTCCTTCGCGCCGTCCACCGCGGCGGCGACCGCGGACGCGAGGACGTGCCTGACGACCGTCGCGCCGATCTGCGCGGTCGCGCCCTTCCCGTGCCCCGCCGCGGTGGACGGCGCGGACGCGAGGACGACCGTCTCGTGGAACGCCGACGCCGACGCCCACGCCGCGACCGCGGACGCGAACGCGCGCTGCGATCCCGCGCGAACTTCCGCGCGCTGCTGGACGAGGATCGTCCTCCGAGGCCCGCTTGTTCCGCCCCCGCCGACCTCGTACACCTCCGCGCTCATCGCGAGCGCGCCGCCGTCCCCGCGCGCGCGACCGAACGCGTCGCCGCCGACGCACGGCAGCAGCGACGGATGATCCAAACTCCCGACGCGTCGCGCGCGGAGGCGCTGCACGAGGAGATCGCACGCGAGCTGCCCGACGTTGCCGTGCGACGCGACCGCGATCACGAGCGTCGCGCCGGCGAACGAGGAGGAGGACGCGACGCCGGGGGTGGGGTAGAACTCCATCGTCGTCGATCGGTCGGCGGAGGACGCGACGCGCGCGGAGCGGACGAGATCTGACGAAGGCGTTCGCATCAGTGTCCAGCAAATAAAGACGAAAAGCTCTTCGAGCACAGCTGTCATCACCGCGCGCACAACTTACATCCGCAACGTCACGACAAGCTTCGCCTCCTTCGGTTTCTCCCCGCCGTCGCCGCCGCCGCCGCCGACGCGCGCGCCGCCCTCCCCGAGCCTCGCGAGCTCCCTGAGCAGCCCAGGCGTCTTCGCCGCCTCCCCGCGCCCCGCGCCAATCGCGTCGTCCAGCCACGGCGACCCGTACACCTTGGCCGGGTTGCGAAACGAAAACGACCACGTCGTCGGCCACATGGCGTCCGGCTTTCGCTCTAAACTTTTCAACATCGCCTTCCGCTCCCTCTTTCGGTACTCCCCCGGCGCGCACGCGTAGAAGCTCTCCGGGTCGGGAAGCGACATCGTCCCTCGTCGCTCCGCGCTGAGCGACGCGCTGGGGTCGTAGACGGTCTGTTTGAACCACGACACGAGCTGGCCCCACGCGAAGTGCGGCTGAGGGTCGTTCCATACAAAGCGATGCCGGGGTGGAGTTCAAAGGCGTCAGGTGGAGTTGAAAGGCGCCGAGGTGTGTCGGGATTGAAAGCGAGGGACCCTGGGCGGAGAGAGACGACGGCAAAAGTCCTTAAGGATCGGCGTTCACCACGCCAACGCGGTC
>Ga0181560_10001453_pt1 | contig 22021 bp, 17 predicted proteins | sample 011ome_20_FD_133751 | JGI IMG/M metagenome (GOLD analysis project Ga0181560, IMG submission 133751) | Coastal salt marsh microbial communities from the Groves Creek Marsh, Skidaway Island, Georgia - 011509CT metaG (megahit assembly) | ecosystem: Environmental > Aquatic > Marine > Intertidal...
AGCGGTTTGTCTCGCTTCGCTCGCGTCGGCGTCGAGTCGGCCGCGTCGGCGTCGTCGCTCCCGTCGCCATCGTTCGACGTCGACGCCGCGCGTCTCGACGCGTCGAAGCGCCGCGCCGTCGTCGCGGCGCGCGCGCGTCGAAGCGCACCGCGTCGAAGCGCGCGCGTCGAAGCGCGCGTCGCCGTCGCCGTCGCCGTCGCCGTCGCGCGCATCGTTCGCGTCGTCGCGCGTCGCCGTGTCGCGACACTCGGCGTCGCGCGCGATGGGCGACGCGATGGGCGACGACGCGGTCGTCGTGCTCGTGGCGACGAGCAGGGACGATCGCGAATCGTATCTAGACCGCGCGGCGCACGACGCGCTCGCGACGACGACGACGAAGGCGCGCGATGACGACGACGACGACGACGAAGGCGCGATGCGAAGGATGAACGCGACGGACGACGCGAAGAGGATCTTTATGGCGACGCGAAAGCGCGAACGACAGCGAGAGTGCGCGCAAGTGGGTGGTTTATTGACGCGCGCGTGCCTGAACGCGCTCGAACGGCGAAACGGTGCGACGACGGCGTCGTGGGGACAATTCCTGAGGAGCAAACAGCGAGCGATGCAACGACTGCCGCCGGGAACGTCGAGCGGGATACGAGTGCGCGCGACGCGGTGCATCGCGATCGAACACGAAAGGATGACGTTCTCGAAAACGATGCGAAACGTGGGTAGGCGAAGAGGGGTGTTTGTGGGGATAAATTACGAGGAGTGCGGCGTCGAGCGGTGGCGGTTGCGAAGACGCGGGGGCGACGCGTTGCGAATGCGCGAATATTTAAAGACGCACTGTGGGTACGACGAGGACGACGAAGTGCTGGTGCTGTTGGAAGATAGCGAAGCGAGTACGAACGATGGATCCATCAATCGCTCGTGCTCGAAGAAGGCGATTTTGAAAGCGTGTCGATGGCTCGTCGACGGCGCGCGCGCGGGGGATTCGCTGTTCTTTTACTTTAGCGGACGCGGGCAAGAAGTGAGCGAGACGGCGACGACGACGACGACCAAGGATAGCGTCGCCGGAGGTGGCGCGTACAAGGGTTTGAATAAAACCGCGCTGTGCGCGTCGGACACGCCGGGCGACCCCACGGCCAGGATCACGCGCCAAGAGTTTCGAGAGGCGTTGCGCGTCGACGCGCTCCCGTCAAACGTCCACCTCACCGTGTTTTTGGACATTTACGGCGGCGGTGGCGAGAACGCGCTGCATGACATGCCGTACACGTGTGTGAACGTAACGCTTCCGGACGAGCGCGAAATCAAAGACGCAAAGAATGGTAAACGGGTGTCCCCGGTGACGCCGCTCTGGATGGTGCCGAACGGTGAAAAAGCCGTGAAGGAGTTCCTGGCGCTCGCCGAAACCGCGGCGGAAGCTTACGCGGAGTGCGCTGAGACGAACAAGGCGTATGACGCCATAAAGCGCGATGCGCCGCAAGAAAAGCTACCGCAAGAAAAGCCTGCGGTCGAGGCGAACGCCGAACCAAAGCCAAAGCCAAAGAAACCGTCGCCGCCGATGGGAGAGCCGAATCCGGAACGCGCCGTTGCGGAAGCGGAAGAGGCCCCTGTGCCGGAGACGCACGCGAACGAGAAGTCGAGCGTCGTCCCGGCCCCGGCGGCGGTGATCGAGCGAAACGCGCGAGAGGAACGCGCGGAAATGCAACCGCGCTCGCCGCAGTCAATCGACGAGTCAAAACAGCCGGGCTGTTGCGTGATAAGTTGATGGGATTAGTAGCATAGGATTACTCGTAGCATTTGAATAGTTGATTAGTACATCGAGTTAATAACAGCGGCGTACTTCTCAGTGACGACGTTGCGCTTGAGCTTTTGAGTGCCCGTGAGCTCACCGCCCGGCACGGAGAAATCGGTGTCGAGAATCTTGAACTTTTGGATGCGTTGAGCGTTGGAAACCGCGGTCTTGTTGTACTTGGCGATGCCTTCTTCGATGTAAGCCTTCCACTTCGCGTCAGATTGCGCTTGCTTCACGGTCGTCACGTCGCGGTTGACCTCGAGAGACGTGCCGAAGAGCTTTTCCGTGAAACCTTCGCCGTCGGGAACTTGACGCAAGGTGACGAGCATGGTGTTGTACTTGCGCTTGTCGCCAACCATCATGACGTTAGAGATCGCCGGAAGGTAGCCCTTGATGGCATCTTCGACAGGAACCGGTGCGATGTTCTCGCCACCAGCGGTGATGATGAGTTCCTTGATGCGACCGGTGATGGAAAGCATGTTCGTCTCCGGGTCGATGGCGCCGACGTCGCCGCTGTGCAACCACGCGTCTTCGTCGATGCTTTCTTGGGTCTTCGCCAAGTTGTTGAGGTAACCCATCATGACGTGACGGCCACGGAAGCAAATCTCACCTTCGCCATCCTTGTCGCGCCCCTTGACGTGGTCGAGCTTGATCTCGACGCCCGGAATCGGCACGCCGCAAGAACCGGCTTTGAAGTAATCAGACTTGCACACATTTTGCGGACCAGTGTTTTCGGACATACCGTAAACTTCGAGAATGTGGATGCCGATCGTGCCGAAGTAGTCGAGCGTGTGCTTCATGATCGGCGCAGCGCCCGTGAGGCATACTCGCGCTTGATCGAGACCGATAGCGGCGTGAGCCTTCTTCTTCATGAACTTCATCGCGAAGCCGCCCATGAACGGGTGGCCGACGGTGGCTCCGACTTGAGACGCCGCGTGCACGCCCGCGCACTTACCCTTCATGAAGGCGGAGATCTTGGCCTTCAAACCGGTGATTTCCTTACCCTTGGCTTGCATGGCTTCGGCAAACTTCTCCCAAACGCGCGGCACGGCGAAGAACACCGTCGGCTTGGCTTCGATGAGCGTTTCCTTGAGCGTACCCTTGAGCGCGTCCGGGCGCGCAAAATACACGGCCGCGGTCTTGTCGAAGTCCACGATGCACATCAACGGCGAATGGATGTCGACAATTTGCGCGGCGATGTGCGAAAGCGGCAAGTACGACACCACACGCAACGGCCCCGAAGTAATCGTCGGGTTGTGCAAAATGTTTGACGTCGCCGTCCAAGTGCAGTTGTCGTGGGAAATCATCACCCCTTTCGGGTTGCCCGTGGTTCCGGAAGTGTAGATGAGCGTGCAGCAGTTGCCCGGCTTTTGCGCGGACATGCGAGCTTCGAGGGTATCATCGCTCACCGCATCGCCGAGCTTCAAGAAATCCTTCCACGTGTACACCTTGGCGAGCGACGCGTCCTTCGCGCCAGCCGGATCCGAGAAGGAGTCTTCGCGGTACATCACGATCGCCTTGAGCTTGGGCAATCGCGATCGAATTTCCAAGATCTTATCCAATTGCTTTTGCCCGTCCACGACAACCACGCGCGCGCTCGAGTTCTCGATGATGTACTCGCACGCCGCCGGTTCGTTCGTCGTGTAAATCCCGGCCGCGAACCCCCCGGCGAAGATGGCGCCGTTGTTCGCCATCAGCCATTCCGGAGAGTTAAACCCGAGAATGCACACCGACTCGTATCGTTCCAATCCGAGATGAATGAACGATTTCGCCGTTTTCACGCAATCGTCGTAGTATTCCTTCACCGTCCATTTCTCCCCCGTGCACGCCACCAACGCCGTGGTGTGTCGAAGCTTGCTCTCCTTCGCGGCTTTGAAAACCTGGTGCATCGCGCGTCGATCGCCCTCGTCAGTCTTCCGCGTCGTCGTCGTCGTTCGTCCGTGACGCCATCATCGCATTCCGCGCCTCGCCGACGCGTCGTCGTCGTGCGATCGTTCGGACGCGGCTCGCGCGCGACGACACGGGTCCGAATCCAATCCAATCCGAGCCAATCCGAGCCAATCCAATCCGAGCCCATCTCGATCGTCGTTCGTCGCGGCGCGCGTCGGGACGCGCCTCGATCACCGTGCGCGGCTTCGCTCCCGCGTGTCCCTCCTTCCCATCGCATTCAATCTTCGCCAGCGCGTCCGCGGCGACCGTGTACTTCATCGGCGTCTCGTCGATCGCGAGGCGCGCACTGGCGCCCGGCGCGACCTTCGCGAGGCATTCGCGCGATGGATTGATGCGTCGATTCGATGCGTCGATTGCGGCGACGGACGAACGCGACACGACGGCGCGCGGGCGAAGGAACGAACCGTCGACGCGCGAGCGAAGGAACGAACCGTCGACGGGCGCGTCGCACCGAACGCGCGACGCGAGCGCGCGGTCGCGCGCGCGGCGATCGAACGCTCGGACGCGCGCGAGATTGAGATTGGCGCCGAAGCGGGCGAGGGCGAGGCGAAGAGGCGCGCGTCGAAGAGGCGCGCGTCATGGCGTCGACGAAATCAAAATCGGTGCTCGCGGAACCGAGCGCGACGCACGGCGGGACGCGCGCGAGGACGAACGACGACGCGAGGGCGAACGCGAGCGAGCAAACCATCGCGCGGTCGTGTCTCAGGGCGTATTTTTTTGTCGCGGTGTGGATGACGATCTCGATGTGCGTCATCATGTTTAACAAGTGGATCTTGGCGTACAGCGGATTCCGGTATCCCGTGGCGCTGACGATGTGGCACATGGTTTTTTGCACCAGTCTCGTCACCGTCCTCGTCAGGGTGTTCAAGGTGACGAAGAGGTTGAAGATGACGCGAAAAGAGTACACGCGCAAGGTGATGCCGATCGGGTTCTTTTACGCCGCGTCGCTGTGGTTGAGTAATTCGGCGTATTTGCACTTGAGCGTGTCGTTCATTCAGATGACCAAGGCGCTGATGCCGGGGTTGGTGTACATGGTGGGGGTGTTTTTTAGAATGGAAAAATTAACCGCGACGACGTCGATGAACATGTTCGTCATCGCGATCGGCGTCGGCATCGCGGCGTACGGGGAGTTGAACTTCGACACGCTAGGCGTAACGCAGCAGCTCAGCGCGCTGTTGTTCGAGGCCGTGCGGTTGATGTTGGTACAAATATTAATCACGCGTCAAGGCATGGCGATGAATCCGCTGCAGTCCTTGTACTACGTCTCCCCGGCGTGCGCGTTCTTCTTGGCGTTTCCGTTAATGTTCGTCGAGTACCCGGCGATGATGGCGGACGCGACGTTGGTTTTCGATTGGAAGATGTTGACTTTGAACGCCACGTGCGCGTTCGCGCTGAACCTCGCGGTGTTTTTACTCATCGGCAAGACGAGCGCGTTGACTATGAACATCGCGGGCGTCATCAAGGATTGGATGTTAATCTTCGCCTCGCAGCACTTCTTCGGTAACCCGGTGACGTTTCTGAATTACGTCGGCTACGTCATCGCGTTTCTGTCCGTCTTCATGTACAATTTGAACAAGCTCAGAGAGAAGAAGCGAGAGCAGGCGAAGAAGCAGAGCATCGACGTCTCCGCGCGGCGAGCGTCCGACGCCGCGTAGTGAGCAGAGAATTATTTCCCGCCCCGTGGACGCGTGAAACGCGTTTGCGTGTATTCGTGTATTCGTACGTAGAAAAATAGACCGCGTGTTTAAGATAATGCGAACGTTCGTCGTTACAAACTCACACACCTACAAATTCTTCTTTTCGACCACGCGCCCTAACGCCGCGTCGCCAAGAACCTCTCACAACCTCTGATACTAGACTACAGGAAGCGGCGAACGCGATTAATCGCCCTTACGGCGCCATTCGCAGCCTTCCGTGAGTCGCGCCTTACCACCGGTCGGCTGGCAGAGCACCGCAGAGCACGAACCGCAGAGGACGACGGATTGAGAGTGGCTGAAGATCGTCGTGATGCTGCGCGAGACGAAGAGCGAGCGAGCGCGTCGGTCAGTCGCGAGTTCAGACACCGCCATCGAAAGCCTCGCGCGTCGGTCGCATCGAGTCGCATCGCGCGTTCGTTTCCGTGTACGCACTTGAAGCAGCCTTGGCACTTGACATCCATGAAGAACGAGTTCGGCGACTGCACCAATCGCTTGAGCTTGTGCTTGCCAGCCTCGAGCGCGGCGGGCGGGTTCAAAAGATCGATGTCTTGAGCGAGAACCTGGGCGCGTGCGACGTCACGTGCGATGTCAGTGCGTGATCGAGCGTGCGTAAACATTCCTCGCGTTCCGCGCGCGCGTCGGCGTCCGCGCGCATCTCGCGCGTCCGTCACGCGCGGCGATGCGCGCGCGTCGACGCGCAAACTAGGGTCACGGCGCGCGCCATCATCGTCGACGCGCGCGCGCGCGCGACGCGCGACGCGCGATCGAGCGCCGCGCGATCGAGCGCGACGACCATCGCGCGTCGTTCACCGCCCTCGCGCGATCGCATCACCGCGCGACGTACCATCGTATCGGACTCTCGTGCGGCGCGGAAAGACGGACCGCGCGACGACGACGCGGGGGACACGGGGCGCGCGCGCGCGGTCGGTCGGTCGCCGCGGCGCTCGAGTCGCGATCGGTGAAATCGATCGTGGTCCCGATCCCGTATTCCGACCGCGCGCATCGCTAGAAGACGCGCGATGTCGAGGCGTTTATTCCCGCCGCCCGCCCGGACGAAACCGCGCGTCGTCGCGGCGCCGCCGCCGTCACACCGCGCGCGAACGACGAAAAGATGGCGGGTGCGTGCGACGTGAAAAAGGACGACGACGCGAGCGACGACGCGCGCGCGATGCGCGAGCGCGCGCGATGGGCGACAGCGCACACCGATCGCGATGGACGACGCGATCGGCGGCGACGGAAGCCCGACGGACGACGACGACGACGACGACGACGGATGGGTGGATAGATCGATCCGCGTTCGCGATGACGATGGGCGATCGACGCGACTGACGCGGTTGTTTTCGTTTGCGGCGCAGAACTCAAGAAGCTCGGCACGGGAGCGAATGAATTGAAGATCGAAGTCAACTGCTGCAACGTCAAGAAGCTCGATTTGAAGTTCTACGGCATCGAAAAGCCGCGCTGCAAAGTCGTGTTGAAGTACAAGGACCACGAGTACACGAGCCAAGAGCTCGCGGGCTTGGACCCGACGTGGGAGGAAGAGTTCATCTTCTGCGTCGATGACGTCGAGAACGATAAGATCTCCGCCGTGTTTTACATTTGCGACCAAAAGTTGGGCGACGAGCAGCACTTCGCGTTGAACAAGCTCTTGCGAAAGAAGCAGACGTTCAAGGGCCTCGTCGTCCCGGGGGGTAAGGCGGACTTCATGTTCACCGCGCTCAACTTTGGCGAGGAACAAGCGGCGGAAGAAGACGACGCGTTCATGGATTTCCTTTAGATTAACGGCGCTCGTCGGCGCGGGTTTGGATGCGCCCGAAGCGATTGATGAAAAACGCAGACACATAAACTTAACACCGGCATCGGCGACGCGACTCGAGCAACCCGACGCGCTTCCGCGCCCGCACTTCCGCGCGCGTTTTTCCCCGTCGCGCGCGAACGCACGCGCGAAAATGTCTGCCGCTCCTACTCTAGCTTTTCTCAAAGTCGACGCGCGACGCCCCTTGGACGACGCCGCGCAATCGCTCGACGACGCGTCGTCGAAAGGATTCGTCAAACTCGACGCGACGTTGTCGCCCAAGTTTGCGGCGTCTACGACGGCGTATGACGTCTTGATCGCGCCTCGAGCGACGCACGTGAACGTGATGGCGACGTCGTTCGCACCCGGGTGCACGATCGCGATCGACGGCGTGATCGGGAACATGGCGACTCGACCGGCGAACGCGACGATCGAGGTGACCGTGACGGCGAGCGGCGGGGAAAAGACGACGTACTCTTTGACGACGAAGGCGACGGAAGCGATGTCAAACGATGGCGAGGTGGTGCTAAAGGAAAAACCTAAAGTGGATGACGAAGAGGAACACACGCACGGGCACTCGCACGATGGAGTACCCTGCGACGGCACGCACCACTCGCACGGACACGGGCACTCGCACGCGGAGGGCGAAAAGTGCGAGCACGACCACGGCGGTGAGGAGTGCCACGGACACGGGCACGGCGAGAAGAAGCACGATCACGGGCACGGGCACGGGCACGGCGAGAAGAAGCACGATCACGGGCACTCGCACGCCGACGGTGAAAAGTGCTCCGACGAAAAGTGCGAAGCCCACGACCACGGGCACGGGCACGGTGAAAAGAAGCACGACCACGGACACGGGCACGGTGAAAAGAAGCACGACCACGGACACGGACACGGTGAAAAGAAGCACGACCACGGACACGGACACGGACACGGACACTGAGTCGCTCGGCTCGATAGAATGAGTTTTTTCGTCGTCTGTTATGGCACATCTACTATTTCTAGAATCACATCGGTCTAAACTTACGCGCGGCCTTGAGACGAGCGATACGTTGCTTGTCCTGCTCAAACTTTGCTTGGAGCTCGATAATCTCATTGCGCTTCTTTTCCTTGCTCTGAAAGCGATAAAACTGTTCGCCGGCGATTTTCTTTGGCTCCTTTCGCCTTCTATCCGCGGTGGCGGCGCGTATGCTTCCGATGGTTGTTCCCGTGGACTCCTCCGTCGTCTTTCTGCGTCCACGTTTCGCTTCTACCTTTGTCCATCCATCGTCACTCTTTACCGCGTTAGCAGCCTCCTCAGCCGCCGCTTCCTCGGCTTCCTTCTTCTCAAACCACGCGTCGATGCTCGCCGTCACGGCTTGCGCCGAGCCGGGACGCTTGCGGCGGTGTGCGGCGACCCAGGCGTTGAGCCCACCACCGTCGCGATCGATCTCGTCCCCGCTCACGTCAGGTGCTTGAATGGGCTCGACTAGTTTCTCCGCTCGCGCCAAGAATGTCTCCACGGCGCTTCCCACACCGCCCGCGCGCTTCTTCTTCCGCTTGACGGAGGCGTTTTCGTCGTCGGCGTCCAAGCGAATCACGCACGCCGCCAGCTCGGGCGCCTTACTGAGCGTGATTTCGTCGTACTCCAGAACCCCAAATCCGAGCGCGTTCACCACGGCCTCGATCCCTCGTCTCCCCCACGATCGGGGTTGCCCGCACGCGAAGAAGCAGTCGCCGTCGCTCGTCGCTCGGCAGAGCACGCGCAGCGCGTGCGCCGAGTCCTTGCGAACGCGCACGCGCACGCCGACCGCGTCCCGCAGCAGCGACGACGACGCCCGTTCGCGATCTTGCCCTCGTTCGTCCGCCTCCCTCGACCCCGTCGCGTCGTTCAGCGCCTCCACGTCCGCCGCCCGTCTCGCCGCCGCCGCGCGCGCCTTTTTCGCCGTCGCGTCTTCCTCTAACGAGCGTTCGTACGCGCTCAGGTCCCCGCCCGCGGCGTCGAATCGCACCCACGCCTCGCGTTTCTCGCTCTCTCGCTTCCGCTTCCGTCGCTGCGCCCCGCTCGCCATGGACGCGTCGCGCTCCGTCGCCGCCGACGGCGCGACGGACGCGCCGATCGTCAGTCACACACGGACCGTCCGTGGATGTGACGGTCCGTGTTTGTGGCGTTCGTTTCGGATAGCGCGCGCGCGGCGTCGCGCACTCGAGCGCGCGCGACACGCGAGCGCCGTCGATCGCGCGAATCTCGCAAAACCGCGCGCCTCGCTCGACATGTCCTCGGCGTCTCAGATTTTCATGGCGCGCGCGGTGTCGCGCGCGGTGACGTCGCGTGTGCGCGCGATGGGTTCGTCGGTGCGATCGACGCCGGCGCCGAGCGCGTCGACGGCGCGCGCGCATCAGCAGCGACGAAGCGCGCAGCGCACGCGCGTCATCAGCGCGGCGTACGCGAATGAAAAGGTGGGGGATTTCCCGAGCCTGGAGTTCCGATGCTTCATCAAGGACGAGGCGCAGAACACCGTGAGCGCGTGGCACGGCGTTCCGCTCAAGAACGCCGACGGAACGTTCAACTTTTTGTGCGAGATCCCGAAGGAGACGAAGGCGAAGATGGAAGTGGCGACGGATGAGAAGTTGACCCCGATTAAGCAAGACACGAAGAAGGGCAAGCTTCGCGATTATCCGTACAACATCAACTGGAACTACGGCATGTTACCGCAAACGTGGGAAGATCCCAAGCACGAACACCCGACGATGAAGGTTTCGGGCGACAACGATCCGGTTGACGTCGTGGAGATCGGTTCCAGCGCGTTGGCCATGGGTTCGGTGACGCCGGTGAAACCCGTGGGCGTTTACGCCATGATTGACGATGGTGAGCTTGACTGGAAGGTGATCGCGATTAGCGTCAACGACCCGAAGGCGAGCGACATCAACGACGTCGCCGACGTCGAAAAGCACTTCCCGGGCGAACTCGAAAAGATTCGCGTGTGGTTCCGTGACTACAAGACTCCGGACGGCAAGCCACAAAACAAATTCGGTTTGGACGACAAGTGCATGGATAGAGCGTACACGCTCGGCGTCATCGAAGAGACGCACCACTTCTACAACGATTTGGTCTCGGGCAAGCGCGCGAACGACGAAGAGCTCTCGCTCGCTTAGAAGTTTCGTAATGAATACAAGATAACGTCACAAAGTGCTGAATGCGTGCAAAGTAATAAGTAATAATACAAATTGAATCGTTGGATGGTGTATGGTCGGATCTATTTGTCGTCTCGCGCGTTCTCGCGCTCGCCGACGAGGCTAAACCCGAAGCGTTCAATACGCAAATCACTAAACTCCGAAACGCTCGACGCCGCCGAGCGCATCTCACTAATAGGGTAGATCGTACCCATCGCTATTCATGGACCGGTCGGATTCATTGCTTTATCCTTTCGAGCCTCAGTAGTCCTTCCGTTGCCGAACTGCTCCGAGTTCCTCGTGGCGTACCTCTTCCTCTTCAGCCGTTGTCGAATCAAGCACTGGCGACACGTCTTGTTGTTGACACCGAAATGAAGAACCACACTCAGCGTTCGTCGACAGCCTCTGCAAAAAGTTGACTCTTCTGAATGCGTGACCGACTCCGTGAAACCAGACTCGTTGGGCGCGAGACGTCTTCTGATTTCAATCGGAACTTCGTGAAGCACGGCGGAAAAATCGACGTCGGGATCCATCGCGTCGCCTCGCGAGCTACCTGCCGTCGCGAGCATCGACTCGATATGTCCTTCATCGCCCCCCGAGCTGACTTCGTCCATTTCGTTGTCCTCGTCTTCGAACGCGCGCGCGTCCTCGGCGTCCGCCGACTCGCCTTCGCGTTTCGGCGACGTCGGCGACTCTGTGAGTTCACCCTTCGCACGTTTCGATCTTGAAGACGCTTTCGCCGCGCTCGCAGAGCTAACCCTGTTCTTCTCCGCGTCGGATGCCGTGGCAACATCGGTCGGTTCGTCTGTGTGAAGTCGCGCGGCGACGCTCGGCGTCCCGGTCGTTTTCACGTCGAGCGCGTTTGCTCCTTCGACCGCTTTGCGCCGACGATCGCGCGCAAGCGCCCGCGCGCGCGTGCCGTGTTGCGTCGACATACGCGTTCTCTGCGCGGGTGACGTGCGACCTCGCGAGAACCCGACGCCTCGGCGCGCGCACCGCCCGAACGAACGTCACCGCCCGAACGAACGTCGCGCGCTCGCGCGCTCGCGCGCGCGTCGGTCCACCTCTCGCCGCGCGCGGCCACGCCGCCGCGCTCGAACGCGCGCGCGCGTCGAGTGCTCGCGCGCCTCGCGCGACGGACGCACTCGTTCCGCGGCGCGACGCGCGGCACGACGTCGGCGCGTCGCCCGCGCGCGCCGCGCGCGTTCGATCGTCGCGGGCGTGTGTGACGCCGTCTATTCGCGCGCGTTGCGCGAAGAAAGTCGACGTCTCGATCGTGACGCATACGCGGTCGGTCGAAATCTACGCAGGCCCGAACGTCACTCGAATACGAGACCACGGACGAATACGAGACCACGGGAATTGGTTTTTTCGGGCGCGAGAATCGACGCCGTTCGCGCGCGTTCGCGGTTCGCGACGTCACGCGCGCGCGCTCGGCACTCGCGCGCGCTCGTCGATCGAGACGAGAACCGCGCGTCGATCGCTCCCGTCGCCGTCGAAGCCGCGACGCAGAGACGGCAGCGAGACGGACCCGCGTCGGCGCGAATCTGATCTCGAGCGCGACGGCGCGCGCGCGGTAGACGCGAACCGAGGTCGAGGTCGAGCCGGTCGCGATGGACGTCGACCAGGAGCAGTATTACGACGACGGGGGGGGGGGAAGCCGGAGAAGAGGACGCGGACGAGGCGATCGCGGCGGAGATCGACACCACCCGTACGGCGACGACGGCCACCGCGGCGGACGAGGCGGGGGACGCGGCGGGGGAGGACGAGGGCGAGGACGGCGCGACGACGGCGCGCTGTCGTTTCGTGATTTCTGCTACAAGTACTTGCGCGACGACACCACGCCCGCGGAGGCTGAGAGGCGATACGAAGAGTACAAGAAGGAGAATCAAGAGGCGTTTTACGAGAGGTACTTTCGAGATCACAGGCACGACGAAGGCGAACGCGCGCGAAATGATCCGCGCGTGCTCGTGGAGACGCTGAAGAGACGCGACGAGCTCGCTTGCGCCCGTGCGCACGAGTTCTTCGCGTCGAAAGCGGACGGGAGCTTACGGATTTACGACGAAGGTGACGCGGAAGGAAAAGACGCCGACATGGGCGAAGGCGAACACCAAGGTGAACACCAGCAGGAAAAGAGGCGCTCGATGGTGCCCATCGAAGCGTGGCACCCCACTCGCCTCGGAACCGACTATAAGCAAACCGGTCGACTCATCGCCGCCTTGGACGCGGAAAAGGGCATCGACAACAATCCATTGTTGGACGGCGACGAAGACTCGGGGATGGACGCCGAAGCCGCCGAGGACGACGTCGCCGCGCTCGAGGCGCTCGGAAACGAGGCTAGCACGCCGGAGAAGTTGGACGAGCGATTGTGCTACTTGGTTCGCGTGCACGGCGTGGATTACTACAGACGTATCTCCGAAATGCAACCGGTGACGTTTCTCGAAAAGCCTCCCTCGGCGTTCGCGAAGCGCGATCCAAAGCCGGAGGACACCCCGGTCTCCTCGATTGCGCAAAATCCGTACGCCGTTCGTCTGTTCGCGACGGTCGACGCGAACGTGAAGCGACGCATCGCGGAGGGCGATCCCCAGGTGAAGAAGCTCGGCACGTCTGAGATCGAGAGCAAGCTCGACGAGTGGATTCAATCTTGCGTCGTGAAACACGACGAGCAAAGATTTGGTTGCACGTTGAGCACCAAGCTCTTTGTCGCGGAAGAATTCGTCATCAAGCACATCAAGACGAAGCAAGCGCATCACGTCGAAGACATGCGAGAGCGGCTTTTTGACGAACAGTACCGCAAGAATGTCGTCGAATTCTTAAAGTACGACGAACACCGCAAGGAGAACAAAAAGGATCACAAAAAGCGGTTCGGAGGGGTGATGATGATGCAAGTCCCAGGCTCCGGACCCGACGGTCAGTTCGTGCAGGTTCCCATGGGAACTGGCGGAGCGAAGATGATCAAGGGAATGGCTAGGTACACGGACTTGGACGCCGCCGTCACTGAGAGCCGCGTCGTCATCGATTACGGCGACATCTAATTGCCGATACGTTTAGAGAAAGGTGCAATATTAAATTTCACTTCCAGATGTCAAGGTTTACGCAGTATATCCATCAAGATCTTGATAATTGTTCTAATGAGTCGCTATGTCGCTACTCGTCTCTCTGCAGACGCTCGATCGATTCGTTTAAGCGTGCCATACTCTTCGCCAGCACTTTTTTCTTCTCCATGCGAAAAGCGATGGCTAACCTCACTTGCGGAGACGTCGCGGCGTCGTGTAACTCTTCGTCCTTCTCGAGCGTCGTCGAGAAGTTGCCGAGCGCCAAAGCCAAAAGAGACATGCACGTGCGCAGAGCTTTGATTTCCGTATCCTTCGAAACCACGTCTGCGTCAATCTCGCCGAACGGCGCGTCCGCCGCGCGCGAAGCCTCCGCCGATGATTTCGAATATAACACGCGTAGGCCCGCGAGCGCCTTTTTATCCATCACTTGACCCGCGCCGAACACGCTTAACTCAACGTTCGGGTCATCTCCGACTAATCCAATTCTCTCAAGCGCCGTCGCTTGCCAAGGCGCCACCTTCGCGACGGTGTCTAGATGCGTCGCGGATTCGCTCGCCGACTCGCTCGTCGCCGCACCGATCGGTGCTGCGGCTAAGCCTCCGATTTCGCGAGCGAGCTCGATGAGCTTTAAGTCCCACCTGAGTTTCACGCAGTCGAACGGATTGTCTTTGACTATGAATCCGTAATCGAGCAATAGCTCGTCGTTGGACAAGTTCCCGTAGCTCAACTCTATGGGCTCGCCGGACGTCAACGCGCGTCGAGCAATCAACTCGACGCCACCGGCGTTGTCGCCTTCTTCGATAGCCCGCACACTGACGGATGGATTGAACGAGTGGTTGCAGATATCTATGACCGGAAGCATCGCCGGAGCCGAGTTCGCACCAACCTTGAACGCCCTGCTGCTCGCGCAAGCAGTGGCCCATCCGAGCGCGTTCGCGTCAATCGTCATCTCCACGCGCTGTCGCCCAGGGTGAGCTTCGTCGACGTAACTCTCGCCATCATCCACCGTTAGAGCGTTTCCAGCGAAAGTACCGAGGAATCGCGCACGCTTATTGATTTGCTGTACGATCGGAGCGTATTCCAGCGCTCGAACGGCGTCCGGCGGGAAAAACGTGGGCGAGCCTTCGTGTACCGCAGGAAGGAGCGTGATATATGGTGCAAACGCCGAGTGGGCGCCGGCCACGCGCTCGCGAAGCAGCACCAAGCCTACTTTCGAGCTCCAAAATTCGTTCGGCACTCGATCGACGACGTTCTTCAGCGGCTCGCTGACGTCGTCGGAGTCGCACCGCAACATGAGTTTCGGCGGCAGAGAGACGAGCCTCTCGCCGTCGGCGATGTCACCGTCCGCCTCGAGCGACCAACCGAAATTCGGTCTGTACGTCATGCGCACCCTTTCGTGTATTTTTCCGCCTCGATGATCGAACCACGTCGCGAACGTCGCCAGAACGCCGCTTTGAACTCGCGCTTTCGCATCATTCGCGAGCCGCTCCTCCTCTGCCGTCGTCGTCGCCGTCGTCGTCGTCGTCGTCGTCGTGCGCGTCACGAGGAGCTCGCGACGACGCCACCACGCCGTCGACGAAGCGGGAGCGTCGGACATGTTCGCACGACGACGCGACTCTCGCGCTATCGCCCCGCGCATGCGTTGCGGTGTGCGGTCTGCGCGGCGTCGAGCGTCCGCGCGAGGGCGTTCGCGGCGAAGGAACGATGGATCACGTCTACCGGTAACTAATGAGATCTAACATTAAAAATAAATTCCCCACGCGCGCGTCCGTCGTTCTCACGCCGTTCTCCAGTTTTTCCGCACACACTTGCGCATCGCCTTGAGCTCGCGCGCGCAATCAGGCGCGTCCTCTGGAAGCCCGTTCCAGTGGACGTTCTTTCGTCCGCACTTCTCGAACGCCTCTGCGATGTCTTCGCATGCCTTCATTCGCGTCGCTCGGCACAGCTCGTAATCGCTCGCCAACCCCTCGCACGCGCGTTCGCCGTTAATCGCGACGCACTGCTTCAACGCGGATGCCTTGGGCGCGCACGCGCTGGCGATTCGCTGACACCCCTCGACCGTCGTCGCGCTAGACGTGAACCAACCCATACGAACGATCGTCCTCGTCGTCGTCGTCGTCTATCGCGACGGTTTCGCACCGAACGGCGGCGTCGTGTGCGGACCGATGGACGGATGGACGCCGATGACGCCAGCGCCCCAGACTGCCGACATAGAAGCGCGCGCGCTGTGATCGCGAGCGCGGTGACCGCGGCGACGGTTCGATCGCGAACGTGCGACTCGTCGTCGTCATGTCCAGCGAGGACGGCGGTGCGCGCGCGACGACGACGACGACGACGAACGGTGGCGACGACGTCGAGCTGTCGGCATCGCGCGCGCACGACGGCCTTCCGTCGAGCGAACGCGGGAACGATGGGTTAGGGGCGCAGGAGTCCGTGAGCGAGGTCGTGGGTGAAGTTTTCAGCGGATACACGTGTCACTCCATCGAGGTACGGCGCGCGCGCGCACGTTCGCGTCGAGACGGATGCTTTTGCAAGATGATTCAAAACCGACGACTGACTGGGCATATATTATTTCATCGACGGGCGCAGAGAGGACGCGTACACCCGGGAGATATCGCCGAAGCCGCGTCGCTGGCGAGCATCGATTTACCACCGGCCAAGTATCCTTTATTTGACGCCATCGGCGACGATTTCGTGGAGACTGGAAAACTGAGCAAGCTCCAACTGGAGGGTGTCATGTTCGCGTGTCAAAAGCACTGCGAATTCGCGCCGGATGGCAAGCGTTCGGGTTTCATGATTGGCGACGGTGCGGGGGTGGGCAAGGGACGACAAATTAGTGGAATTATCGTCGATAATTTCGTGCGAGGCCGTCGGAAAGCGGTTTGGATATCGAGCTCGGGCGATTTACACCGAGACGCCGAGCGCGACTTGAGCGATTTGGGAAGCACTATTAAGGTTATTAATTCGTGCCCAGAGCTCGATCGCGAAACTCGCGCGTTCGGGTTATCGAAAGAGTATCAAGAGGGCGTGTTGTTTACCACCTACAGCACGTTAGTGAGCAAGACGCAGAAGAAGAGTCGTCTCGATCAAATCGTAAATTGGTTCGGCGGCGAAGACGCCGAGGGCGTCGTGATTTTTGACGAGTGCCACAAGGCAAAGAACTTTAGCGCGTCTTCTGATTCGGGTAGTAAAGTTGCGGCGGCTGTGATTGCGTTTCAGGAACGCTGTCCTCGCGCGCGCGTTGTGTACGCGAGCGCCACAGGTATCTCTGAAGTTGGGCACATGACCTACTTGGCCAGACTCGGTTTCTGGGGCAAAGGGACGCCATTTAAATCCGCGGATACGTTCATTGAGAGCATGAAGTCGCGCGGTGTAGGATTTTTAGAAATGCTCGCCATGGAAATGAAGGCAAGTGGGAAGTATGTTAGTCGAGGTTTATCTTTTAGGCAGGCAGAGTTTGAGCAGTACACGATCGCGCTCAGCAAAGAGCAGCGTCAAATGTACGATGACGCGTGCGACTTGATGTCGCTCATCCGTAATGCGTGTATCGAAGCTGTGCGTCGAACTGGTTCCGATGGAAAAGGCGTTTGGAGTGCGTATTGGAGCGTCCATCAAAGATTCTTCAAGCTCTTGTGCATCAGCATGAAAGTTCCGGCGGTCATCGCCAAGGCGAACGAGGCGCTCGCGCGAGAGCAATGCGTCGTCATCGGGTTGCAAACGACAGGTGAGTCTCAAGATGCGTCAGCCAACTTGACTTTTGGTGAAGACGTCACGGAGTTCGGGTTCCTGAGTACGACGCGCGAAATGCTCGTCAATTTCTTGAACGTGCACTTTCCGACTGAAATCCACGGCGCTTCAGACGGAGCGGCGGCGGAAAAGTCGGCGCCTTCCGATTGGTCGAGCGATTGGAGGCGTGCAGGCGGCGCGGAGGTAGAGAGCGAAGGCTACACTGGTCGTTTTCACACGAATGCCCCAGCCAAGGTCGACGAAGAGCTCGTGGACGCTAAGGAAGAGTTGATCAATAAAGTCATCAAGTTGAGGTTACCGCCGAACTTTCTCGATTCTCTGATTGATGGGCTCGGAGGGCCGACAGAAGTTGCCGAACTCACGGGAAGAAGCGGTCGCATCGTGCGTCGAGGCGATAGGCTCATGTACGAATCGCGTGGCACGACGGCGTCTAGAAAAGGAACGAGCATCAGCGGCGACGGTGATGTGCTCGGAGTGAACATCGCCGAGAAGAACGCGTTTATGAATGGTGACAAACGTGTGGCCATAATTTCGGACGCGGCTAGTACCGGGATTTCATTGCACGCGTCGAAAGGCGCGAAAAATGTCCGCCGCCGCGTGCACGTCACGATAGAACTTCCATGGAGTGCGGACAAGGCGATTCAGCAGCTCGGTCGCACGCATCGATCCAATCAGATTACGGGTCCAGTGTACGTGATGTGCTCGACGAATATCGGAGGCGAAAGACGCTTCGTCGCCGCCGTCGCACGACGCTTGCAAAGTCTCGGGGCGTTGACGAGAGGTGATCGACGTGCGGCGACTGGCATTGATTTATCCGATGGCAATCTCGACTCGTCACTCGGGCGACACGCGTTGAAGAAGCTCTACGAGGCGCTCGTCGCGCTCGATGCGAATCTCCCGTCGGGCGTCACGCTCGAGGGCATCATGTCGCATGTGAACGACGACGATCTCGAGGGGAAACCCATCTCGAGCTGGCAGGATTTGAAGCTTGAACTTCGTTCAGCGTTATTGGAGCTCGGAGTGCAGGTTGGACTGCGAAATGACGGCTTTTCGGTCGAAGAAGCGACGCTGCTGCAGGAAATTGGATACGGCAACAAAGATCTCGGCGACGTGCGCAAGTTTCTCAATCGCCTACTTGGACTTCCGGTGCGAACGCAAAATATCATGTTTGCATACTTTGCTGAAACCTTGGATTGCGAAATCAAATTAGCAAAGGCTGAGGGGAAGTACACGGAGGGCGTGAGCGATCTCGGTGGTTCTTCCATTCGCATCGAACCAGAGTCGAAGACGATTCTTAAGGATCCGTACCACGGACAAAAACTCGTGTCGACCAAGGTTTTCATAGATCGCGGTATTTCGTTTGAGCGTGCGCTGGATATTTTGGAAAAGAGCAAGAATCACGATCGAGACGGCTTCTACAAGATGAAGCGCGAGATGTATGGGCGCGCGCAAGTCGTTCTGGCCATCACCAAGCCAGGTTCGCGAAACTTGTTCATGCTGTGGCGTCCGAACACCGGCGCAAGTCTTTTCGAGATGGAGTACGACGAATTGCGCGGCAAATACATGATGTGCACGCCCGACGTGGCGAAACAACCGTGGGATCTTGTGCACGAATTGACCGAGAAGCATTGCATGCACGGCGTGAATTGTCACGTTCGACAAACCATGGGCGCTTGTACCGCGGGCAAACGCACGGTTGACTGCACCGTGATCAGCGGCGCCGTCGTGCCTTGCTGGGGAGAGCTCGAACGAACTTTGGATAGAAACGCGCACAAGTTTAATAAGGCCGATCGCGGCATGCGCACGGTGCGTGTCGTCGACGAAGTTGGCCGCAAAGTCATCGGTTTGAGATATCCCGAGACCTTGCTTGCGCACGTGAAGGAAAGCATCGAAGTTCAATGGGCAGAAAAATTCTCCACTCCGGAGTCGCTCGCTTTGTTGGATGGCGGTGACGGCGACGGCGACGAAAATATGAACGCCATCTTAGGTGTGTCGATCGAAGCACCTACCCCGGTAGACGCAGCCTCCAGGGCGAAGTGCTTTCGGAAGACGAAGACGATTGTGGATTTCTTCGGCGCCGCCGCGAAGGCGAAACCGGCGACGAACGCCGCTTCGTCAAAACGATCTCACCAAGCCGTCGGTGTCACCGCGGTTCAACAAGACAAACCGAAGAAGCCGTTCTTCGATCTCACTGAAAACGCGAATAAACGGACGAAAGCAGAATGCTGCATCTGCGGCGAACAGTTTCCGGAAGGCGCGAAAAGCGAAACCATTAACGCGCACATCGACAAATGCCTGAAAGACGGCGAACCACTTTGATGTTTCGAATTTAGCGACTAGCAACGATAGCGAACATGAAGAAGAATTAATTGTTTTGCATTGCCTGTCCTGCTGAAGAGATTCGCGCCTCGAGACGCGAGCGCGCGAAGCGAGCGCGCACGAGCGAGTACACCGAGGATGTGCGAGAATTGAATGCGTCGGAAAAATCTAAAAAAAATACGAATCGAAGAGAGAGTCGAAACTCCCTCGCGTTATTTTTACTTTTTTATTACAATATCGCCGTCGGTGTCGCGGCGCGGGCACACTGGGCTCCGCTCAAGAAGGTTGTTAGGGTTGTTAGTTAAAAGACTGGTAGATCGATACCTCACAATTTGCTCGACAACACTCGATGCGCGGCCCATCGCGAGATACTCAATCCACTCTCGCGAGAGAGGGCACCATGGTCGGCGCGAGGAGCCACGCGAGGGAACCGACGCCGAGGCCACCAGCGGTGAGAGACGTGGCGACGGGTTCCGTGGTTCGATCCGAACGGTCCCAGAGAACGGTGAGGTTACCATTCGGAGAGCGTAAGGCGTCAAAAGATTCGTGAAAGGAAGCGGTGGTTTTGTCGGCGGGCACGGGATTCCCCGAGGGCGCCTTGCCGCCGGTGACGGCTTGTACTTTAAGGGCGCCGCCATCCTCAAAGACTCTGAGTTGAATCATGTTGACGTAGTTGCCCCAGACGGCGCCGAGGAGCCAAAGGCGCTCAGTGGCGGTGGGTTGGACGGTGACGTACGGCTCAACGGCGAACATACGAATACAACCGAGACCGTCGGCCCACGCGGAGCCGCAGGCGCCTGCAGAAGTGGGGATCACTCGTCGGACGTCGATGTCTTCGCCCCATCTCCCAGCTTGGGCAATGGTGTACGTGGTCAGGTAGGCGTCGTCGGTGAAGGCTTTTTCGAACTCAGCCCCGCGCGAGTCCCCTTTTCTCCCGATCGTCCACTCTAACTTGGTCGTGTAAAACTGCTCATACGTCTTCTGGACGTTCGAGGCATCCCGCCACAAGGTGGGAATATCGTGAATCGAAGTCGAGCACTGGATCCCGGTACAATCTTCGTCCCACTCATAGTCTTTCTGATCCGCCTGACACGCATACATTGTACCATCCGAGGCCATTTTCACATCGATGACGACGATATGCATCTGCGAGCGACTTGGATATCCGTCAACGTTGGATAATAGCCATCGCACGTGTGTTTCACTTTCGCCGGCAAATTGAGTGTCTCGGACGATCAAAGCGCGACCGCTGGGACCCAACGATGGCTTGATGAGCATGCCCGTGCGAAGAGTGACGAGCCGAGCATCATCACCTTCCCCTAGGTGTAAGGAATCGTCGTCACACGGCGGTACCACATCGGAAAATCGCTTCAAGTCGTAAGCGCTGTCGCCAGTATCTTGACCGGTGCAGTCAGCGTCGCACGTGCCGAAGCGATATTCAACATTCTGCGGGCGAATAGATCCCTTTTCTTCGTGGGTCATCAAACGATTCCAATACACCCCGTGGCGTTGAGTACACGGTTCCATCCCCAAGGGGGTGTCTTTACCTCCGATTTCATAAATCCATTTTCCTGTGTCTACATTTTTCACGGCGAATCCAAACTCGAAATCGACTCGAGATGAGTTCACCTGGTATCCACGTTCGCCGGCGCCCAAGTCGACTCGTAACATTTGTATCGCATCCTCTGGCTCAAAAAACTTATCACTGTTGTAGTTGTGTTTCACGATGTAGTATTCTTTTTCCCCGTCGAGCCAAAAGTCGGAATACTCCTCTCGCACTCGACGGGTGTTACACTGCGTATGGAGTGTGAACGTCGTCATCGGGCCTCCCGGCGCGCTCACCTTTGGTTTCGGTGCGATCCAGCCGTTACCTCTCATCGGAGTCCACGTCCCCGGTCTTCTCCACCCGAGACCCGCGTCGGGCGAGTCTTCGCCGAGCGTCATTTTGGAATCGTCCGAATCGTCCTCCGCACCGCCGAGCACGTCGCGCGCGCGCGCGCCGGTCGTCCTCGGTCCTCCGATCGATCCGACGCACGCGAAGACCGCGACGGTGGCGACGCACGCGACGCACACCGTCCACGCCATCGTTCTCGCGCCATCGCGCCGACGCCAAGTCGTTGGACTTTTCGTGAGCCGCGCGTCGTCTTGGGATCGTCCGAATCGTTCGCCGCCCTCGACGTCCACGCGTGCGGTGAGCGGCGTTCGCTCCGACGCGGTCGTCGCGTCGTCCATCGCTATCGGAACACCTTTTCCTCCTCCTCCTCCTCGTCGTCGTCGTCGTCCGCGCGCGACGCTCTGGAGACGGCCGCTTCGCTTCACTTCACTTCCTCCGATGACTACAAGGTTGGTGCTATTGCTCCTAGACTTGATTTTGTGCAAGAGTACGAGGGACTGGATGACGGACTGCATTTGAGGTACATTCAAAGATACAAGCCTAATCATAAAGCCGCTGTGTTGGGTCAAGCTGGATTCCTCGGTACTGTGCAAGAGTACGAGGATCTTCTAGACACCTACAGCATCGAGGACAACG
>Ga0181560_10001455_pt1 | contig 22004 bp, 40 predicted proteins | sample 011ome_20_FD_133751 | JGI IMG/M metagenome (GOLD analysis project Ga0181560, IMG submission 133751) | Coastal salt marsh microbial communities from the Groves Creek Marsh, Skidaway Island, Georgia - 011509CT metaG (megahit assembly) | ecosystem: Environmental > Aquatic > Marine > Intertidal...
TAGTGGGTTGGACCGTGTGCAAGATGCGGTTGCGTTCGTAATGGCGGCGTTTTCGGACAACGGCATTGGCTGGAAAGAGTTCCCAGTAGAGTGGGAAACAGAGGCTGAGTGGTTGGCCAAATTGGAGGACGATGATGAGGATTATCGTACTTTCAAATTGGAGTGTGCCTATAAGGTATCTCCTGCAACTGGCAGCAAAAGAGCTGCCTACAAAGAGAAGGAGGCAGCATAATGAAGTTCCTTCTTATCAGTGCGGTGCTGGCTGGGCTACAACCAGTCTACACAGATGAATCAGTGTGTAAACGTGCCGCAGAAGTGATTAATCAATCATATCCCAACGAAGGCGCAGTGTGCATACCTATGCCTGAATACAGTGTAGATGATATAGAGCAGGAAAGAATCTTTAATAATTTCTTCGATCTTGCTAAAAAACTCCAGGAATTAGGGGTTGACAAAAACCCAAAATGATCCTATTATAATAATATAAACAATGCAAAACAAAGGAGCGAAAATGTTATTAGGTGTTACACAAGGTTGGTTTAGTTTACAAGGTCAGAGAGGCCGTTGGAGTTGGGTTGGAGCAGGGCTATTAGCCTATCTTGCATACGGATTGGCAACCTTCGCACTTATGGCAGGGACTATTATGTTCTTAGGTCTTGGTGCTTTTCTAGTAATACCATTTATGACTTGGACAATGGTATGCTTGATTACGCAAAGAGTTAGACATTGTGGATTCACAGGCGGTGCATTGGCTACGTGGGTGATCCTTAGCATTGTATTGGTTATTCCTCAATTCGTGTTTATGTTTTGGCCAGGCAAGGATAACATCCAAACTCCTGCACAGCCAGAGCCTAGCACACCAGCACAGGCCGTAGAGAAAGCGGTAGAAAGTGTGCAAAAAGCCACAGAAGTTCCTCCACAATATGTAGTGGCTACTCCGACTCAGAACACATATCATTGGAGCATAAACTGGGTCCTTTATCCTAGTGTGGTAGCCGGGTTTGCTTATGTATGGTATCAATTCGGTCTATTATTTGCCTAATTAGGGGTTGACTTTTATCCAAAATGAACCTATAATATACTTATAAACTAAACAAACGGAGCGAAATATGCAAAAGACAGAAACCCAAAACCCAGTAACATTTGACACTGTTAAGGTGCAGATGATCCACACAGAAGCAACATCAGCAGCAAAGGCAGCAGTGCAGAAATTGCTTGATGATTGGAATGAGAAGACTGGTGGTAACGAATACGGTGAGCCTATGTACTGTGGCTTTGCGTGGGTAGACATCAAAGTACGAAGCAACAGTAAACTTGGTAAGGCTCTACAGAGTGTGGGCTTTAAGAAGAGCTGGCAGAGCGGCGTTCTTCAATTGTGGGATCCAGCTCAGCACAGAGGGCAGAGTATGGATTGCAAAGAAGCAGGTGCCTATGCATACAGCCAGATCTGGCGTAATTATGGCGTGAATATGAGCGCAGGAAGCAGGGCTGACTAAGGCGATAAATTGGATATTAGGGGTTGACAAACAGCCCCTAATATCATATATTAGTATTATGAACAAACAAATAGGAGCGATTATGAAAACGATAGTAAATGGTATAGCAGGTATATTAATAGTAGTAGGCATTATGGCTATTGCCGGTAGTGCTAACGACTGTGATGGACACTGTATGGAGACCGCTAACACACTTGGTGAGATGCTGATAGTAGCAGGCGTAGGTTTGGCAATGACACTGTTTGGTGGTATGATACTGTTAGTGAATGGTGAAGAAAGTGCATAAGGTTTTACTCCTAGTGTGTGCTGTGTTAGTGCTTAATGCGTGTAGCCTAAGAAGTGTACAGCACACCACAAACGCATACAACCTATATGGCAATGCGGACATTAAGGAAGAGGTAATATGGAAAATAAGATCAGCCGTTGGGCAATAACATTAGGAGCCTGCGTGTTCCTGAATGCTTGTGCGGTAGGATACAATATGGACACACCATACGATCCTGACATCGCACAAGGTCACACACTGTTTGATCAGATACCCAATAACACTAACAGCAGTTCAAGTGTATGTGCAGGACACATAGACCCTAAGGATAGACTGCCACATCAAACAGGTAGGTGCTAGATGTACAGAGTATATTACACACAGGACACAGTAGAGCACTATGAAGGCTTCTACGAAACACAGGAGGAGGCTGAGGAGGTCGCACTGTGTTGTTCAGACGACTATGAGCCTGAGAGAGTAGAAGTTCGAGACAGATTCGATAACATAATTTTCGTGATAGATGATGAGGTGGTGGTCGGTAGATAGGGCGACCGGTATATAGCGTGTGCGCACATACTAGCAATTTTGGAGGCTAGTGGTCTAAAATCACCACCCAGAAATGATAAGTACTTCACCACAATTTTTTGCGCAGCAAATTTTTTTCCCTGTAGACCCATTTGGGTGATAAGTACTAGTATTATGCGTAAACTAGTAGTAGACGAACGGCGCTGTAAGCCAAACCGTTATATAGTATATGAACGGGGGCGTGTAGTAATATTAACCACTAACAAGGGAGTAGCACTGCGCTATCTGAAACCGTGATAAAACAATTCTGCGTATACACTAGAGACTTTAAACAAACACCCGGAATATTCCGTGCTTTTGGTGATTACGATATACTATACGAACCACACTTCAATAGAACACGCTTTTGGCTACACAGTGATCGTCCACTGCATCAAAAGTTCTACATACGCTATTCCACTCACATACACTGTGTAGATCACGAAACAGATCACACTACGGGCACATAATGTACACCGTGCGTCTACGCTATCCTCAAGATATGGGCATACACAGTCAAGATGCACACACTCACGCAGTAAGTGTAGATCTATATGTAAAACACCGTATAGAAACCAGTCAAAACACACATAACACACTCATATTACACAATGCACGTGATGTCACTGTTGCACTACTAGCACTAAGCAATAGCCCTGTGTATGACGCTGTAATTGCTTCTTAGACACCTATTATAGCACTGTTTTAGTGTGTATAGTTAAATATTATTAGCAAGTGTGTTTAATAGCACGGACAAGCAAAGTAATGTTATGTGCGTTGAAGAATACGCTATATAGAAAAGGTGCCCTGGTGCAACACGTCTTGCTTTTTATCGCGCAGCAGCGTATTGGTATAAATACTAGTATGAGCAAACAAACTTATCTAATGCCAATGGCATACTGTAGAGCAACTGGACAGAAGGTCAAAGGACAAGACCTTACTGGACACAAGTATACTTCTAGTCAACGCAAGTGGGCACAAGAAGCAGCAGATAGAATTGCAGCCAAGCAGACTGCACGTACAGAGCGTGAATGGGTTGGCATTCTTGAAACTTACACTCCAGGTGTAAACACGCTGATCAATACTAGACACTTCAAAACAGTTTAACGCCGGTCACAAAGTAGAGCACACGCTAGGTGAAACTCTAGCGAACTGTTCCCTGCCACGAGAAATCGCTACCGTTTTGCTGCGCTATCGCTACGCTTACTTCGTAAGCACTCTAAAAATCGCGGACTGCTTCGCAGCTCTATCGCTGACGCCTCCGGCGCTATTCGTAAAACCTACGCAGTCTTTCCAATACGGTGTGTTGCAGTCTTTTAAGAGCTGTGCCTCTGGGTGTACTCCATCCAATCAACAGTCCCACACAGAATGTGTATACGCTTACCAATAAGGGTGCTAGTTCGGTGTCCATAGTGTTCTCCTTCACTTTTAGGGCTCTGTAATTAGTGTTCATTTAAATATGTGTATGCGAAACTGGTGCCCTTCAATTAGTGGATATTTTGGATTATGGAACAGCGGCCTTGACTTTCCGTTTGTGTATCGCAAACAGGTACAGCCAACACGTGATGTACATCGTGCAGGACTTATACCCATACAGGTGCATACACCAGGACCTCAACAAGAACTACAGCACAGTCTATGGCGCAAGATCTGTTTTAGAAACGGTCAGCCCAAAGGACGTGTGGCACTGTTCAGTCTATGGATGACTGGCGAAGGTGTAGACACAGATCAATATATTGAAGATAGACTGCGTGAATATGAGTGGTGTGAACCTGAATACTATGTGCATAGTAACAGTGCAGCAACACAGGGTATCTATTGGGACATAATGTTTAACAGACACAAAGCATTCTTTACAGACAGAACAGATAGACTGAATGGACTGCATTGGACACAAGCACATCACGACAGTATGTGGGACTTGGCAGAAATACCAAAAACCAAAAGTGTAGCACGTAAGTATCTAGCACCTGTACGCATATACAGTGATGCACTGCGCAATGGCAATCCCAGAATGCAAAGACGTATGCAGTTGGTTGCACTGTGTGAAGCACACAGCGAACTGGGCATATGCAGTCATACCAAACCACTAGAGCCACAAGAAGACAATCCTATGCAGTTTAATATAGTCAAACAGAGATTGAGCAGTATATGGATGCCCATACACAACAGATACTATGAACGCACATACTTTAGTGCATATATAGAAAGTGTAGTAGGTGCAGGAGAAACACGCTGCATTACAGAAAAAACATATGATCCACTTATCAAAGGACACTTTGTATTACCCTTTGGTTATTGTGGTATCATTAACGATTTACTTAATATGGGCTTTCAACTTCCTTATTGGATTGATTATGCATATGATAGAGAGCCTGATGAAAACAAAAGGTGGAAGTTATGGGAAGCAGAGTTCCTAAGACTTGCACGTATGCCAGATGATGAGTGGAGTCTGCGCTATGAACAGGATCAGTGGATGCTTGAAATGAACCGAGATAGGTTCTGGAAGTTACGCTACGACAAACTGAAGTTTCCACTTGCAAAGGAAAGACAAGATGAAGATTGATAAAGACATTGCAGTATGGGAAGGTGTTATTCCCAGTGATCTGTGCAAACAAATGATTGAACACTTTGAATTTAACAAAGGTATAAAAAACACAACGCCACGTAATAATTTTGCTGTAGAAGATACACAACTGTATCATTCAGAACACTATACACAAAAGCACAGTTTCTATTTGAATCAGTTTACACCGTTCTTGAATTACTTTTGGCAGTGTTGGCAGCAGTATTCAGAATACTATCGTGTGCTAGAAAGCGACAAGCAGTTGCACATACGTCACGTAAAAACACAGCGCACAGATCCAGGACAAGGCTTCCATCAGTGGCACTATGAAGCAGACAGTTTAGAACACGCTAACAGAATTGCAGTGTTCAGTTTATATCTTAACACTGTAGAAGAAGGTGGTGAAACAGAGTTCTTAAAACAGGGTGTACGTTGTCCTGCACGTGAAGGTGATCTTGTGATATGGCCAGGCAGTTACACTCACGCTCATAGAGGCAATCCTCCATTATCTGGTACTAAGTATATACTTACAGGTTGGGTAGAATTTTAATAAATACCCGTGTATGAATTGGGAAATAAGATTAGCACTGAGTTTAATGCTGTTACTCTGTCTCCTTGCTCTACAAGCCTGCAATCAAGTTCCTGTCATAGAAAAAATTGAACAACAGCACGAACAAGAACAAGTTGTAGAACCTCAAGACAATGAATTGTCTAGTACAGGGCCAACTAACTTTGAAGGTATAGCAAACGCATTAGGCTGCGTTTTTGCACCAAATACCTGTGATTCTTCCAAATAAAAGATAACTACTCACATAACTAAAACCAACCTAACCCAAGGATAGTTATGAAATTACATAAGACATTCGTTGCTCACGAGTCTACACCTAAAAAAACTAGCATTGCTAATAAAAAGGGAAGATGTAAAATGAGTTCAATGAACAAGCATAAAAAGCGAAGTCATAAATTTTATAAAGGACAAGGAAGATAATGGCCGTTAAAAAATCGAAAGGAATGAAAATAAACCACATTCAAAGACAGCACGAAGGCAGAGATATTATGCCTACTAGATACATTGCCAAAGGTAGAGGCAGAGGTATTATGTGTGCTGCTTACAAGGATACTAGAGAATTGGTTTTGGACAGCAATGGCAATGCTGTTCCGTGGAATCAAGCGTAATATTCTATAAGCCTAACGTAAAACGCTTTAATTAGTGTATGCAATGTTTGTGGTGTTGTATATGCTAAACACCGCTGTATGACGCTTAAAATGCGTTTTAGACGGTGTTTAGCGAAGGTTTAAACTGTACTTACTGTGTAGTAGTGTAGAATCTTACTGCACCTTTTAGTGCTTTCCAAAATTTGGAAATTGTCTCTTTATTATTAGCAAGTTGGTCTTTCCCTTGTTGCCAACTTTCTTTTTGGAACTCAACTATCTCATTCTTTTCATCAATAACAAATTGAGTTACTCTGTTATTAATAGCCCTATCCTTAACTGTTTCTACTGTGTTAATAATTGGGTTGTCTTGTGTTTCATTTGCCTGTGCTTCATTAGTAGTTACGAATAAAACAAATGCTACTGTTATCACTGCTACTATTGTCCATACTGTTTTAGTTTTCATTTTTGCCTCGTTGTTGTTGTTTTTGGCCTGCTCGGGAGGATTCGAACCTCCGGCCTCAAGTTCCGCAAACTTGTGCTCTATCCGGCTGAGCTACGAGCAGTTATTACTTCTTATTATTAATATATAACAATTAACCACAATAGTCAACCAACAATTACAACCAAATTAAATACAGTATGACGGATACACAAGTTTGGACAGCAATAGTGTCCACAGTATTTCTTACTTCAATTGTATACACACTAACAGGTTGGCGAAACATTCTAGACTGTTATAAGATGTGGTTTGATAAGAAATATTGGACCAATTATAATTTAATAGAAGCAATTGCTTGGATTGCCAAAGCAGCAATTATCATTCCAGGATTAATTTTTGGTATTGAAATCTGGGAGCTCTATTTCATCTCTTTGTTCACAAGTATGTTGCTTATTTGGGCTAGTTACAAAAAACTATTGCCAACACTTGTAGCATTTAATACATTATGGATTTGGTTAAGTATGATGGTTATAGTGCAGCACTTACCATTTATCTAAGTTAACTCCCCTAGCATTGAACGTACCGTTTGCTCTGTTCTTACGATAATCAAATGGTACACTAACACTTCGTGGATTACTCATACCTCTACCTACCCATTTGAAAGTGTTGTATACCGTAGATGGATTTACGTGATCGTAATATCTTTGTACCCAAGTATCTTTTTGTTCGGCATATGATTCTACTTCTTCGAATGTGCCATACACATCTTCACCGTTATCCAAACGTGCTAGTTCTATCACTTTTGATTGTGTTTACGATGTGCAGTTTTTTGTTCCCAATCTTTTAGAGCTTTCTTAATTGAATCCTCTGCAAGTACAGAACAGTGTAATTTTATAGGCGGTAGTTCTAGTGCTGCTGCAATATCTTTATCTTTTATTTCTTGTGCTTGTGTCATTGTTAAGCCTTTCAGCATTTCAACAAACATAGTTGAACTTGCAATTGCACTACCACAACCATACGTTTTAAACTTAACGTCTTCTATTACGTCTGTCATTGGGTTTACTTTTAGGTCTAGTTTCATAACATCGCCACACGCTGGTGCTCCTGTCATTCCTGTTGCCACGTTGGGGTCATTAGGATCAAAGCGACCTACACCGTGATCCTGCGGGTTGTTAAGAACGTCCTCAAAACGCTTAACCACTTTATCTGAATATGCCATAATGTATGTGAAAATTTATAAGTGTATTATACACTTATTTATGTGTGCGTCAACCTATTTTGGGCTAAACTCTTTTGCCTTTGCCTATCGGCTTACAAGTATATTCTACACTTTCCCAATCGCCGTCGACTGGAATTTTTTTATAGGTATGTAACATTTTAAAGCAATCTTGCTTTGCTGTTTTACCATCGAACCACTGTACATCTTGCTGTAAGCACGTGCCACTCAAACATACAGTTAGTAGTATTTGCCAAATGAATTCCACTATTCTATCTCATATGCAAAGTTAACTGTGTCATAGTTTTCTCGATACTTCCAAGCACCATTGCGCAAGTGAAAACGTTCTGCCATTTCAGTTGGCGGACTCAGTGTAACTAAGTTTTTAATTTTAGGATACCGTGCTTTGATTTCTTTACTTGCTTCGTTTATCAATTCACGCCCACTACCTTTTGCGTAACTCCAGATAGTATAAAAGACAGCAGTGTCAGCATCAATTGAAGATGTCTTTTGCATTTCATTGATACCCTCAGGGATACCTTCTGTGTATCTTACACAACATACTGCACCTAGACCATTTTCTTCCCAGTATGCAAATATTTCTGCATTTTCATTTACTCTAAATTCTGCAGATAGGTTTGGTCTAACAGGATCGTCTTTGATAATCTCTGTAACCCAATCGTCGATACCTGTAACGACTTTTAACATATAAAATCTCCATTAACTGCTAGTAATATTTATTTTTAAAGATACTGTTTTAGATATTCTTGGGCGAGGGTCTTACTACCGTGATCATCGAGGTGATAGCCATCTACAGTGTGTTTGCAGTGTCCTTCTTTGCCTTTCCACCCTTTGTGTTCTTGCCATTCAGTAACTGCTTGTGGTACAATAGTTTCTAACCTGTCGTACCAACTAGTGAACAATTCGTTACGTTTTCCTTCTATAGGATGCCATAAGAATGTTACTAATTTAGTGTTATATACTTTACATAATTGCTCAACAGTAAACAAATGTGTAGCATATTTTACAGTAGTTTCATAATTATTGTCTGCTTGATATCGTAAATACCATTCGTTGTAATCTTTATATACTTTTACTTTGCCGAAGTCTTTACCGTGAAACTTTTTCATAGCACCTACATTATTACTAGGATTCAAACTCATTACAAACTCATCACCTACAAAGTTACCGTGCTGCTGCCAAGGATATGTTTTTTCTATGCCGCTGTTATCGTTTGCTTCGTTGTAGTTCATACCTACTGCTAAACGCATATTGTGTGGCGCTTCAAATATAACTAAATCATAAGTTTGTTTTGTTAATTGTAGTGCAAGTTTGTGTACACAAATTTCTATACCTGCACCTGGAGCACTTAACACATCTATATTACCTTCAAGCCAACACGGCCAAGGTTTACGTGTAAATGTTGTTGAAGCGTGACTGTCGCCTACGCAAAGTATTCTATTGTAAGACTGGGGCATTTTCTAAACTTAATTCTTCATCTTCAAGATCTTTTATTTCTGTTGCTAACTTATCTATCATACCTAAGTTACGCAGTACCTTGAAAACGATATTTTCAGTTGACCATTCGCCCGCTTTTTCTAATCCTGCTTTACGCATCTTTGTAATTTTTTCTTTAGTTTTGCGTAAAGTTGTAATGTCTTTTGAGTGTAATGCAGTTTCTATATCGTGCATTAAACTGTCTTTCTTGATTTTGATAGAAGCATCATTTAGATTTGGTTTAACCTTCTTAGGCTTTTCAATCCATTGATCTGCTACTATACTGTATACACCTGTTGAGTGATGTTCTTCTTCATTACCTTGCACATAACATTCTACAGGTAAGTTTTTAATTGTAATGTTATGTTCTTCTGCCCATAGTGCTTTTTTAGCATTGAATAATTCACGCTCAGTTTCACCTGGCATACCATCTACAATTATATGTAAATCTAAATCACTATACGCTGTCCACATATAGTTTGCGTTAGACCCTGTTATTGTATAATCAATAACGTCTAAATCAATACCTATAAACTCTTCAAACTTCTCTGCAATTTTTAACAATTGCTTCTTAACTTCAGGCTTTAATTGGCCATCGTCCCATAGTTTAGGGTTGAGGCGCCTATTAATAGTTACATATTCAGAGTTTTCTTTTATAAGATCTGTAATGCGCATACTGTATTTATGCCGTATGCTAAGACCACATCAAATGAAAGGTACGTTTGGTTTTTTGGTCAAAAAATTCAACTATTAGTCTACTGCCTTCACCAAACAACTCTAAGTGTAAACAGCACTTGCTTTCGCCTTGTTTCTGTATCCATTTGATACAATCAGCACCTACTTCTTTGTGTACTTTTGGCCAGTCTATGTCAAGATATTTGTTAGGACGGTCGTCTGCAGGCCATTGATATAATGTATGGGTGTTATCGTTATATGTCGTCATCGTCATCGCCCATATTGTTTAAGATCTCACGCAGTTTGGTCGACTCGACTTGTGCTCTTACTTTTCCAACAGGAGCACCTGCTGTAGGATCATCGCTTGGCGCTGACGTTTCAGTTTTACGTTTAATGTTGTCGATTATAGAACTAGTGCCTCTATTGCCACCGTTCGTTGCTTCTTGTTCATCTTCATCGAGATCAGTAATTCTCAAAGTCTCAATGTTAAATTCTAAGTCTACCTTTTGTCCTACACCACTACTAGAACGTGTCTTCATAAGTTGTAATTGATATCTTCCACGTTCACGCATTGCCCTACTTGTAAAGATACCTATAACATTATCTGCTGTTTGTATTTTACTAAGTCCACCACTAATATGCGAATGATCAAATTCTACTTCTTCTACTGCGCCTCTATTCAACTGTGCCGCAGTTACAAATACACATTGCAACTCCATTGCTAGATTACGTAGTTCTTCTGACACATACTTGTCTTTAACAAACAAGTTCTCTGCACTAATTCTTTTACCTACAGGCATCAACAAGTCTAAATAATCTACTAGTAACACATCTACTTTTTTGCCTACTTTAATTTCATATTCTTTCAAATACGCTCTAATATCATTTGCAGTTTTACCACTTGGCATATACTTGACTTGGAATGCACCTGCTTTCTTACCAATCATCTTAACTTTCATTTCCACATCATCAATGTTCTTGAAAATGTCTCTTGTTGTAATACCTGTAGTCATACTATCTATACGCATACTAACAAGTTGTTCAGAAAGTTCAAGTGTCAAATAAACTACATTCAATCCTTGCAATGCCCAGTTCACACCTAAGTTTGCTAAGAACAAACTCTTACCTGCACCAGATCCACCTGCAAAAATATTAAGTTCGCCTCTATTGAATCCACCGAACAGTTTTCTGTCCATTGTTTCCCAACCAGTGCTTACCTGTCCATTCTTATCTTTCAGTCCCATAAGTCTAGCACGAGGATCATCAAAATAGTCTGTACCCATATCACGTGCAAGTCCAATTTGTACTGCATCTTTAACAAGTATTTCTACTTGTCCATATTCTTTCTTTTCTAATAAATCTGCTGAATTAATAATTGCACGTTCAAGTGCTTTGTGTCTAGTAAAACTTTCAAACTCATCCATCAACCAAGATAAATGTCCATCTTTAAGTTCTCCTACTTCTTTCAAGTCTGTTTTACAACTTGCATTTACAGTATGAAACTCTGGAAGTACACTATACTTCTTTGCATACTCATTTATAAATTGGGCTGCATCTTGAAGTTTTCTGTCAAACAAAGTATGATCAAAGATACCTTGGCATCTTACAAAAGTTTCTGCGTCAGAAAGCATCATCTCAAGATACAGTTTCTGTACGTCAAAATCATATGTCTTTGCTTCACTCATTAATTTTTCTTTCCTTAATTATATTACTAGTATACACTCACTCGGTACTTTTTTGCAAACTCTTGTGCATCCAATTTATCATTTACCATAGGTTTGCCTTTGATGTTCAGCGAAGTATTTAACAGCATAGGACATCCTGTAGCATCATTCCAGGCTTCTAGCAATCTTCGTATGCCGCTACCATCTGGTCCAACAGTTTGTACTCTGCTTGTTCCATCCACGTGGGTGATGGCAGGATACAAGTTTGGATTGGAGCATTTGGAGGTAAATTGCATATATTGATTGTAGTGTCCTTTGAAATGCTTATTTGCATACTCTTCGAGCACCACGGGTGCGAATGGCCTAAACTGTTGCCGTTGCTTAATGCTATTAACTCTTTGCTTAATATCATTGCCCCTAGGATCAGCAAGAAGACTACGATTACCAAACGCCCTAGGGCCAAACTCAGCCCTTCCATTAGCAACTCCCGCAATGCCTTGTTCTTTGAGTTCTTTGACAAGTTTTTCAACTGGATATTTTCCTTCTATGTTGTAACCTAAGTAAGTGTGTTTCCATTCTATATGTTTTTTATTTTTGGCAAGTACTGCACCTACACTAGAACCTGCATCGCCTGGGTTAGGCATTATCCATACATTGTCGTAATATGAATATGCAAGATGATTAGCCACACAGTTTAATGCACAGCCTCCACTTAACACTAGGTTATTGCTTTTATATTTTCCTCGACAGTGCTTTATAATGTCTAAGAATATTTCTTCATACAGTTCTTGAGTGGCAGCAGCAATGTCTGCTTTTTGCTGCCAATCTAATTCTCCTCGGCGCCACCACATACAACCTCTATGTAAATTTTCTTTAAATTTTACACTAGGTGTAGTCCAATGGGAGTGTGGTCCTAACTTAAAAAATAGTTCCTTAATCTCATCATAATATTTTTTATGATCGCCATATGCAGCCATACCCATTAGAATATATTCATCTTCATTGGGTTTAAGTCCTATACGTTGTGTCATTGCACTATAGAATAAACCTATACTGTGTGGGTAACCTTGACTATAAACTTTTTTAAGTTTATTTCCTACACCTTCCCAAATTGTAAAAGTTTCAAATTCTCCAATGCTATCAATGCAAACTATAGTTGCATCATCATAACCGCTTGTATAATAACTTCCTGCTGCGTGACTTTCGTGATGGTTACTGTACTCTAAGGGTGCATTAATGTTGAAACTTTGTAAGTATGATTTAATATCATTCTCGTATAAGTTCCAGCCTTGACCAGCAATTAGTTGTCTTAACGTTTTCTTAAACGGCTTTTCATACCATACAACTTTATGAGGCTCTCCCCATTGCTTTGCATAGCGAACTATACGTTTATTAAGATCAGGATCGTTTTTCACACGACTAAATCTTTCAGTATGGCTTGCAAAAACTAATTCGTCTTTGTCAAATACTGCAAGTGATCCGTCGTGGCTGTTTGCTGATATTCCCCAAGTAATCAAGTACTATACCTTTTTGTCGTTAAAGTGTTTCCACGTTTTGTGCAATAGATAAAACCAAAAACCGTTAATAATTGGTTCTACTAATGCGTCAATGGCTGCAAGTTCAATACTCGCGCCAGTAATAATAGTAACACAAGCAATAGCAATAACGATATGTCCTACAGTATAAATTACAGCAAGAGTAACACTGCTACCACCTAATAGTTTTTTTATTACGTTGAAAATGCCGTTTGTAAATTCCGACATCATTTTACACCTTCCTTCCTATTTGTATATAAAGGGGTCTTTCTTCTTCATTTCTTTTATCTTCTTGCGAAGTTTGTATTTGTAATATTGATCTTTAAACCAATCCACAATACTTTTTAACCACTTCATACTACTTCCTCTTTTATTTTGTTGATAAAGTGTTTCTTAGCAACACTTATCTTGATGCTGCCTGTTTGTGCTGTCTTAATAGCATCAACTGTTACAAACAACTTACCATAACGTTGTACTGCATCAGCAACATCTTTTACGTCTGCTTCCCAGTTAGGAAAAGCAACACTCCAGCCATATTCCATTGCTTTCTTGATCAAGTTTTCTCCTGCTTCGTCTTGATCAGGAATAACAATAATCTCGTGGCCGAGTCCTTGTATTATTCTATACTGTTGATCACTAATATTGTTTGTTAGTAAAGCAACACCATTAATCGCCATAGCATCGAACGGACCTTCAGTTACAAATATGTAACGTTGATCCTCTTGCTGTGCGTCAACATTGAATACAAACTGATTGTGATGATCACTTAGATATTTAGGACGTCCACTACGTACTTTACGTGCAGTGTTGCCTACTATTTTTCCTCTATAGTAAAAAGGAATAATAACTCTATCTATGTAACCATTTGTAGGAGACCAATAAAAATTATTACTTACTGGATCATATCCTCTATCATAAATGTATTCAACTACTTTTGCAAAACTAGTTTCAAGTTTACTATCGCCTGCAAAGTCTACGTTTAACCAATCGCTTACTGGCAAACTGTGTTCAGGCAATTTCTTTTCTGCAAAAGAAACTCTTGTTTGTAATTCTCTTGGCTTATACTCAGCACTTTCTGTTTTTAGTGCTTCAAATATAAGTGTGTTTATATCACTTTCATTAGCACCTAACCATCTACATAATGATTTAAACTTTTCGCTTATTTGTCTACCAGGCTGCCAACTTGCACTGTACTTGCAATTAAAACAGTTGTACACAACTCCAGTATCAAATCTTACACCTGCACGTTTACGCTTATCAGCATTGTGTCCACGATGATGGCAACAAGGCGCATTAAAAGATGTCCAACCACTAGGACTGTGTTTAGCTCGAGGTGGCAGTAGATCTCTGAATTTGTCAAGTACAAGTGTCATACTGCTAGTATACTATCTATACAGTATTTTGTCAACTGTTCCTGTGTTATTATCTGCTGGTACGTGCCTAAATCTAAACCAATTATACTTTCCTGTAACATTATGGTAAAAATTTCCATCTGCTGTTGTTAGATTCCACGTTTTGATATCTGTCCAATTTTCATCAATTGGAACGCCGCCTGGGTCCAAACTACCTTGTAGTTTAAGTTCGCCTTCATATGCATTTGCATAAACTTGGAAAGTATGTAGGCTTTGTGGTGTTTGCTGATTACCTTGTGCATCAATTTGGCTGCTTTCAAAGAACTCCTCATAGCCGCTAATAGGAGTATGTCTAGCATAGTTTGGTCTTGGTAAGTCAAATGCAGGATCATCGTCACGACTGTTTGTTACTTTATCAAAGTTTACAGTCTTGTTAAAAGTAACAACTTCAATAGTGTCGTATGGTTCACCATATACATCGCCGTTTACTTCTATTGTGCCGTCAGCACCGAACTGACTATCTAAGTATAATGGAAATGAAGAAGTAACTTTGTACTGTCCTGAAACAACTTCTTCCCTAGTTTCTTTTATAAAACTATATGAGTATAATCCTGGTTCTATATCACGCATTTCTGTTTCTGTAAGCGTTACATAAAATCTTCCTTGTGTTGCATCATCAGCAGTTACATCTTTCTTAAGGACGAGTTCACTGTCCTCTCTGCTCACTAACGAAAACACAATTGTGGATCCTGTTAAATTAATTTTCTTTTGATCTCCTTTCCTAACCTGAAGATCGATTCTATTATCGGTTGCACGATAAATTTTTAAAGCGCGACTGTAGACCATACGAAATCTCTCCTGTGTGTAATCACTAGCCAATTCTGTATAGGCTTCGACTACGTTTGGGTATAAATATATTGTAGTTAATTGCATAAGTGATTACTAAACCTTTACTATATTTATCGATGAGAATAACAGAAAACTTAAAAGAAAATATGCCATTTATCAGCGTTTTAACACACGCAGACAAAGAATATGTAGGCATTATTATTAACCAAGACACTAATGTCACGAGTTTCTACGATTATGAACTTATCGAGGGCGAAGCAGCAAAGAAACGCTTTTTAGAACTAGGTGATGCTTGGTGGTGGGAATCAAACAGACAAATTCCTATTAATATTTTCCTTAAGGGCGAAATAGCAGAATTTAGGTATGCTATACGTAATTACACTACAAAAGATGTTGAAATACAGTTCGGGCCTGTTACTAGTTTAAATAATATTATTATTAAAAGAATTAAGCGTAGATCAATTACTCTTGTTCGAAAGCCTTCTTCATAGACCAATATATCCAATAGTCAACTAACAAGAATGTTACTAGTGTACCTAGTGCAGTAAGTGTTTGACCAAACAACCACGGCAGTACGAATATCCAGAATATAACTCTTAACAAGTAGTAAGGTACATACCATATAGGTACTTGCCAGAACGGCCAACTACCTAGATCAGGCTTAGGTGGTTTATCTCTATAATCCTCAACTTCCCAATTCATATATCTGCTCGCATAATAAATTCATATGTACAACTACTGCAACTGCATATGCTGTTGCGTGTGACTTTTTAAAATAGTATTCACCGCTACTTGGCTTTGTCCACACTTCTTGCATTACCTTGTCCCAACTCTGTCCTACTAGATGTCTCTTTGCTGGACGTATCATTGCTAGTACTGCTGCTAACTGTTCGATGCTCTGTGGCTTCATCTCTTTTAGCACTCCACTGTGTTCTCCTACGTGAAATAGTTTGTTGCTGAAGTCTGGCTCTGTAAGTAATTCCCATAACGGCTCCTGTTCGGTTAGTTTGATTAAGTGTGCTTCGTCTTTAATATCGTTATACAAAGAAACATTTAAGAAGTCAATCTTAAATAAACCTTGTTCTTCTGCTTCTTTGTGTTCTATTGAACAAACGTATTTACTTGGATCTGTTGGAACCTCGTGCATATACACGCCAGTGTTGTGCTTAGTTAGTTCGCCATCATCGATACGACTTGCTCTTACGTGTTTGAATAACGCAAGTGCTTTTTCTCTATCTTTAAAGTCTATATCAATATCTGGCATTACTTTTTAACTTCTTTCCACTGTTTGTACATCTCATAGTTACCACTAGCAATATATTCTTGTCCTGTTTCCATATCTACAATTTTCCATTTAGCAGGACACTTTGTTAGTATACTTAATTGCACAGGTTTGTCAAGTTCTTGTACTTCCATTCCATCTTTAATTTTTCTTGTCTTCACGACACTTTACCTTCCCGAACTACTTCTTTAACTAATTCTACATCTGCTGGCAATGTTTTAAATTTCTTCATCCAAAATTTAGGATCAATAATTGGTGATACAATTGCTAACTGTTCATCATTCATCTTTTGTAACATATCCTTACCTGCTTTGCAATTAAGTAATACCCAAGGACTAATTTTACCTTCTTTGATATCGTGTGTTGCTCTATTCAAATTACAATAACTAAAATAGTGATTCCAGTCTGCATTGTGTTCGTTGGCCCACTCTACCATTGTACTACAACTACGTTTTATTGCATTTTCAGCAGGTTCAATTCTAACAAGTTCTGCTAGATACTTGTCATACAATTCATCTCTACACCAGTGATCTAGTTTTACTCCACTGCGTACAACATACTCAATAAATCTATCTGGCATTAAAGGATTTACGTTTGATACAAAACTACCAAATTTTACAAATGCATTATAGTAAGGACTTTTTGCAAAGTCGTCAAACTCTCTTTTCTTTTTACCGCCTTGTGCTATTTCATAAAAACGTTGATACGTTAACAAAGCAAGTTGAACGTGTTTTTCATTCTTACTTAGATGTCTACGTTTTTGCTCACAGATATGCACTGCCAAAGTTTTCTCTTTAGCAAATGATTTGCCGCAGTATTCACATTTAAAGTTTAATTGCATTGACCTGTTTCTTATCCCAACCTAATTCTTTACAGTATTCTTTTATCTCTTTGTCACTAGTAATTGCTGCCATAGTGCGAATATCTTCAGTTTTCATATTCGGAAACAGTGTACCCAAAAACTCTTCTTTCTTGTTTTTAGTTTTAGTAAGTTTTAGCCATTTATGGAAAAACACTTTTTTGGATTCGTGTCCACAACTACAAGCCAATTGCCAAAGTAGTTTGTTATGCTTGTTTAACAGCAGGAAAAGGTTCTTATTAAAGCGTTCATTTCCTAGTAGTACAAAGTGCTCCTGATCTTCTCTAGACCCTTGTACGCTGCTTATATAGCGATTAAGAGTAAAGAATACGACACTCTTACGTTGTTCTTCTGTAAGATCATCCCACACTTCTTTACCGTTCAAATCAACGGCTGCTAATATTTCATTTAATTTTAATCCGGGCTGCTTACTCATTTTCAGGATCCTTAGTTAACATATATAACAGTTTAAGCTCTTTTAGTGTTTTTTGCAAGGCCTTATTTCCCCTAACTGCCTTATGTTGTATTTCACTAAATTGATGATCATCAATGTACCAATCAGGATATACTTTTTTTTGGACTATAGTACGCTCTCCAGATTCAGTGTCACGTGCGAAGACAGTTTCTCCTCCGTCTGGTGATTCGTATATTTTAACCATTTTATTGTTCTGCCATTACGTAATAATTTTTTACTGGCAATTTTCTCTGTAGTTGTTTTGAATATTTAGATAACTCGTGATACTGTTCATTAGTTACTGTATACCCAATATTTTCAAATTGTTCTTTCCACCAAGTAGGAGATTCTTGTATTAAATGTGCATTACGGCCATCGGGCAAAATTAGTTTTGCAGGTGCGCAACTTATTAAATGGAAAATGTATTTGCTATTGTTTTTTATTTCTAGTAGGGTATCTGCAAGACAGTGCGGCTCAATATGTTCTAGTACATCTGTTGATATAATCATATCAACACTGTGTAGTGGTATATCATATGTAGGATTAGCAGGATCAAATCCAAATATCTTTTTGTTAGGATATTTCTCTTTTAACGTGTCTACAAGATTACCTTTGCCACAACCAAAATCTAAAATGCTACTAGGATTTTTTTCTGCAATGTAGTTTTCTAACATTGCAGGTAGTTTGCGCCTTTTGCCAAACTTTGTCTTTGCGTGAATGTCCGTGAGGACTTTTTTGTACTTCTCGGTAATCAATTAAGACTCCGACTTGGTATAATTTTGCTTATCCCTACTTATAATAAAACAGTCTGCCTGTATCTGTTCTATTAGTCCTTGAATCATATGATCACGTTCTGGTGTCTTTGGCTGGTTGTACTTTAGGTCACGTAACATATCAGCATCTTTTTTCAGACCGTCAATCTTATCACAAAACTCGCTTATCTTATGAAGCATACATTACTCCTTTATAATCAATACCTCAAGTTGTTTACGTTCTCTCTTTTTTACGTACTCTAGTATTGTTTTATTATACACAAGTTTGCAAGTACTGTCAAGTGTTGATTTAATTTTTTCAATCCACCATTCTGGTTCTTCAATTATAAGGTGTGCGTTGCGTCCATCTGGAAGTTTCTTTTTTGCAGGAAAACAAGCAATTTTGTGGAAGTTTACTGGAGCAGTTTGCCATAACAAACGTAGTGTGCTGTCTATATGTGCTGGCTCAATGTGTTCAAATACGTCTGTGCTATAAATTAAATCAACGGTTTTTGGATATGTTTGATACTCGGGCATACCTGGATCATAACCATTTAGTTTTATGTTTGGATATAAGCCTTGCATATGGTCTTTCATTGCTCCACTACCACAGCCATAATCCAAAATTGTTTGAGGTTTGTATTGATTAATAGTTTCTACAAGTTTGGCAGGTGGTTCTAATCCCCAACCCATTTTCTTCCCTGTACCGCTATGAATCTGCTTTAATTGTTCTTTATATTCTTCGCTGATTTTTATAGACATTCACGTACTCCTTATGCTCTTATTTAACTTTTAACAAATCCAATGCAGTTAAATAAGAGTATGATCAAGTATGCTTATTGTAAAGAAGTTATAGAAAATAAATCATCGAATTGGATACTTGCACCTTTTATTAAGAAAGGCGCCACTGAATTCAGTAGTGTAGCAGATATTCCAAATGATTATGTGCTTATTTCTTGTCATCATCCGCCTTGGCGTTCTCCATATAAAGAATGGATTGCAAAAGGCAATAACCATATTGAAATAGACTATGGTTATTGGGGAGTTAATAATCCAAGAAGAAACACTAGACGTGTAACATATAACGGCTCGCACAATTTAAATATGCGTCCTGTACCAAGTTCAAGATTACATACACTTAATCCACGTATTAAAAAATGGCAGAAGAAAAGAGGCGATACACTTCTTGTTATTGAGCCTCAGCAAGGTATAATCTTTGAAAGGACAGGTGTTACGTTAGGCGACTGGAAGTTAAACATTGAAAAACAAATAAGAGAATTCTGGGATGGACCAATTAAATTTAGAAGAAAGTCAGGAGGTAAAAATCCTGCACGTTGGCCTACATTCCTTGAAGACTTAGCAGCAAGTCACGCTGTAATAGGTGAACGTACAATGGCTTGTGTAGAAGCAGTTATGTGTGGTATACCTGCATATACTGTTGACCATAGTGCAGTTAGTTTGATAATGGGTAATGATATTACACAAATTAAAAATCCACAGTTTCCTGATAGAACTGAATGGTTAGAACATATTGCGTGGAGTCAATTTACGCCTGAAGAGTTTGCAAATAATACATTCGTAGTAGACTGTTTAGAATCATATCAAATAGGAGTATAGGATGTACAAAATGCACAACCACTGGAAGTTTCCAGAGTATGAAAAACGATTACTACAAGTTAACGAAGAAGGCGAAAGCACATATACCGGACTTAATACAATTTTAAAAGCAGGATTACCTCAAGTAAAGAAACGTGATGTAATGATTGATGTTGGTGCAAATGTAGGATTAGTAACTGTACCATTAGCAAGTAGATTTAGCAAAGTATATGCATTTGAATGCATACCAGAAACATTTGAATGTTTACAATATAATACACGTCATTTAGAAAATGTAGAATGCTTACAATTTGCTGTAAGTGATCATACAGGATTTATTGAAGCAGCAAGACCAGTGCAAGACGGAGTTATTAATTCATCAGGCTGGGCAACAATATCTAGTGAAAGAATTGCTATGTGGGAAGCAGAAGGCATCCACGCAGGTAAAGTAAAAGTTAATACTCTTATGTTAGATGATATGGATTTTGAAAGTGTTGACTTTATTAAAATTGATGTCGAACAAGCAGAAATGGCAGTAATAAAAGGTGCGTTCAAAACTATTATGAAACATTTGCCTGTAATTGAGTTTGAAAACAAACGCAGAGAAAATCATCACGTAATAGAGTTTTTACTTGGTCACGGATATCAATTATTGCCAGGACGTTCTACAAAGAAAGCAGAGTGTATTATGATGCCTGTACCTGTCGAGAAAGAAACTTGTTAACTTTATAACTTTTGTCTTTACCTTTTGAATGATTAATGTAAGGGCCTACTAGACTAGCGTGTATAGGGTGCTTACCTGATTTAGCAACATTCAAATCATAAAATAATTTAGGATCAAAGTTTTTACGCATTACATCGAATGTGTAACTGTCGTGTGTCTGTGGCAGGTTAATAAATTCGCCGCTTAAAAATAATTCTTCCCATTGCTCCATAAACTTATGTGTTTCTGGTCTGTCTAAATTAAATGCCATAAATCCACACTCGCTATACTTGTGTGGTCTTCCTACATAAGCAGCAATTATATCTCTATTAAAAACTATTGATTGGAATCTTTCGTCAAATGGTTTGTGAAATAAACTATCTGCATCCATCCATACAAGCCAACCTGTTTGTGTTTTTCTCCAGGCTTGCCATATAGCAAAAGTTTTATGACTAAACTTAACAGCGTCCCATTTAAATCCTTTTGCACCATTTGCTTTAGGATGATCCTTCCATTTTTCAGCAAACGCAGGAAGTGCTGGACAATCTTTATATAGATCAATCCATTCGCATCTATTGGAAAATCCGCCTATTGATTTTTTAGTAACTGCTTTAGGTAGTTCGTGGTAAAAGAGAAGTTTTGATTCTTTATGCCAGTTTTTATCTAATTCTCTGGTAGTTGTACTTGTAAGTTCGTTCCAATATTTTTCGTTAAAACTTGTAACGACTGTGTACATTATTTCTTACTCTTGCTGCCTGAAGTGCGTCTTACAATGTCATCGTGATTGAACTCTGCCCAATACAATTCAAATGCTACACCATCTTCAAGTCCTTCAAACTGATGCACTTTACCAGGCTTCACTTGTGTAAAGTCGCCTGCATTAAGAATAGTTTCATCAACAAGTCCTTGGTCATCTTGCCAAACACGTACAAGCATCTTACCTGATTCTACAAAGAAGCCATTCCATTTAAATTGGTGTTCGTGTTCACTGCATTTGAATCCTGCTTTGTATTCAATACGGTGAAACTCTAGTACACCATTAGCGTGGATCAATTCTGTTTGACCCCAAATCTTTCCTGCTTTCA
>Ga0181560_10001465_pt1 | contig 21947 bp, 20 predicted proteins | sample 011ome_20_FD_133751 | JGI IMG/M metagenome (GOLD analysis project Ga0181560, IMG submission 133751) | Coastal salt marsh microbial communities from the Groves Creek Marsh, Skidaway Island, Georgia - 011509CT metaG (megahit assembly) | ecosystem: Environmental > Aquatic > Marine > Intertidal...
CGGGGGGGGGGGGCGGGCGGGGGGGGGGGGGGCGGGGGGGGGGGGGGGGGGGGGGGGGGGGGGGGGGCCGCCCCCCCCCCGGGGGGGGGGGGGGGGGGGGGGGGGGGGGGGGGGGGGGGGGGGGGGGGGGGGGGGGGGCGCGGTCGTTGAGTGAGGAGTCGAACTTTTTTCAGGGAGTTCTGCTACTTTGAATATTTCAAAGGGGAAGAGCAAGAGTGGTCAACCGCCGCTACCAACTCGTACAACTTGCCCTAGTCGTTCTAGTAATTGCTATAAGACCTATAGGGCTAGTCGTTCACGTGTACCGCGCGATGTAAGTGCCGTCTGCCCCGAAGTGGATCGACGTGATGCGATCACTCATATCGTTGTCATAGATGCTTTCGTCATCGAAGTTGCCCCACCACATCTTACCGTTTTCCAGCCTCACGAAGTACTCGCCGTTAGGACCGAGGGACACGAACTTCGGGGCACTCTTATCGCGACCTTTGTACCCTAGCACATTTTCGAGCTTGGCGGGCACGTTGCACCAAGACCAAGTGCCGTCTGACCATAAGACACAATACGAGTTATGGACCCGGCCGAAAGCCAGGCATACCGGCACTGTAGGATTCTCATTGATGGCATCGGTCAAAGAATTAGGTACATTGTTCCACTGTGAAACGCCGCTGTCGTACCGAACGTACCAGCGATCCATCGAGCCCATCGCGACGTACGTAGGCTTTGGCTGATTTGCACCGCGATGGTGCAATTTGTTGTACAGCCCGGTCAGCATACCCTCGGTGTAGGAATACCCACCATGGTCGTAAACCATCAAGGTGGCCCTGTCGCCCATCGCAATGCAGCTCACGCTCTCGTCAAAATTTTCGTTGACATCTTCGTTATGAAAGGTGTAGGCATGTGCGTACAGGCCGCGCTCGCGTCGGAGAGCTTTCTGTTCCTCTTGCCTTTTCTTCTCAGCAGCTTGTCTTTTCTTCTCAGCCTCAACCCGTTCCGCTTGCCTCTTCTTCTCAGCCTCAGCCTCTTGTCGTTTCCTCTCGGCTTGCTCTCGGCTTGCTCGATGGCGTTCAGGCGTCTTTTGAATTCGTCGCGGCACGCGGTCATCTCCGCGATGTGACCTTCGACGTCTTGCAACTCCAGGCGAAGGCAGTCTGCGATCCAGTTCGCCTCCTCACGGTCGACTTCTTCCGCGCGGCGAGTGGCGACGGCGGGGACATTTTCTCGCTCGTAGTACCCTTTGCCCGTGTGCACCCTCGGGTTGATAAAGATGTCCTCCATCTCCTCGTATGTGCAGTTCTTTCGGAACATCTGAGTCCGGCGTTCGCGCCTCGGATGCTGAATGACCGTGCCCACGCAGCGGGTGGTGTAGTACACGTTGATCCTGGACGGGCAGCGAGTCCCTTCTCCATCGCTCACGACTTGCGTGAACGCGATAACCCTGCTCGCCTCGTTGTACTGAACCTCTTGCCACATATGTAGATTGGCAATCATCCGCACTTGCTCAAGGCTAAAACCTTGAGCTGGAGTTACGGGACCGGGACACATGGTCGCCGTCCCGCGGCGCGGCCGGCAGTGATCCCGAAACCCTATCTCGACAGTTTTTCGACAAGACAACTCATCAGCTCGATCGCGGTCCCCCACTCGCGATATCCAGGCGCGCTTCCGCTTCGACCGCGCGCGCGCGCGAGCGCGATGGCGACCGCGGCCGCGCGCGTCGCCACCCCCGCGCGCGTCGCCGCCGTCCACCGCGCGGCGCATCGATGGAGACGTCACCCCGGCTCGACGCCGGCGACGCGACCTGACCTCTGCGCGCGGGCGTCGTTAACGACCTCGTCGTCGTCCGCGACCTGGACGCCGTCGTCCTCCGAGCGCGGACGCGCGCGCGGGGTGACGAGGTGGGAGATCGCGCGCGAACGCTCCCATCGCCACTTCGCGTCCGCGCCGTTCGTCGCGTCCGCGGCCGCGTCCGGCGGCGCGGGCGCGGCCGCGCGCGACGGCGACGGCGACGGCGACAGAACGTACGAAGCCATCATCGTCGTCGCCGGCGGGATGACGGACGACGGCGGCCTCCCCGCGTGGGTCACGTCCCGGCTCGACTTCGTGAAGGAAGAGTACGACCGGCACGTCGCGGCGAAGAGGGAGGCTCCCTACGTCGTCCTCGCCGGGAGCGCGACGCCGCACAAGCCTCCGCCGCTCGCGAAGGGCGGATTCTTGCTGCACGAGTCCACGGCGATGGCGACGTACCTCGCGGACCGCGGCGTCCCGCGGGCAAAGATGTTGAAAGACACCGCGTCCATGGACACGATCGGGAACGCGTACTTCACGCTGACGTCGCACGCTATCCCGCGGGGGTGGCGGGACGTCCTGATCGTCACGTCGAAGTTTCACATGGGCCGCACGAGGGCGGCGTTCGAGTGGGTGTGGAACCTCTACGTCCCGTCGTCCGACGGCGTGGGGGCCGCGGCAGGCGACGCGGCGCCGTCTGCCCCGCACGTGCGCCTCTCGTTTCACGCGACGCCAGACGACGGCTTAGACGCGAGCGTGATCGAAGCTCGAGCGGCGAGGGAGGCGAAGAGCGAGGCGGCGTTGCGGAAGAACGCGACGGAGGTGACGACGCTCGCCGCGTTTGCGGAGTGGCAGTTCACGACGCACATGTGCTACGCGGTGCTGAGGCAGGACGAGATCGGGGAGTTCGAGGAGATGAAGACGGACCCGGCGCTGAAGTCGTATTGAGACGGGACGCGACGGGACGCGACGCGCGTCCTGGTGCTGCGGCGAGCGCGTCGCTTCTTCTTAGTGTGTTCTATTATCGTGATAATTCATTCGCGGGCGTTCCAGAGTTTCTCTTCCCGTCGTCTGTCTTCTTCCGGTGGTCCTTCTCTCCTTCTCGCCCTCCCTCGTCACCGGCGCCCCCCGTATCGGTCCGGGTTCATCAACCGGTCCAGGACGACGTTCAGATCTACTGGCTGCCCCGCGTCCTGCATCTGTCGAATCACCCCCCGGACTTGCTCGCGCGTGAACCCCATGTTCGCGAAGTCGTCCACGATCTTCTCCATGCTCACCTTGACCTGGGTGTTTTGAAGCGACGCCGGCGGCGCGTGCCGCCCCGGCGGCGGCCCAGGGCGGTACGGCGGCGGCGGGCTCGGGCCTCTGTCGTACGACGGCGGAGGTGGCGGCGGCGGCGGGCCACCCGAGTGGTGATGCGGCGGCGGCGGGCCGCCCGAGTGGTGTTGCGGCGGCGCCGGGTGGTGATGGCGGTGAGGTTGATGATGCGGCGGCGGCGGTCCCCCGCCGCCGTACGGAGACCCGTACGCCGGCGACGGCGGCGGCTGAGGCAGCGGCGGCATCCCGTGCGGCTGCGGCGGCGGCGGCCCAGCCGGAGCCCAGGACCCCGCTCCCGGCGAAAGGTTCTGTTGGTACGACGGCGAAGGGCGCGCGTCGACGATCGGGACGCCGACGGCGACCGCTGGCGGCGCCTCCGGCGGCGCCGACGCCGCCGCGGACTCCGGCTCCGGCTCTGGCGCGCGCGTCGGCGTCGGCGTCGGCGACACGGAGAGCTTCTCCACGAGCTCCGCGATCGGTGGCGCCGGCGCCGGCGCCGCCGTGGACGACTCCTCCGGGACGGCCCGTTCCAACGCGCGCGCCAGGCTCTTGAGTTCGCCCGTCGCTTCCGCGAGCGCCTTGACGTTTTCGTCGTTCGCCTCGAGCGCTCCCTCGATCGCGGTCAAGCGGGACGTTATCTCTTCCAGGGCGTTCGCGACGTTCCCGGTGAACTTCCGCATCGAGCTCTCTGCGGGTTCGCGGAAGCGGGGGGGCGGGGGTGAGCGCGCGGGAGGGGCGCGCGGGCGAGATCTCCTTCCATAATTCGCGCTAACAACGACCGAGTCGCGCGGGCATCGGACGGACGGATTCCTCGGCGGTCCGCGCGGGGACGGACGGGGTCACGCACCCACGGCGTCGCGGATCATCTCCGCGATCGCGCCAGTCGCGGGGACGTCATCCCCCGCCGCCCCGCCCCCGCTCGGGGTCGCGTGCTCGCCCGCGAGCTTCGCCTCCGCGTGCTGAAGCATCGACGAGCTCGGCGCCGTCTCCGGGACGACGGGCGCGCGCTCGGGGAGCTCCGCCGCCTCCGCGACCGGCGGTTTCTTCGGGGGCAAAGGCGCGAGGAGGTCGAACGGGTCCGGCGCGTCGCCGATCGTCATGCTCTCTCTCGGGTGTCCTGGGGGGGACAGCCGCGCGCGTCGCGTGGGTGGGTGTGCCAAAGTCATCAGGCGGGACGAAAAGAGAACTGCAAATCCTACCCATAACCTTAGATAAGGTTATCGACCTCGTCAGCTCGCGGCTCGTGGAAGATATTTTTTAACCTAACCGGCCCATTTTTCGACTCCCTGCTTTTTTCTATACCAGAAATATCTCGCGACAAAGCCTACCCAAAACTGGATAAAATAACCCGTCCGTTGGGGGTTCAAGCTCCGACGTGGAATCGAATGGAAAAGAAAAGGCGATTCTCGCTCTGCCAACTCGATGGAACCCCCCGGGGACGATCTCGATTATTACCACCGAGGAGCGCGAGTGTTTCCAGGAACGCGGAGTCACGATTGGCGCAGCGCGTTTTTTTGTCGCCGTCGACGAATGAGCGCGCGCGTCGTTGCACGCTTCGCGAATTGACTACCCCGGGTGACTCGGACCATAAAGTCCAAAAGCGAGGCAAAGAAGCGGGACGAATGCGCGTCCGCCGCGACGCACTCACGTCCGCGCGGGAGAGCGCTGCACGCACGAAAGCGGTCGAGAAGGCTCGTGCGCGTCGTTAAGAACAGTTCCCCCGCGAAACACGCGCGCGCGCGCGAACGGGGTGCCGCGCATTACGCGTCGACCGGAACACATTACGCGGCGGGGGGATTTATTTCCGCGTGCTTCGACGGGAAAGGGAGGGAAAAATGCTCGCATGCTTCGCGTCCGGGTCCGGCCTGGACGCGCGCGGGGGGAAGCGCTTGAAGACGCGCGTCGACGGGCCGAGCACGTCGGGGAGCTTCATCCCCGCGGCGACCGCGGGTGCGTCCGCGTTCCCGTCGCGAAGACGCGCGACTTTTCGTTCCCGGAAGCGTCGGCCCTTCCGCGTTTTTCCCTCCATCTTATTTACCCCGCGCCGACGCTGACGCCCCAACCGTCGTCTCGCAGAGGAAGAAGAGCGCGTGCACCGCGAACTCGCCGCGCTTCGCGACCGCGTCTCTGACGGGTACGTCCGCGCGTCGTCTCCCCGCTCGCGCTTGAATCCCGCGCTCGCGCGCGGCGCGAGACGCGAGCGTCGACCGAAAACCGTCTCGTCCATCTTCCGGGAAACGCGACGCGGCCCCGGCGGCGCCCCGATCGCGATTCGTCCCGTCCCTCCCTCCCTTTCCCGCGAACGTTCGCTCACGCGCTCGCTCCCCCCCGAACCCCACCCCCTCCCGCGTCGCGCTCCGCAGGGACAGAGGGAAGATCGAGGAGGTCGTCTTGGGCGCGGGCGCGAACGGGATCGCGTTCGTGGCGCCGTCGCCGCGCGTCAGCGTCGCGTTCGAGGGCGACGTCGCGGTGTACTTTCGCGGCGACCCCATCGCGACGCTCGGGGACGACGCGGAGTCCCCCGCGCACGAGATCTTGCGCAGGTACGGCGCGGGGCGGCCGAGCGACCCGAGCGGAGACGACGACGTCCTGAACGTGTCGCAGCTCCCCGGGTCGTTCGCGATCCTATTGTTCGATAAGCTCGCCGGGAAGACGCTCGCGGCGAGGGACGCGAGAGGGGGCGAGGCGCTGTTTTGGGGCACGAAGGATCGAGGGCGGACGCTGCTGTTCGGGTCCGATCTGGGGATGCTCGAGAGGGAGTGCGCGGACGCGGACGCGTTCCCGGTCGGGACGCTGTTCGTGAGCAAATCCGGGGAGCTCACCGGGGAGCTCACGATGCTCATGGGGTCGGAGTGGGGGACGTGGGTCGACTCCGAGGCGGAGGAGGATGAGACGGATTTTCTCGTCGGCTACGCGAGCGCCGCCGCGGGCGCGGAGCGGCGGTGGCACAACGCCACGGGGGGGCTCACGGCTGGTTTGGGGTTGAACGGGTGCAATCGGCAAGCGAGTTTCGGGACGCTTCAAGCGGCGATGCACGGGAGCGGGTCGTTGCATCGGATCGACTCGAACGCGTCGTTGCAGAGCTTGGAGAGCGGGGGCGCGTTGAACCAGTCCGCGGCGGCGTGATTCGCCGCGGTCCGCGTCGCGCTCTTTTGAGGTCGACCGTCGCTAGCGCGTCGATCTTCTGTACCACCATCCCAGCTCGCTGTGGCTCGCGTGATATCACTCGCGGTCCCCGTCGCGTATTCTGGTCTAGTTAAACTCATACTGTGTTCATAGTCTCACTTAGCCGGTGTTGCCGGAAAGATGGTTGTCATTATCATATATTCATTCCGACGTGGCACACGACGGGGAAGGAACGATCGTCGACTCAACTCTTCCCCGCGACGTTCCCGCTGCCCGCCACTTCGCCCCCCCCGATCCCGCTCCCGCTCCCGCTCCCGATCGCGCGCTTCCCCGCCTCGATCGCGGCCGCCCACTCCTCGTGGCTCCGCCCCGGTTTCAACAAAAACGCGGCGACTGCGGAGCCGAAACACAGCGCCATCGCGACGACGAGCGCGGCGGTGTAGTCCCCGTTCGCGTCGTACAACAACCCCGCGGTCCACGGCGCGGCGAGCCCGGCGACGCCCCACGCGGTGTACACCTTACCGTACTGCCTCGCGAAGTCCCTCGGCCCCGTGCGTCGCCTGAGCTCGACGGGAACCGCGGACGCGAAGACGCCGTAGACGACGGAAGCCGCCGCGAGCGCTGCTTGCGCGGCCACCACCGAGCTCTCTGCGCCCGCGCCCCACGCCATGAGCGGCACCGCGACGAACGGGACGACGCGCAACACCTTCGTCGCGCCGCACCACGCGCGGTCGCACGCCCACCCGCCTAACACCCTCCCGAACGTCGTGAACAGAGACACGATGGACACCCCCGCGGTGGCGACGCCGATCGCGGCGCCGTGGCACTGCAACAACGCGCTCGCGTGCGCCACGACCATCAACCCCGCGAACGACCCCAACCCGAGAGAACTCCACAGCGTGAACATCGCGGGTTTCAGCTGCGCGTCGCGCTCGAGCTCCTCCGGCGTTTTCTCTCCGTCGTTCTTATCCCGCTTCCGATCTGCGAGCGGGGCGTCCAAACCCCCGAGCGACAGAAGTAACCACAGCGGCGCGGAGGACGCGATCAGCGCCGCGCCCATCCCGCTCAGCGCGAGCTGGACCCCTCCCGCGTCGAGAAGCGCTCTGATTATCGGCGCGAACACGAACGCGCCGCCCGCGCGCGCGGAGGTGACCAACCCGGTCGTCAGCCCCTCGCCGAGCAGAGACCGCGCGCCGTTCTCCGCGCCTGAGATTTGCACGGAGAGGCCGTAGCCCACCCCCGCGGCGGCGCCAAACATGGCCCCGTAACCGACGAACAGCGGCACCACGGAGACGTATGACAGCGCTTTCGACGCGACGAGCATCCCGGCGCCGGCGATGAGCGCGGACCCGGACGCGATGACCGCGGGGTTCAGCCGAGAGTACAGCGCCGGCCCGAGCTTGAACACGGACGCGGTGAAGGCGATCGTCGCGAGCGAGAACACGCCGGAGAGGACGCCGCGCCCGACCCCGAGCGCTTGCTCGAGCGGGACGAGGTAGCACGACCAGCAGTAGAGCGTCCCGAGGAGGACGTTGAGCAACACCGCGCCGATGAACGCGAACGACGCGCGCGAGGTCTCGTCGGTGAAACCCTTCGAGATGTCGTCGGAGGGGGACGCGGTCGCGGCGGCGGCCGCGGCGACGCGCGCGCCGCGACGTCGCCGCTCGCCGACGGGAATCCGATGCGGCGGTTTCGTCGACGGTTTCGGTTTCGTCGACGACGGTTTCGTCGAGCACGACGCCGCGAGTCCGCGGCGTCGTTCCGCCGAGGACGCGCGCGACGTCGCGACGACGGCGGGGGGGATCGAGATCGAGCGATATCGGTGCGTCGTCGCGCGACGCATCGCTCGCGCCCCGGTCGCGCTCTGAAGACGCGCTCGCCCACCCCGCGCGCGGTGCGCGGTCGCGATGCACATCGCGACCGATGCCGAGCCGGTCATCGCGCGCGATGCGACGGACGCGGCGAGGAGTGCGCGCGCGTCGGGGCGCCGCCTTAGCCCTTTTCGCAGGGCTTTATTCCTGTGTGAGGGCCAATCCATACAAAGCAAGTACATCGGTCAGTTGAAAGGAGACGCGATCAAATGTTGAAACCGAGGGACGGGTGAAAAACGTTTTTTAGAACGCACCTGATGAAGCCAGCCTTGAAGCGCGCAGCGCGATTCAAACGCGAGCGCTCTCGCCTTCAGTCGTCGCCGCGCCACCGCCTCGTCTCCTCGCGCGATGACGGTGGAGCGCGCGAGCGAGGGGCTCGCGCAGATGCGGATCTCCGCGGACTCGCCGCGGACCGCCGCGAGCAAGCCGCCGACGCCCGTGCGCCTCACCGTCGCCGACGTCGCGTCGTCGCTTCCGACGAAACCGTGCGTCGACTTCGTGGACGCGCGCGTGAACGACGCCCCCGGCCCGGTGCGCTTCGTCGCGTTCCGTAACCACTACGCGTCGAGCGTCACCGTCAAGGTGAAGCTCGCGACGAAGGTCCCGGTGAAGACGCCCGCGGGGACGCTGCAGAACGCCGGGGAGTCGCGGTGGGTCACGGCTCTCAGAGACGTTCGCGCGATGGAGAACTGCCATCACGAGGACGACGCGCAGGCGCTGAACGCGCTCGAGCTCCCGAGGGTGTCCCCCGACGGGATCGCGCTGAACGGCATCGTCGCGATCAGGGTGTACGCGTCGAACCCGTCCCCGCGATGGGCGACCGAGCGCGTGCGCGTGAAGCGATTGGTCGCGTTCAGAGACGGCACCGAGCGGAGCGTGCGAGCCGCGGTGCTCGCGGCCTCGTCGTCGTCGTCGTCGTCGTCCACGACGCGCCGCGGTGCCGCGCGCGCGTCGTCGACGCCGGAGAAGGAGGATTCGACGACGACGTCCGCGACATCGAAAGACCTGGACGACATGGACCCCGAGGACGGGATAGCGCTCGCGTGTAAGGACGCGCGCGGCGCGATGCGACGAGCGTTCGAACGACGAGCGGCGTCGGAGGGGGCGAGTGCGACGCGGGAGGTCGGGCGGGCGGTCTTCGGCGCGGCGCGGGACGACGTCGTCCTCGTGGAGTGAACTCAGGGCGGGCGTTAGCTTAGCTTCGTAGCGCGTTACTATCTCGTAGTCTAGCTAGGGTGATCTATCGTCGTCCGCGCCCGCCGCGGCCGCGGCCGCCGCCGTCGTCGGTTTCGCGCGGCGCGAAGCGAAACAACGCCGCGGTGAGCTCCGCGCCGTCCGCGACTCCACCGCCTTCGAGGTCCAGCTCACGTTGCAACCGAGCGGCGAGAGCGGCGTCGTCCTCGACGGCGGCGTCCTCGACGTGACCGTCGTCGCGCTCGTCTACATCGCGACGGCCTCTCCCGCGCCCGCGCCCGCGACCGCGCCCGCGTCCGCCGCCGCGGTCTCTGTCTCTGTCGCCGTGGCCGCCGCGATCGCCGCGATCGCGGTCGTCCGCGAAACGCTCGAGAAGACGAAGCCTTCGCGCCGCGTGGTCGATCCCAGCGCTCGAACTGACGAGCGGTTCCGGTTTGATCGCCGCCGGCGCTTCCGGCGCGAATCCGGGAGGCGGACCGCTCCGCGTCGGCGTCGGCGTCGGCGCCGCGACCGCGTTCGTCGCCTCCGTTCGCTTCGGAGGCGACGCCGGCTTCTCGCGCGGGACGAACGCGGTCGCGGTCTCGGTCTCGGTCGCGGTCGCGGTCCCCGCCGCCGCGGCCTCGCGCTCCGCCCTCGTCGGCGGCAGCTTCGGACGCTGCCGCGGCGTGAACGCCTCAGCCTCGGCCGTTTTGGCCTCGGCCTCGGGCGCGGTCCTCCGCGCCTCCGGCGCCGGCGCCGGACGCCTCGCCGGCGCCGCCGCCTTCTCCGCCTTCGCGCGCTCCGCCGCCCTCGCGGCGGCGAACCTCCCTTCCATCGCGGCCGCCTCCGCCGCCGCGGCGTCGCGCGGGTCGTACGGCTCGAACTTCGGCGCGGCGCTCGCGACGGCCGCGGTCGCGTCGCCGGCGTTCATCCCCTTCGCGGCTCGGCGCGCCTCGTGCGTCGCCGCGAGCGTCTCGACGCGTCCTCCGAGGGATCGAAGGTCGTCGCCGCCGAACAGCAGCAGGCCGTGCTCGGCGCGGACGACGACGCCCGCGGGGACGAGAACCTTCGCCCCCGGGGCGATGTCGTCCGGGATCCCCGGGACGGGGCGGTGCTCGATCCCTACGACGACGGCGTCGCCGTCCGTGAGCTCCCATCGCATGAGCCTCCTCCGCGACGCGCCTCCTCCTCCGCGTCCTCCTCGCCCCCGTCCGCCGCCGCCGCCGTCCGTCCGTCCTCCTTCGATCTCGTCGCGGCCGCCACCGCCGCGCGCGGGTCTCGAGATGTCGCGCGCGTCGACGACCTGGAGGACCGCGGGCCCTCTCACGCCCTTCGCGGCGACCGAGGCGGGGAGGCATCCCACGCCGACCGCGCGAAGGTCCGCGTTCGCGAGGCGCGCGCGCGCGGCGTCGACGTCGCCCTTCGACGCCCTCGCCGCGTTCGCGATCGCGCTCGCGTCGAGGTGCCATCCCTCCGCGGCGAGGATATCCGCGAGCGGGGACGTCCCCGCCGCGGGCGACGCCATCCGCGCCGCGTTCTCCGCGCGGGAGGGTGTGCGCTTGCACCTGCAGATCGCTCGAAACCAACAACGAACGCGGCTTGAGCGCGCGTCTGATTCTTTTTGAACGCCACTGGATCGCGCGCGGCGTCGCTGCTCCACCTCCCGCACGCACGATGATCCCCACGCGGGTGACGCACAACCCGATCATCGGCCCCGGGGTCGTCCCCATGGGCGTCGACCCCGCGTACGACGCGCAGTACGCCAAGCACGGCGCGCCGACGCGGCACGTCGCGTCGCACGGCAACGGGCGTCCGTTCGTCGTCGAGCCCGCGACGCCGAACACGAACACGCAGATGCCGTACGTCACCGGGACGACGGTGCTCGGGATGAAGTACAAAGGTGGCGTCATGATCGCGTGCGATACCCTCGGTGCGTCCCCGCTCGTCGACGGATCCGCGCGCTCGAGACGCGCGGACGCAACCCTAAAAAGTCTTCGCTCGCGCGATCTCAGATCCTCCGAGGGACGCGCGGATCTGACGTTTCCCCTCCTCGTTTCCTTCCCCCGTGAACAGCGAGCTATGGCTCCACGAAGCGGTACAAGTCCATCGATCGCGTGAAGGTCGTGAACTCGACCACGATCATCGGCTTCACGGGCGAGCTGTCGGACTTCGATTACATCATGACCCTCCTGAACGAGCTCTCGACGACGGATTTCTGCGAGGACGACGGCAAAGAGCTCTCGCCGATGGAGATTCACTCGTACCTGACGCGCGTGATGTACAACCGCCGGAACAAGTTCGACCCGCTGTGGAACTCGTTGGTCGTCGCGGGAGTGAAGAACGGGCGGATTTTCTTGGGCATGGTGGGCATGATCGGGCAGCACTACGAAGACTCGCACATCGCGGCCGGGTTCGGGAACCACGTCGCGAGACCGCTGTTCCGGGAGAAGCACTCGGACGACATGTCCGAGGAGGACGCGCGGACGCTCATGGAGAGCTGCTTGAAAGCGTGCGTGATGAGGGATAAGAGCATGATGAACAAGTTTCAGATCGCAAAGGTGGAGGAAGGGAAGGCGCCGGAGATCTCCGAGCCGTTTTCGGTGGCGACGGAATGGAACCTGCGGTCGTATCACAACCCGACGGAGTTCGCGCCGGGGTGCTGGTGATGGACCTGTACTGTAGCGCGTTTGGGGTGGGGATCTGTACTCGTAATAGAACGAAACGAAAAAAATCATTCATTCAATCGTTCGTTCGCCGCCGGCGTCGTTCGCCTCACCGCAGCGGGTGCTTCCCTAAGACGCTCGCCTTCAACCCTTTAAACGCGAGCGCGGGGTGGTACACGATCGGCGCGAACTCGTGCGACCCCCCGACGTTCATCAGGTGCACGGCATCGGTCAGCCCCTCCTTGTTTTGCATCGAGTGCTCCAGCGCTTGCTCGCTGTCCATGGACTCGACGAAGTCCTCGAGCTTCCGCGCGAGCGTCGCCGCCGTGACTTGGCCGTTTCTCACCTTGTCTAGAATCTCCTTCTCCCACGCGAGGTCGACCTCCCAGAGCGTCCCCGCGTTCGCGTTGTTCTTCGCCCGCTTATGTGGCGGCTCCGCGAACGCCGCGGAGTCCTTCAGACACCCCGCGATCGCGCGCGAGACGTCGGGGATGTACCGTTGTAAAACTTTTTTCCTCGCGCGCTTCTCCTTTGCCGCTTGCGCTCTGGAGATTTTCCCTTTCAACTGGATCGCGCACGCTCGGATAGCGCGGTCGACCGCCTCCGCGATGTCGACGTTATCGTCCCCGATGTACTCCTTCGACGTCCCTTTGAACGGAATCTTCGTGGACACGATCGAGACGAAGATGCCGATCTTGTCGTTGTTCTTGTCGATCTTGTACGACCCCCAGTTCAGACGTTGCACGCACCTCGTGACGACGTCGCTCCCCGCCTCGAACAGCAACGGGATCCGGTTCGCGAACCGGAACACGTTGAACCCTGCCTTGACGTCTTTACCCCCCAGAGAAACGCACGCTTCGACGATCAGCGGGTGCCCCGCGCACGCGAGCGCCGGGCCGACGAACGATGCGACCCAGTCTGGGGAGAGCTCCTTCATGATCCCTAACCGCAGGTTGTACTCCCCCGCGGGGGATAAGCACCCGCCGTCCGGGTCCGCGAACCGCGCGGACGACAGGAGCTGCTGGATGCGCGTCCCCTGCGTGTCCGTGACTTCTTTCGGGGGCATCTGAGCGTCGAACCCTTTCCCGAGCTCGGCGATCAGCCGCCCCGCGTGCGCCTTGTCAATGCACGTGAACTCCTTCTGAAGAAAGTTCTGCAGCGTCTTCTCTCGCGTGTTCGAGAGGAGGTCCTTAATCAGCAGCTGGTTCTCCTTCGCCGCGGACGGGTGGTGCTTCGTCGTCGTCGGCAGCGTCGGCATCACCTCCGTCCTCCTGCGGAAGACGACGTCCACGTTCCCCTTGGCATCCGTCGCGCCGACGTATTTGAAGTTGAACTGCGCGTACGGCGTCACGATCGCCATCTGCCGCAAGTACGACAGCACCTTGTTCCTGTACGCGCTCCAGTTGCCCTCGATGATGACGCTCAAGATGGCGCCGTTCCAGTTCTTGTCGTTGTCCGTCTTCTCCTCCTTGTGCACGTTGGGCTCGTTCCGCTCGATGTCAATGTCGAGCACGTAGTTGCTTATGAACTTCTGGTTCGGCTGCGCGCTCGTGATGTTGATGGGCAGCCCGGTCGTCTGCTTACTCCATATCAGCGCCATCTTGCTCCCCAGCCCAAACTTCCCTCTCGTCTGACGCACGCCGTACTTGGTCCCGGACAGGACCCTTCCGAGCATGTTCGGGATGTCGTTGTGCGCCATCCCTTTCCCGTTGTCCTCCACGGTGATCCTGAAGAACGCCTTCTTCCCGCCGCCGGGGACTCTCGTGCCGTCGCCGCCGCCGCCTTTCTTCGCCGCCGCGTTCGCTTTCCTCTCCTCTTGTTTCAGCCGCTTCGTCTTCTCCTTCTCTGTCTCGAAGTCCGCGTAGAGGGAGTCGTCCTGCCGCACGTGCGTCTTCAGGCCGATCAGCTCCTCGTACTGCGTCAGCGTCACCTCCTCGATGGAGATGTTGATCTCCGGGAGCATCCCGATGCTCTCCGCGCTGTCCAAGGAGTTCTCGATGAACTCTCTCAGCGTCGTGTACAGCGATTTCCCCGCGTTCTCGAACCCGGCGATGCCCTTGTTGTCCTGGAAAAACTCCGCGGGGGACTTGCTCTTCAAGTTTTTATCCCCCGCGCCCTTCGAGCCCGCGCCGGAGCCCTTGGGAGGCATGACGCGCGAGGGTGGACGCGCCTCTGATCCCCGCCTCGATCGACCTCGCCGCCGTCTCGCGCGGTGTGACGCGCCGACGCCGCGACGACGCGCGGACGACGCGCGCGAGCGGAGTGCCTTTTTTCGATCGAGGTCGCACCGCACCGTCAACAACAACTTCCTGTCAGTTTCCGCCTGCGAGGGGCCGTTGGCCAATCAGCGCGTTCTGCGCGGCTGAGCTTTTTTCAAAATGCCCGGGTGTTTTTTTTTCGCAGACTGTCCACGCGTACGAACTCGAAAAAATCGCACCGTAGGGACGCAATGCATTTCCCGCGCAACACACTCCACCGCGCGTCTTCCGCACGCACGCTACCCCCACACCTTTTACGTAAACAAAATGGTACGTGCCGTGAAGGCGCACGACTCTCATCGCGCGCGCGGCGATCTCCGGAGGGTTCCGTCCCGCGCGCGCGACCCGCGCGCGGGGCGATTCCGGGCGTCTCCGAACGCGCGGGGCTTTTTTTTCTCTCGCCGGGCACTGGTTTCTCGCACGACGGCGGGGCGTCCGCGATGCGGAGACGCGCGCGCGCCCGTTGGGTGCGCGCGCGCGTCTTCGATCGCGGCGTCCGCGCTCGAACGAGCGCGTCCTTCGTAGATCTTCGATCGGGCGAGTCGCGCGCGTGGAGGAGTCCGACGACGTTTGAAGCGATTTTCAAAGCGTCGGGTATTTCCATCGCGTTGTTGACTACGGGCCGTGGATCGCGGGCTCGAGCGCGCGCGCACGACGATCGCGTCGCGGGTTCTCCCGCGCGTTTAATCGATCACGCGCGCGTCGTGGATCGTCCCGGGTCTCCCGCCGTCGATGTCGCGCGGCGCGACGTCGAAGCGGGCGATCCGGACGCGCGTTTGGCGGGTTCTCAGTCATAATTCGATTTCGCGCGACGGGACGACCCCTCGGTCGACGCGTCCGCGCGAGCCGTCGACCGCGCGATCGCGCGCGTCGACGCGCGGTTCGTCTGCTCGGGTCCACGAGCACGCGCGAACGGCGTCGAATCGACAGAACCCGCGAGGGTTCCGCGCGGACGCGCGCGCGGACGCGCGCGCGAGCGCGCGTCCGACGCCGCGCGAGTCGCGCGCCAACGGACGGAATCCAGTCCCTCCTCCCGCTCTCGATCATTCCTCTCGGCCGCCGCTGACGTCTCCCTCCCTCTCCCCGCCCGCCCATCGTCGATCAGGCTGTTGGTTCCGCTCGCCGCGATAAGGGCAAAGGCCGCTCCACGGGCCTCACCGAGGAGCAAAAGCAGGAGATCCGCGAGGCGTTCGACCTCTTCGACACGGATGGCTCCGGCACGATCGACGCCAAGGAGCTGAAGGTCGCCATGCGCGCGCTCGGCTTCGAACCCAAGAAGGAAGAGATCAAGAAGATGATCGCGGACATCGACAAGGATGGCTCCGGCACGATCGACTTCGAGGAATTCCTTCAGATGATGACCGCGAAGATGGGCGAGCGCGATTCCCGCGAGGAGATCATGAAAGCGTTCCGCCTCTTCGACGACGACGAGACCGGCAAGATCTCGTTCAAAAACCTGAAGCGCGTCGCGAAGGAGCTCGGCGAGAACATGACCGACGAGGAGCTTCAGGAGATGATCGACGAGGCTGACCGCGACGGCGACGGCGAGGTCAACGAGGAGGAGTTCTTCCGCATCATGAAGAAGACCTCCCTCTTCTAAATACTCTCTGAGATGTTCGTCGTCGCACGACGACTGACGAGCCGCGACGTCTTCGAGACTGCGAAAAAAAACCAACTGTAGTTTTCCCCGCCTTTAGGTCATAGCGCATACGCGGTGGCGCGGCGACGCGTGGGGCGCGTCCATCGGACGTACCCACCGCGCCGTGAAATGTTTACTCTTCAAATTATTGTAATAAAGTCGAGTCCACTGTGAGAAAAAGAGAGCGCGCCCGCTGCGAAAATCTCTTCTTCCAGCAGACAGCTCATCAGCTTCTTCCACTTCGACGCCAGGCCGTTCCGTTCCGCAGTGAGACCGGATGACGTGGGACCGTGCTCGACACTTCCCTCGCGCAGATGGCCGCCCTCGCCGCCCCCGCCGCGACTCTGTCGTCCCGACGACCGCGATGCCTCGCCGCTCGTGATCGCCGTCGCGTCCGCGCCTTCGCGCGCGCCGCGACCTCGACGCGTCGCGTCGCGTCCGACGACGCGCCATCGCGCGACGCCGAGCCCGAGCCAATCGTCGAGATCGGCGTCGGCGTCGGTCGACGACGCGCGCTGCTGCTGTCCACCGCCGCGCTCGCGTCGACGCTGCCGTTCGCGGACGCGTCTCCCGCGCTCGCGGCCGCGCTCGCGTCCCCGTCCGACGGCGTCGTCCTCGTCGTCGGCGCGACCGGCGCGACCGGCCGCCGCGTCGTCGCGCAGCTCCGCGCGAAGGGCTTCGCCGTTCGCGCGGGGTCGCGAGACGTGAAGAAAGCGTCGTCGCTCGGCCTCGCCGCGTCCGGCGCGGAGCTCGTGCAGCTGGACGTCCTCGACCCGTCCTCGATCGCCGCCGCGATGAGCGGCGTCAGCGCGGTCGTGTGCGCGACGGGGTTCACGCCGTCGTTCAATATCAAGAGGGACAACCCGGCGAAGGTGGACCACGAGGGCACGGATAACCTAGTCGCCGCGGCGACGGCGCCAGGAAGCGACGTCAAGAAGTTCGTGCTCGTGACGTCGCTGTTGACGAACGCGAAAGCGGCGGGGCAGAAGGACAACGACAACTACAAGTTTCTGAACGCGCTCGGGGGGGTCCTGGACGAGAAGCTCGCCGCGGAGCTGAACCTTCGCGCGTCCGGGTTGGATTACACCGTCGTCAGGCCGGGAGGGTTGTCCAACGAGCCGGAGTCGGCGGTGGGGAACGTCATCGTCCGCGGCGAGGACACGACGTTCGGTTTGGAGAGCGACCCGGGAAGGGAGATCAGCCGCGACACCGTCGCGGCCGTGTGCGTCCAGGCGCTGCTCAGCGATAAGGCGTCGAAGCGGGTCGTGGAGATCGTCGCGTCGCCGGACGCGCCGGCGTCCGCGCCGGAGACGTGGTTCGCATAAAAGCGACGTACTGTAACGCTCGCACACGAGGCGTTCTATATTTATAATAAATACTCGCATACTACTATCATGCTCACATCACGACGACCTACCTCGTCGATCGGTTCGGTCGTCGCTAAACCCTAGTCGAGCACGGGCTCGCGCGGCTTCGCGACCGGGGTTCCGTGCACTCTGAGCCGGTACAAACACGTCCAGCGGTCGTTCCCGTAGTTTGAGCGCACCTCGAACCGGACGTGATCCACGGCGCCGCCGCCGCCGCCTCGCAGCGCGAACGTCTGCGTCGACCCCACCTGGGAACCCGCGCTCGCGTCCACGGCGTACCGGAACGACCCCAAAGCCGCGAGCGCGTCGCTGTTCTTCGCCGGCGCTGTCCTCGTCCGGTTCCACCCGAGCACGGAGACGTCCTTGGGCGCGGAGGTGATGTCGTACGCCACCCCGCGCGGGACGTGCTCTATCGTCACCGCGTCCACGTGGACAGCCTCTCGCAGTCGAATGTCCACGTGTCCGCGATTACCTCTCAGGGCTAAGCACTCGCCCGCGGCCTGCGTCGTGGCGGTGATCACCCACTCGTCCGCTTTCGGGTGCGTGCCGCCGCGGAGGCTCTTCAACGCTTTCGTTCCGAATCCATCCCCGGCGCTCACGAGCGGAGATAACACGCTGTGTCCGACAACCTTGCCGCCGCCGCTGAACAGCGCGTAGTCCACGCGCCCGGTCTTATCCGATTTGAACCGCTCGAGCTGCGCGCGGACTTCGTCCGCGACGTGCGTCCGCGTGACCATCGGCTTGCCCTTCCACGACTCCAACTTTTTGTCGAGCTTTTTGTCCACGTCCGCGGCGACGGCGACGTCCGCGGTGGACGCTCGTTTGCTCAACGCCACGAGCTCGGCTCGGACTTCCGCGCGGAGGGCTTCGATATCCTTCTCGGCGCCGGCGGCGGCCGCGGCGGCGTCGGAAGCCGCCGCGGGCCCCGAGGACGACGCCTTCGCGGCATCCGCGGCGGACGCGCTCAACGCCGCGAGTTGGGCCGACACCTCCGCGCGCAGGGCGTCGACTTCCTTCGCGGCCGCCGCCGCCGCCGCCGCGGCCGCGGCAGCGTCCGACGCCGCCGCGGGGCCCGATGATCCCGCCCTCGACGCCGCCTTCGCGGCGGCTTTCGCCGCGGCGTCCGCGGTCGCCTTCGCCTTCGCGTTCGCCTTCGCGATCTCATCCTTTAGCTCCCTCCGCAGCGCGTCGAGCTCCTTCTTCGGGAGCGGCGCGGGCGCGGCCGGCGCCGCCTTTTTCTTCGCGGCGGCCACCTCCTTCGCGAGCGCGCCCATCTCCTTCCTCAGCGCGTCCACGTCCTTCGCCGCCGCCGCGTTCTTCGGCCACTCGTTCGTGTCCGCATCTCTCGCCGGCGCCGGCGCCGGTTTCGCCGCCGCCGCCGCCGCCGCCGCCGCCGCCGCTTCTCTCGCCGTCTTCTCCACCGCGGCGAGCGCTTTTCTGAGCTCCTCGAGCTCTCGCTTCGCGCTCGCCTCGCGAAGCTCCTCGCGAAGCGCCTCGAGCTCTCGCTTCGCGCTCGCGTCGCGGGCGTCGTCCTCCGCGAGCGCGCGTCTGATGGCGTCGAACTCTTTTTCGTTCCCCGCGGTCATCGCGTCGTAGTCCCCCCGCGTCGGCCCGGGCGGCGGCGTCGGCGGCGGCGCGGGCCCGCTCTTCGCCGCCTTCGCGATCGCGGCGTCTTGCGCCTTCAGCTTCGTCGTCAGCGTGCTCAAGGTGCGCTTCACCGCGTTCAAATCGCGCTCCGGGGTGCGCTTCCCCGCGTGAAGCGTCATCGCTCGCGCGAGCGCGTCCACGGAGTCGCCGACGCGTCGCATCCGCCCCGCGAGCGCGCGCGCGTCCGCGTCGGACGCGTACGCCGCGCTGCCGCGGACGACGGTCACGCTGTTCACGCTCGTCATGAGCGCGATCGCGACCGCGACGAGCGTCCACAGGAACGTCGCGCCGAGGGAGACGTGCCCGCGCGGGAAGGAGGACGACCGTCGAGAGAGATCTTCGTCGTCGTCCCCGGGGGGGGGACGTTCCGCGTCCGTCCGCGCGTCCGCGCGCGTCGCGTCGTCGTCGTCCTCCAGGTTCGCGATTCTTCGGCTGCGACGGCTCCGCGTCGTGCTCGCGAGGATGGACTTCCTCGCGCTCATCGTCTCCGTGCGCGGCCGTCGCGCGCTTCGAACTGGCGACGCTCGGGAGTCGAAGGGGGATGATGCGAGCGCGGAAGACACGCGAAAACGGCCAGTTTTATTTCGTTCGCTCGCGCCCTCGCGGCGACGACGCGCTCCTAGTTGCTATCTCGCGAATCGCGACCTCTACTCGTCATCACGCCTACTTCTTCTCGCCCCCCCCGGGCGCGGTCCGAGACTTCGCGCCGCCGCTCGACCCCCCCGCGGACGTCGCCTTCAGGTCGACCCCCAGCATGAGCGCCTTGTTCGCGAACTGCATGAACTCCCCCGACTGCTTTCGGTGCTTCGTGTCGATCGTCCCGGGCGCGGGGGGGTAATACGCGAGCTTCTCCTGGCCGTACGACCACGTCGGCGTGACGTCGTTCTCCGGCGCGATGTACTTCCACACCGCGCGGTTGCGTTTCTCCGCCTCCGCCTTGCGAAGCTCGAGGTCTGTATGACGCGTTAGGGACGAATTGGAGTGGTGACTGGTGAGGGTGGTTTCGGGATTCACAATTCGGACCCGTGACGGCTCGTCGCGAGGTCGAGGACGAGCGGACGCGCGAGAGAAGGGACGCACCGGAGGGGAGCGTCGGCGTCGCCATGAACGGCTTCTCGTCTCCGCGCTCCGCGCGTTCGAGTCCTGGAGTTCGCGTCCTGGTCGACGGGGGACCGAGACGCGCGTCGCGAACTGGAAGCATTGCAGGCGAGCGGCCCCGTCATCACTGCAATAGATCGGATCACGCGGGACCGCGGATCACGCGGGAGATTTTCGTCGCGTACAAAAATACAGTAGTGTACGCACAGAGCAAACAGTCAGAAAATGGGATGCTCGGAAGAGATATTTTTCTGCCTGCGGTGTCGGAGACGACCCACGTTTGATGCTCACGCGGCTTTTGATGCTCGCGAAAGGACACGCGCGCGTGGCACGCGCGTCCGACGACTTTCCCGCACGAACGCGCGCGCGCTCGCGTCTTCAAGTCGAAGACTTCGAGACCACCGCGCGACCGCAGAGAACGCGCGCGAGCGGGGTCGAGCGGCGCGCGCGTCGGTCCTTCGATCGCGCCCGCGGGTAAAGTCACCGCCTTACCCCCGTGCGAGGGATCGCGTAGCGTCGCTTCGCGACCGCGCCGCGAGACGTCCCCGTCGCGCGCGCGCGACGGGCGAGCATGACGCTCTTCGACTCCACGAGAACCCTGGGCGTCGCCGCGACGCAGATCAGAGACCTCGACGCGAGCACGATGTCGCAGAGCGTCCGCGGGAAGGGCGGGTCAACGATACACGACGCGAACGTGGACAGCGACCTTTCGTCGACGCTCACGTCCGGCGCCATCGCGACGACGACGGGGAGAGTGGACGAGTACCAGGCACGCGTTCGCGCTCGATTCCCTTCCTCGCGTCTTCTGCCCGCGCCGCGACTCGACGCCGCGCGCGCTCGACCTCGCGGCGAGCGACGCCGCGCGCGCGCGCGATCGTCGCCAGAACGCAGCCCGCGCCCCCGCTGACTTTTTTTTAATTCCTCTCTTCTCACCGCTCACCTCACCTCCCCTCCGCCCCTCCACCCCCGTCCCCGTCCCCGTCGCGCGCGCAGCTGCACTCGGTGATCGGCAGCGGGAAGTTCAGCACGGTGTGGAAGGGCGTCCACCTCCCGTCCGGTAAGACGGTCGCGGTGAAGAAGGTGCAGATATACGAGATCATGGACGCGAAGCAGCGGAGCGACTGCGTCAACGAGGTGAAGCTCTTGCAGTCGCTGTGTCACCCGAACGTGATTCAGTACGCGGATGCCTTCGTGGAGAACAACGAGCTGATCATCACGCTGGATTACTGCGACTGCGGAGACTTATCGAGCCTGATCAAAGAGCGCGGGACCGCGGGGGTGCCGCTGTCGGAGGGGGACATCTGGAGCATATTCTCACAGCTCGTAGGCGCGGTGACGCACATGCACTCGCACCGGGTCATGCACCGAGACATCAAGCCGGGCAACGTGTTTCTCGCCGCCGACGGCGTCGTCAAGCTCGGGGACTTGGGGCTCTCGAGGTACTTCAGCAGCAAGACCGCGGTCGCGAAGAGCATGGTCGGGACGCCGTATTACATGTCCCCGGAGTGCATCAGAGGGCAGCCGTACGAGTGGAGCAGCGACGTGTGGTCGTTGGGGTGCCTGCTGTACGAGTTGGCGGCGCTGCGGAATCCGTTTTTCAGAGACGGGCTCAACTACTACACGCTCGGGAAGCTCATCACGTCGTGCGAATACGATCCGCTGCCGGGGTGCTTCTCGGACGAGCTGAAGCAGCTCATCGCGGCGATGTTGCAGCAGGACCCGGGGAAGCGGCCGTCGCTGCGGGATATCGGCGTCTACGCGGAGCGGTGCCGGTTGCGGTGTCGCGAGATCACCGAGAACGAGCCGCCGGGGAAGTGACGAGGAGAGACGACCCGGGGAGGGACCCGTCCGGGGAGCGCTCCCGAAGGCGGAACCCCGGACTGGACGTAGACGTAGTATCGACACACTAGTAGCGCACGAACGAAGGAAAGGAGACACGCGGGCGGCGGGCGGCGTCTGCCCGTCTGATCTGATCATGTAATGTATCATTATCATTCATTCATCGC
>Ga0181560_10001468_pt1 | contig 21911 bp, 17 predicted proteins | sample 011ome_20_FD_133751 | JGI IMG/M metagenome (GOLD analysis project Ga0181560, IMG submission 133751) | Coastal salt marsh microbial communities from the Groves Creek Marsh, Skidaway Island, Georgia - 011509CT metaG (megahit assembly) | ecosystem: Environmental > Aquatic > Marine > Intertidal...
ACGCGCCTCGACGCCTTTCGACTCCGCTTCTGACGTCTTTCAACTCCACCCCGACGTCGCTTCGCGCGGAACGAACGGAACGTCCCTCAGCTCGAGACGGCGGTGTCCATCGCGAACACGTGTCGTCTGATCGACAAGGACGGCGACCTGGTCGTCCTCCAGGAATCCGACTTCTCGCCGTACTTCGACCAGGGGTTCCTGAAGCGCAAGGCGGCGGAGGCGGAGGAAGATCGCGCGTGCGGCGGCGAGTTCGGGCTCGTCATCGAGGGCGGCGCGCTGCAGTACGCGCTGCTCGACTCGCAACGCGACGCGTTTTTGGACTTGTGCCGCGCGTGCAACGGCGTCGTGTGCTGCCGCGTGTCGCCGGTGCAGAAAGCGCGCGTCACCGCGCTGATGAAAGATAAGGGCGGGATGATCACCCTTGGCGTCGGCGACGGCGCGAACGACGTCGGGATGATCAAAGCCGCGCACATCGGCGTCGGCATCTCCGGCCGCGAGGGCAGAGCCGCGGTGCTCGCGTCGGATTTTTCAATCGGGCAGTTCCGCTTCCTCGCGCGGCTGCTGCTCGTCCACGGGCGGTGGTCCGCGAAGCGCAACAAAGAGGTCGTGCTGTACGCCTTCTACAAGAACTTCGTGTACACGACCGCGAACGTGTGGTTCGGGTTCCTCTCCGCGTATTCCGCGGCGCCAGTCTACTCCACCGCGGCTATCGCGACGTTCAACGTCCTGTGGACGTCGCTCCCGACCATCGCGCACGCGGTTTTCGACCAGGACGTCGCCGCGGACACGGTGATGAATAACCCGGAGCTGTACCGCGAGACGTCCAGGCTGCGCGGGCGAGACTTTTTGGTCTCCGCCGCGTTTTGGTCCGTCGGCGCGGCGTGGCACGCGCTGTGGTGTTACTTCGCGTGCGTCGCGAGTCTCGGCGCCGCCGCCGCGTCGACGCGCGACGGGAAGCCGTGGGACGTCCACGCGATCGGTCTCGCCGCGTTCACCGCGGTCGTCCTCGTCGTGAACGGCAAGGTAGCGCTGCGCACGAACCACTGGACCAAGTACAACGTCGCGTTCGTGACCTTGAGCGTGGTGTTGTGGTTCCCGTTCGCCGTCGTGATCTCCGACGCGGTGCGTTCTATACACTGGTTCCCATACGACCGCGTCGGCGTGGTGAACGCCGATCCTTAAGGACTTATCCCGGCGCATCTCTCCGCCCATCCCTCGCTTTCAATCCCGACACACCTCGACGCCTTTCAACGCCAACTGACGCCTTTCAACTCCACCCCGACGCTCGCTCGTACGGAACGACCCGCACAGTGGGAATCGTTCGGGATGTTCCCGGACGTCAGCAAGGCGCACGAGGCGCTGTTCTACGAGCCGCGCTTCTGGTTCGCGCTGACGCTCGCGGTGTGCGGGAGCCTCGTCGCGGACGCGGTCGTCGAGAGCTTCCGACGCGCGGTCCGGCCGTGCGATTTCGAGATCTTACAGGAAGCCGAGAAGGACGCCGCCGCCGCCGCCGCCGCCGCCGCCGCCGCCGCCGCCGCCGCGGAGAGGAGGAAAAAGTCGACGACGTCGGCGGCGGCGGTCGCGTCGACGTCGACCGACCCGTCGTCGTTCTCGTTCTCGCTCCTCGGAAGCAGCGGTGACCCGCGCTCGACGCGACACGTCGGCGTCGGGAGGCACGGCGCCGCGGCGGGGACGCTTCCGACGACGACGCATCCGTCCCCGGCGAGCAGCGGCGAATCGTTCGGCGATCGACGCGCGCGGCGGAAGTCGAGGAACCCGAGCGTGATGCAGGTCGTGAGCGACCACCGCGCGCACTCGCCGGACTGGCACCCGTGACGACGTGCGAACGAACGAACGAACGAAGGAGGGCGCTCGCGCGGCGCGGGCGCGCGCGTTCATATTACAGACTAAGGTATTTATTTCCGCGCGCGCGGTTCGGCGCGCGTGTGCGTTTCTCGCTGTTGTCCATACGAAATTTTGCGTACTCGTACAGTACTCTATGGGTTTTTAGTCTGAATCGAATGAGCGCACCTTGTTTATCCGGAACACCGCACTGCTTACGTGTCCCGAGACTCCCGAGATCGACGTCACTTCCACGCACGCGTCCACGTCCACGCGCCACCACACGATGTCCGCCTTCGCCACCCTCCGCGCGCCCGTCGTCGTCAAGACCGGGAAGGCGTCTGCCTTCGCCCGCGGGTCCTCCGCGGCGCTTCCGGTGCGCGCGCGCTCGCCGTCGTCGCGTCGGCGATACCCTAGCGGATTATTCTCCGATGCCGCGCGCGGTGGTTTGTTTTATCGCGACGACGCGCGCGTCGCGTCGCGTCGCGTCGTCCGACCATCGCGCGTCGTCCGCGCGCGGTCGCGCCGCCGCCGTCGCCCTCGCCCGCGCGCACGCCGTCTCCGTCTCCGTCTCCGACGCGGACGGACCCGTCCATCCCTGACCTCGCTTCCCTCCACCTCTCTCTCTCGCTCTCTCTCTCGCGTCCGCAGGCATCGCGCGCGTCGCCCTCCGTCCTCCGCGCGTCCTCCGTCCTCCTCCCCGCCCGCCGCGGCCGCGCGCTGTCGCTCACGACGAAAGCGCGCGCCGCGGGCGAGGGCAAGGACGGGAAGTCCGTCACCGGTAGGAAGCCCAACCCAGAGTTCGCGGGCGAGGACGGCAAGCTGTGGGTCTGCCAAGGGTGCGGCTACATCTACGACGGATCGCTCGGGAAGTGGAAGGAGGAATCTCGCTGCCCCGCGTGCGGCGAGCGGCGATTCGCGCTCAAGACGCGGGGAGAGATGCAGATCGCGATCGGGTCGATCATCGGCGTGACCGTCCTCGTCGCCGCGCTGTACGCGCTCGTGAAGCTCGCGTGATGAGGGAGGAAGGAGCGCCCGTCTGACCGCCGCGTTCGGTCGTCGTCGCGGCGGGATATCTATGTTTGTCAAAACCATTTTACGTCTCAACGTTTCCAATCGATCGATCACGCTAGGACCACGCTAGGTCGTCCGTCACTTCGGCCCGTCCCCCGGCCCGAAATCCTCCGGCCGTCGCTTCGGCGCGAGCGTCCCGGTCTCCTTCAAGTTATCGAACATCTCCAGCGCGTTCAAAATGGCCTGGTCCATGTTGAAGTACTTGTAGCTCGCGAGCCGCCCCACGAACGCGACGCCCGGCTCCTTCGCCGCGAGCGCGGCGTACTTTTCATACAACGCGCGGTTCTCCGGGTTGGGCACGGGGTAGTACGGCTCGCCGTCCGCGCACGAGTACTCCCTCGCGATGAGACTGCCTCTCACCGCGCCTTTCTTGATCTTATTGGGCTGGTTCGGCGTGTGTTTGTACTCCACCACGCGCGTGAACGGGACGTCCGCGCTGGGATAGTTGACCACCATCGCCTCTTGGAAAAACCCGCCGTCGGGCGCGTCGACGAACTCCTCTTCGAACCGCAGCGACCGGTACTCGAGCTTCGGCATCCCGAGCGCGGCGTAGTACGAGTCAATCTGACCGGTGTACACGAGCAGCTTATGCTTCGGCAGCGTCCCTTTTTCTCTGTGCGCGAAGAAATCGCAGTCGAGACGGATCGTCACGTTCGGATCGTCGAGCAGCATGTTTTCAAACAGCCGCGTGTACCCGCGCGCGGGCAACGCCTGCCACGCGTCGCCAAAGTACCGGTCGTCCGTGCTCGTCCGGCACGGCAGTCGCATCAGCACGCTCGCGTCTAGCTCCTCCGGGTACTTATCCCACTGCTTCTTCGTGTAGTGCTTGAATATGACCTCGTACAGTCGCGGCCCGACGCGCGACAACGCGGCTTCTTCGCCGTTCGCGGGCTCGCTGGCGTGGGTGAAGCGATCGGTCAGTCGAACGTCTTACCGGTCAAACGTTGAAAGGGAAGCGCGGGTGAAGAGTGACGCCGGGAAAAGTCCTTAAGGAACGGCGTGCACCACGCGAACGGGGTCGTATGGGAAGCAGTCTCACCCTCCGTGCGCCGGCGCCACGCGTTCGGACTCGTACCACCTCGCCATCGCGTCCTCGTCGCGCACCCCCGCGTCGAAGAGCGCGTTCACCGTCTCTTGCGTCGGCGGGATCGGGACGAGCTTCTTATCGCCCGCGGGGCCCGCGCCCGGGACCGGGACGCGGCCTTTCACGCGGTGGTCGAACGGGATCCACTCCGAGAATCGCTGGACGTACTCCCAGACGCGCGCGTGTTGGGTGTGGAACAGGTGCGCGCCGTACTTGGACGCGCGGATGCCGTCCTCCGTGACGTAATCGTAGCAGTTCCCGCCGATGTGATCTCGCTTGTCGATGATGACGGAGGTCATCCCGAGCTCGGCGCTGCATCGCTCCGCGAGGACCGCGCCGCTGAGGGCCGTTCCATACGAAGCGATGATGTCGGGGTGGAGTTCATAGACGTCAGGGGTGGAGTTGAAAGGCGTCGAGGGCGAGGATTGAACGCGAGGGACCCTGGGCGGAGAGATGCGCCGGGCAAAGTCCTGAAGGATCGGCGTTCACCACGCCGACGCGGTCGTATGGGGACCGGTGTGATGATAGAACGCGCCTGAGTCCCGCGCCGACGATGAGGAGGTCCACCGAGGGCGGGCACGTCGAGAGATCGCCGGAGAGGATCTCGGGGGAGAGCGGCAGCGGCGCCTCGGAGGCTTCCCCGCGCGCGTGCGTGGCGTCTGGAGGAGGGGGCGGTCGGGGTCCCTCGGGTCAGATGGATGAAACGCGAGAGCGCGAGAGGTGGGGAGACGCGCGATGGAGCGATCGAGCGAGCGAGCGAGCGAGCGATGGGACGATCGCGCGTCCGACGTTCGAGGGGTCGCGCGCGCGAGCGCCGCGCCGCGCACCGACGCCGCACACGCCGGTGACTTTGTTCAGCGCCGCCCACTCCGGCTCGGCTCTTCCGACGCCGACGCTGGACGCGAACGGTCCCGCGGGCATCGTGCGTGACGCGCGCGGCTGTCTCGCCGTGCGCCTCGCTGTGCGGTGCGCGTGTGGTGTCCGTCGACAGCCTCTCTTCTCGCGCTCGCGCTCGCGCGCCGAACGAACGTTTGAACGTCTTTTTAAGCCTGCGTGACCGATGAACGGAAGGTACTTTTCAAAGGTCGACCGGCGATTTTCAACGGAGAACGCGCGAGCCAATCGCGTGACACATGTTTCTCCGAAACGAATGTGAATTGCGGATTACCACGAGCAGTGTCGCGGGCGCGCGAGCGAGGCGTCGACATGGGCGGCAAGCTCTCGCGGCTTCGCCGCCGCAAGGGCCCGTCCACGCCGTCGCCGCACGCGTCCGCCGGATCCGACGACGCGGAGGTTTTCGACGTCGAGCGATTCGCGGAGGAGACGTCTGTGTTCTCGCGCGCGGTGAAGAAACAGAAGAAGCGATTGGACAAGCAGACGACCGCGACGAAGCGCGCGTGGGCGGCGAATCGCGCGCTCGCGTCGCTGGAGGTGACGTCGCCGAACGGGAAGAGCGGCGCGGCGGCGGCGGTTCAGGCGGCGGCGACGACGACGTCGCCCGCGTTCCGCGGGGCGTCGCATCCGACGCGACTGATGAGCACGGATTCAACGAGGAGCGGCACCATCGCGTCGCCTGACGGTGGACGGCCGTTCAAGGCTCGGACGCACGATGCGATCGCGTCGCCGTCCGGACACGGCGCGTTGATGTCCCCGAACGAGCGCAAAGAGGACATCATGATCCGCGCCGCGGTCGCGTGGAGGAGCCGCTGGGCGGAGCAGAACAAGCAGCGGGAGCGGTCGCACAGGCGACGACTGCGAGAGCAGAAAAAGATGCAGCGAGACTTTTCAAACGCGGTCGGCGAGAGGGACGACGAGCGGTGGCGGGCGGCGCGAGGCGACGGGAGAGAAGGAAGGCGACGGGAGCGGCGGCCGTCCGCGCGGGATTCTCTCGCGCTGTACCGCGAGGACGACGTCGCGTCGCCGCCGCCGCCGCCGCCGCCGCGATCATCAAAATCCAAATCCAAATCGCCGGAACCCGAACGCGAGGACGCGAACGACGACGACGACGCGCGCCGCGCCCCCGGCGGCGGCCGCGTCCTCGGGCCCTCCCGCGGCGGGCTGAGGGCCGGGTACGAGCAGGTCAAGGTGTTCAGGGACGGGAACTCGCTGTTTCACTGCGCGCGGCTCGCAGAGATCGTGTGTCAAGCGCGGGAGAAGGAAGCCGCCGCGGGCGCGTCGAACGGCTCTTCGACGACGCGCGACGCGGATTCCGTCGCCGCCGTGCTTCGACGCGGGATGCGGTCGCTGGGGAAGTCGCAGGCGAACGAGACGGCGACGCATCTGCGACGAGGCGCCGCGGCGAAGATCGCGAGCGTGGAGGAGGACGAGGAACGCGCGCGAGAGGCGGCGTCGCCGCCGCCGAGCGGCGGCGCGTCGCGCCCGCCCGCCGGCGTCCTCGCGGACGACGTCTCCCCGAGAGCGCTCGACGCCGCGATCGTCGCCGCGATCAAGGGCTCGAGGTTGCTTCGATCGAGAGCGCTGCCGTCCGGCGCGCCGCTGGATAACTGGCGCCGCGCGATGCGTCGCGTCGCGGACGCGAGCGAGGACCCGTCTCTTCGCGACTCGGACGCGTATTTGCGCGCGATGCGCGTCAGAGACGCGTTCGCCGACGCGGCGGCGCGGCCGAACGTCCCGAGCTCGTTCGTGGACGTCGCCGCGCTGAGCGCGTATTTGAGACGGCCGATCACGCTGATCCGGGGGCCGGTCGGCGTCGGCGAGGACGACGACGACGGGAGCGGGAGCGACGACGACGGGAGCGACGGCGACGACGGCGGCGGCGGCGGCGGCGGCGGTTCAGGCGGCGATAACCAAAAGGCCGCCCGACGACGAAAGCGGTGGCGCGCGAGGTGCGCGACGGAGGTCGTCGGCGCGGCGCACGCCGCGCGCGGCCGCGCCGGGTTCACCCTATTCTGGGAGCTCGGCGAGGGCGTCCCGCACGGCCTCCCCGCGGGCGACTTCATCCTCCTCGTGCCCAGAGGGAAAGAAGAGCACGAGCGACGACGCGCGCGCGCCGACGCCGCGGCGTTCACGCGAGACGTTTCTTCGCTCCCAGGCGTGTCGCCCGTCGCGTTGGGGACGCCGACGTCGCGCGGCGGCGGCGGTTCAGGCGGCGGCGAGCACGCGCGCGGCAGCGGCGGCTCCCCGGGAGGGTGGTCCCCGAAGACGTGGGACGGGATGGGCTCGCCGGTCAGCTCCGGCGCGGCGCGCGCGACGGCGGGGGAAGAGCGCGACGAGCCCCGCGCGCCTCCGCCGCCGTCGCCGCCGGGCGCCGCCGCCGCGCGTCGCCGCGCCCGCGCCCGCGCGCCCGCGCCCGCGCCCGCGCCCGCCAGCGCGATCAAAGGCATGCTCAACGCGGCGTCCGACGGGCACAAGCACGCGGTGCGCGCGCATGCGCGACGCGGCGTCTCGCTCGCCGAGGCGGACGAGCGCGGCGACACCGCGTTGCATCGCGCCGCGGCGGGCGGCAGCGTCGGCCTCGTGAAGGTGGTCCTCAAGCACGCGAACGCGCCGGGTCAGCCCTCCCTGCGCGGTCTCTTGGAGGCGACGAACGCGGACGGGGAGACGCCGCTGGCGGTCGCGGTGAGGCACCGCCGCGTCAAGGCTGCGACGTATCTCCGAAACGCGGGCGCGTCGGACCCGAGAGGGTTGGTGTCGACGCTGTCGCTCGCGCCGGGGTACGGCACCGACGGCGGGTACTCGTCGTCGTCGTCCATCGGGTCCTTCGGCGGCGGCGAGAGCTCGGACAGCAGCGCGCTGAGCGACAGCGACGGCGGCGGGAGCGAGCTGTCGTTCGGGTCCGCGAGCGAGTCCGACGGCGACGGCGGCGGCGGACGACGGCGACGCGCGAGGAGGGCGGACGTGGACGCCGCGAACGCGGCGTGGACTGTCGCGGCGCGTCCGTCCGCGGCGGCAGCGGGAGGAGGAGGCGCGTCGTCGAGTCGCGCCAGCAGCGTGACGTCTGGCGCGTACGGCGAGGACTACCGGAGCGAGGACGACGGGTACGACAGCCGCGGCGGGTGGTCGGACATGACGCCCACGAGCGGCAGCGAGCGCGGCGACGCGAGCGAGACGGACGGGAGCTTGTGGAACAGCGAGTCGGAGAGCAGCGCGGGGGGGTCGGACTGGGACGCGAGCGATTACGACGACGACGACGACGCGCGCGGCGGCGGCGGCGGCGGCGACGAAGGCCACGGCGTACGCTTCGCGGCGTACGCGCGGCGTTATTAGGCGCGAGTAGGAGAGTAGTCCGTCGGTCGTCGCGGGTTCGCTGACTCGCTCGTCATGATACAACGACGCCCCCACCGCTCATCGCGCGTTCTTCTTTTTCATCGGGAACGCGCGCAGCGCGCCGCTCTTGAAGCCCGCCTCGAGCGCGACGGCGGCGAACGCGAACACCAACACGCCCTCCCCGACGAGCAACGCCGCCTGCGCCCACGTCTCGAGCGCGCTCGCGTCCGAGCCGTGCAGAAACACGTCCGCGGCGCCGAGCCCGCGCGTCAATCCGAACGCGCCGACGACGCCGCCCTTGAGCTGGTCGTTCCCGAAGTCGTCGCGCACGGCGTAGCGATACGTCACGCCGAAGACGAGGCAGGAGACTTAGGGTCGTTCCATACGAAGCGATGTCGGGGTGGAGTTGAAAGGCGTCAGTTGGCGTTCAAAGGCGTCGAGGGCGGGGATTGAAACCGTGGTGTGGGCGGAGAGAGAGGACGGCAAAAGTCCTTAAGGATCGGTGTTCACCACGGCGACGGGGTCGTATGGGGACCAGTGTATAGAACGCGCCTAAGACGCCGGCGACGGATTGAAGCGCGACGGGGTCGCCGAACCCGGCGCTCGGGGACTGCGACAGGAGCAGCGGCGACGAGAGGAGCGTCCCGGACAGCGCCGCGAGCGCGCCGGCTTTGCCGCTCTCGACCCTCTCCGCGTCCTCGTCCACGTCCGACGCCACGGTGCTTCCCCACTTGCCCGACGACGACGACGACGCGTTCATCTCATTATTCTCTCCTCCTCCTCGCGCCGCGTCCATCTCTCGCGCGAGCGCCTCGCGCTCCGCGGCGATCGCGTTCATCTTCGCCTCCGCCCTGAGCACGGCCTCGCTCTTCGCCTCGAGCTCCGCGAGCGCCTTCTCCTGCGTCGTCTGCAGGTTCTCCGCGCTGCTCTGCGCGCGTCCGCCGTACTCCATCGCGAGCTTCTCCCTCGCCTCCGCCAGGTCCGCGTCCACGCGCAGCGACGCCGCGTTGCGCGCCTCGCCCGCGATGAGCGCCTCCTGCGCTCTCACCGTCGGGTTCGACTCGAGCATCGACTTTATCGCGTCGACGTCCACGCCGAGGTCGTCCGCGTCGACGACGTCGTCGGCGTCGGACGACGACGACGACGCGCGGACGAGGATAACTCCTCGCGACGGTCCCGGAATTGACGCGGGACGCCGCGACGCGACGCGCGACGACGCGGCGACGCGGGCGCGCGCGGGCGCGTGGACGCGCGAGGGGGGCGGGGCGGCGCGCGAGGGCGGCGCGGAGACCGTGGTCGCGACGTGCATCGTGTGGGCGGGGCGGCGGCGAGCGCGCGCCGAGGGCAATCGTCAACGCGCGAGGCGGTGCCGGGTTTTACGCGCGCCGCGGTCATCGTATCGAACCCGGTAGGGCGTGCGATCAAGCGTTCGTCATCGCCGATCAGGCAGGCTCGCGTTCATCGGTTCGAACTCGGTAGGGCGTGCTCTAGATGATCGGCGCGGCGCTTTCACGCTGCGGACAAACCGTGTGGAATGTACTCGTACGCGCCACTTTCGTATGGAAATCAGTCACGAAATAATGTGTCTCGAGTACTACATATTAACATACGTCCAGGTGGAAAAAAACTCGAGTTTCTTCGCGCGACCGCGCATCGAGTCGCCCTCTTTAGCTCGCACGGACCACGCCGTCGAGACGCCAAAAGTGAGTCTCCGCGCTTCTGCCCCCGTTCCCGCGTCCAGCACGTCTTCGCGTCGTTTTCGCCGCCGACCGCGGCGCGCGCGCGCGCGTCGCGACGTCGCCATCGCGCGACTCCGGCGCGCGGGCCGGGGTTCAGATTTTCGCGTCCCGCTCGCGCCGTCCACCGCGCCGGCGATCGCCGACGACGCCGCGGAGGATTCGTCCCCGCCGCGCTCGATCGCGCGCGTCGGGTCGCGTCGACGCCGTCGTCGCGCCGTCGTCGCGTCGTCGCGCGTCGCGGCGTCGCGCGTCGCGGCGTCGCGCGTCGCGACGTCTTCGATTTTTAGGGTTTCCGCTCGCACGAAACACGCGCGAAGAAACAAAACAAAACCATCACGTCCACTCGCCGACTGGGACTGACCTTCTCCCCCCCCCGTCCTGCGCCTCTCCCTCGCAGTGCCTCGCGGACCTAAGAAGCACCTCAAGAGGCTCAATGCCCCCAGCCACTGGATGCTCGACAAGCTCGGCGGCGTCTTCGCCCCGAAGCCGAGCCCGGGCCCGCACAAGCAACGCGAGTGCCTCCCCCTGTGCCTCATCCTCCGCAACCGCCTCAAGTACGCGCTCACGTACAAGGAGGTGACGACGATCCTGATGCAGAGGCTCGTGAAGGTGGACGGCAAGACGAGGATCGACAAGTGCTACCCCGCCGGGTTCATGGACGTCGTGTCCATCGACAAGACGGACGAGCACTTCAGGCTCATCTACGACCAGAAGGGCCGCTTCGTCGTGCACCGCATCACGCAGCTGGAGTCCCAGTACAAGCTGTGCAAGGTGCGCACGAAGAAGCTCGGCGACAAGGGCGTGCCGTGCGTTAACCTCCACGACGGCCGCACCATCCGTTACCCGGACCCGGAGATTAAGGAGTCCGACACCGTCATGGTGGACATCTCGTCCAACACGATCACGAACCACTTCAAGTTTGACGCGGGGGCGCTCGCCATGATCACCGGCGGCCGCAACGCCGGGCGCGTCGGCGTCATCCAGCGCCGCGAGAAGCACAAGGGCTCGTTCGAGATCATCCACGTGCAAGACGCGGCGGGGCATCAGTTTGCCACGCGCGCGACCAACGTTTTCGTCATCGGCGAAGGGAACAAGCCGATGGTGTCGCTGCCGAAGGGCAAGGGCATCAAGCTGTCCATCGTGGAGGAGCTCGAGAAGCGCAAGGAGGCGTGAGCGATGGTGATGTGTCTCGAGGGCGACTTGGAGTCTTCTTTCGTCGATCGGCGTGCGTGATTGATGATGTGACGTGATGACGACGCGACGAGGGGAGAATGTGGTGGGTGAACGAGCCGTGGACACGGCTCGTGCGGCGAAGGATGGCGGCGGGACTGCGGAGACGCCGGCGTCCGACTAAGATTTGTAACACTCGAGGAAAGAGTACTACGCATACGGCTAACTAAACACCGAACGAATACCATCGCGCGGCGTCTCGCACGCCACGGCGCGCGAAGAAAGAATTTCGAAAAGTTCGAAAGAATTGCTTAAGTTTGATTGCATCGCGTGGGCGTTAACGTAACGCGCGTCGTGCGCTTCTCTTCTCCTCTCCCTAATAAACCAACCGAGATAATAAATCGAGGGCGCGGGGCATCCTTGTCATAAAAAGGCCGCCTCGTCCACTTTACTCGGGTGCTCCGCTAAAAACGTCTCCGCCTCCTCCTTTACCTTATCGTTCCCGCTCGCCATCGCGTACCGCAGCGCTTGCGTCATCGCCTCCCGCGCCCCGTCGATGTTCCCAGCCATCACCGAACATCTCCCCTTGTAACAAAACGTCGTGGATAGAATGTTCGCCTCGTGTTCGTTCCCTTCGCCGAGCTCGCCCGCGAGCTTCTCCGCGTCGAGCACCGCGGCTAACGCGAGCTCGTGCTTCCCCGCTTGTAATAAAGTCAGCGCGATGCGATTATGCGTCGCGGCGACGAACTCTTGCTGCCCGAGAACTTCGAAACGCTCGGCGCCCTGACGCATGTGTTGCACCGCCTTTTTGTGATCGCCCATCGCGTTCTCCACCTCGCCGAGCGCGACGAGGAGGTCGCCCATGCGTCCGTTGAGGTCCGCCTGCGAGAGTGGGAGCGAGCGTGGGGGCGAGATATTCACTTGATGTTAGTTAACGCGCGTCGAGAAGAGAGAGAGCATTCTTTTACCCCCCACTTTGCCGGTCGGGTTCCCGAGCGAGCGAAAGATTCGATTCGAGCCTCGAAAAAACGCGGCGAGCGCGCATACATCCATCCTCGCGGCTGCGCGCGTACCTTCATGAACGGCGGCATGTTCGCCCTGCCGTCGTGCGGCTTACACAACGACAACCCCTTCTCCAGCGCCTTCTTCGCGTCCTCCATGTTATCCTTCGCGAGGTACGCGTCGGATAAGACGCGCATCGCGAGGCCGTGTATCGTCGGCGGCGCGATCACCTTGTGACAGAGCTCGTCCGTGCTCAGCATCATTTTAATCGCTCGGTCCGCGTCTCCGTCCCGAAGCGCCGTCGTCGCGTTCTCCACGCTGCGCATCACGAGCGCGGGGACCTGCGGGAGAGGAGGGGCGGGCGCGCGCGGAGGGAGGCGTCAGCGGGGTGACGAGACGACGAGGAGGCGCGCGCGGAGGACGGCGGCGACCGGTCGACCGACAGATCGATCCCACAGTTCGACACACACCCTCCGCGGATAGGGTTACGGTGGTGGCGCGAGACGACGCGACGACGCGAGGGGACGCGCCTTTCCGGGGTCCATCTTCGACGGGTTATCCAGCGTCATCGCCATGGTTCCGGTCTTCTCGGGACGTTCCCGCGAACGCCGCCGCTACCGCGCGTCTCGTCGTTCCGTGGGCGCGGCGCGAGAGAGACGGCCGCGCGTTCGGATCGATCGATTGATTCCCCGATCGACGAGATGCCTTTTTCTCTCCGGCGTCTCCGGCGTCTCCGCGACCGTCGCGCGCTCCGCTCGCCGCCGGCTGTCGATTCCGCGCGCTGCTCCTCCGCGCGACCGTGAAGCTCGTTCGCCGTGTCTTCGAGGCGGCGTTCACGCGCCCGCGCTCGCGCGAGTGAGTCGGAGCGCGGCGCGAGGACGCGCGAAGCCTGCGGTCGTCGCGGCCGCCGCTCAGCGCTGACTGGTCCAGTCACGCCGGCAGCGCATCGGCGCCGTCCGCGCGCAGAGGGCGCCGATCGCCGATCGAAGGGGTAGACGCGCGGTCGTCGCGCGCGGACGACACATCGCGCGCGACGCGGCCGGCGGGCCACGACGCGGGCGGATGCACTCCGACGCGATCTCCCGCGGGGCCCGGGACGACCGCGGCCGCGGCGGCGAGCGGCCGTCCACGAGCGCGCCGCGGGGCGCGTGGCCGCGCCCGCCGTCGTCGACGCATCATCTTGACCATCACCATCGCCATCACCCGATCACCGCGACGGGCGCGACGAACCCGTCGCTCTCGCTCGCGGCGACGACGACGCACTCCCCGTCCGCGCTTCGCGGCATCGCGTCCTCCGCGGAGATCGAGCACCGCGCGAAGGCGTCGTCGCTGCTTCGGACGACGACGACCGCGCTGCAGATGCCGACGCCGTGCGCGATCGCGGCGTGGACCATGGCGCTTCGGTTCTACGCGAAGCACCCCGTGGACGCGCACGACGTCCTGGACGTCGTCTCCACGTGCGTGTACATCGCGTCGAAGCTGGAGGAGTGTCCGAGGCGGATCAGCGACATCGTGAACGTGGCGTGGAGGGTGTTGAGGCCGAAGCTGGGGGACCCGGAGTCGATAGCGAAAAAGTTTGGCATCGTCGGCGCGACCTCGGCGGCGGCGGCGGCGGCGGCGGAGGGGGAGACGCGCGCCGGCGACAGCCACGGCGAGGCCGCGGCGAACGACGCGCTGGAGTTCATGAAGAACGCGACGGACGAGGAGAAGGTCGCGGTGAAGAACGGCGCGGCGGCGGCGGCGCAGGCGAAGGCGGCGGCGGCGTTCGCCGCGGCGATGCGGAAGGAAGAGACGGGGGAGACGACGGGGGGGAAACCGGTCGTCGCCCAAAACGCCGCGTCCGCGAGCGTTACAGACGCGACAGAACCGAGCGTGTACGTCGGCGAAGCGTACTACCAAGCCAAAGATCGCGTGCTGGAGCTCGAGCAGGAGGTGCTCCGTTGCATCGACTACGCGTTGAACGTCCCTCAGCCGCACAAGTACCTCCTCAACATGTGCGCCGCGGTTCGCGCGCCTCCGCGGGCGGCGCAGTTCGCGTCGGTAACGCTCACGGACGCGGCGTTTCACACTACGTTATTGCTGCGATACAGAGCCGGGGAGATCGCGGCCGCGGCGTTGCGACTCTCGGGGATGATGCACGGGTTAGAGAGTAGGTGGGAGGCGGAATACGCCGACGCGCGGCGGCGCGGCGGCGACACCGGCGGCGGCGGCGCGGGCGGCGGGTGGTGGACGGCGTTCGGGTACGACGCGCGCGTCCTCGACGACATAGGGTGGGAGATGATGGACGTCCTGGAGCGGACGCCCGAGTCCGAGCCGGCGGCGGCGGCGGCGGTGAAGGCGGAGTAGTGCGAACGAACGTGAAGGGAGGGTTACTAGCTAGAGCCCGCCCTCGGGGGCCGCGCACGGGAGTCTGCACTGGAACTCTCACTCGAAGCGAACGCCCTCGCCGCGACGCCTATTTCCTCAGGGCGTTTTGCACTCCGGACACCCGCTTGGTTTGTCGCTCTTCGTGCGGTGGTCCATCCTCGCGCGCCACTCGTGCGAGCACGTCCCACACTTCCACTTCGCCTTGTACTTCGACGCATACGTCACCGCCGTCGGCGGCTTGTCCTTGTCGACGTACTCGCGCGACAGCTTCTTCCCGAGCTCGCCGTTCTTCTCGCACCACGCGAGGAAGTTCTTCGTCTTGCTCAGCGGCATGCGATTCGCGCATTTCGGACACCCGCTGGGTCTGACGCTCGTCGTGCGGCTGTGCACCATCGCCCGCCACACGTGCTTGCACTTCAAACACTTCCACTTCGCCTTGTAGTGCGACCCTTTCGTCAGCTCCGTCGGCAGCTCCTCGCGGAACTCGTTGGCGAGCCTCTCGCCGCGCTCCCCGTTCTCCGCGCACCACTCGATGAACGGCTTGCCCGTGTGCTGGTTCGCTCCTCGCTTCTTCACCATGATCGCCGTGCGAGACGCGGCGTGGCGGCGCGCAGCGAGAGTGACGTCGAAAAGCTACGACGCCCGACAGGAAGAAAACACCCAGAAAACACCAACAGAGGACGCGAGACTCGTCCCCGACTACAGGGTGTCAATAACGGCGTGCTCGTTTTTGTATGAGCAAATAGTCAGAAATAGTCAGAAAATCGCGGGGTACCATTTGAACTTTTTTGCTTTCAGCGTTGATCGGTGTATCGATCAAACAAAATAATTCATCGCGATGTTTCAAAGGATGCTTGACCGAGGCGCAACTTCAAGCGCGCGTAGCTCCCTAACGCACGGGAGTCCACACGCGAAATCGCGACCGCGATGAGCCCTGATGATGACGATCACGCGGTCGTGATTTCGCGTGTGGACTCCCGTGCGTTAGGGAGATATGAAATGGTACCAAAACGTACGTTCGTTATTGACACCCTCCCGACTACTAACTACCCGAGGCCTCGTCGCCGCTCGTTCTGTTGCTCGTTCTCGGAACGTTCTCGGAGAGGCACGCGCTCGTCCACCGAGCGCGCCGATACGCGCGACGCCGCCACTTCCGCCCGCGCGAAGCGCTCGGCCGCCCCGCCTCCGCGCGCGCGCCCCGCCGTCGTCGCGATGCGACTCAAGCTCGCGCTCGCCGCCGCCGCGGCGCTCCTACTCTTCGCGCCGACCGCCGCGCGCGCGGCCGCGGCCGCGGTCGCGACCGCGACGACCGACGCGCCGCGCCGCCTCCCCGAGGGCGCGGCGGGCCTCTCCGGCGAGGCGATCATGGCCACGGTGAACGCCGCCGCCGCCGCCGCGGCGTCGCCCGCGCCCGCGCCGCCGTCGCGATGCGACGCCGGGTTCGACGACGTCGACGCGCTCGCCGCCGCGGTCTCCGGCGCGCCCCCCCGCGACGACGACGACGACGACGTCCCGCGCGTCGACTGGACCGAATACGACGACGCGTACGCCGCGGCGCCGCTCGCGCTCCCGGAGTCGTATCTCGTCCCCCCCGAGGACGGATGCACGTACGGCGCGCTCCCGCAAGGCAGCGAGCGCGCGTCGAGGGTGCAGCGCGCGGCGGCGGTGCTGCCGTGGCGCGGGAAGTGCTTCCGACGCGCGGCGGACGGCGAGGTCGCGTCGCACCCGATGGGCGCGGACGGGAAGCCTCTGCCCGACGACGCGCCGCCGGTGAAGCTCCTCGCGCGCGTGACGAACCGCGTGCAAGACGCCGCGCCGACGACGCCGACGACGGGAGGGTCCGACGCCGCGTCCGTCGTCGAACAGGGCGTCGCGACGGAGACGGACGAGACCGCGAATGATAAGAACCAAACGGACACGGAGAACCAAAAGGAGAACCGACCGCGAGAACGTCAGGTCGCGCCCGCGAACGTGTACGTCGGCGCGTCCACCTTCGACGGCCTCCCCGCCGTGATCGTCGACTACGCCGGGCAGGAGTACTTCGGATCGTTCAGGGACGAGATGCGCCACGTCGGATGCGGCGTGTGGCTGGGAAAGACCTACCTCACCGGGGAGCCGAAGAATCTCGCAAAGAGCCTCGCGAGCGTCGGCGGCGTGGAGCTCACGCCGATCCTGACCGGCATCATCGCGGGGGCGATGCCGAAGATCGAGCCGGGGGACGCGCCGCCGCACGTGCTCGATTTCGTGGTGTTTCAGACGACGGACGGCGGCGAGGGAGAGGAGGCGTAGACTCCGCGCTCGGAGCGAGCGACGAAAATTGACGACGAAAGAGTGGAAGCGACCCGACGACGGAAGAGTGTTTCGATACGATACGATCTCACCCCTCACGACACCAGAGAAAATATGTAAGGCGCGCGCGCGCGTCGTAGCTCTAGTCGTTCTTTGAACGTGATGACGTGCTTGCAAACTAATCACGCGGCTGGGGTGAGTCTTCGGAGGGCTTTCGCCGCGCAAGCGTAGCCCTTCTCCGCGGCTTTCGCGTACCATTCGATGGCCTTGGAGATGTCTTTCTTCACGCCGCGTCCGTGTTCGTAGAGGACCCCAAGGTTACTTTCCGCGACAGCGTAGCCTTGAGCGGCCGCTTTAGTTTGCCACTTGAACGCCTCGTCGTATCGCCCCTTCTCGTGGTGACAACAGCCAGCGTTGTTTTGTGCTGTGGCGTCACCCTTCGCGGCTGCCTTCTCGTAGTATCGCAACGCCGTGTCGACGTTTCGCTGCACGCCTTTGCCGTCGAAGTAGAGACACCCTAAAATCCTCTAATACTCAGTGTTGCCATGCCGTGCTCCCTTCATATACCAATGCAGCATCTCAGTGCTGAAATGGAGCGACGTCGGCATCGAAGACGCGACTTTCGACGCCCCGCGCCACACCGTGTTCACCTGGGAAAGGGCGACGCGCGTCCGAACGTCCGTGACGTGCGAGAAGACCACGCTCGCGAGCTGCTCGTTGACGTCGAACGTCGGGTTGGTGATTTTGACGACACCGGTGAGCTCGGCGAGCGCCCTCCGCGTCGCCGTGAGCTCCGCTCGCGTCTCCACGTTCTCCTCCCTGACGCGTTCGAGCTCCGCCCCGACGCGTTCGAGCTTTTCTTCTTGCCTATCGAACCGCGCTAAAAGGAGCTCGAGGACGACACCCTCAGAGTCGCTGCCGTCGACGTGAACGCTCGGCGCTTCGCGCGCGGGCGGATCAGCGTGAAGGCGCTCAGGTACGTTGCTCATGGTGCCCCCTCGAACGTGCGGCGGCGCGGGAGAAACTGGCGCGGGGACGAGGACGTCCCCTCCGAGAAAATAACGGCGGGGACGAAGACCTCTCTTCTCGAAGCTCTCAGTGTTTATACGACCTCTTCACCCCGACGTCAACACCAGAACGCCCCGCGCGCGCTCGCACTCTGGGCGCCATGCCGTTCATGGACGCGCTCGGGGAGATCTCCGACGACTCCTCCTCCGACGACGACGTCGTGGCGGCCGGCCGCGCGGTCGCGGCGTCGACGACGTCGATGCCGTCCTACGAAGAACTGACGAGTTACGGGATGCGCGGGGGCGGATCCCTCGTGGACACGCCCGAGTATTTCGCCGCGGGGGAGCCCGCGCGCGCGGCGGCGGACGCGGACGCGAAGGCGGATGCGGCGCGCGCCGCGGGCGGGTCCAAGCGCGCCGCCGCGAAGGACGACGGCGCCTCGGACGACGACGACGACGACGCGTCGCGGCCAGAATTCTTCAAGAACGCGTTCGGGAAGTGGGAGGTGTCGAGGCACAAGCGCGCGAAGCGCGAGGCGCAGCTCGCGGAGGAGGCCGCGGAGAGACGCGCGAACCGCGGGCCGACGTGGGGGGAGCAGCGCGGGGAGCTCCTGCGGCGGCAGGCGGCGACGAGGAACGTCGCGTCGTTCGATCTGACGCGCGCGTTCGGCGCGGCGACGCGGGAAGACGACGCGTCGTCGCGCGCGCGAGAGGCGCTCGCGCGAGGGGGGGCGACGGCGGGAGGGGGAGCGCGCGGCGCGACGTCCGCGCCGAAGCGGAGTCGACGCGACGACGCTGAGGTGTTGGTCGCGGATTAGGACGCTCGAGAGCGAGCGAGCGGCGCCGTAGGTAGAGCGATAGTCGTTAGTGAAAACGTTTAAGTACGTTTCTTATTTTTCTCAAGTCTACGCCGCGCGACATCCGTCAGACGCGTTCGAGGCCGTCGCCGCTCTCCTCCTCCTCGTCGTCCTCGATCCGCCGCGCGTTCCCCTCCTCCGCAGCCTCGAGCGCGACTCGCAGCGCGGTCTGCGGATCGTCCGGGTACCGACGCGCGGCGGCGGCGCGCAACGTCGCCACCGCGGCAGCGATCTCCTCCTTCGCGTAGTGTTTTTTATTCGGGTTGATCCCTTCCGCGGCCGACGCCGTGTCCGCCGCCGTGTCCGACACCGCGTCCGACACCGTGTCCGACACCGCGTCCGACGCCGGCGACAAAGACCCGGAAGCGCTCGAACTACTCGGCGCGTCGTCCCGCCCGTCGTAGTACTGAGACGGAAGACCGAGCCAGTGCTTCCACATCTCCAACCCGCGACTCCACTCCGCGTCCGCCCCGGGAGCGCGCCGCGCCGGGACGCTCGCGCTCGCCGCCGCCGCCGCCGCCGCGCGCTCCTCGTCCTGCTTCGACCTCGGCCGCGGGCCCCACGAGCTCGGGATCGGGCACCCGGCTCTGGGGTCGAGCGGCCCGACCGCGCCGACGAACGCGTCGCCGCCGCCGCGCGCCGACGCCGACGACGACGACGCCGACGACCGCGCCGATCGGCCTCTCTTTTTTAACGACCGCGTGCCGCCGCCGCCCTTGCTCTCGAGCTTCCACCGCCCTCGAAGATCCGCAGCCTCCGCGGCGGACTTCTCCCCACCCTCGCGCGCGACGTCGCGCACGACGCGCTCCACGATCTCCTCCCCTAGCTTCGGCGACAGCGTCGCCGACGCGACGCCGCGGCCGCACGCGACGACGAGCGAGCACCGCATCCGCGCGTCCGGCGCGACGAGCTCGCGCGCCTCGCGAACCGTCTCGCGCACCTCGACGACGACGTCGCCGTCGTCGTTCGCGGGTCGCGCGTAGTACGTCCACTCGCGGGAGGCGCCCCCACTCGGGCCCGAGTCCATGAGCGCGTCGTACAGCCCCGCCGCGGATCGGACGTCGCCGACGCGGCAAAACCCGTCGAGCAACGCGCCGTACGTCCGCCGATCCGGCGCGCACCCTCTCCCGCGCATCCGCCGCACGCACGACGCCGCCTCCGCCACCTCCCCCGCCTTGACGAGCGCGTCGATGAGGCAGTTATACGCGCTCGCGTCCGGCGCGACGGCGACGTCCGCCTCCATCTCGCGCGCGAGCCACCTGGCGGCGTTCGCGTCGCCGGCGCGCGAAAAGTGTTTGAGGAGCGTCGTGTACGTGACGACGTCCGGGCGGTGTCCCGCGGCGACGAGCGCGGAGAGGACGCCGAACATCGCCTCCGTGGGCTCCCCCGCGCTGACGCACGCGTCGATGAGGGTGTTGTACGTCACGACCGTCGTGCTGACGCCGGACGCGCGCATGGACTCGAGGACGCGTCGCGCGCGATTGAGCGCGGCGGACGCGTCGGCGTCGGCGCCGAAAGTCCTTAAGGATCGGCGTTCACCACGCCAACGCGGTCGTATGGGGATCAGTGTAACGGGCGGCGGATTCGGGCGGTCCCGGTCCGTCGTCGTCTCGATGGAATTCGAACCGTCGTCGCCGCGCTCGACGGCCTCGGAACCGGTGGAAGAATTCGAACCGTCGCGATCCCCGCGCAACGCGTCCGCGGGCGTCACCCCCGCGACGCACGACTTCAACAGCGTGTTGTACGTCACCGCCGTCGGCTCCACGCCGTTCGCTTTCATCTCCCGCAGCGCCGACTCTGCGGCGGCGGCGTCTCCCGCGCGCACCAACCCGTCCACGATGGTGCTGTACGTGTGCGCGTTCGGCGCGACGCCGTCCGCGCGCATGACGTCCAGCCACCCCCTCGCCTCGTCCACGCGGCCGCTCCGCGCGAGCGCCTGCACGAGCGCGGTGTACGCGTACACGGTGGGTTTATTCCCAGCGCGCGCGTCGGCGCGCCCGGCGTCGAGCGCCTTCTCCGCGAGAGCGATCTCGCCGCACCGCGCGTACGCGGCGACGCGCGCGCCGTGCGTCGCGCCGTTGGGCCGCACGCCCGCCGCGCGCATCGCGCGCTCGGCCGCGCGGACGCCCTCGATGTCCCCCGCGCGGCCGTGCGCGGCGATGAGGGTGTTGTAGAGACGCGGCCCCGCGTCGATCTTCTCACGGTTCATCTCGCGGACGAGCTTGTTTGCCTCGTCCGGTCGGCCAGCGATCATGTACGCGCCGACCGCGGCGGTGTACGCCGCGCCGTCGACGCGGAGCGACGGGTCGGTGGACGACGCGGCGCGGAGGGAGAGCCAGACGTCGACCGCGGTCCATGAAGACGACGCGTCGGAGGAGTCGACCGTTGCCTCAGAGAGAGCCGCCGTTCCCGCGCTCGCGCCCGCGCCCGCGCCCGCGCCCGTTCCCTGCCACCGCCTCGCCGTCGTCGTCGTCGTCGTCCCCGTCGCCGCCGCCGCGTGCCTCGCGCGCCTCTTCTCCCGCTTGCTCAGCTCCAAGTCGCGCTTGCTCAGCGACGATATCAGATCCGTGTACGTCCGCAACGTCGGCTTGCCCCCCGCGGCTCGAAACGCGCGCGCCGCCGCTGCCGTCTCAGCCGCCCTCCCCGCCCTGGCGCCGTGCCTGACGAGGCGCTCCACCGCCGTCGCGGACGGCCGCACGCCGAGATCGAGGGCTTCGCGGAGGAGGCCGTTCGCTTGGAAGAGCATCCCGGCCGCGCACAGGGCGTCGAGGAGGCGCCCGAGGAGGACGTTGTCCACGTGATTCGCGGCCGTCGTCGCGTCGTCGTCGTCGTCGTCGTCGTCGTAGGACGCCTGTCCGGTGCCGCCGAGGAGGATCGATCGGAGTCCCCCCGGGGCGTTCCTCGCCGCGCTGAGCGCGCGCAAGATCGCGCTGGCCTCGCGTCGGAGCTCCGTGAGCGACGTCCGTGGGCGCGCGCCGCGGTCGGGATAACCCGCGGGCGGAGGACTGATCTTTAATTCCCCGCGCGACGCCGATCGCGACGGCGACGGCGACGTCGGCGACGCGCCCGCGCCGGCGCTTCTCGCGCTCGCGAACATCGCGGCCGTCGCGCGCGTCGACCTGTTCGCCGATCGTCGCGTCCGCGCGTCGTCGCCGCCTCCGCCGCCTCCGCCCTCTCCCGCGCCGCGCGCGCGTCGGCGTGATTCGACGGCTTTATCCCGAACGACGACGCCGCGCGAGGACGACAACGGACG
>Ga0181560_10001470_pt1 | contig 21891 bp, 13 predicted proteins | sample 011ome_20_FD_133751 | JGI IMG/M metagenome (GOLD analysis project Ga0181560, IMG submission 133751) | Coastal salt marsh microbial communities from the Groves Creek Marsh, Skidaway Island, Georgia - 011509CT metaG (megahit assembly) | ecosystem: Environmental > Aquatic > Marine > Intertidal...
GACGCGGAGCAGCGCGTCGGGAAGGTCGTTCGGCGCGGGACCCGGCGCGGGACCCGGAGGTACCCCGAACGGGACGACGTCGACGAAGCACGCCGCGCGCCGCCGAAGCGCGCGCGCCACCCTCCCCACGTCGTCGTCGCCGCCGCCGCCGCCGCCGCCGCCGCCGCCGCCGCTGATGAAAACCACGACCACCGCGACGCGCTCGTCCGCGCGCAGCGCGTCGATGAACGCCACCGCGTCGTCCGCGCCGACGCCGGCGGCGAGATCCGCCGCGCAGTCGACGTAGACGCACGCCGTCGCCGACGCGGGCGGGGAGTACCCCCACAGCCCCGAGCGCTTCCCTTTCGTGTTCTTCGCGGTCGCGGTGGTCGCCTTCGCGTCGTCGGCGGGGGTGGAGGTGGAGGTGGGGTCGGGACGCGCGCGATGGCGGCGGCCATCGCGCGCGTCGTCCAGCGCGGACGCGACCGCGGACGCGAGGAGGGAGACGTTCGTCGCGCCGCCGTCGCATCGCCGCGTCGTCGTCGTCGTCGTCGTCGTCGTCGTCGTCGTCGTCGTCGCGTCGCCTCCGCGTCGTTCGCCGCCCCGCGTCGTCTCGCCGACCCATCCGTACGGATCGGAGTGGACGTCGATGACGAACGGATGGAACGCTTCCAGGTCTGCGGGGTTTGCGTCCGGCGATGGGTGGGGGCGGTATCGCGCCGCCGCGCGATGCCCCGCGACGAGGATCGAATCGCGCGCGTGCGATTTCCCTCTCGCGGTGGCGACGCATCCGCGCCTGGTGAGCTCCGCGAACGTCTCCCACCCTACGTCGCCATACGATATCGACGGATCGTCCGCGAGGACGATCGCGCACGCGGAGGACTCGTCCGCGCGCACGGCGGCGCGAAGGCACCGCACCGCGCCGTCCATCGCGCGGCGCGTTCTGACGACGACGAGCGGAGAGAAGAACGAGTGCTGCGATTTCTTTCGAGAATTCCGAGAAAGAAGAATGCATTAATCGCGCAGGTCGGCACCATAACGTCAGCGCGCGCGTACACCCTCCCTCCGTCGTCAGAGACGCGAAGGCGCGCCTCGACGCGTGCACCATGACCTCGCCGACGCGCCCGCAGCGCGGGGAGTCGAAGTGGGCGACGAAGAAGACCGCGGACGTCGCGCCGGCGCCGGCGATCCCACCCACTCCGAAGACGTCGTCGTCGAATTCTCCGATCGACCGCTTCCGCGCGAGCGTGGAAGCGCGCGACGACGCCGCCGCCTGCGCGGCGCTCGACGAGGTCGCGACGCGAGCGAGAGACGCCGCGACGCGCGCGTCGCTCGCGCGCGAAGGCGCGCCCGTCGTCCTCGCCGCCGCCCTCGCCGCGGTCGTCGAGATCGAAGCCCCCTCCGCGTTCGCGTCTCGATCCGCCTATCTCCTTCCGCTCCTCCGCGCGCTGCGGTGCGTTCTATACACTGGTCCCCATACGACCGCGTTCGCGTGGTGAACGCCGATCCTTAAGGACTTTGCCCGGCGTCTCTCTCCGCCCACCCCCCGCTTTCAATCCCCGCCCGCGACGCCTTTCAATTTCAACTGACGCCTTTGAACTCCACCCCGACATCGCTTTGTATGGAACGGCCCTCAGAAACTGCGTCGCGGGCGAGCCCGTCGCGCGCGGCGGCGCGTGCGGCGCCTCGACCGGCGTCCACGTCCTCCCGAACGCGCTCCGTCGCCTCCTCCCCGCGCTCGCGACCGCGGCGGAGCGCGCGACGGACGAGAACGACGACGCGGTGAGCGAGTTGGTCGTCGCGACGCAGCTCGCGTGCAACTGCGCCGTCGGCGGCGGCGCCGACGCCGACCTCGTGTGGCGCGCGGTGTTCCCTGACGGCGTCGCCGCCGTCGCGGCGCTGAGAGGACCCGCCGCGCGGCGCGCGCACCCGCCGCTGTGCATGCTCGCGCACGCGCGCGTGATGAGCGGCGGTCGCGGTCGAGAGGAGAGCGGGGAGGAGGTCGGGGAAGAAGCCAGGGACGCCGTGGACGACGACGACGTCGTCGGGTTTCGCGCGGGACGCGCGCTGTGGTCGCCGTTGCTCCGCGCGGCGTGCGACGACGCGATCGGCGCGGGAGGCGGCGGCGGCGGGGAGTGGTTGCCGCGGTTTGTGAGGGCGGCTTGCACGCACGGCGGGGAGCGGTTCCCGGCGCTGTGTCGGTCGCTGCCGAGAGGCGCCGCGGACGTCGCCGCGGCGAGGGACGACGCGTTGCGGAGGAAAATTTTAGCCCTCGCCGTCGATGGCGGCGGCGGCGCGAAGATCACCGAGCTCCCGGACGAGACCACGACCGAGAGGTTCTCCCTGACGCAGGCGACGCTCCTCGCGCTCGTGCACGAGGAGATCGGGAGCTCGCCGCCGCCGCTGCCGCGACGCGACGCCGACGCCGACGCCGCCGCGCCCGGCTCCGCCGAACCGTCGGCGCCGTCGCCGTTGTCCGACGGCGCGCTCGCGTATCTTTTGGACATGACCTCGCGCGCGGCCGCGGCGGTGCACGCGTCGGCGTCGGCGTCGGCGGAGGTGAAGGTGATTCCGGCGGCGAATCCCGACGACGACGACGACGACCAGCCGGCGGCCGCCGCCGCCGTGCTCCGCGAGAGCCTCAAACTCGTCCGAAGACTCACCGAGCTCGAGATCCGCCCGTCGTCGATGAACACGCCGCATGACGTCGTCACCGCGCTCGCCGCGATGGGCCTCCCGAGACTCCTCCTGGGCCTGACCGCGGCGCTCCCGCCCCCGATGGGCGCGGGAAACACGTCCAAGGCGCGAGGGCCGACCGCGGCGCCGAGGTTGGACCCGGACGTCGTCGGGGGCCCCGCCGCGTTGCGGGACGGCCACGCGCCGTTTCCGACCGCGCGGCCGTGGCCGGGGTACCGCGTCGACGCGCTCGCGCCGCTCGCGAACGCGATGTTTAACCGCCCAGGGGTGTGCGACCAGGTCGTGAAGCTCGGGGGCGTGCCGATCATCCTCGCGGCGACGCGTGGGGAGGATGGCGAGGATTTTCTGCGCGAGTGGGCGCTGTGGGCGACGCGGAACCTGTGCCACGGGAGCGAGGACGCGAGGAAGGAGATCGAGTCGATGCAGCCGGAAGCCGCCGCGGACTCGCAGGAGCTCGCGGCGATGGGATTGAACGTGAGCGTCGACCCCGCGACCGGGAAGGTCAGGGTGAAGTCGATCGGGAAGGAAGGCGGCGCGGGGGAGCGGTACGACGGCGTGGGGACCGGCGGGACCGGCGGGGGGGGGGCGGCGGCGGCGGCGGCGACGACGAGGAGGACGGCGACGGCGACGACCGCGGGGACGGCCCTGGGGCCCGGGGAGCTCCTCATGACCCCGGGCGGGGCGAGAACGCCCGCGGGGAGGGCCGTCGCCGCCGCGCTCATGGCCGGGTTCGACGCGGACCAATTTAAAGACGCGGGGGACGACGACGACGACGACGTGGACGTTCCCGCGCACTGGAAAGTCGCCGACTTGAGCTAAGGTTTAGCGGTTTCCCGAGCGTGTCGACGCGACGGGACCGCTCGTCTATCCTACGTAGCTCCTAATATATGCTGTACTATATCGCTCTTCGGACGCGCGCCATCCCCCGACCGCGGCCACGTTCATAGCCCTACGTCATCGCCGCCTCCGGAGAAGCATCGCGACGACGGCGCCCGCGGCGAACGATGCCGCCGCGTTCGCCGCTCGCCTTCTCCGCGTCCCCGCCCCCGACCCCGCCGCCGCCGCCGCCGCCGACGACTCCAACGCCCTCGCGTGCGCCCTGCTCGCGTCCCTCTCCGTCGTCGCGATCACCTCGTCGAACACCCTCTCCACGCGAACGATGCTCCCCGCCTCCCCGCCGCCGCCGCCGCCGCCGCCGCCCCCGAACCCGGTCTCCACGACGGTGGCGCCGAGCGATGCGTAATACTTCATCAGCCGCGTCGACGCGCGCTCCATCGTCGCCTGGACCTTGCGGTAGCCGCGCTCGTGCGCCCAACACTGCGCCTCTCGCATGATCCACGCGCCGTGGCCTCGCCCTCGGTGTCGTCGTGTCACGCCGAGGTGCATGCCGTACAGGCTCGCGGTGTACGGCGTCGCCGCGGCGAAACCGATGAGCGGTCGCGGCGCGGGGGGCGGCGGCGGCGGCGACGTCTTCGCGTCGAAAATCATTTCATGGGCGGATCCCTCGGCTTCGATCGCGGGGCCGTCGTCGTCGAAGAGGAGGAACCACGTGATGGCGTCCTCGTCGTGGCACGCGGTGACGCGGTCCCAGAACGCGGCGTCCGGCTCGTCGTCCGCGACCTCTCCTGGGAAGCACTCCGCGTGCACGCGTCGAACCTGTGGACGGACGGAAGGTCGCCATCGAGGTGAGGGAGGAGGCGCGCGAGATCGGGTTCTGTTGGGACGGAGACGACGACGACGACGAGACGCGCGGACGACCAGACGACGGCGCGAGGGGGTAGGGAGACTGGCCGGGGAGACGCACCTCGTCGACGTGCGCACGCACCGCGGTCGCGTCGAACACCTCGACCCGCATATCGTGCGGCGCGGCGCGACTCGTTGTGGCGCGCCGCGTTCGCGTTCCCGCCGATTTTCTGAAGTTTCGCTTTCGTCGCGTTCGTCGGCACACCAAACAGAACAAAGCGCGCGTCATCAGATCGCCCGGCGCCGCGGCCTCGCGCCGCGACCGATCGATGTCGAAACTCGACGCGTTCCTCGCGAAGCTCGCGGCGAAGAAGCGCCTCCTCGACCGCGAGGAACGGCGCGACCGCGGCGAGGACGTCTCCGACTCCGACTCGGACGCCTCCGACGACGCCGCCTCGAATCATCCGAGCGGCGGGCGCGCCGTCGTCGCCCCCACTTCGGACGCGTCGTCGTCGTCCGCGTCCATCTACGGCAGCAAGGCGTATTGGGACGCGCGGTACGCGACCGGGTGCGTTATCGGCGCGAACAGCACGAGGGGAGAGGTATCGAACGAGTGGTACGTCGGCTACGACGCGATCGCGGCGTTGCTATCGTCCGTCGGGGTGGAGAAGACGTCGTCGATCCTCCTCCTCGGCTGCGGGACGTCGACGCTTGGGGAGGATCTCGCGGACGACGGCTTCGTCGCGGTGACCGCGGTGGATTACTCCGAGAACTGCATCGACGTCATGCGGGAGACGTCGTCGAGGAACCAAGCGAGGTGGCGCGCGGACGCGGTCGCCGCGGCGGGGGTGGAGCCGGACAGCGACGACGACGACGACGACGGCGACGACGGCGGCGAACGTCGCGCGCGCGAAGACGACGAAGACGACGAAAACGCGGACCCGCGGCCGCTCTCGGTCGCGACGCGACGCCCGGTGCGTTACGACGTCGTGGACGTCACAGACATGGACGCGTACGGCGACGGCGCGTTCGACGTCGTGTTAGATAAAGCGACGCTCGACACGATGTGCCAGCTGGACGACGACCCGGAGACGGAGGGGAGCCGCGCGCGACGGATGTTGCGAGAGAGCTGCAGGGTGCTCCGACCGGGGGGGACGTACGTGTGCGTGACGTACTGGGACGCGGAGGACAGGCGAGGGCTGCTATTGGACGAGACGTTGGAGTGGGACGTGACGCCGCCGACCGCGGCGGAGGTGGAAGAGGACGTAACGGGCGGCGGTGGGGGGTTAGGGAGGATCATACGGAAGAACAAAGCAGTGTTCTACGCCTACGTCGCGGTGAGGAGGTAGCGGCACTGAGGGAGGTGCCTACTTTCTGTATTTTGTGACACGCGCGCTGCTGCTGCTGGATGATATGACACACTGTGACGAAATCCTCGACCAGCCGCGACGCCGCGGCGGCTGGTCCGTCCGCGGCGGCATACCCCGCGCGCACCGCACGGGCGTGGCATGCTCGCGGTCGGAACGTACGTCGCCGCTCAATTCGCGCGCGCGCTTCCGCTCCGTCGCGTCGCGACGTCCGTCGCCGCCGCTCGTCTCTCGTCGTCCGCGCCCTTCGCTCGAAACGCGCCTAAGGCGGGGCGTTCGCGATCGCGACCGCGTCGCTCGTTCGCTCGGTCCTCCTCGCCGAAGGATCTTCTTCGCGACGTCGTCTCGCCCGCGGCGGCGCGACAACAACGCTATCCGGCCGACATGCCGGATAAGAACTGGGAAGAGATGTGGGCCGCGGGGCTGAACCCCGGGGACGCGTTCGACGCGCGAAGGGCCGAGCCCGCGCTCGCGGATCTCGTCGATTCCGGCGCGCTCCCGAACGGGGTCGCGCTCGTTCCTGGGTGCGGTCGCGGATATGCCGTCGCCGCGCTCGCGTCCAGCGACCGCGCCGTCGTCGGCCTCGAGATCAGCGAGACCGCGAAGGCGGCGTGCGAGGCGTACCTCGCGACGTGCGGCGACGTCGTCGGCGAGCGCGCGAAGGTGGTCGTCGACGACTTCTTCGCGCACGCGCCGCGGGAGAAGTACGACCTGGTGTACGACTGCACGTTCCTGTGCGCGATCCCGCCCGGGCGAAGGGAGGAGTGGGGGAAGCGGATGGGCGCGCTGGTCAAACCGGGGGGGGAACTCGTGAGCTTGGTGTTCCCGATCGGCGACTTCGAGGGCGGGCCGCCGTTCGCGCTGAGACCGAGCATCGTGGAGGCGCTTCTGAGCGCGAACGGGTTCGAGGCGATGTCGTTGACGGAGGTACCGGAAGCGCAGTGGGCGCGCGGGAGGCAGGAGTACCTCTACCGGTGGAGAAAGAAGTGACGGACGGAGATATCGTTCGAACGTACACGTAATGTATCTACGACGCGTCGTGTGACTTTGAATGAATGTAATGTATGATCCGATATCGTTCACGTCGTCAGATCAAGCTATCGCCAAAGGGAAGCGCCGCGGACGGCGGCGGCGCCGGCGGCTTCGGCGGCGGCGGCGGGGTCTTCGCGTCCTCCCGCATCGTCGGCTTCGTCGCGGACGTCGGCGGCGTCTGCGACACGAGCAGCTCTCTCAGCCACGTCTTCCTCGCGACGAGCGCGTCCCTTCGGTCCTCCGTGCGCTTCACGTCCTCTCGCAGCGTTTTCGTCGCCTTGGACTCTCTCGGCGTCCCCGCCTCGGGCGCCTCGGAGCCGTCCTCGCCCGCTGCCGACGCCGCCTCCGCGGCGACGCCCGCGGTCGCCGCGTCGCCGTCGCGCTCTGCCCCCGCGCCGGGCGCCTTCGTCCCCCCGGGGCCGGGGCCCGCGTCGTCCCTCGCCGCGCCGCCGCCGCCGCCGCCGCTCGTCTTCTTCGCCCCCGGCTTGAACCGCGCGGCCCACCCTCCAGCGCCGAACGCGTCCGAGAGCTTCGAGATGTTCGACCCGAGGTTCCCGGCGAGGTCTCGAATCGCCCTCGACCCGGACTCGCGCACGCTCCTCGCCGCGGCGGCGAGCGCGTCCGATCCCACGCCACCTCCTCCCCCGCCGCCACCCCCGCCGCCGCCGCTCCCTCCGAACATCACGCTCAGCGGCACGTCGCCGTCGCCGTCGAGCCCCGCGTCCTCTCTCTGCGTCCGCTCCGACAGCTCCTTCGCGCCGCGTTCGGCGAGCTCCGTCGCGCACTCCGCGGCGGCGTCGACGACGGTGACGTATCCCATCGCCACCGCGGACGTCGCGTCTCGCGCGAACTCCGCCCACCGCGACGTCTGCGTCGCCCAGGCGTGCGTGACCTCGTCGCCAAACTCTCGGACGTCCGCCGCGATGTCCTCGCACTCGGGGACGAGCGCGGACGCGCCGCGGCGTCGCAACGACGCGCGCGCGGCGTCGGCGACGCGGTCGAGGCGTTTGACTCGCGCGTCCGCGTCCTGTTTCGCTCGCGCCGCGTGCTTCCCGACGCGCTCGCTGTGCGCGCGGTCGCGCTCGATGGCGTTGCGGCGGCGGGTGATGGCCTTCGCGGCCGCCGCCGCGGCCGCGTCCGCCGCGTCGAGGCGAGAGATCTCCACGTCGAACGCGAGCTCGAGCGCCTCCGGGGAGCTCGAGACGTCCGCCGATGTCCTCGGCGCGTCCTCCTCGGCGCCGTCCGTCGCCGCGGGCTTCGGCGTCGGCGTCGACGACGGCGGCTCGAACGCGCCGTCGACCGCGCTCGCGGCCGCGCGCGCGCTCGCCGCGGTGGCGGACGACTTCCGTCGCCTTCGCGCCTCCGCCGCGGCGAACCATTCCGTCAGCGCGGTCGCCTTCGCCGTCGCCTCGGACGCGAGCCCAGCGCGCGCGGCGGCGACGTTCTTCTCCAGCTTCGGGAGGTCCGCGGCCGCGTTCGCGTTCACCGCCCTGACGAGCTCGAGCAAGGACGCGAGCTCGGCGTCGAGACGCGCGACGTGCGCGCGCCTCGTTTCGTCCAAGACGACGACGTCCGGGGGGTTCGACGGCTTCTTCCTCCACGTTCCCCCGCCTGGGACGGACGCGGAGACGTCTTCCCAGCGGTCCGACGCGATCCCGCCGCCGCCGCCACCGCCGCCGCCCGCGCGGCTCCCTTCTAAGGGCACGAACGCCTCCCCGCCATCGCCGACCGCGCCGCCGCGGACGGTGTCCACGACCCAGGACAGCTCTCGAGTGATCCGTTCGAGTCGTTCGAGGAGCGCGTCCCCGCGCCGGACGACGTGCTCGAAGAGCGAGTCCGACCACGCGTTCCACAGCGGCCCGCCCTCGTCCAACCCGTTCGCGGCGACGCCGGAGCCGCGCTCCCACGCTAACCCTTTCGACCCCATCGCGAGCGCTCTCTGCGTCAGCGCGCGGAACGCGGTCGCGTCCGCGGCGAAGTCCGCGCGGAGCGTCTCGAGCGAGGAGCTGTTCAGAGCGCCCAACGGTCGCGTCGCCGTCGTCTTCACCGCGCGCGTGAATTCAAACCGATGCGTCGGGAGCTTCCGAAGGCGCTCGTCCAATCGCGCGAGCTTATCCGTCAGCGACGACACCTCGCGCGCGGAGAGACCGAGACCCTCCACGGGGAGGAGGTACGTCTCGGACGCCCTCGCCGCGGGGTTTAGAGCCGACGGCGGCGGCGCGGTCGACGGGGACGAGTCCGCGTCGCTCGAGTCCGCCGCCGCTCGCCCGCCAAACGCGGAGAACGGATCGTCCCCGCCGCCGCTCCTAGACGACGGCGATCCGACCGGAGACACCATCGGCGAGTCCGAGAACGACGCGGCGTTCGCGGGCTCCGGCGCCATGGATCGGATCGCCGCGATCTCCGCGAGGAGGCCGTGCTCTAACGCGTCGTCGTCGTCCTCCGCGCCGGGGACGCGAATCATAAGCTCGAGCGACGACGTCGACGCCGCGGGCGGCTCCGTCATCTCCCACCCTTCGAGCTCCTCGCCCTCGACCGCTTCTTCGGCTCCGCCGCCTTCTTCCTCCGCGTCGTCGCCTTCGCCTTCGTTTCCGCCGGTCACGAGCTTGAGCGCGCGCTCCGTCGCGTCCGCGAGCGCGTCCGCCCGCTCCAACGCCCGCGCGGACATCACGTCGGAGAGGTCGCTGAGGGTCGAGGGTCGTTTCATATGAGCGAACGTCGGGGTGGAGTTGAAAGGCGTCAGAAGCGGAGTTGAAAGGCAACGCGGGTGGGGATTGAAAGCGAGGCGTGGGCGGAGAGAGACGACGGCGAAAGTCCCTAAGGATCGGCGTTCACCACCCGACGCGGTCATATGGGGATCAGTGCGTAGAACGCGCCTCACGATCCCCGAGACGATCTCGTCCGTCTCCGTCAACGGCGGCGTGTCCCTCACGGACTGCGGGAGCCCGTCGTCGGACTTTCTCCGGCGCCTCCCGCGCTCGCGAGCGACCTCGATATCGAACTTCGAGGGGTGTAACGGCCCCTCAAGAAGCGTTTTCACCCTCGCGACGAACCCCTCCACGTCCACCTCGCTCCCCAGCCGCTGCAACAGCTCGATCGCCTCGCCCATCTCCGAGCACGCCATGACGTCGTCCGCGCTCGGCGACAGCAGCGCGAGGCACGACGCGAACAGCGGCGCGCGGTTCTTCGCCTTGAACACCTCGTCCCACACGCGCATCGTCGCCTCCGTCGGCAGGACGTTCACGAACAAGGTGAGCAGCCACTGCGAGCTTATGATGCCGCACACGATGTTATCCGGCGCGAGCGACTCGAGGTGGAGTCCGACCCCGGGGAGGTGCGCGTGCAGGAGGCGCGAGAAGACCCTCTGATCTAACTTCGCGCTCGCCATGCCCTCGCTGAAGTACCCCGGGACGACGACGTTCACGAGCGCGCACAGGGACCAGAACGCGTCTTCTTCGGAGACGCCGGCGAGGAGGAGAAAGGCGGCGAGGAAATTCATGGACTGGACGTAGCCCGTCCGCGGGTCGTGCGCTGCGTAGGCGGTGAGGACGTTCCGTAGCGAGTCCCACATCGGCAGCCCTGGGGGAGGAGACGCGCGGAGGTCAGCGTCGTGAGGAAGCGCGACGTTACGCTCACGCGCGGGGGAGGGCGAAGCGCTCGGGGATCGTTCGTTCGTTCGTTCGTTCGTTCGATCGTCCGACGCGGAGGAAAGATCGATCGCGTCCACGGTCTCTGTATCCGCGCACCTGGCTTGAGGAGCCCTTGCACCGCGAACGTCGCGCCCGTGCGCGGAAGGTCCTTCTCGATCTGCTGCGCCGTCTCCGGGGTCTCCCCCGCGAGCGCGAGGAGCGCGGCGTAGTGGTTCGGAACCCTCATATCGCGCGCGAGCAGAGGCCAGGTCGTCGCGCGCGTAGATCCATCGGGCGCGACGTGCCACGCGTCGTGGTCCGTGTTCAGCGACGGCGACGGCGACGGGGACGGGGACGACGGCGCGGGGGGCGACTCCGAAGCCGCCGGAGGCGGAGGCGGAGGCGGAGGCGGAGGCGGATCCTCCTCCATGCGCCCCTGGGTGTGGGCGAGGCGCGAGGGAGGGACTGGAAGGGACCTGATGACTACTGCCTTTTTTCCTCGTTCTGTTCCGTTCACAGCTGTGCGACACTTTCGCGCCGCGCGCCTCTCGGACGACACGCGACGCGCGACGCCGCCATGCCGACGCTCGACCTCGGCTCGCCGTCCCTCGCGGGCACGTTGACCCTCTCCTCGCCTCTGTCCTCGCGGCTTCTGAAGCTCGAGACGCCGCTCGACGACGTCGCCGCGGCGTCGACGTGCGCGGCGCTCGAGCGGTCGTTGAACTCGGAGGTGAACGCGTTCTGCCGCCGCGGGGCCTCGGACGAGGGCCAGAGGCTCGCGAACGACCCTCCCTCGACGCGCGTCGTCGTCCTCCGCGCGACGGCCGACGTCCTCGTCGTCGTCACGGACCACGCCTTGCATCAGCTCGTCGGCCTGTTCTGCAGGATACCGGAGACGGCGCGCGCCGCGGGCGCGCGCTTCGCCGTGGTCGAACCGAGCACGACCGCCGAGAGCGCGGACGTCGTCCGCGCGATGCTCCCGCGCATCCTCACGCGCGCGATGATCGAAGGCCCCGCGGCGGCGGCGACGCGTTCATGGATCGGGTTCGGAAGCGCGCCTCGGAGCGGCGCGCGGCTCCTACATGCGGCGCGCGGCTCGTACTTTCCGACGGCGCCCGACGGCGCCGTGTGCGTGGACGCCCTCCTCCTCTCGCCTCCGGTGTTCATCGCCTCCGAGCTCCCGAACGCGCGCGTGGTCATCCCGTCCGTGACCACCGTCACGACGCGATTAAAGAGGATGTCCCACCCGGTCGCGGCGATGCGATGCGCCGGCGTCGCGAAGGAGGTCATCGAAGCGACGCTGCGGCGCGGCGAGGACGCACAGCTGTGCGCCGTCGACGACGTCTCGCCGTTGGACGACTACGGCGACGACCGCGCGGACGACGACGACGGCGCCGCCGAGCCGTTGCTTGTGACGCCCGCGCCGATCCTGCACAAAGAAGCGAGGGTCGTGTCGTTCGTGTTCACACCGCCGGCGGCGTACGGGCACGAAGACGCCGCCGCGTTCGAGCGCGCGTTTTCCGCCCGGCACGGTCTCACCGACGGCGTCCCCCCTATGATCGCGACGACCGAAGACGACGACGACGGCGACGACGCGGCCGACCTTTCGAAGATGCCGCCGTACGCGGAGATTTCGTTCTGCGACGACCGCGATCCCCGCGTGCGGCACCTGTGGCCGACGTCGTTGCTGTTGACGCGGACCGGGGCGACGGACGTTCCGGCGGCGATGACGGCGGAAAAATCCATGGATTTGATTTCGCGGTTCGCGGAGGACGTGAGGACGAGCGCGTTCATGGGCGTGCGCGTCACCCTGGACCGCGTCGGCGGCGGGAACGAGGACGAGCTGAAGCAGCAGACGGCGGACACGGCGGACACGGCGGCGGCGGCGACGATGACGAAAGGGAAGAAGAAGAAGGGGGGCGGAGGGAGCAAGAAATCCGCCGTCGCCGCCGCCGCCGTCGCCGCCGCCGACGCGGTTGCCCAGCCTGGGGTCGCGACGTACGCGATCACAAACTGCGATTTGTTCCACACCGCGACGTCCCTACCGGGCGACGCCGGGAAGAAGACGCTGGAGCTCATCAACGCCGCGGCCGCGGCGCTGAGCGTCCGCGTCGAGGACCCCGCGGAGGACGAGACGCCGATGAAGCCGCCGCCGCCGCCGCGGAAGCAGACGGGGCCGCCGCGGACCGTCGCGCTCGCGGGGTTCGCGAAGAGAGAGGCCGCGGCGCGGTCGCCGTCGCCGCCGGCGCCGCCGCCGTCGCCGCGCGCGAATGACGGGACGGCGACGACGATCACGCCGCCGCCACCGCCGCAGCCCGAGCAAGTCACGAAGCCGAAGCCGCGGGCGCCGGTGATGGCGACGCACGCGCCGCCGCCGCCCGCCGTCGCGGCGACGACGGCGGTGGGGGGGCGTCCTTCTCCTCCCGCGGTCGTCGTCGCGCCTGAGACGCTGTCGCCAGTGGTCATCGCCGCGGCTCCCGCGATGGCGCGCGCGCCCGTCTTCGCGAAGGCTTCAGCGCCGGCGCCGGCGCCGACGCCGACGCCGGCGGAGACGGACGCGGAGGACGACGGCGACATGACCGCGGAGATCTATGCGATGTTCATGGCCGAGAACGACGCCGGAAACGAGGACGCCGCGAAAATTGCCGCGGACGCGGCGGCGATGCCGCCGCCCGCGCCGAAGCCTCGAGCGCCGGCGGTCATGAAACCCTTCGGCGGCGCCTCCGCCGCCGCGGCGGCGGCTCCGAGACCCGCGCTTTCGAAATCCAAACCCGCCGCCGGCGTCGTCGCCGCCGCGGACGGCACCGCCGGCGCGGAGAAACCGAAGAAAGCGCCGAGGAAGCGCAAAGTCATCGACCCGGAGCTCAACGACGCGGCCGTGCGGAAGCGTTTCAAAGACGAAGGAGCGGACGCCGTGGCGAAGTTCCCGGGCGACGAACTCATCGCCTTTCTTAAAAAAGCCGGCGCGAAGGGAAATTTCAAGAAGATGAAAAAGGACGAGCTCGTGGGGAAAGCGAAGGAAGTGCTCGCGTCCGCGGCCGTCGTGGCGTGAGAGGGACGAGACGAGAGGGAACGGACGAACGAAGAAACGCACGCACGCACGCACGCACGCACGCCGCGGTAACTCTTACCCTTCTTCTGAATTGAGTTTATTTTTTCGTTTTGTTGTCATCTACTCCCGATCCTCGCTCTTCGACGCGGCTTCACTCGTACAACGTCTTCAGCTTCGCCTCCACCTCCGCGGTGAGCGCCGTCCCCGGCGCGGCATCGATCGCGGCCATCACCTCCGGGATCGTCTCGCGCGCTTTCTCCACCGCCTTTTTCGTCAGCGCGGCGGCGGCGTCCGCGTTCATGTTTTTCACGTGCCCGCGCTGTAACCCATACACCCCGACGACGGTCTCCGACAGCGGCGACGGTTCCCCTGGGGTTTGTCGTAACACCCCGCGGATCGACTGCGATCGCGACCCCATGTAGTCCTTCTCGTCGCCCTCGTTTCCGAACGCGACCATGTCGTCCGCTTGCATGACGTCCAGACGTATTTGCATCATGTCGAGCGATTTCAACGGCGCCGCCGCGCCGGGGGTGCCGATGCGCGACACCGAATCTTTAACGCTGATGACCCAGCCGTTTTTCGGAGAGTACGAGTCCACCATCACCTGACCGTCCGTGATGCTCATGAACTCCTCGACGAGCGACCGCGGTTGGATAAACTTCTCGTTCGCCGCCGCGACCGCGGCCATCGCGGCGTCCTTCTTGGCCTCCGCCGCCGCCGCCGCCTCTGCCGCCTTCTTTTTCTTCTCCAGCGCCGCGGTGATCTTCGCTTTCATCTCGTCGCTCATCTCGTCGAACCCGCTCGGGAGCGCAGCCTCCGCGGCGAGATCCCCGGAATCCTTCTTCGACCCTTTCCTGCCCTTGTACGCGCCTTTTTGGTGCCACATGCATCCGATCAACGAGAGCGATCCGCCTCCCTTCTTATCGTTGAGACGCGCGCACCTCTGCAGCGTCATCCCCAAGAACCTTCTCCTCTCCGCGAGCAGCGCGTTGATGATCATCCCCTCGTACTCCACCATCCTCTCCACGCCGTCCTCCTCCGTCGGCGCGCTGTTCTCGAGCTGCGGCGAGAGCTTCGCCATGTCCACGGTGAACCCGATCAGCCCGGTGAAATCGTCGAGGACGAGCAGGACGTCCTGGCCCTCCGCGCGCGCGCCCTCCGCGACCGCGAACGCCGCGCACGTGGCCGCATACCGCTCCGCCATGCTCGCGTTCGGGGAGCACGACACCACGGTGACGTGTTCCATGACGCCGTTCTCCGCTGAGGGCCGTTCCATACGAGCGAATGTCGGGGTGGAGTTGAAAGGCGTCAGTTGAAGTTGAAAGGCGTCGAGGGCGGGGATTGAAAGCGAGGGATGGGGGGAGAGAGACGACGGCAAATGTCCTTAAGGAACGGCGTTCACCACGCCGACGCGGTCGTATGGGGACCAGTGTATAGAACGCGCCTAATTCGCCGGCGATTGCCATCCCGCTGTCCTCCGCGGACGCGCCCACGGCGCCGTACACGCACCGCACGCCGCTCTTCGCCTGCGCGGCGACCGCGGAGAGGCCGAGCATGTTTATCCCGGTCCCGAGCTCGCCGGTGAGGAGCATGCACTGGCCTCGGCCGACCGGGGTGAGGACGTCGACTGCTCTGATCCCGGTCACGAGCGGCGTCGTGATCGGCTTCCTGTCCTCCACGCTCGGGGTTTCCATCATGAGCTCGCTGCCGCCGCCGGCGGTGACGTCGCGGAATTTACCGCCGGGGATGGGCCGCGTCGGGCGTCCGTCCAGGGGCTGCCCGAGCGCGCCGAGGTGCCGGCCTCTCACCTCGGCCTCCGCGGGCATGACGAATTTCTTCTTCTTCAAAATCTCCACGGCGTCCCCCGCCTTGACCTTCGCGGTCCCGGGACCCAGCGCGATCGCGCCGCAGCCGTTCTCCTCGCTGCCGTCGTTGAACATCAGCGCGAACGACTTGGGCTCGCGATGGGACAACAGCACAGCCTTGGCGCCGTCCGCGCCGAGGTGGACGATCGTGCCCGGAGCGACGTCGCCGCCGACGCCCTCGAGAACGACGAGCGAGCCGTCGATGACCGAGCTCACCGCGGGCGGGAGCTTCGGGTTCGCGTCCTCGCCGATGTCGATGTCCGAGACGTTCGCCTCCGCGGCCGCGGCGAGCGTGAGGCGGCGCGCGCGGTGGCGGGGGATCGGGAGGAGCGTCGTCCCGCGGTGCGCCGCGAACGACGACGTCGACGACGACGCGAGGACGCTCGAGAAGGACGCGGCGGCGTCGCGCGTCGGCGCGGACCCCGGGCGAGGCGCCGCGGCGGCGGCGCGGAGCGAGGAGAACGCGCATCGCGCGGAGCGTCTCGCCGCGGACGCGAACATCGACGCCGGACCCATCGCGTTCGTTGTCGCAGAGGTCATGAACGAGAGAGAGAACTGGCGGCGGCGGTGCTTCGGAGACCGTCGATCGGATGGATTCTCGCGCGACGCAGCGACGACGCTCTCCTTTGCCTCCTTCGCGGTGGGTGAATACCGCGCTCGACGCGAGCTGTGCGAACGACGCGAACGCGGTCGAGACGACGCGATAGGTGATGAGCCGAGCGCGCGCGTGCGGACGCGACGGCGCGTTGTGAAGCGAAGCGCGTCGACGCGAAGGACTGGATAAAGACGTGCGGTGCGGTGACACATCCGAAAAAGCGCGAGAAGAGATGACTGGCATCGCACGTCGGCGGCGGCTGGACGCCGCCGCGCTCACATCGCGTCGCGCGCGGCGAGGATGGCGAAGAAACGCCGCGACGGCGCCGTCGCGGCCGCGGAGATGACGCTCAAGACGAAGAAGAAGAAGAAAAAGAAAGGCGTCTCGCCCGCGGCGCTCGCCCCCGGCGTCGTCGGCGCGTCCAACTGGGGCGCGCTCGCGACGAAAATCGGCGCGGGGCGATCGACCAAGGCGAAGCGCAAGCGCGACGAGAGGCTCGCCGCGTCCGCGGACGACGCACGGACGCGGCACGGCGGCGCGTTTCACGACGACGACGCCATCGCGCACGTCTCGAAGAAACCCGCGCCGACGGGAAGGAACACCGCGCTCACGGACGTCATCGCGCTCGACTGCGAGATGGTCGGCGTGGGCGAGGACGGCCGACGCTCCATCCTCGCGCGAGTGTCCGTCGTGAACGAGGACGGCAACGTCGTCCTCGACACGTTCGTCGCCCCGACGGAGCACGTCACGGACTACCGCACTGCGGTGTCCGGCGTCCGCGCGCAGGACCTCCGAGGCGCGCCGCCGTTCAAGGAGATCCAGCGGAAGATGGCTGAGATCCTCCGCGGCCGGATCCTCGTCGGGCACGCGCTCAAAAACGACCTCCGCGCGTTACTCCTGGACCACCCGAGACGCGCGACGCGCGACACGGCGACGTATCGGCCGTTGACGCGGCCGCTGCGATCGCGCGAGCGCGCGCAGGCGGACGGGATCGCGCGCGGGCGAGGGAGCCGGTCGCTGAAGGAACTCTGCGCGCGCGAGCTCGGGTTGGAGATTCAAGCGGGCGAGCACTCGAGCGTGGACGACGCGCGCGCCGCGTTGCTGCTGTACCAGAAGTGCGCCAAGGCGTGGGAGCGGAGCGCGATGATGGAGGGAGGAGGGATCCTCGGGAGCGGGGGCGGCGGGGCGAGGGGCCCTGGGGCCTTGAAGGGCGCGGGCGGGACCGCACTCGGCGCGGGCGGCGGACGCGGCGGCGGCGGCGGCGGGGGGAGCGGCGACGGGAGCGACGACGACGATGCCGCCGCCGACAGCGGCGACGCGAAGCGAGGGAAGAGGGCGAAGAAGAAGGGAGAGCGCGCGGCGACGAGCGGCGGCGGCGGCGTGTTCGCGCCGGGGGCGCCCAGGGTCGACTTATTTAATCGGTAGCGATGTCATAGACGAAGGAAGACGCTAGACTAGCGAGCTGAGAACGGTCCCCGCCGCCAAAGGACCCAGTGATGAGTTACGAAACTGACCTCTCCGTCGCCGTCGTCCCCTTTTACGTCCCTCGATCGGCGAAGAGGCGGTCAGTCTCCGTGCACGATGGGCGTCCTCGTGGAGACCTCCCAACCCGCAAAGGATGGCCTTCGCGGGTACTACAGCGCGAAGATCGAGGAGTACGAGATCGCCGTCAGGGATAAGACGCAGAACCTCCGGCGGTTGGAGGCGCAGCGGAACGAGCTGAACCACAAGGGTGCGTCCTCTCGCGACCCCCGCGCTCGGGCGCCCCCTCCCGCGCGAGATCTCGCGTCCGCGCGGCGGATCTCGCGAGAGGACGCGGCGTTTTCGCGTCCTCGCGCGGCGTCTTCGTCGCTGGAACGCCGTGAACGTTCGCGCGACGGCGACGCGACGCGTCGTCCGCGATGGACGCGCCGTCGTCGTCGCCGTAGGGTTGCCCCGGCCGGCACGGTCAGATTTCGTATTTTTTCCATCCCCGCGCTGACGTCCCCCTCCTCCGCGTCGATCCGCCACCCCTCGCCCGCAGTCCGGATGCTTCGCGAGGAGATCCAGCTCCTGCAAGAGCCCGGATCGTACGTCGGTGAAGTCGTGAAGGTGATGGGGAAGACGAAGGTCCTCTGCAAGGCGCGTCTCGTCCCGCGCGATCGGTCGCCGCGACCCTCGACCCTCGACCGCCCGCCCGCCTTCCCTCCCAGTGCGGTCGTCGTCCGCGCGGTTCCGAAAAAAAAACCAAGATCATCCGTCTGACCGCTCGCTTCTCTTCCTCTCTCTCCTCCGCGCCTCGTCGTCTCCCGCGACAAACGTCAGGTTCACCCCGAGGGTAAATACGTCGTGGACATCGCGAAGGACATAGACATCAACACGCTCACCACCGGCGCGCGCGTCGCGCTGAAGAACGACAGCTACGCGCTCCATCTCATCCTCCCGTCGCTCGTGGACCCGCTCGTGTCGCTCATGAAGGTGGAGAAAGTGCCGGACTCCACGTTCGACATGATCGGCGGCCTGGACGAGCAGGTGAAGGAGATCAAAGAGGTGGTGGAGCTCCCGATCAAACACCCGGAGCTGTTCGAGTCGCTGGGGATCGCGCAGCCGAAGGGGGTGATCTTGTACGGACCTCCGGGGACGGGGAAGACGTTGCTGGCGCGAGCCGTCGCGCACCACACCGACTGCTGCTTCATCCGCGTCAGCGGGTCGGAGCTCGTGCAGAAGTACATCGGCGAGGGCGCGCGGATGGTGCGCGAGCTGTTCGTGATGGCGCGGGAGAACGCGCCGGCGATTCTGTTCATGGACGAGGTGGACTCGATCGGGTCGGCGCGAGGGAGCGGCGGCGGCGACAGCGAAGTCCAGCGCACGATGCTGGAGCTTTTGAACCAGCTCGACGGGTTCGAGGCGTCGAACAAGATCAAGGTGATCATGGCGACGAACCGCCTCGATATCCTCGACAGCGCGCTGCTGCGGCCGGGAAGGATCGATCGCAAGATTGAGTTCCCGAACCCGACGGAGGATTCGCGCGTGGACATTTTGAAGATTCACTCGCGGAAGATGAACTTAGTGCGCGGGATCGACATGAAGAAGATCGCGTCGAAGATGACGGGCGCGAGCGGGGCGGAGAGCAAGGCGGTGTGCACGGAGGCGGGGATGTTCGCGCTGAGAGAGCGCAGGGTGCACGTCACCCAAGAGGATTTCGAGATGGCCGTGAGCAAGGTTATGATGAAGGACTCGGAGAAGAACATCTCCGTCGCCAAGTTGTTCACGTGAGCGAGCGGCGAGCGGCGCGCGCGCGGGGACGAGCGCGAGCGCGTCTCGCGACGATGTAATCAAACCACCGACGAAGAGCGTTTCGAAGAACGAACGATAACGATTGAATTGATCGCTGTTTCAAGGGTTAATGAACCTCGGGGATATCGTACTGTAGAGAAGACTGCTGGGGATCCGTTCGTCCGTCCGTCCGCTCGCTCACAACGCGGAGACGTACGCGTCCCACCCCGCCTTGCGATACTCCGCCGCGGACGCGACCGGATCCGCAGCCTTGTAAATCCCCCTCCCGACGATGATCACGTCCGATCCGCACTCTTTGATGACGCGGTCGGGGGTGTTGTACTGCTGCCCTAACCCGTCCCCGCCGCCGCCGAGCTGCACCCCGGGCGTCATCTGCACCAGCCCGCGGGACCACGCGCCCTTCCACGCGGAAGGTCTCGTGGATATGAACCCCATGACGAAATCCGGGTGCTTCGCCGCCATCGCGATCGCGTCTTCGGTGTACTGGCCCTTCGCCATCGTCCCCGCGCTGGACATCTCCGCGAGGAGCAACAACCCGCGGCCTTTCGGCAGCCCGACTTGCTTCAAGCCGTCGATGATGCCGGCGCCGGGGACGATGTGCGCGTTCGTGATGTGCGACCAGTCCGCGATCTTGTGCACGCCGGAGGAGTACTGCCCGACGACCGTGTTCCCGATGTCCGCGAACTTGCGGTCCTCGAAGATCATGAAGTCGTGCTTCGCGGCGAGCTCCAGGAGCGTCGCGCCGAACGCGTCGTCAAAGTCTGGGTATAAATCGCAGTGCGTCTTCAGGATGCAAATCTCCGGGCCGATCTTGTCCGCGAGCGCGATGAGCTCCTTCGCCGTGCCGACGTCCGCGGCGACGCACAAGTTGGTCTTCTTCCTCGCCATGAGGTTCCACAAATCTTTCGCGCACTTGTTCTCCGTCAGCGTGGCTCGGTGTTCGTAGGAATCGCGTTTGAAGACGGCGGGCGTCGGCGCGGCGGCTGCGCCCATCTCGTTCCCGCTCGCGTTCGGCCCCGTCTGGTTCGCCGCGATGAACGCCTTCACGGTCGCGACGAGCTCCGCGCTCATGAGGTTCTTCGCCTCGAGCGTCTTCAGCACCCGCGACAGCGGCAGCACCGCGTGGAGGCGGAGATCGTGCGATCGCAACCGAGCCTCGCCGCCCTGCTCGCGGTCGATGAGGACGACGACGTCCTTCGTGACCAACCCGACGTCGTTCAACGGCTCCACGGTCTCCATCACGCTCGCGCCGGAGGTCACGAGGTCTTCGACGATGAGGCAGGTCTGCCCCGACGTGAACGCGCCCTCGATCGCCTTCTTCGTGCCGTAGTCTTTCACCTCCTTGCGTCGCATCAGCATCGGGCAATCGTTGTTCAAGGACATGCACGTGGCGATCGGCAGCGCGGTGTACGGCACGCCGCACATGTTGTCGAACTCCGCGCCGTTCCTCTTCAGAACCTCCCACATGCATCCCGCGACGGAGGCGAGGACGTCCGGGTACGACACGATGACGCGCAGGTCGACGTAGATGGGCGACACGAGCCCGGACTTGAGCGTGAACTCGCCAAACTTGACCGCCTCGATCTCGTGCAGGCGCACGATGAGCGCGTCGATCTTATCCTCCGTGGACATGACTGCGTCGGGCGTGGGCGTCGCGTGGGAGGTAGGGCGCGTGGGGGAGGTGGGGTGAGGGGAACGGCGTCCTCGGGGGGGGGATAGGGGGGCGACGGGCGAGGTCCGCGCGTGCATCAGGTGGCGCGATCGCGCCGCTTTTCAAACAGAAGAGCTGCAGAAGAGTAAACAACCGAGTTTTCTGTTCTTCGAAACCAGCCAGGCAGAGTCTACCGGCGCGAGCGCCGCGGGCTACGTGTCTATGAAGTACTGCCTCCTATCGTCCCTCTCTCTGTTTCTTCCCGAAGAACGCGTGGATAGAGCGCTGATCCGGAGGCGAAGCGGCGGGTTTCTTCCCGCGCGGCCGCGACGGCGACGGCGACGACGGCGTCTTCCTCTTCGCGGGGGCGCCGTCGCCTTCGCTGCCGCCGTCGTCGTCTTCTAAGAAGCGCGCATTCGCCCGCGGCGACGCGCCCTCGCCCCCGCGCGCCGGGCTCGCCGTCGCCGCCTTGCGGAACAAATCCGCGACGCTCCCCACGTTCTGACGCACTTTCGGCGTCGTCTCCTCGCAACATCTCGGCCCCTGAAACTCGATCTTACTCATCTCCGTCGTGACCGCGTGCCACCGCAAGTCCTCGCCGTCGTACGGCTTCAGAACCGCGGACGCCCTCTTCTCCTCCTTCTTCGAAGACGAACCAACACCCCGTGGCGCGGCATTCGAACCGTCGCCATTATTATCGCCCTCTTCTCCCGCCAGCCACCGCTCCACCTCCTCGTCCGTCCTCAAAATCGCGGGCATGCGGTCGTGCAGCCAGGCGATCTGGGGCGACGCCGCGGTGGTGATGAGGGTGAATGTCTCTATGGCGTCAGCTGCATCCCCGCCGGAACTGCCCCAAGTGTCCCAGAGCCCCGCCACGCGCAGCGGCTCCCCATCCGCGCGCCGCACCAGGTACGGCTGCTTGGTGCGCTTGCGCCCGTCGTCCCCCGCCAGCCACTCGTAAAACCCGTCGCACGTCACCACGCACCGCCCGCCCAACACCTTGGCCTGGGCCTGGGCCTGGGCCTGGGCCTGGGCCTGGGCCTGGGCCTGGGCCTGGGCCTGGGC
>Ga0181560_10001471_pt1 | contig 21890 bp, 18 predicted proteins | sample 011ome_20_FD_133751 | JGI IMG/M metagenome (GOLD analysis project Ga0181560, IMG submission 133751) | Coastal salt marsh microbial communities from the Groves Creek Marsh, Skidaway Island, Georgia - 011509CT metaG (megahit assembly) | ecosystem: Environmental > Aquatic > Marine > Intertidal...
ACCCCGTTCGCGTTGTGAACTTCATTCCTTAAGGACTTTTCCCGTCGTCACTCTTCACCCGCGCTTCCCTTTCAACGTTTGACCGGTGAGACGTTCGACTGACCGATCGCTTCACCCACGCAGACTTCAACGCGCATCATCATCACGCGGGTGCGCGACCGAGAGCACACTGGTCCCCATACGACCGCGTTCGCGTTGTGAACGCCGATCCTTAAGGACTTTACTTTGAACGACGAGACCGCCCGCGTCCCGATCGATGATCACGTCTTCACCCCGTCCTTCCCTTTCAACGTTCCCTTTACGTTCGTTCGTTCGTTCGACTGACCGACGCGCGCGCCCACCCCGATCGCTCGCCTCGCCTTCTCTCGCCCGCCCGCGGCAGTGATCACCGGGGAGTCGCGGCGATTCAGCAGCACCCACCGCGTCGCCGTCGTCGCGAAGGACACGTTCGAGCACATCAAAACGCGGTGCGAGCGCGCGCTGCGTTTGCTTCCGGGGATCAAGAAGATCGCGCAGGTGGGTCCCGGCCCCGGCGACGACCTCGCGGCGTTCGCGAGGAGCGCGCAGATGATGGGCGAGACGCACCGAGAGTGCGAGTTTCAGTGGATTCGGATGTTTTGGCTGCAGGGCTCGCGGCACGCGGCGTCGCACTCGGCGTACTGGCGACAGAGGATCGCGGAGCTCACGCAAGCGTGGGACGCGATGGAGCTCGGGTATCGGTGGGCGTTGGACGCGCTGCGGGCGGGCGCGAGCACGGGCGCGATGCCCCTGCGCGCGTACGACGTCGTGTCGTACCTGCTGGAGGAGACGCGAGAGTTGCGGGCGGAGCACGCGCGGCGAAGCCGAGCGGGGGCGTACGAGGCGATGCCCGCGGACTGCCGCCCCGTGGACGAGCCGAAGTTTGACGAGAAGTCGCCGCTGCCGTTCGATCTGGGGCCCGTGTTGGCGACGCTCGCGGGGTGGAGGAGAGACGCGGAACGCGCGCAGACGACGACGACGGAGGGGGGATCGAAGACGAAGAAAGGGAAGCCCGGGAAAGGGTCGAAACGTCGGTAGACTATTATGAGATAGAGAGGGCTAGGACGTGCCGTAGACGAGGTACGAAGTAGCGGTATCGTTTATCGCGCGCGTATTTTACGTTGAAAGAATTCTTACTATAGACAAGCCGACGAGAAGAAATTCGCTCTTCTCTTCTCGCGGGCGTCGGCGGGGGTTCGTCGTCGAGTCCGGTCCGGTCCCGTCTCTCTTCTTCGTCGATCCGATCGTCGTTCGCTCGTCGCCGAGCTCGAGCTCTTCCTCCGTCACTTCCCGCCCTTCCCACCCTTCTCCCCCGCGCCCGCCCCCGCGGCGTTTGGCGCGCCCTGGGTCGTCGCGGGATCCCCCCCGTTCCTCTCCCCGTCGTTGCTCTCGTCCCCGCTGCTCGGGCGCTCGCACGAGTCTGGACGCGCGGCGTCGTCGTCCCCGCCATCGTCCCCGCCGCTGCCGCCGCCGCTACCGCCCGCGCCCGCGTCGGCGATGCCCCCGGAGGGTCCGCGGGTGATCTCGTCGCTCGGCCTCGCGCCAGTGACGACGACGCCGCCGGTGGTCTTCGTCGCGCCGCCGCCGCCGCCGCCGGAGCCGGAGTCGGTCCGCGCGCGCGCGTCGCGTTCGCCCCCCGCGCCCGAGCCCTGCCCGCTCCCGTCGCCGCTGCCGTTGCGTTCGCCGTCGCTGCCGCCGCCGTCGCTCCCGCCGCCGCCGGAGCCCTTCTCCGAGGTCTGATGGCCCTTCCCGGACCCGTCGCTCCCGCCGCCGGATCCGTCCGCGCTCCCGCCGTCGCCGCTGTTATCCTTCGCGTCGCGACGCTTCGCGTCGCCGTCGCCGTCGTCGCCGACGCCGCCGCCGCTGCCGTCGCCCTCGCTCCCGCCGCCGCTCCCGCCGCCCTCGCCGCTCGGCGAGTTCTCCATCGTGCTCTCGCTGCAGCCGCCGTGGAGCCGCTTGAGGTAGAGCCGGTACTTTTGAAGGTGCGACGCGACGTTCTCTCGCGTCAAACCGTCGACGTTCATGAGTTGCATGATCGTCTTCGGCACCGCGTTGCGAATGCCGAGGTGCGAAACCGCGTCGACGAATCGCTTGTGAAGCGGCGGCGTCCAGACGAGCCGCGGGCGTTTCAGCGCCTGCGCGTCGTCTTCGGAGCCTGTTGGGGGGGGGAGGAGTGTTAGGAGTGTTCGCGTTCGTTTCGTTCGGGGTCAGAGAGACGCTCGGGACGGCGGGTGGGACGAAAAAGCGTCGAGACGCGAAAAAGCGCAGATTTCAGATTCTGTTTGAGATATTTTCGGTTCGGGGGGGACACGACGACATCTCGCGCGCGCCGCGTCGGGACGCACCGTCCAGGTGGTGCGACATCGCTTCCTCTCTCGATCGCTTGAACGCCTCGAACGATCGCGAGTGCTCGACGCCGGCTTGATACGCCATCATCTGCTCGTACGACACGCTCGGATCCATGTGGCCTGGCGCGGGGAGGGAGAGGTCAGGACGCGACGAGAGCGACGATTTCTTTTTTCTAGAAAATATCTCTTTCGAGAAGGGGAGAGAAGAAAGAAAGTGGACCGATTTCGACGCGACCCCTCCGCGCTTCGTCGCGCCGCGGAGATCGCGAAGCGAGCGAAACGAGCGGTGGTCGACGCACCTTGCGCCGCGCCGATGCCAGGCCCCGCGTCCGGCCGCCTGCCGTACATCTCGTGCGGGTACATCCCCCGCGGATGCCCCCCTCCCTGGGCGTTCGAAAACGCGTTCGCGTTCCACTGCGCCAGCCCGTGGTAGCCGTACATGTTCGATATCGCCGCGGCCGCCGCGGCCGCGGCAGCCTGCTGCGCCTGCGCGTTCGCGTGCCCCGGCGCCCCCGGCTGTTGGTGCGCGAACCCTGCGTACGGCGGCGGCATCGGCGGCCGCGGCATCCCGGCGTTTGGATCGAAGTTCGCGGAGGGCGGCGCGTTGGTGTATTCCGATCCTCGAGACCCTCTGGAGTCGCGCGTGCCCCCGGAGACGGGCGGCGGCGGCGCGTGCGGGTACCGATACTGCGCGTTCATGAGCTGAATCCCGAACGCGGACGCCATCTGCGAGGAAAGCAGACGCGAGTCCGGCGGGGGGATGCTCGCGTCGATCGTCACCGCGCGCTTCCGCGCGGCCATCGCCCACTCCTCGGCTTCTTTCGCGAGGCTCTCGCCGCGCGCGTTTCCCTTTTCCGCATTCTGCGTCTCCTCCGCGGGCGCCTTCGCGCCCTCGGGCTTCATCGCGCGCGGTGCGATCGCGCGGTCGCGTGTGCGTGCGTGCGCGAAGTTCGAGCGCGTGCGTGCGGTCGACGACGCGGCGCGCGTCCAGTGTGTGCGTCCCCGCTCGCGCGGCGTCCCAGGTTGCGAAACCAGCATCCGAACGAAGGCGACGCATCAAAATCAGATTTTCACCCCGAAAAAATCCCGTCCGTGCGCTTTTTACTCGAGGTTTTACTCGCAAAGAGCGGCGCTGCGTCGCAAGTCGTTAAAAATCTCCGCTTTTTCGGCCACGTCAGCCCGTGACGCAGAATATCTCTCGCTGATCTGACACACAGACTGCAGACGGTTATCGACGCACTAGTTGAGGCGAGCTAACAACCCCGCGCACACCCCCGATACACCGCGCGCGATACACCCGACGATGACGAAAGCGAACAACAACCACGAGGCGAAAGGCGAAGGCCGCTCGAACCTTCACGGCCCGTTCAAGTGCCAGGACTGCGGTGCGCGCCGCGCGTCCGCCGCGCGCGCTCGGCCAACCTCCCCTCTCGCGTCATCCTCCGAGAGTCTGACGTCAGCATTCGTTCGCGCGTCGTCGTCGCTCGCGCTCCCTCCCCGACGCGTCGACAGGCGAATCGCGGAACAAGTCTGAGTTCTCGCAGCGGCAGCTTCACTTGCCCGTCAAGCAGCACATGTCCTGCCGCCACTGCAACGAGGCGGAGAAGTTCGAACGCAAGGAGGAGCGAAGGAAGTCCCTGGAGATGGGAAAGCAGTTCGCGGAGGTCAAGTCCGGCGAGATTCACAACAAAGGCCGCGCGACGCACCAGAACTTCGTGTCGCATTCGAACGTCGCGTGAGCGCGCGCGATGCGCGGAGCGCGTCGACGACGGAGACACGACGCGCGTGAGGGGATATCATCTCGGTATCGCTTCGCGCGCGCCGGTGACGTCGCCGCGAAGAAACCCGCGGAGACGCGTGCCTTCCTCGAGCCACGACGCGCCCAAAAAAAAAATGCACATGCGCGACGAAATAGAAAAACGCCGCCCTGCCGCCGTTGAATACGAGTGACGTCTGTCGTCTGTTTCCATCATCATCAGTCGCATCGCGAGTCCGCCCGTCGTACCGTACGCGTAGTCGTCGTCTAGTCTAGTCTATTCTTCTTCGCTCGTGTCGTCGTGGACGCGCATCGCATCGCGCATCGCGCATCGCCGCTTCGCTCTTCCTTCTTCGCTCTTCGTCACCCGCCTCCTCCCGCCGAAACCGCCGCGGTCTTCTCCCCGTCGTCGTCTGGTCTGTCCGTCCATCATATGCGCGCATGGGACACCTGCACCACCGGCTCGCGACACGTCGGACACAGCGCGTCTGTCTTCCCCTTCATCTCCGCGCGTTTCATCAGCGCGGTCGCGCAGCCCATGCACAGGTTCGCGTGCCCGCACGGCACGAGCACTGAAAGCGACGTCGGGACGGCGTTCAAAGGCGTCAGACGATGGAGTTGAAAGGCGTCGAGGGAGGTGTGTCGGGATTGAAACCGAGGGGTGGGCGGAGAGAAACGACGGGAGAGAAAGTCCTTAAGGATCGGCGTTCACCACGCCGACGGGGTCGTATGGGGACCAGTGTGAGGAGGACGCGCCCGACGCTCGCGGCGCGTCGAGGCACACGATGCACTCCGTCTCCGGCGCGTCGTCTCCGACGGCGCCGACGCTCTCGTGGTCGTAGCACGAGTCCGTGGAGAAGCTGCTGGGCGCGTCGTGGGCGGCGTATCAGCGTCCGCGTCCGTGTCCGTATCCGCCGCCGGACGACGGCGGCGTGTGATTGGTCGCGTCGGAGAAAGCGTCCACGGATCCGTCGGAGAGAGGGACGCCCATCGCGGCGAGGAGCGCGTCGCGTTCGCGCTCCGCCGCGGAGCGACGACGCTCCGCCGCAGCGGGAGGGGCTGCCGCGCGCGACCGACCGGGACTGCGACCGGGACCCGGACCGGAAGCCTCCGCGCGCGCGGCGCCGGCGGCGCCGGCGGCGCCGACGATCACCGGGCACCCTCGCGTCGGATTCAACCCGTGCGAGTAGGCGCACTTCTCGCCGTCGTTACACTTCCCCGCCCGCCCGAAGAAGTGCGCGCACGGGTTCGTGATCCCGTGCGCTTCGACGTACCCCTCGTGGTCCACGCCCTTCCACTTCCACCGCGGGTCGTCGTCGCCGTGAAGAAAGTGGCACCGCGCGCCGACGGGACATCTCCCCCCTCGCCGCGCCCAGTGCCGGCACTCCTCCGGGGTCGGGAAATGCTCGCGCCGCCTCGCCGAGCCCGTCGGCATCGTCGCGATCGCTGGCTGCTCGACGCGATAGACTTGGAGGTCGCGATGACGCGTCGGCGGCGCGGGCGTCGGCGGCGCGAACGAGTCCATCTCGCGGAGAAGGTCGGCCACGTCCGGCGCCGTCGAACGCCGCGAGACGGGGCCCTGGCCTTTCGGCGGTTTTCGCGGCGGCGCGGCGTTTTCTCGCGGCGCGCTTTTCCGCGGGCCCCCGCGCCGCGGCGGCGGCTCCGGGGCTGCCGGTGGCGGCGGCGGCGGCGGCTCGACCGCGACGCCGCCGTCCATCAGCGCGTCGATCGCCGCGGAGACGTTCCCGCCGTTCCTCACGAGCGCCTCGCGCGACGACGCGGCGTCGAACCCCATCTCGATCAGCGTCCCGAGAGACGCGTCGCTGACCGCCGACGCCGCGTCGTCGTCGGGCGGCGGCGAATAGAGAGGCGTGAGCGACGCGGCGGCGGACGAGGCGGCGGCGTCGTGCGCGGCGCGTTGTCTCGCGAGCGTCTCCGTCGATACGGTCGTTCCCGAGGGAGGGCGTCGAATGAGATCGAGAGTACGTAGAGGAAAGGGGCGAGACAGAGAGAGAGAAAGAGAGAAAGAGAAAGAGAAAGAGGGAGCCTCACCCATCATGGCGTCCGCGCGCGCGCGCTCCGCGTCGGCGAGCTCCTTCGCCGCCTTTTGCCTCGCGCGCTTCGCCGCGGACTTGCTCAGCGTCGCGCCGCCGCTCGCGGACGACTCGCCGTTCGCCTTCGCGCCCTCCCCCCTCTCGCGCGCCTCGCGCGCAGCCTTGGCGGACTGCGCGGCGCGCGACGCCTCCGCGGCGGCGGCGGCGGCGGCGGCGGCGTTCTCTCGAGAGATTTTCTCCAGCCGCTCGCGCGTCTCGTTCCTGCGTCGCGCCTCCGCGCGCGCTTCCTCGTTCGCCTTCCTCGCCGCTTCCTCGCGCGCTCTCCTGCGCGCGTTCTTCTCCGCGTCGATCGCGTCTTCCTCCGCCTTCCTCGCGCGCTCCTCCGCGCGCGCCGCGCGTTGGCGCTCCTCCCTCTCCGCGCGTCGACGCTCCGTCGCCGCCGCCGCAGCCGCCGCTACCCTCGCCTCGGGCGTGTTCTTCAGCCGCGTCATCGTCGCCTTCGCGCGCTCGCACGAGGCGCCCGCGTCCCGTATCCCCGTCTCCAGACGCCTCGCGAGGTCTCGCAGCGCGTCCGGCCCGGGCGCGCCGGCGCCGTACGGCCAGCCGCGCATCGGGCGCCATGACGACGGCCCGGGCGCGCCGTCCGCCGCCTCCGCCGCGAGCGAATCCCGCCACCGCGTCGCCGCCTTCTCCGCGAGCGTCGTCACCCTCGACCAGTGCGCCTCCGAGTCCGCTCGGAGCGTCTCCCACTCGCGCGCCGCGCGCTCGAGGTTCGCGTACAGGCTGTGGCCGTTCGTGTGCGTCGCCGAGCGCTCGAAAGCGGCCGCCGCGGCGTGCGCGTCGGCGCTGCATTTCGCCGACGCGGAGAAGAGCGCGTCGGCGACGAGGCACGGGAGGCCCCAGACGACGCCGCTCTCGGAAGATGAAACGTCAACCGACGCTCCCGTCATGACGCGGACGATCTTGGACACGAGACCGCCGCCGCCGCCGCCGCCCGCCCCGCCGCCGCCGCCGGGGCCCCGGGCGGGCCACGGGACGCGGTCAGCCTCCGCGTCCGCCGCCGCCGCGACGACGCGGGACGCCTCGAGCCAGGCCCCCATCTGCGACTCGTACGGCGCGATCTTCCCTCGGCGCGCGCGCGCGAGCTCGGCGCGATCTAACGCTTCGAGCTCGAGCGTTTCCGCGCGGGTTAACGTCGCCGCGTTCACGAGATGGCCTTTCGCGTCGCGCTCGACGCTCGAGCGCATGGCCCGTTCCGCGTCCATCGCTTTTTTGAGTAAAGCGCGGCGCTCGGTCTGGGCGGCGTCCGCGTCCAACCCGTTCTTCCTCGCGCGCCCATCGTGCGCGCCCAGCGCGTGCTCGCTCATGACGTAACGCGCGAGGTCTCCCGAGAGGCGCTTCACCGCGGCCGGCGAGCGTCTTGGACGTGTACACGTGGCAGTATTTCATTCGCGCCGCGAGCTCCGACGCGGCGACGGTGGCTCCCGTCGACGCGTTCGCCCACCCCTCGTCCGTCGGTCGCCACCCTTTACTCGTGATGTTGTTCACGAACGCCGCGAGGTCGTTCACCGGCCGCACGCGTCGATCGATCGCGTCCGCGTACTCGCGCTCGATCCGCGCGAGGGCGGCCACGGGATCGACCGGGCGCGCGGCGGCGGCGGCGGCGTCGTCGTTGTCGTCGTCGTCGCCGCCACCGCTCCCGAGCGTGGTCTCCGACCGCATCGACCACTCGCCGACGCCCGCGCCGTTCACCGCGCGCACGCGGATCGCGTGACGCCCCTCTCGAAGTTCCACGACCCCGTGCGACGCCGGCTCGACCTCGAACGTCCGCTCGTTCCGCACCCCGGGGAACCGCCCGACGCGCGCGAAGGCGTCGCCGCCGCCGCCGCCGCCGCCACCGCCTCGACAGGCTTCCACTTCGAACGCGTCCGCCGCGCCCGCGTGCGCGCCCGCGCTGATGAAGAAGTGCACGCGCACCTTTAAAAACTTCTTCGTCCCTCCGTCCGCGACCCGATGGAACGCGTCGCCGACGAGCTCCAGGACCGGCGTCCGGCACGGGTTCGGCTTGTTCCCGTGCAGCCGATGGGCGCGCGCGGCTCGCCCCGACCCGTCTTCTTCCACGTCGCGCGCCGCCTTGACCGCGCGCAGCTTCTCCGCGTTCTTCGCGAACTGCGCTGCCACCTTCCCGCCGCGTTCCTCCGCGCGGACGCCCCTCCCCGTGGCCTCGCGGCGCTCCGTCGCGCGCTTGCTCTCGTACAGCGACGCGGAGCGCTGTTTCATGCGCTCTTGGTTTTCGAGCTCGCGGCGACGCTCGTCCTCGGCGCGCGCGCGGAAATCGGAAAACTGTCGCTCCTCGCGTTCCATCCCCGCGGCGTCGACCTCGCCGTCGCCGCCGCGCGCGGCCCTGCGCGCGGCCGCGTCAGCGGCGCGCGTTTCCCGCGCGCGCTCGTCCGCCTTCCACTTCGCGTCGTCGCACAACACGAGGTACTTGCGACGTTTCAGCGGGTCGTAGAGGACGTCTCGCGCGTGCTTCGCCCTCGCGACGGATACGTCGGTGTCGTCGGCGTCCGCCGCGCCTCGCTGTTTGTCCACGTGGAGCGCTTTCGCGATCTTTTGGAACGCCGCGCGCGCGATGGAACGGATCGCGACGTCCGCGGCGTTCGCGCGCGAGGTCGCGTCCGCGAAGTCCAGCTCGGCGGCGATGAACCGACGGCGGTCGTCGTCGAGTGGGACGGCGCCCGCCGCCGCCGCCGCCGCGGTTTCGGTCCCCCGGAGCTCCGCGCCCCTCGCCTTCGCGGCGGCGCGGAGAGCGTCCTCGAAGCTCAGGCCCGCGTGCTCGACCGCGCCGACGCGACGCGCGCTGCCGCCCGGCAGCGCGAACTGAGAGACGACGCCCGACCACGGCTGAGACGCGAGGAACGGTCTCGCGGCGTCGTCGCGCCACGGCAACGCGAGCGGCGGCGCCGCGAGCCTCTCTTCAGCGATCTCTTCGGCGCCCGGCGACGCGGCGTCGCCGTGGTGACGCCGCGCGGCGGGAAGAGCCTCCGCGGCGTCCGCCGCCGCCGCCGCCCCCGACGCCGCCGCCCGCGGTCCCGTCCCCGCCGCCGCCGGCGTCTCGCGCGATGTTTTTTCCATCCTCGAGGCCTCTTTTCGACTTTTCTTCGCCTTTTCCCGCCTCCGCGCGTGGACTTCGAGGACGTCCTCGCGCGCCGCCTCCACGTTTTCTTCAGCCACGATCTGGCACGTCACCCACTTCCAGAACCTATCGCGCAGGTCCTCCCCGACCGCGGCGGCCGCGCGCGACGGGGTCCAGAACGCGCCGCCGCCGGCGGCGGCGGCGGCGGCGTCGCCGCCGAGGCCGAGCTCTCTGCACAGCTGCAAGCCTTCCGACGCGCGTCGGATCTTCGCGCGCGCGTGGTCCGACGTCGACGCCTTCCCGTCGGGGAAGACGCGCGCGCAGATGGAACGGGACGACACCGGAGCGTTCGTGAGCGGGTCCACGGGCGGCGGAGGCGCCGCGGTCACCGACGGCGCCGCCGCGAGGAGCGTCATCGCATCCCCGTAGTGATCGTGCGAGCCCGTCGCCTCGTCCTTCGACGCTAGCGCGCACGCGAAGTCCGCGGCGACCAAGACCCGAACGCCCTTCGCTAAGGCGTCGTCAGGGTTTTTTATCAGAGGCGCGAGCACCGGCAAGACGTCGAGCGTGTACACGTACCCGTATGCCGCATGTGGGTTGACCGCGCGGCGGTGTGTGTTGACCGCGTCGATCGCGCGCACGATCGCAGACCCCTCCTTGGACGTCAGCCTCAAGTACGTGCGCGCGACGTTGAGCCACTGGAACGCGGCGTCGGACTCCTCGTTAGGATCGTCCGCATCGAGCGCCGCGGACCAAGCCTGTGCAGAAGAGAGAGAGAGAGAGAGAGAGAGAGGGCGAGGATGGGACGAGGGGTCGATGAGCTTTCCGCGCGACGACTGGAGGGAGGCGAAGAGACTCTTTCACGTCGGACGCGACGAGATGCGGTCGCCGACGCGCACCTGGACCGCGGCCGCGAGCTCTAACTCCCTCTCTCGCGCTCGCGTTTCCGTCTCGACATCCGCGACGACGTCCTCGTCCTCGGTTAACGCCACCATCGCGGCCACCGCGTTTGGGCGCCCCCAGATCTGAACGCCATCTCGAACAGAAGTTTTCTGTTGTCGAGTTTCGAAAAAACGAGCGCGCGAACTGTCGCCATCGAAGTGACTCCTCCGCGCGCGCGTCGTCGTCGTCGTCGTCGTCGTCGTCGTCGTCGTCTCGTCGTCGTCGTTCGCGCGGAATGTCCGCCGCGGCGACAGCGCCGTCGCGCGTGCTGCCAACGCGGCGGCGAGGCCCATCGCGCGCGCGCGCGTCGTCGTCCTCGTCGTCGTCGTCGTCCTCCTCCTCCCCCTCCTCCGTCGCCTTGCCCGCGTTCGCCGGGGGATGGCGCGGGCGAGACCTCGCCGCGGACCCGTCGCGCTGGACGCACGTCCTCACGTCCGACGAGATCGCGGAGCTGGACGACGCGCTGCGACGCGCGCGCGCCGGCGGCGTGGACGTCATCGACCTCACCCCCGAGACGTTCCCTCTGCCGACGCTCGCCCCGCGCCTCCGTCGCATGCGCGACGACCTCGTCCACGGCCTCGGCGTCTACCTCATCCGCGGCCTCCCCGTGGAGCGATACGACCGCTGGGAGACGTGCGCGGCGTTCTACGGCATGGGGACGCACATGGGGTGGGCGTGTCCGCAGAACGCGGCGGGGCACGTCCTGGGGCACGTCCCTCGAACTGGTTCCCATACGACCGCGTCGGCGTGGTGAACGCCGTTTCTTAAGAACTTCGTCCGGCGTGTCTCTCCGCCCACCCTCGGTTTCAATACCCGACCGCGATGCCTTTCAACTCCAACTGACGCCTTTGAACGCCGCCCCGACGTCGCTTTGAATGATGGAACGACCCTCAGGCACGTGAAGGATCTGGGACGCGATCCGAACGACCCGGCCACGCGGACGTACACCACCTCCGCGGCGCAGCCGTTCCACACGGACAGCGCGGACGTCGTGGGGCTGTGCTGTCTGAACAACGACGTCGTCGGGGGCGACTCCATGGTCGCGAGCGTCGTGGAGATTTGGAACAGGATGCGATCGGAGTCGCCCGCGGCGTTGCGGACGCTCGCGGAGCCGTTCCCGGTGGACCGAAAGGGCGAGATACCGCCCGGGTGCGGGCCGACGTACGACATGCCCGTGTTCCACGTGCATCGGGGTGACGGTTCGGGGAGTGAACCGGCGGAACCAACGCTGATGAATGCTGGACCCGAGTGGCTGCTGTCCGGGATATACGACCGGAACTTTATCGCGTCCGCGCAGGCGCGGTTCGACGTCGAAAACGACGGCGTCCCCAGGCTGACATCCGCGCAAACCGAAGCCCTGGACGCGCTGGACGCGATGTGTTTGGACGACGACGTGTGCTTGCACATGCGCTTAGAGCCCGGGGACATTCAGTGGCTGCATAATCACACGACGCTGCACGCGCGGACGGCGTACGGCGTGGACCCCGGGGGGAGAGACGCGGGGGAACCGCCGCCGCGGCATCTGTTGCGACTGTGGATCACGCCTCCGAATGCGCGGCCTCTGCCCGCGTCGTTCGCGACTCGGTTCGGGTCCGTGACCGTGGGGCCGGAGCGCGGGGGGATCCGCGTGGAGGGGCAGACGCCGTATTGCGCGTTAGAGCCGGGCGAGTAGTCGGAGCAGAGTCGACGCCTTAGAGCTAGCTAAGTTATGTAGAAGAGACTCGCGAGACACAGAAGTACTTCCGTACTTCCGTACGTATTTTGGAACCAAACCCCCCACGCGGGAGGTCATCTCGTAACAACGCTAGCGTCTACACGAGCCAAACGTCCGTAGTGGACGCGCGCACGCCGGCGCGCGTCCTCCGAACGCACCCGCGATCTCGCCCCCCCCCCGTCGCGTCTTCTCGTCGACGAAAATATATTTTCGCCGCCTCGAAACCGCGAGAGGTCGCGGCGCGAAACCGCACACCCACCCAGCGGCTCTCTCTTCATCAAAGAGCCACACACAACTCCACACTTCCACCACGAATAGTACGCATCACTAGTAAAACACAAACAAGTGTTTCGCTCGCTTACTCTTCGACGTTCGTGGACCTGGTGTAAACCTGCTGCTTGGAGTGCATCGTCACCGGGCGGATGAGACCCTTCGCGATGAGAATCTGGATCGCCTTCCTCGCGAGAGAGCACGTGATGCGAAGGCGGTCGCAGAGGATCGAGATGGTGATCATCTTGTACTTCGGCACCTCCGCGAGGAGCTTGTCGTACGTGGACTGCTCGAAGAGGACCTGGTTGTTGGCCTTCTCCTTGTTCTTCCCCTTGGACCACTTCTTCTTCTTAGCCTTGCCGCCGGCCTGGGCCTTGGCGGCCTTGGCGGCCTTCGATTCAGGGGCTTTCGGCGGCTGCGAGGGCGAGGGGTTCGGGGGAGGTAGTCGTCAGCGTGATGCGCTTGCGATGTCAACGCCACGGCGACGGACTTGGGGAGCGCGCGAGGGAGGGTTTCCATCGAGACGGCCCCTCGCTCGAGGGAAAAGAAATGGACGAAACCCTAAAAAACCCGCGCGCTGGGGACGTCGCGGACGGCGCGCGCGCGACGGCGACGGCGTCGAATCGTGGATTCGGCGTCGCCGCGGCGTCGCGACGCGCGGCGCGGCGTCGCGGCGCGACGCGCGCGGCGTCGCGCGGCGTCGACGGCGTCGCGACGCGCGCGCGAAACCCCATCGTCCGCGCGCGCGCGCGCAGAGATTTCCCTCGCGAGCGAGATCGGAAACGCCGGAGACGCGCGCGGACGCGATCGTCGCGCGCGCCGCCGCCGCGACCGCGAGGGAGAACGACGGAAACGCGTGGAAGCGTGATGAGAAGACGCACCATCTTGACAACACCTGAGGTGAACCGTGCGGAGCACCACGCAAAGAGACCGGAGCCAGGGATGGGTAGGCCGCTAAATACTGGCGGTCGCGGTCGACTCGAAATTTTTTTCTCCGACCGCGCGGTGTGAGGCGAGTACCGTGTCGCACATGCAAACAGTAAGAGCGTACGAAAACGACGTAGTACGTACGAAAGTACGAAAGTACTCCCGTCGCATTAGCAGCGCACTTTTGTTGAGCGACAAAGTCGTCAGCCGGCGAGCGACGGGCGCGACTCTTCCTAACTAGGCGACGACCGTGGGAGACGTCGGCGCGTCCCACTCCGCGAGCTCCCCGTCATCGTCGTCGCCGCAGCGCCCCAGCGCTTCCACCTCCGCGACCGCCTCCTCGAGCTCGCGCGCCTCGCGCGCCTCGTACGCGTCGCGTCGATCGTTCTCATCGTCGTCGTCCTCCTCCTCCTCCTCCTCCTCCTCCTCCTCCGCCGCGGCGAGCACGCACGCGAGCCCGACGTCCTCCATGTCCACCCCCGGGAGCTCCCGTAACACCCCCGCGACGAACTTCATGTCGCGAAGCAGCGCGCGGCGCTCCGCGCTCTCACGGCCGCTTTCGTCGCCGCCGTCGCGAGGGATGAAAAACGCGCACCCGGCGACGGCGGCGGGCCACGGCGGCGCGCGGAGGCGCTCCGCCGCTGACGTGGCCGCTGACGTGGCGCCCTCCTCGGCACCCTCCTCGGCACCCTCCTCCCCGTCGCCGTCGCTCCCGTCCTCTCCGAACCGCGCGGCGCGTATGGCGCTCAGGTCGAGCCCCGCGCGCGCGTCGCCGTCGCCGCCGCGGCGGAAGAAGGCGCCCGCGCGCGAAAACATCCTCGCGGCGAGGCGCTCGATCTCGCTCTGGACGTCGAACTGCCCCGCGGCGCGGTCGCGGTCGCCGCGCGCGCGTCTTCTTCCGCCGTCGTTCAGTGACATCGCGTGCCTCGGTTGCCTCCTCGCGCCGTCGTCGTCGTCGTCGTCGTCATCGACGAGACTCGACAGCTCGCGTTCGCGCGGGACCTCGTACCCGAGCGCGCGCAACCGCCGCAAGCTCCGCTGGATGAACCCGTCGTTCCCGTCCGTCGTCGTCGTCGCGTCGTCGTCGTCGTCGTCGTCGTCGGCACGCGAGTCGGCACCCCCAGCGTCGGCGTTCCGCGTCGAGGCGCCCCGGAGGACGTCGACGGCGTCGGCGGCGTCGGCGGCGGCGGCGCGCGCGTCCGCGTACGCAGCCTCGAGCGCGTCGTCGTGGAACCGCCGCGCACGCCCCGCGTCGTCCTCTTCGTCTTCGTTCTCGTCTTCGTTCGCTTCTCCGTTCTCTTCTCCGTTCGCTTCCTCTTCCCCTTCCCCTTCCTCTTCCTCTTCGTCGTCGTCGTCGTCGTCGTCGTCGTCGTCGTCGTCGTCGTCGTCGTCGTGGAGTCCGTACTCCCGGAGCAACCGCCGCGCTTCGCTGCTGTCGAAGATGTCCTCTTCTTCCATCTCCTCGGACTCGCTCGCGTCCGCCTCCGACGCGGACTCGACGTTTCTCGACGCCTCCTCCTCCATCGCCTCCTCCTCCTCCTCCTCCTCCTCCTCGTCCTCGTCTGGAGGCGCGGCGTCGACTTTCTCTTCCTCTTTCTCGTCGTCTACCTCCTCCTCGCTCTCCTCTTCATCCTCCTCCTCCTCCTCGAGCTCTTCTTCTTCATCCTCCGCGACGTCTTCTTCGAAAGCAGCTTCGCACGACGCCTCTGCCTCCGGCGGCGCGCGCGCGTCTTCCACGCGCGCCGCGTCCTCGTCCGCGGCGTCGTCGTCGGCGTCCGCGTCCGAGGAGGACGACGACGGCGAATCGAGATCCGCGTCTTCGTCGTCTTCGTCGTCGTCGTCCCGCGGCGTCGTCGCCGTCGCCGCGTCCGCGTCCTCCTTCGCGTCGCGCGCCGCCTCCTCGCGGCGCGCGCGGAGTATACCCTCGATTCGCGCCGCGCGCTGCTTCGTCGCCTCCGCCGCCGCGGCGTCGTCGTCGTCGTCGTCGCGCGTCGTCGTCGATTTCCCGCCCGCGGCCTCGGAGAATCGATACGACGACGGGGCGCCGCGCCTCCGCGGCGGCGTCGTCGGCGACGTCGCCGGCGCGCGGCGGACGAACTCGACGGGGGAGCCGACGATCGGGGGTAGCGGCGACGACGGCGGCGAGGACGCGCCCGCGCGGGCGGTCCTCGCGCGCGTCATCCGCGCGCCGAGAGAGTGACGAGACGTCGCGTCAACAACGACGCACGCGCGACCACGCGACGACATCGACAGCGACAGGTAACACCACCTGACCGCGAAGCGTGATCGGCGATAGCCACGTTTCATCGGGGGCGGCCGATCGGTCAAAGCGTATGGCGAGTCGATGAACGAGCCGGTGAAAATCTCAGACGGAAGAATCCAAAAAGCGATTTTTTTTTTTCGATTCTCGATAAAAAAGTGCTACCATCTCTCCACCCCCCCCCTCCGCGGGGGCTCCTCCTCCGGCGGCGCTCACGCCGGCGCGGCGGTCGCGTCCACGTACTGCATCCACGCGTCCGACACCCTCGGCCCCGGCGCGTTTCCTCCTCTCGCCATCGTTCCCTCCGCTCCCGCGCGCGACGGCGTTCCTCCCCCTCGGAAACCCTGAATCGTCGCGAGGACGCGCGGCGAATCCCCCGCGATCGTCGCGTCCGCCCCCGCGCCGCCGCCCGTCTTGCTCGCGTCCGCGGACTCCACGAGCATCGTCGCGGCCGCGAGGGTGACGAACGTCGCGAACGCCGCGCGCGCGACGCTCCCCGCGCTCGCGTCCTCTTCCGCCCAGCGCTCGCCCCCGACGCGCGCGCGCGCCCCCGACTCGCCGTCGTCGCTCTCCTCGTAAAAGTATCCCGCGGCTTGTAACGCGTCGTCGTCTCGAACCGTGGTGATCATCGCCGCGCGATTGCCGCGCGTCGCGTTCGCGGCGGTTCGCGCGCCGCGGCGCGCGAGCGAGCGCGCGCGGGGGGGAAGAACTCGCGCGGAGGTCGCGGACGATGCGGTCGTCATGGCCGCGTGCGCGCGCGCGAGAATGGCGGCGAACTAACATCGATAAAATTCAATCGTCGTTCCCAGCCATGCAAAAAAAAGTTCACGGGTCAGCTGAAAGGGGGCGCGATCAAATGTTGAAACCGAGGGATGGGTGAAAAACGTTTGCACTGAACGCACCTCAGTTTGAAAATCGGCGAGCGGGGTTGGTGCGGTGCGTTGGTCCTTTCACCTCCTTTCAGTTCGTTCCCGCGTCGACAACCGCGGTGCTGACCGATCACTTCGAGCCGCGCGGCGGTGAGGTCGCGCGGTGACCGGGCGACGTCCGAGAAGCGGCGATGGCCGCGGCGAGGAGTCGTTCCATCCGACGATTCGTCGTCTTCGTCTTCGTCGTCGTCGTCGTCGTCGTCGCGATGGCGTCGAGCGCGTTCGTCCCGACGCCCCGAGCGGAGATCGTCGTTCGGGGATCCCATTACGAGCCTTCCTCCCGAGCGGCGCCGGTGGTGCCGACGTCGCCGCGCGCGTCATCGTCTTCGTCGCCGCCTCCTCGGCCGCCGCCTGTACCGGCGCCTCCGACGGCGCCTCCTGTACCGGCGCCTCCGACGCCGCCTCCGCCTCCGCAGAAGGAAGGATTCGCGCGGTGCGCGATGCCGCCGTGCTCGCGAGACGCGAACTGCACGCTCACGATCTGCTGCCGCGACGTCCTGCAAGAGATCCTCAACGCGACCGAGGCGTACTTGCGAGAGATGCGCGTTCCGCACTACGCCGTCTTCGGCACGCTCCTCGGCGGGATCCGGTCGAACGCCATCATCGAGTACACCTCGGACGTCGACATCGCGGTCGAGCACGACGCGCTGGAGACGATCGAGAACGTGTCGTCGTGGAACCCGCGGTTTCACGCGTGGAGGTGCGTCCGTCCCGGTCGCGTCGCGATGGACGCACGCCGTCCCCCCCGCGCGCGTTTCGTTTCGTTTCATTTCGTTTCTCTCCCCCCACCCGCCCCTCGGTGCTTTCCATCCCGACGCGTCCATCCCGACGCTTCTCATCGACTCCTTCTGACGCGCCCCCGCGCTCCCTCCCGCGTGGAACCGACGACCCCGCCCGCGCGCGCGCAGAGAAACCGAAGAGGTCGCGAGGTTATGCATCGTCGACGAGACGTCCCCCGGCGCGAGGACCTGGGCGAGCGCGGGCCAAGAAGTCACGGGGTGGTCCACGGTCCCGGCGTACATGGACCTGTACGTGGCGAGGCACTTCAACGACACCGCGGACGGAGGGAGGAAGAAGACGACGTTTCGGGCCGTGAAGGCGTGCGCGTTCGACGAGGAGGATATATACGGCGCGGAGGGAGACGCGCGATTCGGGGAGGTGTCGATAGGCGGGACGCTCGTGCCGACGCCGGCGCGCCCCGAGAAGATTTTGAGGCAGATATACGGAGACGCGTGGATGACGCCCACGGGGAGCGGCGGCCACGGCGTCAACGTCAGTGGGTATTGTAAGGATGAGTGGTAGCGTAGCTCGCTCCTGCTCCCGTTGTCGCGCCTGCGCCGAGTGGCAATGCCCTATTTTTCCGAGCAAACAATCGTCGGCGGTTTCGAGAGGCGCGCCGGAGTTTTCATGGCGCCGTCGACGGCGCACGGCGCGGACCGGTTCGCGTCCGCGGCGACGCTGCTGCTCGCCGCGGGCGCGGTCACCGCGGGCGCGATCTACTTCGCCCCCGTCGCCCTCGGCGCCGCGGCGTACGGCGCGCATCGTCGACGTCGTGGTGATCATTTCGCGCACCCTCGACGCGGCCGCGCGGTCTCGCGCGAGGATTGGCACGCGGCGCAGGACAGAGACGGGCGCGTGAGCGACGCCGCCGCCTCGGAGCTGCGCGCCAAAGTCATGAACGGCGGCGTCGAGCCCGCGGTGCGCGCGGAGGCGTGGCCGATGCTCCTCGGCACGCGCGCGACCGCGTCCACCGCGACGGAGCTGGAGCAATCGCGCCGTCGTCGTCGCGAGGCGTACCGCGCGCTCGTTTCGCGCGTCGACGCGCTGTCCGAGATGCTGAGAGGCGCGAGCGTGGGACGGCGGCGGAGCATGGACGGGCCGCCGCCGGACGAGTTGGGCGTCTTCACCGAGAGCGACCGGGTCATCGCCGCGGACGTCCCGCGGACGCCGATGGACGCGTCGTCGGCGTTCGCGACCGCGTGCGCCGCCGACGCGGAGGACGCGGCGGCGGAGGACGACCGGAGAGCGGCGGCGGCGGCGGCGGCGGATCCGGAATCTGATTCGTTTATTCGTCGGGAATATGATTCGTCGGCGCCGTCGACGAGCGAATCCGACGTCGACGCGTGGCGCGTCGCTCAGAGCTCGCGTCTGCGGGAGCTCCTGCGCGCGTTCGCGTTGTACGACGAAGCCGTCGGGTACTGCCAGGGCATGAACGAGATCGCGTGCGTGTTTTTGGATAACATAACGGACGCCTCCGAGGCGTTTTGGTGCTTCGTCGAGTTCATCAGAGGCCCGTACAGATCACACTTCATCATACACAAGACCGGCGGCGGCAGCGGCGCGACGAGCGGCCGCGCGGAGGGGATCCGGGACCGTCTGATTTTGATCGGGAAGATCATCGCCGCGAGCGACGCGGCTTTGTGGAGGCACCTCAAGGCGCTCGGCGGCGGCGATTGCATCTTCGCGTTCCGAGCGTGCGTCGTGTTGATGCTTCGAGAGCTTCCCAAGGAGGAGGCGGTGTACGTGTGGGAGGCGCTGATGGCGAGCGGGGATCACGTGGGAGGAGGAGGAGGAGGAGGAGGGGGAGGGGGAGGAGGAGGAGGAGGGGGGAATGGCGACGGCGGCGGCGGCGGCGGCGACGACGTCCCCGGGTCGCTTCTTCTTCGCGTCCTCGCCGCGTTTTTCTTGCAGTCGCGGAGCGCGCTCATGGGATGCAAGACGTACGACGACCTGCTGCTCGTCTCGCAGCGGCTAGGGAGCGGCGGGAAGGTGAGCGCGAGCGCGTTGCTCGCCGCGGCGGCAAAGTTGAAGATTCCTCCTCGGTGACGACGGGATCGGGAGCGGGAGTGGGATTTTTCTCGAGGCTACGATGGTTGAGTGAATAAAAGAATACTGTAGACCTCCGCCGAGCGCTCGCGCTCGCGCTCGTCTCGCCGCCGCTCACTCGTCGCCGCCGCTCGCGAAATAATTCGGCCGGTCCCCCACCGCGTACTCCCCCCTGAGATCTTTCGGCGAGAACGCGACGCCGCCCTCCGCGACCATCCCGGACGTCGCGCCCGTCAAGTCCACGACGCGAACCTCCCCGAGCGCGAACGGGTAATCCAAATGATGCCGACGCAAGTCCGTGCCCATGAGCGCCGCGGTGAACAGCGACAGCGTGTCTTGATGCGACACCAGGATCACGTCCTCGCCGAAATACGTCGACTCCAGGCGCGTGAAACACTCCAACGCGCGGCGGAAGAGGTCCCTGGGGGACTCCACGGAAGCAGAGGGCTGCAGCGACGCCGGCACCGGCGGCGGCGTGTTCAACGCGTCTAAAGCGTCCCCGTTCCACACCGCCTGGTGCGCGTCCTCGCTCCCACCGTCCAGCGCGCCCATCTTCCGCGGGTCCAGAAGCCCGCTGAACTCCGTGCGCAGCTGCGAGAAGAGCAGCCCGAAGTCCTCGCGCAGGATGAGCGACGACTGAGGGTCGAGGGTCCATACGAGTCAACGTCGGGATGGAGTTGAAAGGCGTCAGATGGAGTTGAAAGGCGTCGATGGCGGGGATTGAAAGCGAGGGACCCTGGGCGGAGAGAGACGCCGGGCAAAGTCCTTAAGGATCGGCGTTCACCACGCGGACGCGGTCGTATAGGGACCAGCGTACAGAACGCACCTGAAAACTCCGCTGAAAGTTTGACGTGTACAGCCACGACGGCGCGGCGTCGTGCTCCTCGATCATCACGCGCGCCGCCTCGTGCATCTGCTCGATCCCTCTCGGGGTGAGCCCGTACGTCGTGTCGTACTTGAACGACGGGTTCGACAGCACGAGCGATCGCGTATCGAGCGTGCTCTCGCCGTGACGGACGAGGAAGTAGCGGTTGTGCAGGCGCGACGGGAGGTCGATGAACGCGCGCGCGGGATCGGGACGCAGAACGCCGCCGGTCGTCGTCGCGGCGCTCGCGGTCAGCGCGCCCGCGCCGAGGAGGAGGCTCCGGCGCGACGGCGACGTCGAGGGGTGGTCGTCGCGGCGGCGGCGGCGGCGGCGGCGCGCGTCGTCCGCGGCGTCGTCGGCGACGCCGCGCGAGGCGTCGTCGTCGGATTCGCGCGAGCGATCGATGTCCGATGCGCTGGCGCCCGCGATCACGCGCGCGGCGCGCTCTCGTCTCGACGCGTCGCACGACGCGCGACGCGGCGCGATCGCCGCCGCGACCGCGACCGTCGCGGAGGACATGCCCGACCGCGGTGGACGAGTCCCCGCGGCGACGTCCGAGATTGCGGAGAGAGTGTGACGCCCGGGAGCGCGCGTGGAGTCGGCACGGGTGAGCGTGACATTGACAGTTGGCACTTGACAGATTGTCTCGTTCAGGTACGGAATTCCGTCCCTTCCGGGCGAAAAACTGAGAATTTTTCCCTATGGGCAATTGATTAGGCGTGCTTTTCGTATTGTACGGGGAAATTCCTCTATGGGCAATTAGTTCGGTTTGCGCGCGCGCACGCGCGCGCCATCACGCGCGCGGCTGCGTGCGCCCGCGCGCGCGGCAGCGCCCACGCCTGGTGTACGAACGCGCCCGCCGCGTCTCGACTCGTGAGCCTCGAACGCGTCGCCTGGAGGACGCGGAGAGCTCGCGACCCTCAAAACACTGCGCTGTGATTCAGTTCCACCCGGCGACGACCTCCGGCCCTCCCTTCGTCACGCCGCACGCTCTCTCCCTCTGCAGAAGCGCCCTCTCGCGCGCTCGCAGCGCGCCGTCGCGCTCCGCGTGCGCGCGGAGCAAGAGCTTCGCGCCGAGCTCGTGCTCCTTGATCGCGCTTCTCGCCCTCTCTCGCTCCTTGTCCGTCTTCCGAAGCTCCGCGCCGACGGTCGCCTTGAGGTCCGCGGCGGCCTTTTTCGCGCGCTCCTCCGCGGCGCGCTCCCTCTCTTTCAGCGCCGATTCGCGCTCTCTCAGCTTCTCGAGCTCCTCCGCGTATCTCTCCTTGAGCTCCTCCGCGGCGTGTTTCTCGCGCTTCGCCTGCGTCTTCTCGCGCTCCGCGATCTTCTTCTCTCTCGCGTCGAGCTTCGCCTCGCGCTCGCGCAGGTCGTGGTCGTCTCTCGAGGCGTCCTCGGGGACGAGCTCCCCCAATTTCGCGAGAACGTCCATCTGCGCTTCGCGCTCGTCGCACGCCCTCTCGCGGCATTCCACCCCTTCTTCGCGGTAGCGGACGACCTCCTCGCGTTTACGGAGGATCTCGCTCTTGTCCGGGGTGGACGTCGACATCGCGACCGTGCGGGTGGTGGTCGCGCGCGCGATTGATTATGATCGGAGCCAAGCGCATTCTCGGTCTGGAAATCCGTGTGTCTTGGTCTCCGGGAAATTGCACTGTCAGCTTCGATTTTTGGCGAGCGCGCAGACTGCGTAGTAGTCGAGCTTAAGCCGACGTCCTCGCGGGTTCATCGGTTTGACTTTTCAAACAAACTACTCGCACGCGCACGGCAACTAAGGGCATCGTCATCGTCATCGCCACGAACGCGGACGTCTCGCCGCTCGCTCGCCTCGCCTCTTCGCGTCAACTTTTCATC
>Ga0181560_10001482_pt1 | contig 21776 bp, 17 predicted proteins | sample 011ome_20_FD_133751 | JGI IMG/M metagenome (GOLD analysis project Ga0181560, IMG submission 133751) | Coastal salt marsh microbial communities from the Groves Creek Marsh, Skidaway Island, Georgia - 011509CT metaG (megahit assembly) | ecosystem: Environmental > Aquatic > Marine > Intertidal...
GTCAAAAGCTTTATTCATCGTTCTGGCAAAAGCAGAATCCCTGGGCTTTTTCCTGAGAATTTTTGAACACATCATTGGGGTCAGTGAAAGAGCCAATACACTTGAGAAAATGACGGCTGCAGCGATTGTCACTGCCAGTTCGGAAAAGATCCTGCCCACGTTGTCGGTCAGGAAGGCAATGGGCACAAAAACAGCTACCAAGACCATTGTGGTGGTAATTACCGCAAAAGCGACCTGCTTGGAGCCACGGTAGGCTGCAAGCAAAGGCGGTTCTCCAAGACTTACCCGGCGTGAGATATTTTCCAGAACAACAATAGCGTCATCCACCACTAGTCCAATTGCCAAAACCAGTGCCAGCAGGGTAATCAGATTGATACTGAAACCGAATGCTGCCAGGGCTATAAATGACGAAATCAGACAGACTGGCACTGTTACCATGGGTACAAATGTCGCACGAAAAGTACATAGAAACAGGTAAATCACCAGGCCAACCAAGAAGATGGTTAGGGCAATAGTGATATAAACATTATTCAGTGCGGCACGAATATATTCGGAAGGATCCCCTCCCGAATACATGCCCATATGATCTGGCAAACTTGCTTGAATACGGGCCACTGTGTCATTGACTCCTTCAAGAACAGTGACGGTGTTGGCCGTAGATTGTTTGGATACACTGATGGTCGTGCTGTTGAAGATCCCATTACTCAGACTAAGACGCTGCGTGCTGGTAGGTCCTATGCTGATATCGGCGACTTCACCAAGCCGAACCAGATGGCCATCATTACCACGACGAATAACCAGATTTCTAAAGTCTTCAGGCGTTTGGTAATTGCGAGTAATACGAACAGGAAACTGCCGCTGGTTGCTCTCAATTGTACCCGCCGGAAGCTCCACATTCTCTGTGCGTAGGGCGTCTGTTATATCGGTAACAGTAAGGCTTTGAGCCGCCAGTGCCTGACGATCAATACTCAAACGAATAGCTGGCCTTCCGCCCCCGTTCATGTTTACTTCAGAAATTCCGGGAACAGCCGCTAACTGATCCAGAATGTAACGGTCGACATAGTCTGCAATTTCAACACTGCTCATTTCATCTGAGGTGACAGAAAAATAAGCGATTGGGCGGGCGTCGCTTTCCGATTTGGCAACACGGAGATCTCTTATTTCATCTGGAAGCCGCCCGGTGACCCGGCTGATTTTGTCGCGTACATCATTGGCTGCGAGGTCAAGGTCTCGGTTTAACTCGAATTCAATATTTACAGAGCCGCGGCCATCACGGCTGCTTGAACGGATAGTTTTTACCCCTTCAATGCCGGAAATAGCATCTTCCAGAATCTGTGTTACCTTGGTCTCAACTACGGCAGCGCTGGCGCCGGGGTAGTTTGCCGCTACTGATACTCGAGCCGGGGTAATATCCGGATATTCTCTGGTGGATAGGCTCTGGTAGGCGAGTGCACCAAAAGCAATAAGTAACAGACTAATCACCGTCGCAAAGACGGGCCGTTTTACCGACGTATCAGAAAGCCACATAGGATTTATTCACTCGCTTGTGTAGAGACGGTTTGGTTGGGTTTGGATACCGGGCTGAGTTCGGCGTTTTCCGAGCCGTACCTGGCAATTTCCACTTTTGCGTTGGGTCGGAGCTTGAAGGCCCCGGCAGTTACAACCGCTTCGCCAGGCTCCAGCCCGGAATCCACGACAATGTTGTCGCGCCAACGGCGGTTAAATTGAATATTGCGTTTTTGGGAGTTCATGTTTTCATCGACGACGTAAACATAGGATTCAGCCGCATTCTGGATAAGAGCCTGCTCTGGGATAACCAGCTCTTCAATACGGTCGGTGAGCACCTCAGTGGTCATCAACATTCCAGGGCGCAAAATAAGTTCCGGATTGGGAATAATCGCCCTGACAGTGGCAGCGCGAGTGACCGGATCAATGCGGGAATCGATGGCAGTCACTTCGCCCTCGAATTCTCTGTTTGGGAAAGCGGCACTATAGGCCACTACGGAAGCACCAACATCGACGCCACTTATCAATGTTTCAGGAACAGAGAAGTCCAGCTTCAGCTGTGCGATATCGTCCAGCGTGGTAATCGGCGTGCCAGACGTAAGCAATGTGCCAGGGCTGACCATGCGGAAACCCAGAAGGCCATCAAAAGGGGCACGAATCAGGCGGTCTTCCATGCGAGCAATGATGGCGTTAAGACGTGCGTTATTGGCAGACACCTCGGCCTGAGCCTGCTCAATGGCCGAGACAGAAGCCAACTGACTACCTATGTCATTCAGCCGTCTAAGTTGTCGCTCGGATTCATCCAAATTGGCCTGAGCCTCCGCGAGCTGGGCTGATTGCTCGGCATTGGTTAACTCCGCGAGGATATGTCCCTCCTGGACCAGATCGCCATCGTCGAAATGAAGACGTCGAACAGTTTCAGTGACTTTTGCGTTTATGGTGAGGGATTCGTTGGCCGTGAGTGTACCCAAAGATTCAATGCTGTTATAAATCTCTCGACGCTGGACTTCAAAAACTTCAACCGGAGTAGCCGTTGCCCCTCCAAAACCGCCTCTGTTGCCAGCGATTGCTGCTTCACCTTCAGAGGTGCCTGAGTTGAAAAAATAGCCGATCGCAGCGCCAATTAATACAGCAGCAAAGATTGCGGCGATGGACGTGGGAGATTTCATTTAAATAAGTTCCGGTAGCTTGGTTTTAATGAGCATTAGATTAAGGGTTTTCCGGTCTGCAAATTGTAATTATTTGCGTAGATTTCCTTAATATTGATTAACATTATTCATAGATGCTAACCATAATTCATGCTCATGAATATACGCATTAATACTGGGATCAGACCTCAGGTTCCCACGATGCGCTATAAGCTATTCAACAAGGCTGGCAATTTTCATCGCTCAAGAAACTTGAATATTTGTTTGGCAATATCTGTGTTATCCAGATGGCCTGCAAAATTGTTGCTGCCTGTGCCGAACGAAAATACCTGTACATCACCGCCAGTGTGGCCAAGAGATGTCCAGCCACTAAAAGTGCGTCGGTTAATGATGTCCAATAACTGATCATTAAGCTCATCTCCGGAAATAGCCTTGGCTGCGATTAACTGATCCAGTTCTTCAGAAGTCAGGCTGAAGTCAACGTAGTCATTCCACACACTACTGATGTCTTCTGAGCCCATCATTAGGGTTGTCAATCTTCCGGCAGAGGCATGTATTTGGCTTACCAGATCGGGCCTCCACATATACTCGTTGTAGCCGCCAATACTAAACCCTCCTGTATTATGGTCTGCGGTAGCAACTATCAGGGTTTCGCCGTCCTGATCAGCAAAGTCTCTAAGCATTTCCAATGTAAATGCAAAATCTTTCATCTCGGCCATGTCGCAGGCAATGTCATTCGCGTGCGCACACCAATCAATTTGGCTCCCTTCAACAAGTAGAAAAAATCCATTCGGATTATCTATCGATAACAGGGAAAGAGCCTTGCCGGTCATCTGGGTTAAGCGATCTGCCGTATCGGGGGTGTCGATAGCATGAGGGAGTCCTGCCGGGGCAAAAAGGCCTAGGGCAGGCAATGAATTCAGGCTCTCGAGCTGGGAAAGATCATCGATGTATTGGTAGCCAAGATCAGTGAATTCGTGGACAAGATTTCGGTCTTCGCGAATAAAGTAGCGAGTACCGCCACCTAGCATGAGGTCGGTAACGGGCATTCCATTGATTTGATTACTTAGATAGTTATCGGCAATTTGATCGTAATTGTTTCGCGACTCGTTGTGGGCAATGTAGCTGGCCGGTGTGGCGTGGTTTATTTGCGAGGTCACAACAATGGCAGTTTGCATGCCAATTTTCTTTGCTCTTTCCAGCACAGATTCAACAGGTTGCTTTTGTGAGTCTACACCGATGGCGGCGTTATAGGTTTTTACACCACTGGCCAGCGCAGTTGCAGAGGAAGCTGAATCGGTAACAACTGTGTCGTCGTCGGGGTAAGTGGAGGACATCCCGCTAAGCAACTCATCGAATATGGTTTGTTCAACCGCCGGGGTGTCAGGATCGTCCATGAAGTATCGAAAAGCGGTTGTATGCTCCGGGCCCATGCCATCGCCGATAACCATGATGATATTTTTGGGTGATACCACCGTTCCAGCAACAGGTGCTTCCGTTGCGTTAGGCATGCAGCCGATGAGCGTTAGGAAAAGGGCTGGCAGGATCGCGACGGATAGTTTTTTCATGGTGAGCCCAAATGCATGTTGCAAGTTAGCAGGTATTGTAGGAAGGGTAGGCAAATTTGCAATCGGAATATAGGAGTATTAGGGATCAATCAGATTTGGTTCGCTCTCGGTTCCCGAGGTTAAAGCTTGGGGCTGACCTTACGCTCGACACTGGCATCGGCCAATTTATCCAGCTTACGGATATTTGGAAACAGATAGTAGCCACCAATCGCTATACCCAGAGCCATTGTTGAAATCGAGTACTTGCCGGATGCAGTTTTAAGTTATTTATTGGCCAGTCGATATTGCGAGTCGGATCGATTTTGCCAGATGGCCACAGAAATAACGGCGGGGCATTTGCTCGGCTATGATCAGGTCAAGGCTATCGAAAATTATCTGCGAAATAACATTCGCTACGAGCCTGAAGGCAGCGATGTGCCTTCTTCTGCTGTTGAGGTTAACACCAGGGTATGGGGCGTTTGTCGTGATTTTGCCCATATCGGTATTGCTATGTGTCGCAGCATAAGTATTCCTGCTCGAATGGTTGTGGGATATCTGCACAACCTTGAACCCATGGACTTGCATGCCTGGTTTGAAGCCTATGTCGGTGGGCGCTGGTATACCTTTGATGCGACCCAAAAAGTGCTCAAGGGCGGCTACGTTGTAATGGGCTATGGTCGGGACGCGGCTGATGTGGCTATCTATAACCAATTTGGCCCGGCGGTTTATCCCATGACTCAAAATGTACAAGTGAAACTACTTGATGAGCCCGTCAGTTAGTTGGGGAAGCTCTCATGTCCAACCTCTTTTCGGCAAACCTCGATAAAAGCCATAGCTGCTGAAGACAACGTCCTTTCGGCGTGATGAATTAAGCCCAGCCTTCGACCAAGGGGCAGTTCTATGGGTAGCTGATAAAGCTTGTCCGTATCTATTAACGTCTCGGGCAGCATGCTCCAGCCCAGGCCAATCTCCGTCATTTTTCCCAAAGTCTGTAAAAAGTTAGTGCTCATAAGAGGCTTCAGGGTCAGGCCCTCTCGATTAAACGCCTCCAGCAAAAGTCGCCCTGTGAAGGTGGTTGTATCTGGTATAAGACATCGATGATTGCTGAGATCCTTGAGGGTAGGGTGCTTCATCTTCGCTAATGGATGCTCAGCGGTACACACAAAGTGCATCTGGTCTGTCCATAGTTGCAGCTCTGTGATTTTTGGTTGTGGCGTCAATGCCAGTGTATTAACGGCGACTTCAACGCTGCCGTGGAGCACTTCATCATAGGCTTTTTCGGAATCACTAAACGCCACATCCAGATCGACATCTGGATAGGTTTCGGCATAGGTTTTTAAAATAGGGGGTAACCGGTGGAGTCCCAGATGGTGACTGATTGCAATGGATAGTCGTCCGCTTATCTCTCCTCGCAAGGAGTGAAGCGCCTGCCTGGTGCTTTCAAGGTCCTGTAATATTGAACGTGCCTTGGGTAGAAATATCTGGCCTGCTTCAGTCAAGAATACCTGCCTGGAAATACGATCAAATAACTTCGCATCAAGGTGGGTTTCCAAATTGGCTATGCGTTTGCTAACAGCGGGCTGAGATAGATGAATTCGCTCGGCGGCTTCAGAAAAGCTACCCAGCTCTGCAGCTGCCACAAATACTTTGAGGTCCTGAGTGTCCATAACCAAATAGAATCTAATATATTTAATATATAAATTTATCTTATTTAAGGGCGCGAGTACAATGCGCATCGTGTAAAAACTTGACGCGTATACGTGCGTTGACATGGATAAGAGATATCAAATGGCTAGAACCTTATACGACAAATTATGGGACGCCCACGTAGTGGATGCCCGCGATGATGGATCGGCGTTGATCTATATAGATCGCCACATTGTGCATGAAGTGACTTCGCCCCAGGCGTTTGAAGGTTTGCGTATAGCAGGCCGTAAACCCTGGCGGGTAGATACCGTTCTGGCGACCCCAGATCATAATATTTCCACAATCAAGGAAGAGCGAGCCGGGGGATATGATGCGCTGGTGGATCCGCAGTCACGTATTCAGTTACGTGCACTTGATGATAACTGTGATTTTTTCGGCGTAGCCGAATACAAGCTGGCCGACACGCGTCAGGGCATTGTGCATGTGATAGGGCCTGAATCAGGTGCAGTACTTCCAGGAATGACGGTCGTTTGTGGTGACTCCCATACTTCCACTAACGGCGCTTTAGGCTGTTATGCCTCAGGTATTGGGACCTCTGAAGTAGAGCATGTTTTAGCGACCCAAACCCTGGTCACAAAAAAGATGAAAAACATGCTTGTGCGTGTCGACGGTGAATTAGGCCCGGGAGTTACGCCCAAAGATGTGGTGTTGGCAATCATAGGCAAGATTGGTACTGCCGGAGGCACAGGTTGTGCCATAGAATTTGGTGGGCAGGTATTCCGTGATATGTCCATGGAAGGGCGGATGAGTGTCTGCAACATGTCTATCGAAGCAGGTGCGCGTGTAGGTATGGTTGCTGTCGATGAAAAGACCATCAATTACGTAAAAGGTCGCGCGTTTGCACCCAAAGGGGATGATTGGCATCGCGCCGTTGAATATTGGCAAACACTTCATTCCGATGAAGATGCTGAGTTTGACGTTGTTGTTGAAATGAACGGCGCTGAAATCCAGCCTCAGGTTAGCTGGGGAACCTCTCCGGAAATGGTGTTGCCTGTGAGTGGGGCAGTGCCAGCGGTAGAAGACGGCAAGGATGAGACAGCAAAAAGCAGTATTAAGTCTGCACTTAAGTACATGGGGTTGGAATCCGGCACCCCGATTACTGATATCGCTATCGACAAGGTATTTATTGGTTCCTGTACTAATTCGCGCATCGAAGATATGCGTGCTGCGGCAGAAGTTGTCAAGGGCCGTAAGAAGGCGGGCTCTGTGAAACTGGCGATGGTAGTTCCAGGATCTGGGCTGGTTAAACAACAGGCAGAAGCCGAAGGGCTACATGAGATTTTTATCGATGCTGGTTTTGAATGGCGTGAGCCAGGGTGCTCCATGTGTTTGGCGATGAATGCTGACAAGCTGGAGCCGGGCGAACGCTGTGCTTCTACGTCCAATCGTAACTTTGAAGGCCGACAAGGGTCAGGAGGGCGTACCCACCTGGTGAGCCCGCAAATGGCAGCAGCAGCGGGCATTGCTGGTCATTTTGTCGACATTAGAGACTTTATGCGTTCGGAAGAAGGGAGGGCGTGAGATGAGAGCCTTTACTAAACATAAGGGAATCGTTGGTCCGGTTGATCGTGCCAACATTGATACGGATATTATTATTCCCAAGCAGTATCTAAAAAGTATCCAGCGCACCGGTTTTGGTCGCTACGCGTTCGATGCTATCCGCTATCTGGATGAAGGCTGGCTGGATAAGCCGGAAGAAGAGCGGCAGCCCAATCCGGATTTCGCCCTGAACCAGTCTAGATATCAGGGTGCATCGGTTTTGTTGGCCCGTGATAATTTTGGCTGTGGCTCAAGTCGCGAGCATGCACCATGGGCGCTGGATGACTATGGTTTTCGCGCCATTATCGCGCCCAGTTTTGCCGATATCTTTTACAACAACTGTTTCAAAAACGGCTTGTTGCCATTGGTATTGCCCTCGAAGGTTGTTGATCAGCTATTTAAGGAGGCTTTTGCCTCGGAAGGGTATCAATTGGAAATCGATTTGGAAGCCCAAACCGTTTCCACCCCTTCGGGCGAGAGCTTTTCATTCGAGATTGACGATTTCCGCAAGCATTGTCTTTTGAACGGTCTGGATGAGATTGGCTTGACTCTGGGAAGCGCAGACAAAATTAAGAAATACGAAGAGTCCCGGGCTCAAAAGGAACCCTGGATATTTAATGTGATTAAAAAAGAAGCGATCTAGAAAGACAAAGTCATGAGCAGAAAAATATTAATTATGGAAGGTGATGGCATTGGTCCCGAGATTGTTGCCGAAGCCCGCAAAGTACTAAATGCGGTTAATGATATAGACAGCCTGGATCTGGAATATCAGGAGAGCATGCTCGGTGGGCGAGCCTATGATCAGTTTGGGCGCCCTTACCCGGAAGAAGCGCGTGAAAAAGCTCAATGGGCTGATGCTATATTATTTGGCGCGCTGGGTGGTCCCAAGTGGGATGAGCAACAGAAGAATGGACAAGCCGAACGGCATCTTCGTCCCGAGGCCGGTTTGCTAGGAATTCGCTCGGATTTAGAGTTGTTTGCAAATTTCCGCCCGGCACTGACCTTTCCGCAGTTGGCTGATGCTTCGTCATTGAAGCCTGAGCTGGTTGCCGGGCTGGATATACTTATTGTTCGCGAGCTTACCGGTGGTATTTATTTCGGCGAGCCACGTGGAATCCGTACCTTGAAAAATGGCGAGCGACAGGGCTTTAACACCGATGTCTATTCTGAATCAGAAATTCGGCGCATTGCTCATGTAGCCTTTGAGGCGGCACGTCGCAGAAACAAGAAACTTTGTTCTGTCGATAAATCCAATGTGCTGGAAGTTACCGTACTCTGGAAAGATGTCGTGACAGATGTTGGTAAAGAGTACCCCGATGTGGAGCTCAGTCATATGCTGGCTGACAATGCAGCAATGCAACTCGTGGTTAACCCCAAGCAGTTTGATGTCATCGTGACCGGTAACCTGTTTGGCGACATATTATCGGATATCGCCGCTATGTTGACTGGCTCTATTGGCATGTTGCCTTCGGCTTCCCTTGATGTGAACAATAAGGGTTTTTATGAGCCAGTTCATGGAAGTGCGCCGGATATTGCCGGGAAGGGCATTGCCAACCCTCTGGCAACCATACTTTCGGCCGCCATGATGTTACGTTATTCACTGGATGCTGGCAGTTCGGCAGATCGAATAGAGGCAGCCGTTGCTAAAGTTCTGGCGCAGGGGTTGCGCACAGGGGATATTTTTACTGAGGGCATGCAGAAAGTCAGTACTTCGGAGATGGGCGATGCGGTTGTAGCCGCACTCTCATAACTCACGTCGTATTAATCGCGCCGAAATTAAGGCATGGCGCAAAAGTTATTAAATTCATTTGGGTAGCGTGAAATCGCTGTCCGCACTGAATAGAGCAGAGATTATTATGATTACTGTCGGTTTTGTTGGTTGGCGAGGCATGGTGGGTTCAGTCCTGATGGGCCGCATGCGTGAAGAAAATGATTTTGCCAATATCGAGCCTGTTTTTTTTACCACGTCGCAAGCTGGGCAGCCTGGGCCTGATATAGGGAAGGGCGTCCAACCACTGCGCGACGCGAAAGATATAAATGAGTTGGCCCAAATGGATGTCATCCTGACTTGCCAGGGTGGCGATTACACCAAAGAAGTTTTCCCGAAACTGCGAGAAGCGGGTTGGGGCGGCTATTGGATAGATGCAGCCTCGGCTCTGCGCATGGCGGATGATGCGATCATTGTTCTCGATCCGGTCAATATGGATGTTATCCAGAGAGGACTGGAATCAGGTGTCAAAAATTACATTGGTGGTAACTGCACAGTTAGCTTAATGTTGATGGCGCTGGGCGGATTATTTGCCAACGGCCATATTGAATGGGCGACGGCCATGACTTATCAGGCTGCTTCTGGCGCGGGCGCGCAAAATATGCGTGAACTGATCAACCAGATGGGGAGCATTCGCGATTCTGTGGGGCCTGAACTGGCGACACCTTCTTCGGCCATACTGGATATAGACCGCAAAGTGGCGGATCAAATGCGTTCAGCGGATTTTCCTACTGATCAATTTGGATTCCCTCTTGCGGGCAGCTTATTGCCCTGGATCGATGTGGAACTTGACTCGGGCCAGAGCAAAGAAGAATGGAAAGCCGGGGTAGAAACCAACAAGATTCTTGGTCTGTCTGACAATCCTGTGCCTATAGATGGCTTGTGCGTTCGTATTGGCTCTATGCGCTGTCATTCCCAAGCGTTGACTATTAAGCTTAATAGCGACATTCCGATGGCTGACATTGAAGCTATGCTGGCTGAGAATAACGACTGGGTGGAGGTTGTGCCTAATCATCGTGACGTTACTCTGGAGAAGCTTACTCCAGCTTACGTTACCGGAACCATGAAGGTGCCCGTTGGACGTTTGCGCAAAATGCATATGGGTGGTGAATACCTTTCTGCCTTTACAGTGGGCGATCAGCTCCTGTGGGGTGCGGCTGAACCACTTCGACGAATGTTGAATATTTTGCAAAAGGTCTGAACTAGCCCGCAAAAAAAAGACAAATATCTCTAGGTAATCCATAAAAAACAATCGATTAGCGTTTTTTTGTGATGTACTTTTGAATTTATTCGTTCTAAAGTGAGTAGGATCACGTCTTCGATTGCATAACAAGGGTTTCTGCTGTGATCACGATTTTAGGATTGGGGTTGCAGTGTTTAATGGAAAACTGATGAAAAACTGGCTCAGACTAATCTGTTCACTTTTGGTATTGGGGCTTGCCCAGGGCGTATCTGCTCTTGGGTTGGGCAGTATTACAGCGGAATCCGCACTGAATGAACCTCTAGAAGCACAGATTGAACTTCTCAATGTTGGCTCACTTAGTGAGCAGGAAATCATTGTGCAGATTGGTAGCGTCAACGATTACCAAATGGCCGGCGTCACTCGCGAGTATTTCCATACCGGGATAGAGTTTGAGCCCTTTTTGGCCGGGCCTAATGGCCGGTCTTACATTCAGTTGAGTACAACGGCACCAGTACGCGAGCCCTATCTAAACGTTGTTATTCAAGTGCGCTGGCCGCAAGGAAGGTTGTTGCGGGAATATACTTTGTTACTAGACCTGCCAGTTTTTAGCGGAAGAACAGAAGCAAGTCAGGTAAATCAGCCAAGTTCGGCGAGCCCTGCAGTCACTACCCCCGCACCAAGACCTACTCTCACGTCACAGCCCCGACAACCCACGCCGGTGCCTCCCCAGCAAGTTTTTGGAGGGCCGACTGTTTCCGGCACTGATTATCGTGTAGAGACAGGTGATACCTTATGGAGCCTGGCCGGCAGAGTAGCTGAAGGTCAGCAAATGACTCGTTATCAAGCCATGCTAGCGATACTTGATTTGAATCCCCAGGCGTTTGTGAATGGAGATCCAAATACGCTCCGTGCAGGTTACCTTGTGCGTATTCCTACTGAAGAGCAGGCGAATACTCGCTCATCAGCCCAAGCGTATAACGAATTTGTTTCAATACAGCAGGGTGGTTCGGTTGGCTCATTAGCAACACCCATAAGTGCCGCTGCGACTGACTTCCGTAATCAGTCTTCTGCGCCAGCATCTTCAGGTGGTCGCCTGGTACTTTCATCCAGCTCTTCATTAGGGTCTGGAACAGGTTCTGCAGATGAAGCCGAAATGGTAGCCACCTTAGCCAGTGAAAATGAAACCCTCAAAGAAGAGCTGGATCGTTCAGAGCTAGAGAACCAAGACTTGCAGGAGCGAGTGGCCATGCTGGAAGAGCGACTGGCCCTTAGTGAATCCCTGATCGAAATTGAAAATGAAGAACTTGCTAATGTTCAGCAAGGCTTGGCACAAGCCGAAGTAGAAGTTGAGGAAGTAAACGAACCAGCGGTAGAGGCCGAGTCTGCTCCGGCACCCGCGCCTGAGCCAATTACTCCGATGCAGCCGGCAGAACCAGAGCCTGGATTGCTGGCTAAAATTATGTCATTTGCACCCTTCCTGGGAGCGCTGATTGTCATAGCCCTCTTGACTGTCATGTTTATGATGAAAAGAAGAAAAGTATCCGAGGACGATGACTTGCTGCATGATGATTATGACGACGAATTAGCTGCGGATACCCCAGTTGATGACAACTCAGAAACCGATTTGCAAGAGACTGGTTCTTTCGACGAAACAACCGTCATGTCAGCAGAAGACTCTGACGAGGATGAGGGTGATAGCTTCGAAAGCATGGATGAGTTATTTGGCTCTGATGACGACCAAAATGAATTTGACGATGAGGATGAAGCTGATCCGGAAGATGTCTCAGAATCGGTTGAGCCAGAAGAAGAGCCAGAACCAGAAGATCACTCAGATGATGTCGAAGATATAGATTTGGAAGCGGCTTTGGAAGATCTTGACGATTTTGCTGACCTGGATTCATTTGGTTATGATGAAATTGAGGATTTCGATTTAGAGTCCGAAGATGTATTTGAAGAGTCTTCAGATGAAGTGCCTGAGCCAGAAACTTCTGATGAGGATGAAGCGCTGGATACTGATTCAAACGACATGGATTTTGAAGCAGTTGATTTGCCCGAATCAGAAGATGACGAGGATATATCTGAGGAAGAAGATGATGGTAATGCCATGGACTTCGATCTTGATGATTTTGATTCAGGGAGCGAAGACGAAGAAGCAGATGATGAAGAGCCTGCTGGCAATGAAATGGAATTTGACAGCTCGGAAATTGAACTCCCGGAAGCAGATGAAGCAGACGATGATGAGCTTGATATGGGCAATGCCACTGAGTTTGATACGGATATAGAGCTTCCTGATGTAGACGATGATGATGAGCCTGAAGAGCCCGCTGGCAATGAAATGGAATTTGATTTGGGTGAAGTTGACCTTCCAGATGCAGATGATCAGGAAGACGAAGATAACGCCGAAGATGATGGCAATCTTGTTGATCTCGATATGAGCGATATAGAGTTGCCTGAAGAGGGTGATTCATCCGATCAAACAGTCGATGAAGTCGATATTGAGTTGCCTTCCTCTGATGATGAGCTTGATTTGCCGGATGAAGATGAAGACACATCTGAAGATATGGATGAGCTGTTAGCAGGCCTGGATGATGAAGTCGATAATGTCTCTGACGAAGAGGCTGAGTCAGATTCTGATGAAGATTTGGATTTGGATCTGGGCGCAGACCTTGATTTGGACGATGATCTTCTTGAAAGTTTAGGTGGAGATGATAATGAGCAATCTGACTTATCGGAAGAAATGGCCACCAAACTTGAATTGGCTGACGCCTATATTGAAATGGGTGATGTTAAAGGTGCCAAGGAATTGATTGATGAAATCATGTCTGGCGGCAATGATGAGCAAAAAGCTGAAGCGGCAAAATTGTCTGACCGTATAGAAGGGCTTACCTAATAAGTTGTGACCACTCATGCAGCCCCTGACAATCGTCAGGAACCAGAATCAACCTCTGAGCCCCCGGTAGAACCGGGGGTTCGTCGTATTGCCCTTGGCGTTGAATATGATGGCAGTGCTTATTGTGGGTGGCAGCGCCAAAGCCATTCCCCCTCTGTTCAGGAGACATTAGAAAAAGCCCTGAGCCAGGTGGCGGATGAACCAGTTAGTTTGATATGTGCGGGCCGAACAGATACGGGTGTTCATGCATCAGGCCAGGTGGTTCATTTTGATACACGAGCCGCTCGCTCAGAACATAATTGGTTAATGGGCGTGAATTCCAATATTGACCGATCAATAGCGCTAGCCTGGGCGCATGAGGTTGATTCAGATTTTCATGCGCGCTATTCAGCGACTTCCAGAACATATCGATACATTATTTCCAACAGTTCATCGCGGCCGGCCATCATGAATCAGGGATTAACCTGGATTCGGGATCCATTGGACGCGCATTTAATGAACAGGGCACTTGCAAAAATACAGGGTGAACGGGATTTCAGTTCATATCGTGGTTCCGGTTGCCAGAGTAACTCGCCATTTCGCTGTGTGCAGCACACGTCCGTTTTTCGGCGCGGGTCGCTGGTTATAGTCGAAATTCAGGCAAACGCATTCCTGCTGCACATGGTTAGAAATCTCGTTGGTACTTTGATTGAAGTAGGGCGGGGTAATGCCGGTGAGAATGAGATGTTGCGAATTCTTGAGCTAAAAGACCGCACGATGGCGGGCGTAACGGCACCTCCATACGGACTCTATTTGGTAAAAGTAGGGTATCCTGCGCACTTTTTATTGCCAGAGCAGCCTCTGGGGCCATCGTTTCTGGCGGAATAGCCCTGTATATACTGAATAAATTGATATGCGAACTCGAGTAAAAATTTGTGGAATCACCAGTGTCGATGATGCCTTGGCAGCAATTGATGCAGGGGCTGATGCGCTTGGACTGGTTTTTTACAAGCCCAGCTCCAGATATGTTAATCCGCAAGTAGCAGCTGAGATCCTTGCGAAGGTTCCTGCCTTTGTAACAACCATGGGTTTGTTTGTTGATGCCAGCGAAGCCGAGATTCTTTCAACATTAGCTGTTGCCCCCGTCGACTTTATCCAGTTTCACGGAAATGAGTCTGTTGCCCAATGTGAAAGTATTGGACGTCCTTATATTAAAGCTTTGCGCGTAGGGAGTGAGCAGGGTGGTCTATATAGCCAAAAGTTACGTAATAAGATGAACGAATTTAAGAGTGCCCGCGGACTTTTGCTGGATACTTACCAGAAAGGCGTTCCGGGCGGTACTGGTGAGCGGTTTGACTGGGATTTAGTACCTGAGCCCGGATCAGAAGATAAGCAATATATCGTCCTTGCCGGTGGACTTAACCCGGAAAATGTTGGTGGCGCGATAGCAACTGTAAGGCCCTATGCGGTTGATGTAAGTGGTGGTGTTGAATCTGCCCCTGGCCGCAAAGATGCTGTTAGAATACGCGCCTTTCTCGACGCTGTCCGCAAGGCGGACAGCACACTCGACTCATAGAGAATCATGGAAACAACCGAAAAATCTTCTAACTACCAAGCGCCCGATGAGCTTGGGCGCTTCGGCCCATATGGTGGCCGCTACGTTTCAGAAACACTGATTCACGCACTTGATGAGCTAAAGGAAATTTATAATCGGTTGAAAGATGACAAAGATTTCCTTGCCAAGCTAGATTACGACTTGGCCCATTATGTTGGGCGGCCATCACCCCTTTATTTTGCTGAGCACCTCACTCAGAAAATAGGCGGCGCTCAAATTTTCCTGAAAAGGGAAGATTTAAACCACACTGGCGCACACAAAATTAACAACACTATTGGTCAGGCTTTGTTGGCCAAGCATACCGGTAAAAAACGTATTATTGCCGAGACCGGCGCCGGCCAGCACGGAGTTGCCAGCGCAACAATTGCTGCCAGGCTTGGGTTGGAATGTGTGGTTTATATGGGCGAAGAAGACATCCGTCGTCAGGCGATGAATGTCTATCGCATGAAGTTACTGGGTGCCACAGTTGTTCCTGTAACATCGGGTTCGAGGACGCTCAAGGACGCCATGAATGAAGCCCTGCGCGACTGGGTGACTTATGTCGATACTACTTTTTATATTATCGGCACCGCGGCTGGTCCGCATCCATATCCACAGTTAGTTCGTGACTTCCAGGCAGTAATTGGCCGTGAAGCTCGTGCACAATGTCTGGAAATGACAGGCCGTCTCCCAGACGCCTTGGTTGCCTGCGTTGGTGGAGGGTCAAATGCTATAGGTTTGTTTCACCCATTCATCAATGATGCTGACGTGGAGATGTTTGGTGTCGAAGCTGGTGGGCACGGAATTGAAACAGGTCAGCATGCAGCGCCACTTTCTTCGGGAAAGCCCGGAGTACTTCATGGCAATAAAACCTATCTTATGGCCGACGATAATGGCCAAATTATTGAGACGCATTCTGTGTCTGCCGGGTTGGACTACCCGGGAGTAGGGCCAGAGCACTCATGGCTTAAAGATATGGGCAGAGTCAGTTATGTTTCGGTGACGGACGACGAAGCGCTTAATGCGTTTCGTCAATTAACTCGTGTAGAGGGAATTATTCCAGCACTTGAGTCCAGCCACGCTGTGGCTTATGCCACTAAGTTGGCGGCAGAACGTGGCAAAGACCAAGTTATCCTCGTGAATCTTTCTGGGCGTGGTGACAAGGATATTCATACGGTGGCCGAGATTGACGGCATACAAGGCTAGCGGCGTTTATTAGGTCATATCTGGCGCGATACTGCGTTAAAAATGTTCTCAAATTGCGCATTTACTAATTGTAAACTCCGCTTTTTCGAACATTTGATGCCTTGCCTCTTATCCAGATAAAACGCTAATAATTCACCACCAGTAACAACAAGATTTAGAAAGTAATGAACCGAATTCAAGTAACGCTGGACAAGTTAGCTGCTGAGAATCGCAAGGCGCTCGTGTCTTATATCGTGGCAGGTGACCCGGATCTGGCCAGTACCGTTCCCCTGATGCACCAGTTGGTAAAGTCAGGAACCGACATTATTGAGATTGGTGTGCCGTTCTCAGATCCTTCAGCCGAAGGCCCCACTATTCAGCGCGCACATGAGCGTGCCTTGGCCAAAAAAATCGGTTTGGGGCAAATTCTTGAACTCATAAAGGAATTTCGGAAGCAGGATTCAAGCACCCCGGTTTTGTTAATGGGTTACGCCAATCCTATTGAATGGATGGGGTATGCCCGGTTTTGTCTGACGGCCAAAGAAGCCGGCGTAGATGGTGCGCTAACGGTGGATATTCCACCCGAAGAAGCGGCACCACTGAATGAAGTTCTCGAAGAAAATGGTCTATTCAATGTATTTCTGTTGGCACCGACAACCACAGATGACCGAATTTCTGCCATCGCGAACATGGCCAGTGGTTTTCTCTACTATGTTTCGCTTAAAGGTGTAACCGGCGCCGCCTCGCTGGATATTGCCAGTGTGGAGGAAAAACTTTCCCACATTCGCGCGCGAACGCAATTGCCCGTTTGTGTGGGCTTTGGTATCAAAGATGCTGCAACCGCCAAATCAGTTGTAGCGATCGCAGATGGAGTGGTGATCGGCAGTGCCATTGTAGACACCGTGTTTAAATCCGGTTCACTAGAGAAAGCGTTAATCGCAGTTGATGACTTATTGACTCCAATACGGGCCGCCATCGACGAATAAGCCAGTCGCAAAGAGGTTCGCTTATGATGCCCAGCTTGCACGAGTGGCAAAAAAAACTGGAATCCATGGACCCCAGCAAAATAGAGCTGGGCCTTGATCGAGTCAAGTCAGTCTTTGATCTTCTAGGTATCCACTTCAGGGACAAAGTCATTCTGGTTGCAGGGACCAATGGCAAAGGTTCTACGGTTGCTGCGCTGGAAGCCCTGTTGCTTCGTCAGGGCGCCACTGTGGGTGCTTACACCAGCCCGCATTTACAGCGTTTTAACGAGAGAGCTAGGTACAACGGGCATGCAGCTCTTGATGATGAGCTTGTCAGCGCCTTCAACTATGTCGAATCTAAAAAGGGAAAAATCCCTTTAACGTATTTTGAATTCACCACGCTAGCTGTGATGTGGTATTTCGCAGAAAAAAATCCCGACTACATGATTTATGAAGTGGGTTTGGGAGGACGGCTGGATGCAGTAAATGTCCTTGATGCCGACATAGCCGTTATTACAGGTGTGGCTCTGGATCACACAGATTGGCTTGGCCCTAATGAAGAATTTATTGGTTATGAAAAAGCGGGTATCTATCGATCAGGTCGCCCCGCAGTTTTTGCCGGTAAGGAGATCCCAAATACAGTTAAGGAGAGGATTTCTGAACTTGATTCCATCCCATTTTTGCGGGGAGAGCAAATTCATTGCGATGATCTTGATGGGTGCTTTATGTTTCAGGTTAGAGACGCACAGGGGCATAATCAGCAGCTTGAAATTCCGCATCCTCGACTGCCCAAAGACAGTATCCTTGCAGCACTGACGGCCTATCGCTTGCTGGGCTTTGACCTAACGCCAGAAACATCCAAAATTCTCGCTAGCGTTGAGCTACCGGGTCGATATCAGCACGCCATGCTTGGCAATCTATCCCTTGTTTTGGATGTCGCGCATAACCCTCAAGCAGCCAATTATCTGGCAGCTAATTTAAGGCGGGATAGAGGGCTCTCTGACAAGCCAGATGCTATCGTAGGTGTAATGAGAGACAAACCTTTCGGGCAAATGTTTGAGTCATTATGTCCAGAAATACAAGACTGGTATCTGGTCGTTCCGGATATTCCGCGAGCCGCAAGTACCGAAAAGATCCGCCGGGAGCTTATAAAGCTGAATGTCTCCCCGGACTGTATCCATGAGGTTGGCAAAGTTGCCAATTTAAAATCAATGCTGGATACAATGTCGGCTGCAGTTGTGTTTGGCTCGTTCTATACTGTCGGCGAATTTTTAGATCACTTCGGAGACCAAATTGAATAAAAAGAGATTGTCTGAGCGGGTTTTGGGCGCCGTTCTCGTAGGCTCTTTTGGTTTTATTTTGTATTCCGCTTTTCTGGACTACGAAGGCGAACAGTTTGTTGATCGCAATACCCAGATTCCTGTGCAAACCACGTTCGTTGAGCCGTTGAATCTTCCAGATTCGCCAGAACCTGTTGCCACTTCAAATACAACGGCCGATAAAATTTTTGTTCCTGCGGAAGAGGTCGATAGCCAAGAGGCACTGGAGTCACCAGTGCTGGAACAAGGCAAACCCAGTGCATGGGTTATCCAGGTGGGAAGTTTCTCGTCGCTTGAAAAAGCTGAAGAAATCCGTGATCAACTGATAAATCAGGACTACCGTGCTTATCACCGGGTTATTTCAGCAAATTCTGGCCCGCTTTATCGGGTGTTAATTGGGCCCTATGCCAACGCTGAAGAAGCCGTCAGGCACCAACGATCTGTCGATACCATGCTGGATATCACCACCATGCTTATGAAATTTGAACCCTAGCTGAGGCATTAATATTTTTTCTTCAGATTTGCCCAGCAAAATATCTTACGGGTTTGTTACAATCTCTCCCTCCAGATACAGCGGAAAGATGCCTTGACTGGTGCCGATATTGCCATCTTGATTGTTGTCCTTCTGTCAGCATTTGTTGGACTGCTCCGAGGCTTCATTAAAGAGGTTTTTTCTCTTGCAAACTGGGCGGCTGCATTGATTTTGGCTTACCTGTTTCGAGACCCTGTTGGCGCGATTTTGCCCCTTGGTGAATCAGTCAGTCCACTTATTCGTAGTTCGGTCGGTGGTATCCTGCTTTTTGTCATCACATTGATTGTTGGCGGATTACTGGTCACACTGATTCATAAAGTAGCTCACGCAAGTGGACTTTCCGGTACAGATCGCACTCTCGGAGTTGTCTTTGGTTTATTGCGAGGCTGCGTCATCGTATTGGCGCTCCTAATTCTACTGCCAGCAATTAGCCCGATCGAGGAGCAAAATTGGTGGCAGGCATCAGTAACAATCCCACTTTTTCTTGGTTTTGAAGAGTGGGCGACAACCTTGGTGGCCGATTTGGTCAACTGGGTTACAGGCAGAATTTAAGGTTGAGGAACCTATATGTGCGGCGTCGTTGGTATTCATAGTAAAGGCAATGTAAACCAGAAGCTCTATGATGCGCTGACCGTTTTGCAGCATCGAGGCCAAGATGCTGCGGGAATTGTGACCTGTTCAGGAGGGCGCTTTCACCAGAAGAAAGGCAATGGCCTGGTCCGAGATGTATTCCATCAAGGGGATATGACGGAACTGGTAGGCAATACAGGGATTGGTCATTGTCGATATCCGACAGCTGGCAGTTCGGGTCCGGCGCTGGCTCAGCCTTTCTATGTCAATTCCCCCTACGGTATTAGCCTTGCGCATAATGGCAATCTCACCAACTCCGAATTCCTCAGCGAAAAAATCTTTTCCCGCGATCTTCGACACCTAAATACGGATTCTGACTCTGAAGTTTTACTCAATGTGCTAGCGCATGAGCTACGCAAGTGCGGCAAGGTGGATCTTGATCCTGAAGATATCTTCGATGCGATCGAAGGACTGCATAACAAATGCAAAGGCGCTTATGCCTGTGTCTGCCTCATTGCTCGTCAGGGGCTGCTGGGTTTTCGTGATCCATTGGGTATTCGTCCACTGGTATTGGGTAAGCGTGAAAAGAAACGTGGCACCGAATACATGATTGCTTCGGAATCTTCTGCTCTTTCAGTGCTGGGCTTTGAGCGAATACGCGATGTGGCGCCAGGCGAAGCCATATTTATTGATCGTGACGGTAATTTTTTCTCTAAACAGTGTGCGAAGAATCCCAAATTGTTCCCCTGTATTTTTGAACACGTGTATCTGGCTCGCCCTGATTCGTCGCTGGACGATATCCATATGTACAAAACCAGACTTCGCCAGGGAAACAAGCTGGCGGAGAAAATCATGCGCGAGTGGCCAGACCACGACATAGACGTTGTAATTCCCATACCCGATACCAGCCGCGTAGCGGCCCAGGCTCTTGCAGAATGTCTAGGGTTGCGGCTTCGGGAAGGTTTGATGAAGAACCGTTATATTGGTCGTACCTTCATCATGCCTGGGCAAGCGGTACGAAAAAAGTCCGTTCGCCAGAAACTCAATACCATCGTGCCTGAATTCGAAGGGCGCAATGTGTTGTTGGTCGATGATTCCATTGTTCGTGGTACCACCAGTCGCCAGATTGTCCAGATGGCTCGCGAAGCGGGGGCTAATAAAGTTTATCTCGCATCAGCGGCACCACCTGTACGATATCCCAACGTCTATGGCATAGATATGCCGTCGGCGGAAGAGCTCATTGCCCATGGCCGCACTTCTGATGAAATAGCTGAACTGATTGAAGTGGATAAACTGATCTATCAAGATCTGGATGATCTTATAGATGCTTCTCGCGACGGTAATCCCAAAGTTGATGGCTTTGAGTGTTCTGTCTTTACCGGCGAGTACGTCACGGGCGATGTAGATGATGCCTATTTGGCACGGATCAGTAACCAACGTAATGATCAGGCCAAGTCGCAACGGGAGCAATCCAGCGGCGAAGCATCCGTTATAGGGCTGCATAACTCGCGCAAAGTCAATTAAAGGTGTAGTCTGCGCGCCCTGAAAATATAGTAACAGCGCAGAAACCAGCGATGAGTAAGGACAAACCAGATAACAACAGCCTGAAACAGGATACCCTGGCTGTTCGTGCGGGCAGTTATCGATCTGCCGAAGGCGAGCACTCAGAGTCCCTGATACTCACTTCCAGCTTCGTCTTCGATGACGCGGCAACGGCTGAACAACGTATGGCTCTTAGCCAGCCGGGTAATGTGTACTCTCGTTACACCAATCCTACGGTTCGTGCTTTCGAGGAACGCCTGGCTTTAATGGAAGGAGCTGAAGCCGGTATTGCCACTTCCTCCGGTATGGCGGCTATTCTTTCTACCTGTATGGCCTTCTTGCAAGCGGGAGACCACATCCTCTGCTCACGTGATATTTTTGGTAGCACTACCGTGTTACTAGATAAATTTATTGCCAAGTTTGGTGTAGAAGTTACCTTTGTCCCGTTAACGGACTTGCAGGCATGGAAGGATGGTGTCCAGGAAAACACTCGTTTACTTTTTTTGGAAACACCTTCGAATCCGTTAAATGAGATTGCCGACATTCGGGCCTTGGCTGATATAGCCCATGCCGCAAATGCACGTCTGGTTGTAGACAACTGTTTCTGTACACCTGTTTTGCAAAAACCGCTTGAACTAGGTGCCGATCTATCGCTGCACTCGGCCACCAAATACATTGATGGTCAGGGTAGGGCGCTAGGTGGTGCCGTTGTAGGGCCCAAGGACGATATTGATGAAATTCTGGGGTTTGTCCGTTCCTGTGGTCCGGCAATGAGCCCATTTAATGCCTGGATTTTTCTGAA
>Ga0181560_10001483_pt1 | contig 21745 bp, 10 predicted proteins | sample 011ome_20_FD_133751 | JGI IMG/M metagenome (GOLD analysis project Ga0181560, IMG submission 133751) | Coastal salt marsh microbial communities from the Groves Creek Marsh, Skidaway Island, Georgia - 011509CT metaG (megahit assembly) | ecosystem: Environmental > Aquatic > Marine > Intertidal...
CGCGGTAGGCGTCCGACTGAGCCGCCTTCGGTGCCGCCTTCGGGACGTACTCCCTTCCCGCGTCGCCGAAGATGTCCTCATCGCTGTCCTCTGCGGCCGCCGCGGCGCGCGGCGCGAGCGCCTCGGCCGCCGCCGCCGCCGCCGCCGCCGCCGCCGCCGCCGCCGCCGCGCGCGCGGCTCTCTTCCTCGCCTTCTTGGCGTCGCCGCCGCTGCCGGCGACGCCGCCGCCTCGGGCCAGAGCGCCGGCGATGGCGTCGGCCACCTTCCGCAGCGCGCGCGCGTCGCGCGCGGCCATGCGTTTCGAGGAGAACGTTTTCCCGTCGCGGAACGCGTCCGCCTCGGACGCCGAGCGCACGGTGGTCACGGGCGCGTCCGGCGCGCGCGCGTCGAGCGCGAACGCGAACGCGACGCGGCCGGAGGCGAACCGCTCGTCGATTCGTATTTTTCCTTCGCGACGTTCGCGCGCTTCTCGCGCGCGCGCGTCTCGCTCGCGCGTCGCCGCGTCGTACGCGGCTCGCCCGACGGCGGTCTTCAGACGAACGCTCTTCTCGCCTCCTCTCGCCTCGGAAGGAAGGACGCGTGCGTCTTTCGCGTTCGACTTGGAACGCGGAGGCGCCGCCGACGCGAACGCGGCGTCTTTCCGCGTCTCGGCAATCTCCGCGCGCGTCTTGCGGAGCAGCGCGAAGTCCAGCCCCTTGACCAGGTGCGTGTGCTCCACGTCCCCGCCCAGGAACTTGGACTCCTCGATCGAGAGCTGGCGCAGCTCGTCCTGCTGCGTCACGCCGGGCACGCCGCGGCGTCCGCCGGCGAGCGCGGCGCCGCTCTGGTCGCCCTGGTACTCGGGAGCCGCCTCCTCGCGTCGTTCCTTGGCGCGATCTCGGTACGCGGACGCCTCCGCCTCGGCCAGGAGTTCCTCGGGCTTCTTCGGCCGAGGTTTGGGCTTGGGCTTCGAGGCCGGGCGCTTGAACTCGCCGTCGCCGCCGCGGCGACCCGCCGCGGCGCCCCGCGCGCCGCCTCCCGCGCGAGGCGTCGCCAGGAGCTTCCTGAAGTCGCTGTTCGTCATGGGCGTGGCCCCGGCGCCGCCGGTCTTCGGGCCCGGGTGCGACGGGGGGGGGAGGGGATTGGCATACGTCGAGGGGGCGTCGGGCGCCCCGTCGTCGCCGGCCATGGTCGCCCCCGACTCGAGTCGCGCGACGCCCTCGCGCCTCAAGTGAAGCCACGCGGCGACGAAGTGTGGCAATCTCGGGAGAGGAATGACTCGTCTGAACGCGCTTTGAATGGCGTTTGTGTACTACCTGTAGTTACATAAGATACGTATGGGCATTTAGTGTTTCTTTTTTTCGGCGGCTCGCGCGTTTTTCTGCGGCGCGAAACAGCGAAAGAAAAGTCGGCGCCTCGATTGCGACGTGCCCCTCTTCCACACGCGCCGCGACGTATCACGTCCGCGCACCTCGACTCTTACTCGTGTACTCACGCAGTAACCGTCGAAAGAGCGACCGGCGAAGACCCTCGCGCGTTTTCCTTCGCTCCCCGCAGGCCGATTCTCGTCGCCTCGCTCCGCCGCCGCCGAATTTGACGTCAACATGGGCTCGACCAAGACGGCCAAGAAGGCCAGCAAGCACGCCAAGGATGAGCACATGAAGGAGCCCGCCAAGCGCAAGCGCGACGAGTTGGAGACGAAGAAGCAAATTGTCAAGGCTGGTAAGTCTTCCAAGCCGTCCAAGAAGCAGGACGAGGAGGACGCCGCCGCCGCCGCCAAGAAGAAAAAGTCGAAAGTGCCGGATCCCGACAGTTCCGACTCCTCCGACTCCTCCGACTCCGACTCCTCCGACTCGGACTCGGACTCCAGCTCCAGCGACAGCTCGGACTCGGACTCGGACTCCGAGATGGCCCCCGCCACCCCCTCCTCCGCGGCGAAGGCGGACGAACCCGAGGACGCGCCCTCCGGCTCGGAGGGCGCCTCGGACCCGACCAAGGACCCCCTGCACGTGTCCAACTTCGCGCTTTCCTGCGAGGTGAAGGAGAAGCTGGAGAACAAGGGCATCACCTCTTTGTTCGGCATCCAGGCGCAGACGTTCCAGACGGTGCTGGACGGCAAGGACCTCGTAGGGCGCGCGCGGACGGGCTGCGGCAAGACGCTCGCGTTCGTGCTCCCCATCGTGGAGGCGATCAACAAGGAGAACCCGTGCCCCGCCAACGGGCGCCGCGTGCAGGGCCGCAAGCCGCTCGTCGCGCTGCTCGCGCCGACGCGCGAGCTCGCCAAGCAGGTGCACACGGACTTCGCGTACATCGGCGCGGCGTTCAAGCTGAACGCCATCTGCGTCTACGGCGGCGCGCCGTACGGCGAGCAGGAGCGCGCGCTGCGCGCCGGGTGCGACATCGTCGTCGGCACGCCCGGCCGCATGAAGGACCACCTCGAGCGAAAGACGCTCTCGTTTGCGAACCTGCGGTTCCGCGTTTTGGACGAGGCGGACGAGATGCTGAACATGGGCTTCGTGGAGGACATCGAGACTATTTTGAACGCCGCGAAGGACAACGTCAACTTGCAGACGCTCTTATTCTCCGCTACCCTCCCGAAGTGGGTCGCGGACATCGCCCGCCGGTTCCTCACCGCCGGGCACGCCACCGTGGACCTGGTGGGGGACGAGAAGCGCAAAGCCAGCGACTCGGTGACGCACATGCTGATGCCGTGCCAGTGGTCCGAGCGCACGGAGCTGGTGTGCGACCTGATCCGCGCGAAGGTGCCGGGCGACGGGCGCGTGATCGTCTTCTGCGACACCAAGCGCGACTGCGGCGAGCTCTCCGAGGCGCTGCAGAAGGAGCTCAAGAAGGGCGCCAAGGCGCTGCACGGCGACGTGAACCAGTCGCAGCGCGAAGTCGTCCTGGCGGGGTTCCGCGCGAACAAGTTCCAGACGCTGGTCGCGACGGACGTCGCCGCGCGCGGGCTGGACATCTCCGGCGTGGAGCTGGTGGTGCAGTGCGACCCCCCGAAAGAGGCGGAGGCGTACATCCACCGCTCGGGGCGCACCGGCCGCGGCGGCGCCAAGGGCGTGTGCGTCACGCTCTGCACGCCCCGGAACGAGTGGGCGATTCCCAACATCGAGCGCAAGGGCGGGTTTAAGTTCCAGAAGATCGCGCCGCCGCAGCCCGCGGAGATGGTCGCCGCCGCCGCGAAGGTTGTCATTTCGCAGGTGCGCGGCGTGCACAAAGGCGCCGCGAAGCTGTTCATGGACGCCGCCGCCGAGCTGCTCGCCGCCGGCGCGGGAGAGCACGACGAGGGCGCGGACCCCACGGAGATGCTCGCCGCCGCGCTCGCCAAGCTCGCCGGGCACGGCGAGCTGCGCACGCGCTCGCTGCTCACGTCGCACAGCGGGCAGACGACGCTTTCGTTCGTGGCGGGCGGCACGACAGAGATCCGCACGCCCACGTACGTCTGGAACTTCCTGCGCCAGCGCTTGGAGGAGAACGACCTGCAGATCCGCCGTCTCACGCTCTGTACCGACCACAAGGGCGCGGTGTTCGACGTCCCGAGCGAGCTCGCGGAGAAGTTCGTGGCGCTGAGCGAGGACCAGGGCTCCGGGCCCACGCCCATCACCATCTCGGTCTGCGAGGAGCTCCCGGAGCTCGTCGCGAAACCGCAAAGCGCCGGCGGTTTCGGCGGCGGCGGGCGCGGAGGCGGGTACGGCGGCGGGCGCGGCGGGCGGGGCGGCTTCTCAGGCGGGCGCGGACGCGGCGGGTTCAGCCCCGGGGGACGCGGGCGCGGCGGTCGCGGCGGCGGCCGGGGGTTCGGCGGGCGCGGCCGCGGGTAAAAACAAAACGCGAGAGCGCGCGTAGGTACAGTATTCTTTTCGGGTCGCGTCGCGCGGTTCGGAAACCGCGCGACGCGACGCGCGTCGAGTGTGTAGTGATTCTATGATTAAAAAAACACGGCGTCACTTCTTCTTCTTGTCGTTCCCGTAAAAGTCGTCCAGGCTGGTGTCGTACGCCTGCATGACGAGCTCCGAGCGCACCTTCCTGGTGGTGTCCGTGGCGACGCCCACCAGGATGAGCAGCGACGTGCCCGCGAAGCCCCGGAAGGTGGTGAGCCCGGTCAGGCCCTCCACCGCGGTGGGCGTCAGCGCCAGCAGCCCTAAAAACACCGACCCGAGCAGAGACAGGCGCTCGAGCACGCGCGTGATGTACCCGCTCGTCGCCGCGCCGGGGCGCACGCCCGGGATGGAGGCGCCCTGGCGCTTCAGCTGGTCCGCCACGTCCTTCGGCTCGAGCTGTAGGAACGTGTAGAAGTAGTTGAAGAAGCAGATGAGCGCGACGTTCACCGGGACGTACGCCGCGCCGCCGGGGTACACCGCCTTGGCGGCGCCGATGAACACCGGGTTGGGCGCGAAGCGCGCGACGGTCGCCGGGAGCGCGAGCAGGGACGAGGCGAAGATGATGGGCATGACCCCCGCGGAGTTCACCTTGAAGGGCAAAAACGCGGACTTCGCCAGACCGCCCGCCTGGAACCGCGTGGAGTAGTTCATGGGGATCTTGCGCTCCGCCTCCTGCACGTACACGATACCGAGCGCGGAGAGGAAAAACGCGGAGAAGAAAACCGGAAGCACCGTGAGCGAGTCGCCCTTCTCCTGCGCCTGCGACAGGGTCTGGCCGAAGCTCGAGGGCAGCGAGGAGATGATGTTGGTGAAGATGAGCAACGACGTGCCGTTGCCCAGCTTCAGCTCCGTCAAAACCTCGCCGATGTACAGCAGGATCATCGCGCCCGCGGTGAGCACCGCGGACGACTCCACCAGCCACGGCAGCGAGAAGTCCTCCACGTACGGGCGCACGTACAGACACTGGCCAACCGCCTGCACGACGGCGAAGCCGAGCGCGCCGTAGCGCTGGTACTGCTGGAACTTGCGTCGGCCAGCCTCGCCCTCTTCCTTCTGCAGCTTCTTCAGGCTGGGGAACACGGACGTGAGGAGCTGCGGGAGGGCGTTTGGTTTTTGGTTTTTGACAGGTCAGACGGTGAAGCGCGCCGCGCGGAGTGAGGTTTTCGCGCGAAAACCGTTTCCAAAGCCTCGGCGCGCGAGCGACGCGCGCGAGCGACGAAAAGACCGAACGGACGCGCGCGGAGGGGTTCGCGTTCGCGCGTTCGCGCGTTCGCGGCTCAGTTTCCGAGTTCTTTTCATGGCACGGCGCGTACGCGCCGAACCTCAATCGAACGAGACCTAAAAGGTCGATTCATCGCCGCGAACGCGAACGCGCCGCGAGAAAAACGCGCGACGTCCGGAACGCGGGACGTTCGGAACCGTCGAACCGCGGAGAGACGCGATGACAAAAAAGAGCGACGACAAAAAAGCGCGGCGCGTCGTACCTGGAAGATGATGGAGCTGTTGATGTACGGCACGATCCCGAGCGAGAAGATGCCCAGTTTCGAGATGCTCCCGCCGGTGAGCGTGTCGACGTACCCCAGGACGCCCCCCCCGCCCGCGAGCGATTCCGCGAACGCCGCGCGGTCCACGCCGCTGATGGGGATGTACGTCCCCACGCGCGACACGACGAGCAGCGCCAGGATCGTCCCGATCTTCCCGGGCAGGTTCCCGCCCATGAAGTTCCCGAAGAAGTCCTCGTCACCCTTCTTAGAAGGCCCGCTCAGCGCATTCACGGCGCGGCCGCGCGAGAGGGACATGATCGAGCCCGACTCGGCGACGGCGTCATCCGCGTCGCGCGCGTTATCCCCCGTCTCCCACCCGATGGCTCTCCTGCCCAGCCCGAGCGGGTCCCACGTCTGCCCGTCCGCGCCCATGCCCGGCAGGTTCATCACCGCAGAGTTCACCACCGCGCGCGTCACGACGGAGCGCGCGGGAGATCGGGCCGCCGCGCGGCCGCGGACGACGCGTGCGCGCGCGCCATCGCGCGGAGAGGTCTCCGCGCGGACGGGCCCGTACCCTATCCTCACCTTGCGCGCGTCGCGGCGGCCGCGCAGCGCCCCGGGGGCCACCGCGCGCGATCCCAGCGACATCGCCGGCGTGGTCGCCATGTTGCTCGACAAGGCGATGCGAGCTGCCCACTGCGGACGAGGTTGCGCCACTCGAAGTGCGCGACGGCGCGCGGCGACGTCACACGAGACGCGTCTCGTGCCATCGCCCACGTGGCGAAGATCGTGGTCGAGCGCACAGGCAAACAGTCTCACAGGATGCGATGCGGCGGACGAAACCTGCAGCCGTGAAACGAGAGTCAGTGCAGGTTTCGCCGCACGTACTTGTAGTCCGAGTCGCTTTTTCCCGACGGTTGCTTCAAAAGATCTCCCGCCCCCTCGCCATTGGGGTTGCGGGCGAGGAGTCGCGTCAGATGAGGCTACCTATCTCCATCGACACACGCCGTTGTTATGAACGACGAACCACTTCGCCGTAGCGCGCGGTCGCGGCGTGCCTATGGCGTCGCGCGCATCGATAGGGAAGATATCCTAGCGTGAAGGGCCGATATGGTTCTCCTGTGCGACGTGCCCGTGCACGAGCTCAGCGCCGGGGACAAGCAGCTGCTGCAACCCTCGAGGAACTGGCCGATGCACCAGGCGCAATGCTACGCCCACCTCCGATGCGGCCTGAGGCTCGTCGCCGGCGCTAGGTACCTGCTCCTGGGGAAGAACGGCTGCGGCAAGAGCACACTGCTCAAGGCCATCCACGAGCGGAAGCTCCCCGACTGGCCCGTACATGTCACGACCCACCTGGTGGCGCAAGGTTCGCCGCTTCCCCCCGGCGATACGCCGGTCGAGGCTGTGCTGGGGGCGGATGAGCGCGAGGCGAGCTTGCTCGCCGAGGCGGAGATGATCGAACGCGCGATGGAAGACGAAACAGATGCCGACGAAGGCGACGGGGAGGGCGAGTCGGGGTCCGGGGCTGACGCGACGTACCAGAGGCTCTGCGACGTGTACGAGGAGCTCGACGCGTTGGGAGCCGAAGACGCGGCCGCACGTGAGGCCCGCGCCATGCGCGTGCTGCGGGGGATGGGTCTCACCCAGGAGCAGTGCGTCGGGCCGGTGCGCGCGCTCAGCGGCGGGTGGCAGATGAGAGTCGCGCTCGCCGCCGCGCTTTTCGTGAGCCCCCGGCTTTTGCTCCTGGACGAGCCCACCAACCACCTCGATCTGCGAGGGGTGCAATGGCTGCAGCGGTACCTCGCGAACGAGTACCGCGGGACGGTGCTGTGCGTGTCGCACGACCGGGCGTTCATCGCGGCGTTCGCCCAGCGGGTGGTCATATTCCAGAACCAGGCGCTGGACTACTTCAACTCCACGCTGTCAGACTTTGAGACAGCGGCGGCGGAGAAGGCGGCGGGGCGCGAGCGAATGGCGGCGAACCTTGAGCGGAAGAAGGAGGACGTCAAGAAGCAGGTCAAAGAGATGACGAAGAAGGCGAGCGCGGGGAGTAAAAAAGGGAGCTCGCACTCCAAGGCCAAGGAGGCTGACGCCAAGCAGCTGAAGCAAGCCGCGAGCCGGGTAAAAAAATTGGGACGGATGGGGCTCGAGAAGACGGACGACGGCAAAAAGTTCAACTCGCAGCGGCACGGGATACGCGTCGGAGCGGACAACAACAACGACGGGGGATGGGACAAACACGGTAAGATGACCGCCGCGCCCGTCTTCGTGAGGGACGATCCGAGTTTGGTCTTTGAGTTTCAAGCGTGCGAGCCCCTGGTCGGCGTGAGCGAGGACCTCCCCGTCATCGACTTTCGGTCCGTGTCGTTCGGCTACAAGGGGACGGCGCCGGTGTTCACCGACGTGAACCTCGTCGTTCGCAAGGGATGCAGGATCGGGATTTGCGGCAAAAACGGCGCGGGGAAGAGCACGCTGGTCGGCCTGCTCACGGGCGCGCTTGAGCCGACGGAGGGGGAGGTGATCCGGAACAAGAACCTGACAATCGGTCGGTACCACCAGGGGTTCGTCGCCGAGCTCGAAAAGATGTCAGACGAGTGCGCGCTCGGTTACGTGAGCGCCAGACACCCGACATTCAGCGAACAGGAGTGCAGGGCGGGTCTCGGGGCGTTCGGTCTGCGTGGCAACACGGTGTTGCAGCCGTTATCGACGCTGAGTGGAGGTCAGAGGGTACGCGTGGCGTTCACGTCGCTGGCGGCGACTGCGCCGCACCTTCTTGTGCTCGACGAGCCCACCAATCATCTCGACATATACAGCATCGACGCCCTCGTCGAGGGCCTGAGAGCGTTCGAGGGCGGGGTGATACTGATATCTCACGACCAGAGGATGATCCGAGAATTGGTGGAGGAGGTGTACGAGGTGCTGCAGAAGAAGAGGATCGTGCGGCGCTTCGACGGGGAGGTGGACGCCTACCTCAAGAGATTCGAGTAGCCCTTGAAACCTGCAGCCGTGAAACGAGAGTCAGTGCAGGTTTCGCCCGCAGTACTTGTAGTCCGAATCGCTTTTTCCCGACGGTTGCTTCAAAAGATCTCCCGCCCCCTCGCCATTGGGGTTGCGGGCGAGGAGTCGCGTCGGCCATGGCGTCGACGTCGGTTCCGTCGGGATCCCCGGTGATCCCCGCGGCGGCGGCCCTGTACTTTTCCCTCGAGGACGCCGCCTCCCGGGGCCTGTCGCACGACGAGCTGGCGAAGCTCCTGGACGAGAGCGCGGATTTTCTCTGCGGGTGCCTGGCCAGCTACAAGCCGCCCTGCGCGAGGTCCAAGGCGGAGGTGGAGAGCGGGAGCGTGCAGTACGGTGGCGAGACGCGCTCGCTCAACGCGTCGATACGCGAGGTGACCGTCGCGGCGTCCAAGAAGCTTAACCTCGACGAGGTGCAGACCTACGCCTTGTTGCGCCGGTGCCTCGCGGAGGATGGCGCGCCCAGCCCCGCCTCGCTGGATGACGATCTCGCCGAGCGCCTCACCACGTACTACTTCAGGGAGAGACTCAGCGTGCTCAAGTGCGTGCACGCGCTTCTCATGCACGCGCAGGCGGAGGACGACGACCGCGCCGCGGAGGTGATGACGGCGACGCTGGAGAGCATGTTGGGGAAGGGGCTCGAGGCGAATCTCGTCGACGGCGCGTGCGCGCACCTTCTGGGCGAGACCCCGGCGCGGCCCGAGGACGCGCGGAAAAACCCGAGCGTCTCCAAGGACTGGTCCGAGCTCGCGCTGGAGGAGACGCGCGTGATGCTGGAGTGCGTGTTCCTGATGTACTACGACCGGCGCACGAAGTGCGCCTCGGCGACGTTCGCGCGGCTGGCGCGCGCCTTTGAGCGCGGCGCGCTCGGCGGCGCGCCCGCCGCCGCCGCCGAGCTTGTGCGCTACGCGCAGCAGATGGGCGGCACGAGCGGCGCGGCCGGCGCGATCGCGCAGGTGCGCGTCACCTCCGACTCGCTGCGCGCGCTTTGCGCGGTGATCCTGGTGGAGGCGCTCAACCTGGAAGGCGCGGTGGACAGGATCCAGAAGCCCGGCGCGTTCGAGGAGGCGCACGCCATGCTCTCGGAAGGCGCCCTGAGCGAAGCCGCCGAGGCGCTCGAGAGCTGGCCCTCGGACGCCGCGCACGGCCCCGTGCTGCTGGCGTGGGCCACGCTCCTGGCGCTGGCGCCCGCGGCGTCCGCGGACCGGCCGAGCGTCGCGCTGCCCGCGGCGGCGGACCCGGCGGCGGCGGCGGCGCGCGCGGCGGGCGGCGACGCCGGGTACGGCTCGCTCCTGGCGCTGCTCCGCCTCGAGCAGCTCAAGGGCGCCGGAGGCGTCAACGCGACGCTGCACAAAAGCGTGCTGAAGAACCTGCTCTCCTCCTCCCTCGCCGCGTTCGACGTCCTGCCCGTGCACAAGCTGCGCGCGGAGGAGCTCGCGTCGCTGTTGGACGTCCTTGAGGAGCTCACCTCGGGCCAGCCCGCGCTGTGCGAGCAGTTCTGGGGCGGTGCGCGTCTCGACGGCCTCGAAGCGCCGCTGTACACGCTTTTGGTCGGGTGTCGGGAAAGGCACCCCGCGGACGCGGCGCCCCTGCTCAGGGCGCTCGCCGCGCTCGCCGAGGGGCCGAGAGCGGCGGCGTGCGCGCTGGCGTTCCTGAAAAACCTGCCGGCGGTGGCGCTCCCGGCGCCTGGTGCCCTTGACGCCACCGCCGGCGCGGTGGTGCCCCTGGACGCGGACGGCGCGCCGCGCGGCGAGTGGGTCGACGCGATGGTGCGCTGGCGCGAGGCGCGCGACTCGGGCGCGGCCGCGCCCCCGCCGCCGCTGCCGCCCGGGCCGGTGGCCGCGGCGGCGGACCTCGCCAGCGCGCACCTGCCCGGCGCCTGCGTGCCCCGCGGCGCTGCGGGCGTCGCCGTCGCGCGCGCCGCGCCGCCGGGGCCTCGCGCGCCGCCGGCGCGCGACGACGACGACGCGATGCGCGACGACGAGGACGGCGAAGAGATGCACCCCGTCGAGAGTTCGGATATCGTCACCTGGTCCGCCCCCGCGGACGGCACGCGCGTCCTGGTGGCGCGCCTATGCGTCCTGTCGGTCGCGGGCATGGCCCCGGACGGCGCCTCCGCCGCGGACGCCGCCGAGCTCGACGCGTCGCTCCGGTTCCTGACGCGCGTCCTGCGCTCGGCGCCGTCCTTCGCCGCCGCGCTCGCGGCGTGCGACGTCTCCGCGGCGGTGCCCCCGGGCGCGCCCGCGACGGCGCTCGGCGCGCTCGCCGCGGTGGTCACGGGGAGCACCTCCGACGGCGCCGCCTGGGCGACGCGCGCCGTCGCCGGGGCGGAGAGCTCTCCGGTGAACCCCGGCGTGCTCCGCGCCGCGCTGGCGCTCGCCGCCGCCGCGCCGCTCGCGGCGGCGGCGCCGACGGCGGCGCTGGACGAGCTCACGGCGGCGCCCCTGCTCCGCGCGGACGGCGAACCCTATAACCCGACCGGCGACGCCGGCGGGTACGCCGTGACCTCCGCGCTCGCGTCCCTGCGGGGCGAGGGACCCGCCGTGGGCCTGACGATGTTCGAGCGCGCCGTGCTCCCCGCCGAGCGCGCCGCCGGCGAGTACCCACTGACGCTCGCGCTCCTGAGACTGGTGGACGCGCTGCTGTCGTCGGGCGCGGGCGCGGCCCCGGCGATGACGCCGCTGCTCCAGCACGCGCTGGTGGAGGTGCTCACGCGTCACGGCGCGTGGCGGTACCGCCGCCGCGCCGACCGCTGGGAGATGCACGCCGCGGCGGCGAGGGCGCTGGCGTCCGCGCTCGCGCCGCGTCCGGGCCCGGCCAACGCCGCGCGCCGCGCCGGTGTCGCCGGCTTCGTCGCCGGCGACGCCGGCGCGGCGTCGGCGGCGCTGGCGCCGCTCGCGCTGGACGCCGCCGCGCTGCGCGGCATGCACGAGGAGGGCGTCTGGCGAGCGAAAGAGGTGGCCGCCGCCGAGGACGCCGTAGCGGCGACGCTCGCGCTCCTGCCGGCGCTGCTCCGCGCGCTCGAGACGAACGCGGCGACGACGGCGGCGGCGGCAGCGGACGCCGCCGCCAGTAGCGCGCCCGGGTCCCTCGGCGGAGGGCCGCTAGCGCGCGCGCTGCTGGTGGAGGCGCCCTGGGGCGGCCCCCCGCTCGCCGCCGCCGTCGCGTCGTACGCGGCGTACCCGTACGCCGCGGCGTGCTGCCCGCTGGCGCTCCCCGCGCTCGCCGCGCTGTGCGAGTGCGCGCCGGCGGAGCCGCCGCTCGCCTGCGCGCTCCCGTCGCTCGCGCCGCGCGGCGCGCGCGGGATCGGGTTCGGCTCGACGCTGTCGCTCCCCGAGCCGTCGGCGTCGGCGTCGGCGTCGGCGAGAACGCCGTCCGAGACGGGCGGAGGCGCCGCGCCGGACGCGCCGGACGCGCGCGCCGCGGTTGTCCGCGCACTCGCGCCGGGCGCGGCGCGCGCCGACCCCGCGGCGGCGCGCGCGGCGGCGGCGTTCCTGGCGGCGGCGGCGGCGCGCCAGCCCATGCTGGCGGAGGCGCTGCTTCTGCCGGCGCGCCTGGGCGCGGAGGAGGCGCGCGCGGATCCCGGCGACGTGCCCGCGAGCGCGCTGGACTCGCTGTGGGCGTGCCTGGGCGAAGCCGCGGCGACGCGCGCCTCCGATCCGCGCGCGCTCGCCGCGACGACGCGCGCGACGGCGGCGTTGTACGGAGCCCAGTCACGAATCGGCGGGCGCGAAGGCGCCGCCGCCGCGGTGAGCGTCCTGCGCTCGCGGCCCTTCGAGCTGGTGGCGCGCCTCGAGGCGTGCCTCCCGCCCTTCGCCGACGCGGAGAACGCGGAGGAGAGAGAGGGCGACGGCGGCGACGACGACGACGAGGCGGAGGCGCACAGGTTCGCCGCGGAGGCGGATGCGACGGCGATGCTCGCCGCCGAGACGGCGGCGGCGCGCCGGGAGGGGAGGCTCGCCGAGCCCACGGAGACGAGTGCGGCGGCGGCGGCGGTGGCGCGCTGGTGCGCGCGGCGCGCGGACGGAGGGGAGAGCGCGCTGCTCGGCTGGCTGCGCAGGTGGCTCAAGCCGCGCCGCGCCGCGGGCGTCTTCTCGGCGGCGCGCTCGCGCGCGCACGCCGTCACGCTGCGCGCGGCGGCGGAGGCGGAGCGCGCGGCGGCGACGCGCGCCGTCGCCGGCTTCGGCGCGCCGCGCGCCGCCGTGGCGCGCGCGTCGCTCCCGGACGCGACACTGGAGACGAACGCGGCGGCGGCGGGGCGCGCGCTGCTCGCGCACGCCGCCGCCGCCGAGCTCGTCGCGGCGAGCGCGCGGGAGAACTCCGGGGCGCCGGACCGCGTCGCCGCGCTGGAGACGGTCGCCGCCGCCGCGGAGGCGGCGGCGGAGGGGCGCGCGCGACCGAAGGCGCCGCGCGACCCCGTCAGGCGCGCCCTGGACGTCGCGCGCGACGCGCGCCTCGAGCGCGCCGTCCTCGCGCCGCCGCCGCCCGGTGCCTTCGGCGGCGCGCCCGATTTTGGCGGCGACTTCCTGTTCGACGCGTCCTGGGTGGAGCGCGCGACGGGAAATCTCGCTCCGAGCGCTTCGGAAGGCGCCGAAGACGCGCCCGCGGGCGCGCTCGCCGCGCCGGGCCGCGCTGCGGCGACGGCGCTGCGCGCGGCGGGCCGCTCGGCGTCGCGCGCCAGCGCGCAGCTGGCGGCGGTGGCCGCCGCGGTGGACCTGCTGGCGGCGGCGGCCGGGCCCGCGCTCGCGTCGCCGCGCGACGCGTTCGCGGACGACGCGACGCGCGAGACGCGCGACGGTCTCGTCTCGCCCGCCGCGCCGCGCGAGGCGCCGCTCGCGCCGTCCTCTTTGTCCTCGGCGGGGCTGCTCAGCGCGTGGCCCGCGTCCGAGCGCGCGGCGGCGGCGCGCGCCGCGCTGGAGGCGTTTGACGACGCGTTGGGCGCTTCCGAGGAGGAGGGCGCCGATCACTTCGCGCGGCTCGCCGCCGAGCTCGCCGACGCCGCCGCGCTGCTGGTGCGCGTCTGGGCCGCCGCCGCGGAGGAGGCGGAGCCTTCGGAGGCTTTCTCTATGGCGTGCGCCGTAGCGCACGCCGCCGCGCGCGCGCTGGCGCGCCGCGGCGACGTTTCTGTCGCCGCGGGAACCTCCTCGAGCGCGGCGTTCGCGCGGCCGCTCCTGGCTGCGACCGTCTCGGCGATTCGCGCGTGGCGCGTCGCCGCGGACCCCGCGAACGGGGACGCCGCCGCCGCCGCCTCGCGGCTCGCGGAGGGCGCCGAGCTGGGCCAGCGCCTGTGGCCGCTCGTGCCCGTGCTCTGCGCGGCGGCGGCGACGCCCGCCGGCGGCGAGGACGGCGCGCTCGCGCTCGGCGCGCTGCGCGAGATGTGCGACGGCCTCGTCTCGCCCGCCGCGCTGGCCGAGGCGACGGGCGGCGCGCCGTTCCTCCCCCCGCTGGCGCCGCCGCGGCGACGTCGCCGAGGACGCAGAAACCCTACGGCGCAGAAACCCTACGGCACAAAAGCCGGGCTCGACGACGCCCCGTCGTCCTTCCACTCGCTCCCGTTCGCCGAGTTCCTTGACGCGCGCGACGAAAGCGCCGCGGCGACGGCGTTGCGTCCGTTCCTGGACGCCGCCGAGGCGGACGCCGCCGCGCGCGCGGACGCGCGCGAGCGCTTCGCGCGGCGCGCGCAGCGCGAGGAATACGCTCGAGCCTCCTCGACTTCGAGCGACGAGAGCGACGAGAGCGACGGTGTCGAAAGCGAAAAACCGTCTCGAAAGCGTCGCGGCGGCGCGGAGGTCCCGGCGGCGCTCGCGCTGTGCCTGGACCTCGCACGCTTGGGCCCCGAGGGCGCCGACGCGCTGCTCCGCGCGGACCTGCTTCCGCGGCTCGGCGCGCTGTGCGAGCGGCTGTGCGAGCGCGACGCGAGGAACGAGCGCGATGCGGACGTTCAGGCGCTCTACGGCGAGATCGGTGATGCGTCGCGCGAGTCCCCCGACGCGTACGACCCCGAGCGCGCGTACCGGCTGGCGCTGCGCGTCGCGGCGACGCTCGCCGCGTTTGCGTCGGAAACCGCCTCAGACGACCCACGCGCCTCCGCCGTGACCTCCGCGCTCGTGTCCTTCGCGACGCGCGACGCCATCGCGGACCGGCTCGAGGACGCGCTCGCGCCCGCGGAGGTGACCTCCGCATCGCTCGCCGAGGCGGAGGCCTCCGCCGCGTTCCTTCACGCGCTCGCCTCCGCCGCCGAGGCGCCGTGGCAAATCGCCGCGCCCAAGCACCGCGCGCGCGCGCGCGCGGCGGCGGCTTCGTTTCTGCGGTGGGTCGCGTCGCCGCCGCCGCGGCGCGGCGTGGCGTGCGCGCCGGCGACACAGATCGAACGCGAGCTGCAGAGGGCGCCCCCCGCGGTCGGATGCTCCACCGGTTGGTTCCTCAGCTGCGCCATCGGGTCCGCGCCAGTCTCCGGCCCGCCGGGCGCCGCGGCGGTGGCGGCGGCGGTGGCGGCGGGCGGCGACGCCCCGGTGGGCGACGCGCATTCCGAGGCGCTCGCCGCGCGCCTGTACGCCGCCGCCGCGCGGTGCGCGGCGTTCCTGGCCGCCTTCCCGCGCGTCGACGCGCACGCGCTGGTGGGCCGTGACGCGCTGGAGCGCCTCGAGCGCCAGGCCGCCGCGCTCAAGATGGAGCTCGAGCGCAGAGGCGGCGACGACGAGTCTTCGAGACCGGACGCGCCGGAGGGCGAGGGGGGGCCCGACGCGCGTGCGCCAAACGCGCGGCGCGCGTTTGGCGGCGCGCTGCGCAACGTCGCCGACGCGCTGTTCCGCGCGAGCTCGGACCTGGCGCGGCTGGAGGAGGGCGAGGCGTCGCCGCACGAATCCTTCTCCCGAGCCTCAGGAGGCTCGGGGAGGCTGGACGCGTCGTTCTCGCTCATCACGCAGATGAGCTGGCGGGCCGCGCCCGCGGCGCCGGCGTCGGGCTGAGGAGAAGTTCAATTGGTTCAATTGGTTCAATTGGTTCAAAATTTGGTTCAATAACGTATTTTGAAAGGTAAAAGAACTTCTTGACCGACCCTTTAGGGTCAAGCTTTTAAATATCACGTCATTTCACCGGATTTCGGGCTTATTATAGTACGATACGTATTCGCACCGGCTTCCTCCCCCGCTCCTCACACGCGCAGACGCGCGCGGGGCGGCGTCGCGCGGCCCTTCCCCATGGTGTTCGCGGAGTCCTCCGCGTTCGGCGCCGAAGGCGACGGCGTGTCGCTGAAGAAGAACCGCTTCCTGAGCACCACGCGCGAGGATGAGGATCTGAATCAGTACTGGTACAGCAACCGCAGCATCGACGCCATGGTGCGGGACGTGGAGACGGTGTGCGCGTCCGAAGACACCAAGGCGTGTTTCCTGAGCACGCCCAGCGTGTACTTTTCGCTGAACAAGGACGTGCGCGCGCGGTCGTGGTGCTTCGACCTGGACGAGCAGTGGAAGAGCGACCGCGGGTTCGTGCGGTACGACTTCAACGCGCCGGTGGATTTCGCCGACGCGGACGCGCTGAAGGGGACGTTCGACATGGTCGTGATCGACCCGCCGTTCATCACGCGCGAGGTGTGGGAGAAGTACGCGGAGACAGCGAGGTTCCTGCTGAAGCCGGGCGGCGCGGTCATGGGGAGCACCATCGCGGAGAACGCGGGGTTCATGAAGGAGCTGCTGAACTGCGAGCCGCAGACGTTCATGCCCTCCATCCCGACGCTCGTGTACCAGTACCGCTTCTACGCCAGCTACGCCAGCGCGTCGCTCAACGAGAAGAACCCCGAGATTCCAGACGACGACGACGAGTAGTGGGATTCACAGATGACGCGACGATAGGACGCGCGCGGAGAGCGGTGGTCGTCTACAGTTCGCGTAATAGTAATAATAATACTCCTATACTCACTTCTTCTTCGGCGGCCGGGCGGCTTTCTCCTCCACGCCGCTCGTGCCGAAGCGGTTCCGCAGCACCGCCATCACGTCCTCCACCGCGACGCCCTGCAGGTTGAGCAACACCATCGAGTGGTACAGCACATCCGCCATCTCGCTCGCCGCGCGCTCGGCGCCCTCCTCCTTTTCCCACGACTCGCACAGCTCGCCCGCCTCCTCGCGCACTTTGGAGCACAGCAGCTCGGGGTTCTCCAGCAGGCGTTTCGTCCACGAGGGCTTGTCGCCCTCCTTCGTGACCTCGGCGCGGCGCCGCGCGATGGTCGCCTCGAGCTCGTACAGCGTGGACAACGCCTCCTCCTCGCCGTCGCGCGTCCCGCCGCCGTCGACGGCGGCGGCGCCGTCGGGGCCGTCGACGCGCGAGTAGTAGCAGGTGTGCGCGCCGGTGTGGCAGGTGGGCCCGTCCGGGACGCCCATGTAGATGAGCGAGTCCTTGTCGCAGTCGATATGCACGCTCTTCACGCTGATGAAGTTGCCGCTCGTCTCGCCCTTGGTCCACTGCTGCTGGCGCGAGCGCGAGAAGAACGTCGCCTTTTTCTGCGTGATGGTCGTGCGCACGGCGGTGCGATCGGCGAACCCCTGCATCAGGATTGCGCCCGTGTCCACGTCCTGAGCGATCGCCACCACGAAGCCCTTGTCGTCGTACTTCAGGCCGTCCAGGAACGCCTCCACGCGCTCGGGGGAATCCGCCGCCGCCGCGACCACGCCGCGGCCCGCGGCCGCGGCGGTGCCGCGAGGGGGCGCGACAGTCCGCGGCTTCGACGCGCGGGCGGCGGAGTGGGCGTGATCCTTGCCGCAGCCGGCGTGCGCGCGCACGACGAGCGCGCCGCGGAGGGGGGCGGGGGAGAGGGCGGCGCGGGCGGCCATGGTGCGTGCGTCGAGCCGACGGCTGGGAGGGGAGGCGCGGAGTCGCTTGAGGACTGGACGCGCGGCAGGGTGTGATGAAGACGGAGCGGCCGACGCCTCTGAAATTATCCGCAACCGGATCGAAGCGGCGCAGGACGCCCAACAAGTTCCGACGCGCGTTTCATCAAGCTTGAAAAAACAGCCGAAGACCGTTGAGGCGCTCGTTTCATGTTCGTTTCCGCGTGCTTCTCGGACGCGCCGCTCGCGCCCCTCCACACACGTACCGCGCGCGGCGAGTGACTCGAAGCGTCTCGACGGCGTCCGAGATCGCGCTCGCGCGTGCCATCGACGCGCGATGTCGCTCTCCGGCGCGATGTGCAGCGTCATGATGTACAGCAATCTGGCGCTGGGCGCGACGAACCAAGTCACGCTGGAGTTCTCCACCCCCCACGGCATCGCGCCCGACGGCGTGTTACTCTGCGCCACCGCGGCGGACCACCGCTTCGACCGCTCCACGTTCGTCGTGAACGCGCTCGAGGAGGGCGGCTCGCAGTTCCTCGCCGGCACCTCGCACGTCGTCGCGGGCGCGACGGACGCCGACCTGCTCTCCGTCCGCGCCTTCAGCGGCGCGACGACGTGGAATCACCGCCCGGTGGAGACGGGCGTCGCCGCGGACGTCCTCGGGCTCGACGCGCGGTACGCGGAGACGTACGCGCGCCGCCGCTACGACGACATGGTGCAGGACGCCGGCGGCGCCGCCCTGGACGGCGTGTTCCAGGAGCCCGAGTGGGCGGAGGACGCGGCGACGCGCGCCGCCGCCGCCGACGCCGTCGTCGCCGCGCTGGACGACGCGACCACCGCCGCCGCGCGCGCCGTGCTGTTGAAGCAGCTCGAGGAGCTCAACCGCCCCGCGGGGAACTGCGCTCTGCTCACCGGCTCGTGGGTCAAGAACACCAGGTACGAGCTGGTGTTCTCGGCGCCCAACCCGCTTTCCTCCGACGACACGGACCTCGGGTGGTGGATGGCGCCGGTGTCGTACTCCGCCGCGGAACCGTCGCGGACGCTCGCCAACGGCGGCGACGCTCCCCGCGTGACGTACGCCGTGCGCGGCGACGCGCGCGGCGCGCGGTGCTCGACGCGCGCGTCCGTCTCGGCGACCCTGCTCGCCTCGGGCGACGCGGCGGCGTCCACCGCGGGGCTGGGCGCGGGCGTGGCGGTGGGCGCGTGCGCCGCCGGCGAAGCGCGGTCCGTGCGCTTCAACGGGCGCTGCGTGTCGTGCGCGTCGGCGGGCGGCGCCGTCGCGACGGCGACGGAGGCGGACGGCGTGACCGTCGTGGAGACGTGCGCGTGCCCCGCGACGGTGATGACCGTCGCCGCGGGCCCGGTCGCGTGCGGCGCACCGCGCGGGCCGGCCGCGACGGCCACCACGGAGGCGGCGCTCGCGGCTGAGCTGTGCGCGACGTACGCCGAAATAAAAGCGGGGCTCGATCTCGGGCCGACGGCGGGCGCCACCGCCGGCGTCGGCGACGGCGTCGCGTCCGGCGCGCACGCGGTGGCGAGCGCCGCGCTGGACGCGTTCGTGAGCGCGGGGGCCTCGTTTGTGGACGATGCGGACATCGCGGCCGCGAACGCGACGTACCGGGCGTCGATGCTTTTCGACGAGCGCGCGCCGGATGACCCGTCGCGCGGAGGCGGGTTGCGGCCGTCGTGCCAGAAGTGCGCCAAGCGGTTCGGCGCGCGCGACGCGTTCGTGGACGACTACGGGGTCGCGGCGACGGTGAAGGACGTGCGGTTCGACGCCGCGCACGCGCTGAGACTCATCGGGTACGTGCTGTCGCTCAAGGGGCACGACTGCGCGGCGCTGTACGACGAGGAAGACCCGTACGCGGACATACTGGGAGCGCGGGCGGACGCCGACATATGCGAGGCGGCGGTGCCGTCGTAATTTTAATTTTAAAATGTAAAGTATGTTCTACTGAAGGTACGACTGAAGGTGCGAACGGTGCACGACGATCGCGTCGTCCTGTCTTCACGCGCACTTCGCGGTGGCCACCTTCGTGCCGAGCGCGGAGAATATCTCCACCGTCGCCCCGGCGCCGCCCACCGCCGTCATTGCGCGCGCGTGGTCGAGCGCGAACACGGACGCCGGGCCGCACGGCTGCCTCGAGATGAGCTTCCCGGCTAAGTTCCAGCGGAACACGTGCGGCTCGCTCCCGGCGGCGACCACGTGTTCCCCGGTGAGCTTCACCGCCTGCATCGCCGTGCCCCGCCCCGCGGTCACGCGCGACGCGCACGCGCCGGCGGCGAACGACCACATCGTCACCACGCCGCCGCCGCTCCCCATCGCGCACCAGTTCTCGGCACCGTCCAGCGCCACGCACCCGACCCACCGTCTCGAGCGTCTCTCATCCGTCCCGCGTCGCGGCGAGCGCGACGCGCGCGTCTCAGTCGGAGACGCGGACTCCTCGGTCTCCGGAGACCGAGAGACACCGAGAGAGGCACCGAGAGAGACACTCGTCGCGGCGTACGGGTTCACGACATGCGACGCCACCTCCTGTCGCACGTCCCAAATGCGCGCGGTCCCGTCCTCCGAGCCGGTCACCACCGTTCCGCTCGCGCCGCCGCCGGCGCGCGCCGCCGCGCAGTGCAGCGGCGCGCCGGCGGCGTGCCCGCGCAAACAAACGGCGGGCGCGCCCCGCGCCTCGCGCACGTCCCAGCCGTAGCACACGCCGTCCCCGGCGGCGGCGAAGAGCACGCCGCGCACGCCGTCGTAAGCCAGCGCGTTGGTCTCCGGGATCGCGCCGAGCGCGCCGCGAGGCAGACCGCGCTGCGGGTTGACGAAGGCGGCGGCGGGCCGCGCGTCCTTCTTTTCGTCGTCGCCGTCGGCGGCAGCCACGAGCGCGTCGACGCGCCACACCGCGGTCCGCCCGTCGTCGCCGCCGCTGCACAGGATGCCTTCGTCCGCGTGCACCACGAGGGAGTACACCGCGCCCTTGTGCGCGGGGAGCACCAAGGCTGGCGCGACGTCGTTCTCGGGGCCGCCCGCGAGCAGATGGTCCACGTTGAAGACGCTGAGCGTGCCCGTGCTGGTTCCGCACGCCAGGTACCCGTTCGCGGCCGCCCCCACGCCCACACCGAAGAAGACGTTCGCGTACACCACGCGGGTCTCCTCGAGCCGCTCCTCGAGCGCCGCCGCGGCGTACGCCGCGGGGTCGTACGGCGACCTGCAGTCGAACGACGCCACCATCGCGCCGGCGGAGTGAGGCTTCGATGAACACGGACACCAAGATGTCCCGAGACGCCGAGAGTCTCGTGGCGAATATTGACTTTTCAAAAATCCGAGATCCGTGCATCTGTCTCGTCGCGTCCGAGACGCGCGCAGTGTCGAGGGCGCAGCGCCTCACCCGTGGCAGCGTGCGGAGCGCGCGGGGTGAGACGTCGCCATGGGCCCCGTCCTCATCGTCACCGGGCTCGTCGAGGAAGAGCAGGTACGGACCCGTCGTCGCCCGCGCGCGAACCTCGTCCACATCTGTGCACCCTCGGTGCCCACTTTCCTCTCGTCGCGCGACCGTCGTCGCCTCGCCCTCTGACCCCCCCGACCGCCGACCGCCCAACGCGCGCGTTACTGTTTCCCCCGCACGCGCACCAGAACGAGATCGTGTCTCTGGCCGAACAGCTCGGCGCGACCGTGAACCTGAGCTTCTCCAAGGATGACCATTTCGACTTCTGCGTCGCGAAGACGGTGAACTCGCCCAAGTACCTGCTGGCGCGCGCGCGGGGCGTGCCCGCGGCGACGCCCGCGTGGCTGCGGGACAGCGCCGCCGCGCACGCGTTCCTCCCGCTGGAAGGCCCGGACGTGCCGCATGGGTACCGCCCGCCTCCGTTCGCGGGGCTCAGCGTCTGCGTCACCGGCCACTCGCAACACGCGCGCGCCGAGATCGAATCGCGCGTCGTCGCCGGCGGCGGCGCGTACGCCTCGGACCTGGTCAAGGGCGTGTGCACGCACCTGGTCGCCGCGGACACCACCTCCGCGAAGTACGCGCACGCCGCGCGGTGGGACGGCGTGCGCATCGTGACCGAGGCGTGGGTGCGCGCGTGCGTGGACGAGCGAGCGAGGGCGGACGAAACCGAGTTCAGCCTGGCGGCGGCGGGAGACGCCTCCGGCGACGCTTCCGGGCGGAAAACGCGCGACGCGGACGCGGACGCCGGACGCGCGGACGCGGAGGACGACGTGCCGAACGAGCGCGACGACGTACCTTGGGAGTCGTGTTTCTTGTTGAGCGCGCGCGTGTGCCTGCGTGGTTTCGAGCGAGACTCGGAGGAGCACGCGCGCGCGCTTCGCGTCGTGCGCCGCGCGGGCGCGGGGACGGTTTCGAACCCCGTCAAGGCGACGCACGTGGTTGTTCCCGACGACCCGCCGCCCGGGTAGCTCTCCGCGCTGAAGGAGCTGAGGGACCGGGTCGTGCATTTGACATGGCTGGAGGCGTGCGAGGCGGAGGCGCGCGTCGCGGACGAGGAGCCGCACCTCGTGGCGCCCAGCCTGTTCGTCGCCGCCGCCGCGCGGGGCGCGACC
>Ga0181560_10001486_pt1 | contig 21736 bp, 21 predicted proteins | sample 011ome_20_FD_133751 | JGI IMG/M metagenome (GOLD analysis project Ga0181560, IMG submission 133751) | Coastal salt marsh microbial communities from the Groves Creek Marsh, Skidaway Island, Georgia - 011509CT metaG (megahit assembly) | ecosystem: Environmental > Aquatic > Marine > Intertidal...
CCCGACGGTGCGGTCTGGCAGGGGCCGCCCCTCGCGGATGGCGCTGACGATTTCGGGAACCGGCAGGACCGTGTAGGGCCCGGAGGTCAATTCGGCGATATGCGCCTCAAGCTGATCGAGGCGGATGTTGGTCGAGGGAAAGCTGGTTTCGCCGAACCGGTGATATATGAGAATCACGGCGGAATCGGCTGCCGCTGCCGGGTTTGGCGTGCTGACCCAGATCGCCAGCGCGAGCATCGTGGCACCGACTGTGCGGAGAGTTCTGAAGATTTTTCTGGCCATACCGGTTCGCGTCGCTGCGGTCTGTTGCAAACGTGTCCCTCGAGACAAGTCCTGCCATCAAACGGCTTGGATTGTTACGGGAACTTTACCTTCGGCACGATTTGCGCCGCAAGTCCGGTGATTTGTGTGCTCAGGACATCATCGGGCTGGGAAGCTCCCGGTCGGCGACCAGGGGGTATGACCGGGGCTCGAACAACTGGTAGTGCCACCACTCCTTGGAATAGAAGTCCCAGCCGGCCGTGGACATGATTCCCAGAAGCAGCAGGCGGTTGCGCTGTGCCTCGAGAGACACTTCACCGTCACCATGAAAAGAGCGCGGTGTGAACGCATCGAAGGCGGTGCCCATCTCAAGCGGCGTTCCCTTGTCGTCGAGAAGGGTCAGGTCTATGGCGACACCGCGGCTGTGGGGCGAACCCCGGCGGGGATCGGCCAGAAATTCGGGGTCGGGTGTGTGATTCCACAACGCCCATTGTGCCTCACTGGGCCGCAAGGCATCGAGCAGCAGGAACCGGTATCCCAGCCGCCCGGCGATCTCGATGGCGGTTGCAAGCTTCTCGGCGGCGGCTTCGTGCAGATAGCAATGCGCGTTCTGATAAACCGGCGCGCCCGTGAAGTTTTCGGCGGTGCCATAGGCGAGGGCGATCTCGACATCGTAGGCGTCGGGCGCGATCTCGACATAGGTCATATCGGGGTCCTTCGGGCGAGGTTTCGGTGTGTCATGCTTTTGCGGTTTGACGTCGGCGATGCTAGAGCCTCGCTTTGAGTCGCTGAAACGAACCGGAACCCCAACCGCCATGACGGCCCATCCCGATGGCAGCTGAACCCAGTCCCACCGTGCTCGCCTTTGATTCGGCGGGCGGTGCGTGTTCCGCTGCGCTCTTGCGCAACGGGGCGCTTGTGGCGCGCCGATGGGAGGAAATGGACCGGGGCCACGGTGAAGTGCTGATGCCGATGATCGAGGCGGTCACGGCAGACTGCGGATACGAGGCCCTCGACCTAATCTGTGTCGGCACCGGGCCGGGGGGCTATACCGGATTGCGCATCGCCCTTGCGGCTGCCCGCGGGTTGGCTCTGGCCACGGGTTTGCCGGTGCTGGGTGTGGACAATCTGCAGTTACACCAGCAACAGGTTTGCCGCGCCCATCCCGGTCGGGACTGCGCCGTGATCCTCGAAACCCGCCGGGCCGACTTCTATCTCCAGACCTTCGCGGCGGACGGCACATCCCTCGATGCTCCGTCGGTCGTGACTGCGGATGCCGTTGCGGAACGACTGGCCCTGCGGGGGCCGAGGTTGGTTCTGGCGGGCGATGCGGCGACGCGGTTTGCCGAAACCGGAGCCGCGTCCGACGACGCCTGGGCGGGGCTGGTCCAGCAGCATGCCGATTCTGCGGAGCTTGCGATGCTCGGTGCGCGCCGTTTTTCAGAGGCCACCCACACGCCGCCCTCACCGTTGTATTTGCGCCCGCCCGATGTATCGCCGCCGGGTGCGGACCGGCAGCGGCTGCGGTGATGTCAGCCATCCGCGTGATACCTGCGCATGGTGAAATGGCGGCCGTGCTCGCGCAGCTGCACGCCCTCTGTTTTGAGCCCCTGCCCGAAACGCCCTGGCCGGAAGGCGCGTTGCGCAGCCTGTTGAAGGCGCCGGGACATATGGGTTTTGTGGCTGTCGGTCCGGGCGAAGAACCGACCGGCTTTCTGCTGGGGCGCGAGACCGGCGGTGATGCCGAGCTTCTGACGATCTGTGTCCGCCCGGACAGTCGCCGGTGCGGGGTGGCGCGGCAGTTGCTGGCCGCCTTCGCGGACGCTCTGCCCGCGCAGACGCGCATCGTATTGGAGGTGGCCGTGGGCAACCGGGCTGCGATCGAACTGTATCAGAGTATGCGGTTTGTGCCGGTTGGCCGGCGTCCGGGTTACTACGGTTCCGGCGCGGAGGCTCAGGATGCCCTGATTTATGCATGTGAGCACCGGTCAGAGTAATCAGCCGCGTCAATTTAACTGGACAATTTCGGTTTTATGACTAAATAGACAACGAACAGTGTTTTTGTTTATTCGTGAAAAAGAATATTCCGCATGAGTGAACAGGTGAGTTCATCAGATTTGTTGAAGTTGACGGCTGATATCGTGGCTGCCCATGTCGCCAACAACAAGGTTCAGGCGTCCGAGCTGCCGGCCCTGATTGCGCAGGTCCATGCCAGCCTCAGCGATACCGGCAGCGTTGAGACCGGGCAGCCGCGCCCCTCCCCGGCGGTGCCGGTCAAGAAGTCGGTTACGCCCGACCACATCATTTGCCTGGAAGACGGCAAAAAGCTGAAAATGCTCAAGCGTCACCTCAAGACGTCCTACGACCTGACGCCCGAGCAGTATCGTGAGCGCTGGGGTCTGCCGGCCGATTATCCGATGGTTGCCCCGGACTATGCCAAGAAGCGCAGTCAGCTGGCGAAGAAGATTGGTCTGGGCAAGCGCGGAAAATAGCCTCGACCGAGGCCCGGGCACACCGTGTTGTCTGGGTGGTCGCCCCGATTCGGGAATTATCCTATATTGTAGTGTGTCCGGAAAACAGGATGACGCCATCCGGTGTCATCACGGGGAGACAGGTTTGAGTACTGACGGGCCCTCACGTATCGAACAGTTGTGCGTTGACCACGGTCTGAAGCTGACCGGTCAGCGCCGCACGATTGCGCGTGTCTTGTCCGAGGCGGAAGACCATCCCGACGTGGATCAGGTCTATCGCCGTGCGACGGCACTGGACCCGCGTATTTCGATCGCGACCGTGTACCGCACGGTACGCCTGTTTGAAGAGGCCAATATTCTCGAGAAGCATGACTTCGGAGACGGGCGTGCCCGCTACGAGGAAGTGCAGGACGATCACCACGATCATCTCATCGATGTGAAGACCGGAAAGGTGATCGAATTCTTCAACGAAGAAATCGAGGCCATGAAAGAGCGCATTGCCAACGAGCTCGGCTACGAGCTTGTGGATCATCGCCTTGAGCTCTTCGGCAAGGCCCTGGATTCGTCCGATGACGACGGCGCCGACTAGCTTCGCAGATTGCTGTGCGACGTCTTTCTGAATGACCGATATGGCAGATAGCGATACGATGCCCCATCGCCACCCGGCGCTCGACGATGCGCTTGCGGCGCTCGGGACGGGCAGTCTGGGTGTGCGGCTCGCGCGGGATGCGGATGACATAACGGCTGCGCAGAGCCTCCGATACCGGGTGTTCTATGATGAAATGAAAGCGGTTCCGGACGCCGAGATGGCGGCTGTGAAGCGCGATATCGATCCCTTCGACGATGTGTGCGAGCACCTGCTGGTGTTCGACAACGAGCGCGGCACCGGCGCCGAATCGATCATTGCCACCTATCGGTTGCTGCGCGGCCCGGCCGCGCGGACACATGGACGTTTCTATACCTCGGGCGAGTACGATATCTCGCCGCTGCTCGACTATCCGGGTGAGCTTCTTGAGCTGGGCCGCAGCTGTGTCGATGCCGATTACCGTGGCCGCCCCACCATGCAGTTGCTCTGGGGGGCGATTGCCCAGTTCGTGTTCCATCACGACATCTCCCTGATGTTCGGCTGCGCCAGCCTGCACGGCGTGGACCCCGAAGATCTCGCGCTGCCCTTGAGCTATCTGCACCATTTTCACAGTGCACCCGAGGCGTTGCGCCCGACCGCATTGCCCGATCTCTACGTGGACATAAACTTCATTCCGGCCGATGAGATCGACCGCAAGCAGGCCCTGCGTGAGCTGCCGCCGCTCGTCAAAGGCTATCTGCGCCTGGGCGGCTATATCGGGAATGGCGCGGTTGTCGATCACCAGTTCAACACCACCGATGTCTGTGTCGTGGTGAAGACCGATCAGGTCAATGAGAAGTACTATCGCCACTATGGCCGGGACGCACCGGAGGAGTGGGCGCGCAAGCATGGCGAGGCGGGCTCGTGAGCGAGCCGACGGTCTATCACTCGCGGCTGACCGCGGTGTCCCGGGGCCTGCTCTACGCCGTGTTCACGCTGTTCATGGTCCCCGTCCAGGCGGTGGCGCTGCTGCTGCGACTGCCGCTCTCACGCCGTATCCCGCTCTGGTATCACCGCGTCTGCTGCCGTCTGCTCGGCATTCGTCTGGAGGTGTTTGGCCGCCGCTCGAAGGCCCGCCCGACGCTGTTTGTGGCCAACCATTCCTCCTATCTCGATATCGCTGTGTACGGCGCCCTGATTCCTGGCTCGTTCGTGGCAAAGTCGGAGGTCGGCGAATGGCCGTTTTTCGGCCTCCTGGCAAAATTGCAGCGCTCGGTTTTTGTCGATCGCCGGGTGCGCACCTCGCATTTGCAGGCCACGGCGCTGGGCAAGCGGCTTGAAGCGGGGGACAGCATGATCCTGTTTCCCGAAGGCACGAGCAATGACGGCAATCGGGTGATGCGTTTCAAGAGCGCGCTGCTCTCCGTTGCGGAGTTCCGCATCAAGGATGAACCCGTTGTCGTGCAGCCGGTCTCGCTGACCTATTCACGGGTCGACGGCGTTCCGATCGGACGGCATCTGCGCCCCTATTATGCCTGGTATGGCGATATGGACCTGGTCAGCCATGCCGCGGATATGATCGGCCTGGGCCGTCTCACCGTGACGGTGTCGTTCCACGAGCCGGTCACCATCGACCAGTTTGCCTCGCGCAAGGAGCTGACTGAGTATTGCCGGGACCAGATCGAAAGCGGTCATTCCGATGCTCTGTCCGGACGTATTCAGCCGATGGCGGGAACCGTCGGGCGCTGGGACTGGATACGCTGGCGGCTGCGTCCGCGTTTGCGGGACATGAAGGGGTTGCGGCGCGCCAAGACGGGCTTTGCCAGTCCGCGTGAGGTCCGCACCCGGCGTCGGGTTGACTCCCGCGCATCTAAGGCTTAGGGGTGAGATTGTTCATGAATAACAAGGTGTTGGCTGTCGATCTGTCTGATGTTTCAGGCGCTTGGGCAGGTCCGGCGCAGCGGATGGTTTAGGGCCCTTGGCCAAAAAACTTCTCATCAAAACCTACGGTTGCCAGATGAATGTCTATGACTCCGCGCGCATGGCGGAAGTCCTGGCACCGCTTGGCTATGAGCCGGGTGAGAGTCCCGAGGACGCCGATATGGTGATCCTCAACACCTGCCATATCCGCGAGAAGGCCAGCGAAAAGGTTTATTCCGAACTCGGGCGCTTGCGGAAAATCAAGGATACCCGCCGCGATGAAGGGCGCCAGACCGTGATTGCGGTGGCGGGCTGCGTGGCCCAGGCCGAGGGCGAAGAAATGCTGCGCCGCGCGCCCTATGTGGATATCGTGCTGGGTCCCCAGACCTATCACCGCCTGCCGGAGATGGTGGCCCGCGCGACACGCGCCAGTGGTGCGGCGGCTTCCGGAGCACCGGGACAGGGCGTTCTCGACACCGATTTTCCGATCGAGAGCAAGTTCGATCACCTGCCACAAACGCGCCGCGAAACCGGTGTGTCGGCCTTCTTGTCGATCCAAGAAGGCTGCGACAAGTTCTGCACCTTCTGTGTGGTGCCCTATACGCGGGGCGCGGAATTCTCGCGCCCGGTCGATCAGATCGTGGCCGAGGCCGAGACCCTCGTGAGTGGCGGCGTGCGCGAACTCACGCTTCTGGGCCAGAACGTGAACGCCTATCACGGTCTTGATGGGGCGGGCCGGGAAACCGGTCTGGGAAGCCTCGTGCGCCGGCTGGCGGAGATCGACGGCCTGGTACGCATTCGCTACACGACCAGCCATCCCCGCGATGTGGATGACGACCTGATCGCCGCCCATGGCGAGGTCGAGGCCCTGATGCCCTATCTGCACCTTCCGGTGCAATCGGGCAGCGACCGGATTCTGGACGCGATGAATCGCGGGCATGACGCGGAAAGCTATCTTCGCACCATCGAGAAGCTTCGTGCTGCGCGGCCGGATCTGGCCTTCAGTTGCGATTTCATCGTCGGTTTCCCCGGAGAGACCGATGCGGATTTCGAAGCCACGCTCGACCTGATCCGCACCGTGGAATACGCCCAGGCCTATTCCTTCAAGTACAGCTCGCGTCCCGGCACGCCGGCGGCCGGGATGCCGCGTCAGGTGCCTGAAGAGGTCAAGGATGAACGTCTGGCACTGCTGCAGGCCCTGCTGATGGAACAGATGACGGCCTTCAATGCCGCCTCCCGCGGGACGAGCTGCGAGGTTCTGTTCGAGCGTGCGGGCCGTCACGAAGACCAGCTGGTCGGGCGGAGCCCGTGGAACCAGGCCGTCCATGTGGATGCGCCGGAACACGTGGTTGGCGACATGGCGCGTGTCTTCATAGAGTCATGCAAGCCGCATAGTTTGGAAGGCCGTTTGCTGAAAGAAACCGGGCCGCAGGACGACCCGCGCCACGAGGAGAGGTTGAGCGCTTGACATCGACCGATGTGAAACCGGGAAACCCGGTGCAGGTTCAGTTCGACGACAATGCGTTGTTGACCGCGCTTTTCGGCAACCACGATGAGCATCTGGTACAGATCGAGCGGCTGCTCGATGTGACCCTGCGCTATCGTGGCAACCAGCTTGAAATCCAGGGACCCGAAGCCTCGCGCGATATCGCCGACCGGGCGATCGGCAGCCTCTATTCCCGACTGAAGAAGGGCGAGGAGGTCGGCCCCGGAGAGGTGCAGGCCGCCGTCCGCATGGCCGCCAGTGACGATCTGGACAATGCCAAGATTGCGATCCGGACCCGCAAGCGGACGATCAATCCGCGCTCGCCCGTCCAGGCCCGTTATCTGGAGGCGCTCTCTCGCGCGGATCTCACATTCGGGCTCGGACCGGCCGGCACGGGCAAAACCTATCTGGCCGTGGCCATGGCGGTCTCGGACCTGATCCAGGGCAAGGTGGACCGCCTGATCCTGTCGCGTCCGGCCGTCGAAGCCGGTGAGCGCCTGGGCTTCCTGCCCGGCGATCTGCAGGACAAGATCGACCCCTATCTGCGGCCGCTCTATGACGCGCTCTACGACATGTTGCCCGGCGAACAGGTGGCCAGCCGTCTGGAAAGCGGCGAGATCGAGGTCGCGCCGCTGGCCTTCATGCGGGGCCGGACCCTTTCGCGCGCCTTCATCATTCTCGATGAAGCGCAGAACACCTCGGCCATGCAGATGAAGATGTTTCTCACGCGGCTGGGTGAAGGTTCGCGGATGGCGATCACCGGAGATATGAGCCAGATCGACCTTCCGAGCGGGACCCGCTCCGGGCTGGGCGATGCACTGGATGTGCTCAACGGTGTCAACGGCGTCGAGATCGTGCGCTTCGGCGAAAACGATGTGGTCCGGCACGCCATGGTGACCCGGATCGTCACCGCCTACAATGCGCGCGACAAGAAGCGCCGGGTCTTGAGCGGCGAGGACGAGTCTGGTTCGGCACGGGATGACGACCGTTGAATGTTCCGGCTGCCATCGACGTGGAAATCGCCGATGCGCGCTGGCACCGGCCCGATCTCGACCAGCTTGAAGATCTGGTGAGCCGGACAATTGCAGCTGCGCTCGCCGGTGGCGGACGCCACGATCCGGTTGAGATCGGCGTGCGCCTTACCGATGACGCGGAGATCCGGATCCTCAACCGCGACTGGCGCGGCCAGGACAAGCCGACCAATGTGCTGTCCTTCGCGCTGGACGAAGAGGCACCCTCTGGCGTGCCGGTGACGCTGCTGGGCGATGTGGTGGTTGCGTTTGAAACCTGCCTGCGCGAGGCCGAAGAGGAATCCAAGCCGCTGGCCGACCATCTTTGTCATCTTGTTGTCCATGGTACGCTGCATCTGTTGTCCTATGATCACGATGTGGCGGAAGACGCGGAAATCATGGAATCCCTTGAGCGACGCATTCTGGCGGGTCTGGGGATACCCGACCCTTACGCCGACAGTGTGGCAGCGTAGAAAACCATGACCGACCTCCCCCGAAGCGAAACCCCGAACCTGCCGCGCACCGAGACGCCGGCGACCGGAACCGGGCAGCCCTGGTGGCGGCGCCTGTTCGCCAGCCGGAATGGCGAGAATTCCGTGCGCGAGGCGATCGAGGTTCTGATCGAGGAGCCGGGCCCCGAATCCGCGGCGATCAATGCCGATGAGAGCGTGCTGATTGCCAATATCCTCAAGCTTCACAATGTGACCGCCGAGGATGTCATGGTGCCGCGGGTCGATATCATTGCCATCGACGAAACGGCGGAACTGCGCGCCGTCGCCGATCTGATGTCGGAAGCCGCCCATTCGCGCCTGCCGGTCTATCGCGAGCAACTCGATGAAGTTGTCGGCTTCGTCCACATGAAGGATGTTCTCGCCGCTCTGCGCGCGGCCCCGCATCAGCAGGTCCACGAACTCAAGCGTGAAATCCTGTTTGCCGCACCGTCAATTCGGGTGCTCGACCTGCTGCTCGAGATGCGTGCCCAGCGGACCCATATGGCCATCGTGGTCGATGAGTTCGGTGGGGTGGACGGGCTGGTCACGATCGAGGATCTCGTCGAGGAAATTGTCGGGGAGATCGAGGACGAGCATGACGAGGAAGGCCCGAATCTGAGCCGCAATCCGGACGGATCGATCCTGGCCGATGCCCGCGCCGAGATCGAGGAACTTGAGGAGCAGATCGGGGCCTTTGTGACCGTGGAAGAACGCGAGGAATACGACACTCTGGGCGGGATCGTTTTCTCGATCATCGATCGGGTGCCGCGCCGCAGTGAGGTCGTGACCCACCCCTCGGGTGTCGAGTTCGAGGTCGTGGACGCCGATCCACGCCGGATCAAGCGGTTGCGGGTCCGCGATTTGCGCGAACCGGAAAGCCCGCCTGAATCCTCATGACTGCAAAGTCCGTGCGCTGTGATTGCCACCTTCGCTGACCGGCTGCGCGGGCTGACCGGCTGGTCGCGGTTGCTCGCCGCGCTGGCCCTGGGCAGCCTTTCGGCTCTGGCCTTTCCACCCTTCCACGCCGTGCCGCTGCTCTGGATCGCACTCCCGGGTCTGGTCTGGCTTCTGGAAGGTATCGATACGGGCCCGCGCCCGTTCCTGCACGCCTTGTTCACCGGCTTCTGGTTCGGCTTCGGACAGTACTTTGTCGCGCTGCACTGGATCGTCGAGCCGATGCTGGTCGATCCGGCCCGCACGGCCTGGATGATTCCCTTCGCCTGGCCCGGGCTGGCAGCGCTTCTGGCGGTCTTTACCGCGCTGGTCTGTGCTGCGCAGAGCTGGGGCAGGTTCGGCACGGCGGTCATTTCGCGGGTTGTGGCGCTGGCGGGTCTCTGGACCCTGTTCGAAATGCTGCGCGGCAGCCTGTTCACCGGTTTTCCGTGGAATCTCACCGGCTATATCTGGGCCGGGCACGCCGCCGGCCTGCCGGTCTTGCAGGCCAGTGCGGTGCTGGGGGTTTTCGGCCTCGGGGCGGTGACGGTCCTTGCGGCCGCCATGCTGGCGGTGCTCGCCACGCGCGAAATGGAAGCCGTCCGGCGCGGGGTGTTGGCCTTTGCCGTCGCCCTGCTCGTGCCCGGCCTGCTCTGGGTCGGCGGGGCATGGCGCCTGGCTGGTTCGGACGGGGCCGTGGTCGAAGATGTCCGATTGCGTATCGTCCAGGCCAATATCGCCCAGCGCGACAAGTGGCGCCCGGAATTGCGGCGCCGGCATCTGGATACCTATATCGCCCTGAGCCGCAGCCCGGCCGGCGCGATGCCGACCCATGTGATCTGGCCGGAAACGGCCGTGCCGTTTCTGCTGGCCAATGATGTCACGGCACGGACCGAGGCGGCGCGCGCGGTGCCGCCCGGCGGCGCGCTGGTGACCGGCAGTGTCCGCAGCGCGTTTGTCGGCGGGCAGCGCGCGTTGTTCAACGCGTTGCTGGTCATCGATGACAAGGCAGATGTGCTCAGTGTTTACGACAAGGCCCATCTGGTGCCTTTCGGGGAATACGTTCCCTTCCGCGATATCCTGCCCGTGGACAAGGTCGTACCCGGGCAGGGCGATTTCACGCCGGGCCCCGGCCCGCAAACCCTCGCGATCGATGGTCTGCCCGCCTTCAGTGCCCTGATCTGCTATGAGGCGATTTTCGCCGCTGCCGTTGTGCCTGACACGCCCACATCACAACGCCCGACCTGGCTGCTCAATCTGACAAACGATGCCTGGTTTGGAAATTTTGCAGGACCGCGTCAGCATTTTGCGATCGCGACTACCCGGGCGGTGGAAGAGGGCATGCCCATGGTGCGTGCCGCCAACACCGGAATTTCAGCCGTTGTGGATCCCTATGGCCGGGTTCAGGCCCGGCTGGGATCGAATGTCAGGGGAATTGTCGATGCAGAGCTGCCCGCAGCCCTCGAACCGACGCTGTTTTCGCGCTGGGGCAATCTGATTCCGTTGAACCTCGGATTCGCCCTTGTCTTTGTGGCCATGATGCTGCGCCGCCGCCGGGATACCGCTTGACGCAACGGGGGTCATTCCTGCAAAACCGGGCCGCTCGCGTCATGGAGTTTGCCGGGCATCCAGATCAAGTCGATCCCGATCACAAGCGGTCGAGAAACCGCAGATATCCGTAACGATTGCAGGGGGGCAGAGTCCCGTGTCCAAAGGAAATTATCTTTTCACCAGTGAGTCCGTGTCCGAAGGACATCCCGACAAGGTTTGCGATCGGATTTCCGATGCCGTTGTCGATGCGTTCCTGACCGGAGACCCTGAGAGCCGCGTGGCGGTCGAAACCCTGACCACGACCAACCGCATCGTCATGGCGGGCGAAGTGCGCGGTCCGGCGGATATCGATGCCGCCCGGATGGAAGAAATTGCCCGCGCGGCGGTGAAGGACATCGGCTACGAACAGGACGGGTTTCACTGGAAGAACGCCGCCGTGGATTGCCACGTCCATTCCCAGTCGGCCGATATCGCCCAGGGCGTCGATGCCGCGGGCAACAAGGATGAAGGCGCGGGCGACCAGGGCCTGATGTTCGGCTATGCCTGCCGCGAGACCGATGTGCTCATGCCGGCGCCGATCCATTATTCCCACGCCATTCTGCGCTCGCTTGCTGAAGCGCGTCATTCGGGTGCCGAGCCGGGCCTGGGTCCGGATTCGAAGAGCCAGGTGACCCTGCGTTATGAAAACGGCAAGCCGGTCGGTGCGACCTCCGTTGTCGTGTCGACCCAGCACGCCGAGGAGCTGAGCCAGGAAGACGTGCGCGCCATCGTGCGGCCCCATGTCGAAAATATTCTCCCCGATGGCTGGATGTGCCCGGAGGACGAGTTCTATGTGAACCCGACCGGCCGTTTCGTGATTGGCGGTCCCGATGGCGATGCAGGCCTCACGGGCCGCAAGATCATCGTTGATACCTATGGCGGTGCGGCCCCGCATGGCGGCGGTGCGTTCTCGGGCAAGGACCCGACGAAGGTGGACCGCTCGGCGGCTTATGCTTCGCGCTATCTGGCCAAGAACGTGGTGGCGGCCGAACTGGCCGAGCGTTGCACCATTCAGGTGGCCTATGCGATCGGTGTGTCGAAGCCGCTCTCGGTTTATGTGGAGACCTACGGCACCGGCAAGGTCGATGAAGAGAAGCTCGCCGACGCGCTGCAGGTCGCGATGGATCTGAGCCCGCGCGGCATTCGCGAGCATCTCCATCTGAACCGTCCGATCTATGCGCGGACCGCGGCCTATGGCCATTTCGGGCGTCAGCCTGATGCCGATGGCGGGTTCTCCTGGGAAAAGACCGACCTCGTTGACGCCCTGCACAACGCGCTCTAGGCCGTTCGCCCAACGTCACGGGACGGCGGGACTGTTCCGCCGCGAGAGATGACAAACAAGCCAGCGGATACGGATCCGCGTTTTCACGGCCGGCGCCGGGGACGCAAGCTGCGCCCCGGTCGCGAGCAGTTGCTGGAGACCGCTCTGCCGCGCGTTGCGATTGCTGCGCCGGATGATGGCGGCTTGGTCGATCCGCGTGTCTGGTTTTCCGGCGACCCGAGAGAGGTCTGGCTGGAGATCGGCTTCGGCGCCGGAGAGCATCTGGCCTGGCAGGCGGCAACCCATCCCGATATCGGGATGCTGGGTGCCGAGCCGTTTCTCAACGGGGTCGCGCGGCTGCTCAGCACCATCGAGGATGAGGGTCTTTCCAACATCCGCATCCTTCCCGACGATGTGCGACCGTTGCTCGCATCTCTGGAAGATGCGTCCCTGGGCCGGGCCTTCATCCTGTTTCCCGATCCCTGGCCGAAGGCGCGGCACCACAACCGGCGGATCGTCAATCCGGTCATCCTCGATGAACTCGCGCGTGTTCTGGTCGATGACGCCGAACTGCGCGTTGCCACAGACGACCAGAGCTATCTGGTCTGGATGCTGCGACATTTGGAGGCGCACCCGGATTTTCTCTGGATGGCCGAGCGCGCTGAAGACTGGCAAACCCGCCCCGGGGACTGGCCGGGCACGCGCTACGAGAGCAAGAACCGCAGCGGCGGGCCGGGATCGACCTTTCTGCGGTATCGCCGCATCCCACGCGGAAAGGTCCGGGGCGGATGACAACCGCTTGCCTTTTCTGCGTTTTTCCCTATATTCCGCGTCAACAAGGCCCAACAGTCTGGTGACAGACAGTAAGGGGTGGCTCGGGTAAAAATCGGAGCCGCCTTTTTTGTTACCTGCGTTTTGGAGACGGTTTGCCTGCGGGCGCCCGTCCGGAGTTGAGAGAAGACTTGAACCTCGTGAGCGAAAACGCGCGCACCGATCAGGTGGTGTCCATCATCGAGCCCTCGCTGGCCGATCTCGGATACGAACTCGTGCGGGTGCATTTCGGCGGCGGCCACAAGCCGCTGCTGCAGATCATGCTCGACCGGATCGACGGGGAAGAGATCACGATTGATGACTGCACGCTGGCGAGCCGGACGATATCGGCCCTGCTGGATGTGGCCGATCCGATCCCCGAGGCCTATGAGCTGGAAGTCGGCTCCCCCGGGATCGACCGCCCGCTCACGCGCGCGAAGGATTTCGACAGCTTTGCCGGGTTCGAGGCGAAGGTCGAATTGAAACAGGCCGTGGACGGTCGCCGGCGTTTTCGCGGGCGGTTGCTGGGCCTGGATGAGGGCATGGTGCGCCTGGCCGATCCGGAATCGGAGGACGAAGAGATCGTCTTGCCGGTGTCCGACGTGGCAAAGGCCAAGCTCATGCTGACCGATGAACTGATTGCAGCGGTCCAGAAGGGCCGGATGAACGAAGGATAGAGAACATGGAGTCTGGTGGTCCCAGCCGTATCGAGATGCTCGCCGTCGCCGACGCTGTCGCGCGCGAAAAGGGCATCGAGCGCGAAGAAGTCATCACTGCGATGGAACAGGCCATTCAGAAGGCCGGGCGCAACAAATACGGCCCCGAACACGATATCCGTGCGGTGATCGACCGCGACGGCGGCCATATTTCGCTTGCCCGCTATCGCGAGGTGGTCGAGGAGGTCGAGGACGAGCACATGCAGCTCACCCTCGAGCAGGCGCGGGCGGAAAAGCCCGATGCGGAAATCGGCGAGTTTCTGGTCGATGAGTTGCCGCCTATCGATTTTGGCCGGATTGCAGCCCAGACCGCCAAGCAGGTTATCGTGCAACGCGTACGCGATGCCGAGCGCGAGCGCCAGTACGAGGAATACAAGGACCGCACCGGCGAGGTCGTCAACGGCCTGGTCAAGCGGGTCGAATATGGCAATGTGACCGTCGATCTGGGCCGCGCCGAAGGCGTTATGCGCCGCGACGAAGCATTGCCCCGCGAGAACCAGCGTCCGGGCGACCGTATTCGTGCGTACATCTATGACGTACGGCGCGAGCAGCGCGGCCCGCAGATTTTCTTGACCCGTACGCGTCCGGAATTCATGCAGTCGCTGTTTGCGCAGGAGGTGCCGGAAATCTATGACGGCATCATCGAAATTCGCGCGGCGGCCCGTGATCCGGGGAGCCGGGCGAAAATCGCCGTGATTTCCAAGGACACCTCGATCGATCCGGTCGGCGCCTGCGTGGGTATGCGCGGATCGCGTGTCCAGGCTGTCGTCGGCGAGCTGCAAGGCGAGAAGATCGACATTATCCCCTGGTCGCCCGATCCCGCGACCTTCGTGGTGAACGCGCTGGCCCCGGCCGAGGTCTCCAAGGTCGTGCTCGACGAGGACGCCAACAAGATCGAGGTGGTGGTGCCCGACGAACAGCTCTCGCTGGCCATCGGCCGCCGTGGCCAGAACGTGCGTCTGGCCTCCATGCTCTCGGGCTGGGATATCGACATCCTGACCGAGGAAGAGGAATCCCAGCGCCGTCAGGACGAGTTCAACTCCCGCAGCGAGATGTTCATCGAAGCGCTCGATGTGGAAGATGTGATTGCGCATCTGCTCGTGACGGAAGGGTTTGCCACGGTCGAGGAAGTGGCCTTCGTGCCCATGGAAGACCTGACGGTCATCGAAGGGTTTGACGAGGAGATCGGTGAGGAGCTGCAGGCCCGTGCCCAGGCCTGGCTCGAAGAGCGTGACGCGAAGCTGGACGTCGAGCGGAAGAAGCTCGGTGTCGAGGATTCGATGCTGGCCATTGCCGGGATCACCCTCGACAAGTCGGTGCGCCTGGGACAGAACGGTGTCCGGACGGCCGAGGATCTGGCCGGTCTGATGCCGGACGAATATCGCTTCATCTTCATGGATCTCGAATCCGACGTGAAGCTGGATGATCTCTTCGACATGGCCGATCACGAGATTGGCCGCCTGGTGCGCCAGAGTCCGGTCACCGCGGAAGAAGCCAATCAGATCATCATGGCCGCCCGCGTGGCTGTGTACGGTGACGACGTGATTGCGCCGGAGCCCGAGCCCGATCCCGACGCTGTCGAAGAAGAGGTGGTCGAAACACCGGCCGATACCCGTTCGGCGGAACTGGCAACGGCCGAGGCGGTGTTTGCGCCGGCCGAGCCCGCGCCGGATGCGCCGGATGCCGGGCAATAGCGCGTAGCGGAGAGAGCAACGGACACGGTGATGACAGCCCAGACAGCCCGGCGCGAAGCCTCGCACCCCCGTCACCGGGAGGTGCCGGAACGGCGCTGCCTCGTGACCGGAGAGGTGCGTCCGCGCGACGGGCTGATGCGATTTGTCGTCGGGCCGGACGATCTTGTGGTGCCCGATCTCGACAATCGGCTCCCGGGTCGCGGATTGTGGTTGATTGGACAGCGCGATATAGTCGCGCAGGCGTGTGACAAGCGCGCGTTTGCGCGCGGTGCGCGGCGTGCCGTGGCGCCGATGACAGGTCCGCAGGGCGAAACGCTCGAAGACTTCGTCGAGGCGGAACTGTTTCGCCGCGCCGCCAATGCGCTCACCCTCGCACGCAAGGCGGGTGCCTATGTGTCCGGGTTCGAGAAGGTGCGCAGCGCGCTTTCGGAACTGGCAGCGGGCGACGGTACGAAGGCGGATACGCGGGAGGCCGGTCAGGCCGCGCTTTTGTGCGCGCAGGATGCAGGATCCGATGGCCGCCAGAAGGTCGCCCAGTTGGCGGCGCATGTGAAGGATGTTGTGCGGATCGATGTGTTCGATGCCGCGACGCTGGGACAGGTTTCGGGTCGTGAACGTACGGTTCACGCGCTTGTTCTGCCCGGCGGTGCCGCGCGCCAGGTTCGGGATGCGGCAAACAGGTTGGCAGTCTATCGCGGCGATATCTCGCCGGCGGATGGGGTGGCCACCGATGTTGATGTGATGGAATAGAGATTATGGCGAATACGACCGAGAACGACGACAAGAAGAAAAAGAAGCCTCTGAGCCTCTCCAAGCCCGGCAAGCTCGAGCTGAAGAAGACGGTTGAGGGTGGTCAGGTCCGCCAGAGCTTCAGCCATGGCCGCACCAAGACGGTGACGGTCGAGGTGAAGAAGAAACGCACCTTCCAGCAGGGCGCGGCCGGCGAGATGACCGAGGTCAAGGACGCCGCCACCGAAGAGGTTTTCGAGCAGGCCCCCAAACCCGCGGCCAAGGCCGCTGAAGCGGCGCCGACCACCTCGCCCAAGCGCACCCTGACCGAGGCCGAGCAGGCCACGCGCGCCCGCGCCCTCGACGCGGCCCGCAAGGCGGCCGAGGAAGCCGCGCGCGAAAGCGAAGCGGCCCAGGCAGCCCTGGAAGAAGCCCGCAAGGCCGGGGAAGCCGAAGAGGCTGCCCGCAAGGCCGAGGAAGAAGCCGCTGCCAAGGCACGCGAAGCCGAAGCTGCGGTGGCTGCTGCCGTCGAGGCGCAGGAAGCCGAGGCCGAAGAGGCTGCAGCCGCGCCGGCTGAGCCCGAGCCTGCGAAGGAAGAAAAGGCGGCTCCGGAGACGGAGACCCGCTCACGCCGCGAGATCGAGGAAGAGGCCCGTCGTGCCGCCGAGGCCGAAGCCCAGCGCATGGCCGATGAGGCCTCCCAGCGTGCCGCAGCTGCCGAACGCAAGCGCGCCGCGCTCGAGGTCGAGGTGGGCGGCGGCGCTCCCGACGAGGTGGAAACATCCGACCGGCGCAAGCCCGCACGCGGCGCACCGGCCGATGCACCCAACCGGCCGACCAGCCGCTCGCGCGGCGAGCGCAAGCGCCGCAGCGGCAAGCTGACCATTTCGGAAGCCCTGAACGAGGATGGCGGCGCGCGGCAGCGCTCCGTTGCGGCGTTCCGGCGCAAACAGGAACGCGAACGTCAGCAGCGCTCCCGTGACACGGGCGGCGGCGGCGGTTCCGCCAAGGTCGTGCGCGAAGTGTCGATCCCCGATGCGATCACGGTCAGCGAACTGGCCAACCGCATGGCCGAACGCGGCGGCGAGGTCATCAAGACATTGATGAAGCTCGGCGTGCTGGCGACCATCAATCAGACCATCGACCAGGAAACCGCCCAGCTGGTGGTCGAGGAATTCGGCCACACGGCCAAGCTGATTTCCGCAGCTGATGTGGAACTCAATCTCGGCGCGGCCATCGAGGACGATGAAGGTGCGCGGGTCCCGCGTCCCCCGGTCGTCACGGTCATGGGTCATGTCGATCACGGCAAGACCTCGCTGCTCGATGCGCTGCGGTCCACCGATGTGGTGCGCGGCGAAGCCGGTGGCATCACCCAGCATATCGGTGCCTATCAGGTCGAGCTGGAATCCGGCGACAAGATCAGTTTCATCGACACGCCGGGCCATGCCGCCTTCACATCCATGCGCCAGCGCGGCGCCCATGTGACCGATATCGTGATCCTGGTCGTGGCCGCCGATGACGGCGTGCAGCCCCAGACGATCGAGGCGATCAATCATGCGCGCGCCGCCGAGGTGCCGCTGATCGTGGCCGTCAACAAGATGGACCTGCCCGCCGCCGATCCGTCGCGGATCAAGAACGAATTGCTCTCCCACGAGATCATTGCCGAGGAAATGGGCGGTGACACCCAGATCATCGAGATTTCGGCCACCACGGGTCTGGGGCTCGACGCCCTGACCGAAGCGATTTCGCTGCAGGCCGAATTGCTCGAACTGACGGCCAATCCGGATCGCAGCGCCTTCGGTGCCGTGATCGAGGCCCAGCTCGAAGCCGGGCGTGGCGCGGTTGCCACGGTGCTGGTGCAGGGCGGTACGCTTAATGTCGGTGACATCTTCGTCGCCGGTGCCGAGTGGGGCCGGGTCCGTGCGCTGATCAACGATCGCGGCGAGAACATCAAATCCGCCGGCCCGTCCGAACCGGTCGAGGTGCTCGGGCTCAACGGTGCGCCCCAGGCGGGCGATGATTTCGCCGTCGTCGAAAGCGATGCCCGCGCGCGGGAAATCGTTGAATACCGTCAGGATGTCATCCGTGACCAGCGGGCTGTGGCCGGCGCACGCGGCAGCCTCGATGAAATGTTCGAGCAGATCCAGGCCGGTGAAGCCGTCCAGGTGCCCGTCGTCATCAAGGGTGATGTGCAGGGTTCGGTCGAGGCCATCGTCGGTGCGCTGAACAACATGTCCACCGATGAGGTGAAGGTGCAGGTGCTGCACGCCGCAGTCGGCGGGGTCACCGAATCAGACGTCTCGCTGGCCAGCGTCAACAACGGCCTGCTGATCGGCTTCAACGTGCGCGCGATCCCGCAGGCCCGCGACCAGGCCAAACGCGACCAGGTGGAAATCCGTTATTACAACGTGATCTACAACGTGGTGGACGATGTGCGCTCCATGCTGGAGGGCGAACTGGCCCCGACGATCGAGGAGAATCTCCTCGGCTCGGCGGAAATCCGCGAAGTCTTCAGTGTCTCGCGGGTCGGCAAGGTCGCCGGTTGCATGGTCACCGACGGGCTCATCCGGCGCGATTCGAAGGTCCGGCTCACCCGAGACAGCGTGGTGATCCACGAGGGTCAGCTCGGCACGCTGCGCCGCTTCAAGGACGATGTCCGCGAAGTTCAGAACGGCTATGAATGCGGTATCGCGCTGGAGAACTACAACGACATCCAGGTCGGTGACGTCATCGAGTGCTTCGAAGTACAGGAGATCGCACGCCGGCTCGAGGCCTAGGCCCGGACGCTGCCGCGTAACCCATGAATGGCGAGACGTGCCCCGAAAGACCGTAGCGGCAAGGCGCCGACCCAACGGCAATTGCGCGTGGGCGAGGAAATCCGTCATGCCCTGTCGGAGATCATGGTCCGCGCCGAATTCCGCGACCCGGATCTGGTGGGCAAGGTAATCACCGTGACCGAGGTCCGCGTCAGCCCCGACCTGCGCAACGCGACGGCGTTTGTGTTGCCGCTGGAAGGCGAAGCCGCGCCCATGGTCGAGGCGCTACAACGGGCGTCGGCCTATCTGCGCGGGCAACTGGCCCGGATGGTGAAGCTGAAATATCTGCCGGCCCTGCATTTCGTGCACGACGAAAGCTTCGACGAGGCCACCCGGATCGACCGGATCATGCACAGCCTGGAAGTTGCCCGCGATCTGGCGGCGGATTCCGCGGATACCGACCCGGAAACATCCTGATGGGCCGCAAACGCAAGGGACTGGCGATCAACGGCTGGATCAACCTCGACAAGCCGGCGGGCATGACCTCGGCGGCCTGTGTGAACGCGGTGCGCCGCGCCACAGGCGCGGCCAAGCTGGGTCATGCGGGTACGCTCGACCCCTCGGCCACGGGAATCCTGCCGATTGCCCTGGGCGAAGCCACCAAGACCATGCCCTATGTGACCGACAGCTCGAAGCGCTACGCCTTCACGGTCCACTGGGGGGCCCGCACCACCACCGACGATGCGGATGGTGAGGTCATCGAGACCAGCGATGTGCGCCCGGACGAAGCGGCGATTCACGCCGCGCTGCCCGCCTTTGTCGGCGCGATCAAACAGGTGCCGCCGGCCTTTTCGGCTATCAAGATCGACGGCGAGCGGGCCTATACGAAAGCCCGCGCCGGAGAAGATTTCGAACTACAGTCCCGTGTCATCGATGTGCACGCCTTCGAGCTGCTGGAAATTCTCGATGACGACCGCGCACGGTTCATGGTCACCTCGGGGAAGGGCGCCTATATGCGTGCGCTGGCCCGTGATCTGGCCATCGCGCTGGGCACCTGCGGACACCTTTCGGATCTGCGCCGGATGGCTGTGGGGCCCTTCGACGAAAGTGCTGCGATTTCACTGGAAAAGCTGGAACAACTTGGCCATAGTGCCGCCGCCTCACCCATATTGTTACCGGTTGAGACCGCGCTGGACGGCATCCCGGCGCTGGCCCTATCGGATCGTGAAGCTGAAAGGCTTCGAAATGGGCAGGCGGTTCCCATCCTGCGACCGCAGGACAAGGAACGGATTGCGAGTGCCGGGGACGATGGAATCGTTCTTGCTCTTGAAGCGACAACGCCAGTGGCGCTTGTCCGCGTTGACGGAATTCAGATCCGTCCGGTCCGTGTTTTAAACCTTTGATGCCGGGAGAAAGACTGCCATGTCGATTACGGCTAAGCGTAAAGCTGAACTTATCAAGGAATACGAAACCAAGCCTGGAGACACAGGTTCCCCCGAAGTCCAGGTCGCGATCCTCACCGAACGGATCAACAACCTGACCGGGCACCTGCAGACCCATGCCAAGGATCACCATTCACGCCGCGGACTCCTCCAGATGGTGGGTTTGCGTCGTCGTCTGCTCGACTATGTGAAGCGCAAGGATGAAGCGCGCTACAAGACATTGATCGAGCGTGTGGGCGTCCGCCGCTAATTGCGCGGACTCCTTAACTTTTGAACCGGCGCGGGCATGGCCCGGCGCCATCACAAAGCAGCATGGGATGCAATTCGGTATCCCGGCTGCTTGCTCGCGCGGAAGGTCCGCGAACTCGTCGTCAAAACAGATTTGCTGCGTGGCGGCGCGATGACCCCGAGGGCACGGGGCGTTTGTTTCGGGATAGGCCCGGACAAATGACGCAGGTTGGAGATAGATGATGTTTGACATTGTCCGTAAAGAAATTGAATGGGGAGGCAAAACCCTCTCCGTCGAAACCGGGCGTATTGCCCGACAGGCCGACGGGGCCGTTCTCGTCAGCTACGGCGAATCCTCGGTGCTCTGCACCGCGGTTGGCCAGGCCAAGCCGAAAGAGGGCATCGACTTCTTTCCGCTGACCGTTCACTATCAGGAGAAGACCTACGCGGCGGGCAAGATCCCCGGCGGCTTCTTCAAGCGCGAAGGGCGCCCGACCGAGAAGGAGGTTCTGACCTCCCGTCTCATCGACCGTCCGATCCGCCCGCTCTTCCACAAGAGCTATCGCAATGAAACCCAGGTGATCTGCACCACGGTCAGCCACGATCTGGAAAACGATCCGGACATCGCGGCGCTGATCGGGGCTTCTGCCGCGCTCACGATCTCGGGGCTGCCGTTCCTCGGTCCGATCGGTGCGGCCCGTGTCGGTTATGTCGATGGTGAGTATGTGCTCAACCCGACCGCCGACCAGCTTGCCGAATCCGAACTGGACCTGATCGTCGCAGGCACCGCCGAAGGCGTGCTGATGGTCGAATCCGAAGCCCATGAGCTTTCCGAAGAGGTCATGCTCGGCGCGGTGATGTTCGGTCACGAAGCCTATCAGGCGGTGATCGACCTGATCATCTCGGTGGCCGAACTGGCCGCCAAGGAGCCGCGTCCGGTCAGCGAGCCGTCTCAGGAAGAGATCGACCTCAAGGCCAAGGTTCGCGAGCTGGGCGAAAGCGCCATCCGTGAAGCCTACAAAGAAAAGGACAAGCTGGCCCGGCAGGAGAAAGTCTCCGCTGCAAAGCAGTCGGTCCTCGATCAGCTGTCGGAAGACGAACTGGCCGGTGCCGGTGCCGCGCTGAAGGCGCTCGAATCCGACGTGGTCCGCCGCGACATCATCGACACGGGCAACCGCATTGATGGCCGCGACACCAAGACCGTCCGTCCGATCGACTGCCAGATTTCGGTGCTGCCGCGCTCCCATGGTTCGGCCTTGTTCACCCGCGGGGAAACCCAGGGTCTGGTCGTCGCCACACTGGGCACCGGTCAGGATGAGCAGATCATCGATGCGCTGGAGGGCGAGTACCGCCAGCACTTCATGCTGCACTAC
>Ga0181560_10001492_pt1 | contig 21692 bp, 13 predicted proteins | sample 011ome_20_FD_133751 | JGI IMG/M metagenome (GOLD analysis project Ga0181560, IMG submission 133751) | Coastal salt marsh microbial communities from the Groves Creek Marsh, Skidaway Island, Georgia - 011509CT metaG (megahit assembly) | ecosystem: Environmental > Aquatic > Marine > Intertidal...
GCCTCCGCGAGCTGCCGCGCGGGCGGGATGCCCGGAGGCGGGAGGAGGAGAGAGAGGGAGAGGGGGAGGGGGAGGGGGTGGACCGCGTGCGGCGGGGTCAGCGGCGAGGAGAGCGAAGGGCGCGGCGGCGAAACGTTTTCTGTTTCTTTCGGGGAGACGGAACGAAGAAGGATGGATGAAAGCGCGGCGAACGACGCGCGCGCGTCGAGGTTGCCGCGGACGCACCATCTGCGAGCCGCTGCGCTTGTTCACGATGACGACGATTTTCTTCGTGGGGACGCACGACGGCACCGCGTCGTCTGCGGCGTCGTCCGAGCCCTTCTCCTTGCTCGGGGAGCATCCGAGGACGTCTCTGAGGAACCACATCGTCGACGCTCCTCCGGAACGTGGCTAACGAACAAACTCCGGCGCGGGGCTGAATGCGCCGCGCGCGCCGCCGCTACGACGCGCCGGGTCCGCTCGACGCGACCGCGCGACCTTCCCCGCGATGCTCGCGCGACCGCGAAACGCGGTCGCGGGATCGCGTCGACTCGAGGCCTGCGCGCGAGAGAGGTCAATGCCCTCGTTGTTGGTTCGCGGGGACTCTTGGTTGCCGCCGTCGCGCCAGCCGCGACCGGATCTCGCGATCTCGGCGGGGCAAAATTGCATTTTTCTTTTTTTGCTTTCGATTTCACCGTACGTCGCTTTCAAGGAATGCTCGTCATAGCGGTGATCTTGCCGATGAAATTGCCTTTGAAAAAGGCCGGTAGCTTCTTGTCGTCGCGTGGGGCCAGCGGTCGGCGCCCGCTCGACGCGACGATCTCGATCACTTCCGACGCGCGCGCCGCACGCGCGACAGCCGCGCGGACCGACGACGGAAGAGGCGACATGTCGAGCTTGCGGCTCGTCGCGCGGGCGTGCGCGCGCCGCGCGCATCTCGCGCGCGCGATGAGCGGCGCCTCGAGCGCGGGCGGCGAGCCCGGCGCGCGCGCGCGCGACGCGTCGTCCTCCGAGGGAGGCGACGCGTCGGCGGCCGATCGCGGCGACGATCACGCGAGATCACGCGGATCGACCGCTGCCGCGGCGGAGTCGTCGTCGTCGTCGTCGTCGTCGTCCAAATCGTCTTCGTCCGAATCCGAGCCCGGGACCGCGGGCGCGGCCGCGGAGGACGCCGCGCGCGCGGCGAGAGAGGCCGCGGGGAAGTTCACGTCCTGGGCCTCGGGCGCGGCGTCGCGAGCGAGGGAGGCGTCCGGCGGCAAGATCCCGCCGCTCCCGCCGCGCGCGAGCTCCGCGATGCAGACGATCGCGAACGCGTTCAAGGAGGAATACCGCCTCGCGATGATGGACCCGGGGGACGCCGCGGAGGAGCGACGGAAGCAGCGCCCGGGGTACGTCGCGCCGGGGCCGATGGAGGAGGGCGACGGCACGACCGCGGTCGCGGTCCGAACGCAGACCAAGTCGACGTTCGCCAAGGGATGGGAAGCGATCGCGACCAAGACTGGGCTCACGTCCGTCTTCTCGAAACTGCAAGGGCTGAAGCGCACGCCGGCGTATCAGAAGACCGAGGACGCGCTCGAGGACCTGAGGGAGCGGTGGGAGACGTCGGAGAACCCGATGGTGCACAAGATCCAGGACTCCGTGGACGGCTTCTTCCAGGAGACGGAGCAAGGCGAGGCGTACCGCGCGATTCGCGCGCGGGCGCCGACGTTCAACATCAACGATTTTCTCGCCGAGGTGCGACGAGACGTGCCCAAGATTCTCGGCGCGTACCTCAAGGGCGACGTCGACGCGCTGGCGATGACCAATGTGAGTAACGAGATGATGGAGCGGATGAGCGGGCAAATGCGCGCGTGGGAGGCGGAGCAGAAGTTTGTGGATCCGCGCGTCCTCCACCTCGGCGACGTGGAGCTCGTGGAGACGCGGATGATGGAGGGCGCGCCGCTCGTCGTGACGCAGTTCCAGTGCCAGCAGATCAACTGCGTGAGGGACGCGAGCGGAGTGATCGTGGAGGGCGCGGAGGATGATATACAGGCGGTGCATTATCTGTGGGCGATGCAGCTCGTGGATAAGGAGCTCGTCGCCGCGGACGGACGGAAGTACGTCGCGCCGACGTGGGTGCTGCGAGAGATGATGCTGCGGGGGATGATGGCTGTGGCGGCGTGACGCGACCGACGCGGGATGCGAAGCGACGCGACGTTTCGTGTCGTTTCGTTTCGTGTCGTCGCCGCGCGCGCGCGTTCTTCGTGGCGTGGCGTGCGCGCGCGCGTTTCGTTTAATATCATTTCGTTTCGGAAGCCTACTTCTTCACCCCCGATTCTCGTTCGACGCCGCGCTCGCTCGTACTTTCTCGACGTCGCGTCTTCTCCGCCGGTCCCTCCCTCGCGTCTCGATCCGTCGTCCCCTCCGACCGATCGCGTCGCGTCACGTCTCCCCCGGCCTCTCATCCATGATCGTCAGCTTCAAGACGACGTGGTCGCCCTCCGGGACGCCGATGACCCCGGTCAGCATCACCTCGTCCGGCGCGTCGATCGGCCTCTCCTTGTACTCCAACCGTTGACGATGCGGCGGCAGCGCCCCCTTCGTGTTCAACGCGATAGCTTCCTTCAGAGCGCCGAGGGTGACGTCAAGTCGGACCGAGAGCGGCGCCTTCGCGACGAACGTCTTGTCCTGCTTGTACACCTCGACGTCTAACCGAAGCTCCCTCGGCGGCTCAGGCGGCGTCGGGGGTTCGGGAGGCGCGGGAGGCGCGGGAGGCTCCGCGGGCTCGGGCGCCGCCGCGGGCGCCGCCGGTTTCGGCGACGCCGCCGGCGGCGGCGACGCCGGCGCCGGCGACGCCGTCGCGGTGGGCGACGCCGCCGGGTTCTTCCTCGGCCGCCCCGGCCCGCGCTTCGCCGGCTCGCTCGCGCCGCCGTTGCCCATGGACATCGCCTCCTGCTTCGCTCTCTCCGCAGCCTGCTGCTCCGCGTGCGACGCCTCCGCCTTCGGCTTGTCTCTTTTGAGTCCGTGGAGGCTCGCCTTCATCGCTTCCCTCGTCTTCCCGTCCGCGCCCGCGCCGCCCGGGCCTTTACACCACCGCGCGTTGTGCATATTGATGCCCATGCTGTTGAAAGGCCCGAGCCCGCACCGATCGCACACGATCGTTTTCCCGGGATCGTCGCCCTTCGGCGTCTTGGGCCGCCCCCCGCGGCCCGCGGAGGAAGGCGTCGGCGTCGTCTTTTGCTTCTTCGTCAATCCGCCGGCGATGGCGGCTAAAGACATCTCGTCGAGATCCGCGTTCGCCTCCTCCTCCTCCTCGTCGTCGCTCACCGGGTCCGCGTCCGGGGCGTTCCCGCCGTACAGGTCCGGGCCGTCCTTCTTCTTGCACCACCGCGCGTTGTGCATCCGCATCCCGACCGGGTTCATCGGCCCCAAGCCGCACTTGACGCAGACGAGCGTCTTCGCCTCGCCCGGGACGTTCCCCCCGATCGTGCGCTTCCCTCCCGGCGTCGAGCCCTTGCCGGACGACTTGATGCTCACCTGCGGCGGCGGCTTCGCTCTGGCCGCGGCGGCCGTCGCGGGCGTCACGCGCACGCCCCCGATCGTGTGGCCCGCGGCGACGTCGAACGCGCTCGTGTCGGCGAGATCGCCGATGGGCGCCGCCGCCGCGTTCGACTTCCTCTTCTTCCCGGACGCGGGCCCGGATCCGTTCGGCCGTCGAAGCTGCGCGCCCATCTCCGCGGCTTTCTCCGCGCTCCACGGCACGGCGCCGAGGCACGCGAGCCCGACGCGGCCGGGAACGATCTTCACGAACGCCTTATCCGACGCCACGCACGCGTTGATCGTGTTCGTCTTCTGCGCGACGTTGCTCCAGTCCTTCAGACCCAAGTCGCCCGACGTCTTCACCATCTCCGCGAGCGTCATCCCTTCCACGCCCGCGGCTTTCAAAACCTTCACGCAGCACCATTTGATCGTCCCGACCGTGAGCCTCGCCTCGAGCTCCTCCAGGGGCTCCACCCCGGGCGGCGTCGGCGCGACGTTCGGGGACTCCGTCCACGCCACCTCGCCCTCGCTGAGGTCCACCTCGGTGAGGCCGGATTGATCCTCGGGCGCGTCGTCCCACCGCACCGTGTGCGTCTCGTTCGTCGAGTCGTACGAGAGCACGATCCCGGTGAACGTCTTGTCGAGCGACGGCCAGTACACGGAGACGCGCCATCCGATGGACGTCTCGGGCGAGCCCGGGGCTTTGCCGTTCGCGTTCGGCATCGCGGAGGGAAGGGGTGGCGGCTGAAGAGGATATCGGAGTCTCCGGTGATATGAACCAAAAAATGGAATGGTCGATCGATCGGATCGGTCGTTCGATCGAATCGTCGAACGCGACGGTCCTCGCGGGGGCGAGGGGCGCGAGCGCGGCGCGAGCGCGGCGCGGCGCGGGTCCGGCGCGCGTCGCTCGCGGTCGAGAGCGCCGGCGCGCCGAGGACGACGGACGCGTCTGTCGAGGAAGGAAGAGGGATCGGGACGATGCGCGGCGGCGTCAGCGGTCGATCGCGGGGGAGACGGGCGGTCGCGCGGGGCGATCCGCGACGATCCGGCGCTTCGTTCGCGCGCGGGCGAAGGAAGAATTCGCGCGCGCATTCCGGCGCGCGAGATCGCGCGCCGCGACGCGCGCGCGAGCTCTCCCGCGCGCCGAGCGCGGCGACGCGCTCGAGAACCGCGCGCCCGCGGATCGAACCGCGCGGAACCGCCGCGATCGCTCGCGTCGGTCCGCGTCCCGAGGACGTAGTACGACACTCGATCGTCGAGCTAGGGCGTACGGCGTACTTTACACTTTCGCGGGCGAACGGAATGGAACGCCGACGATTCGTGCGCGGGCGCGCACCTCCGGAAAGACGACGCGAGCGGCGAGGATCACGCGCGGCGCGATCGAACGACGACGCGCGACGTGGACGAGCGCTCCGTGGTGCGAAGACCGGGCGAGCTGCTCTGTGCGGCCGTGGTTGTGGCGGAGCCGGCGGCGTCGGTCGTCCAAGTTCCGCTCGTCTGGCTGGCGGAAAAATTGTAGACTCATCAGGGCGTTGGAGCTGGAGCGAGCGCCAGCCTGCCAGCTGTGTCGTCAATCAATTTCAGGCAGTGCGCGCGACGCTGCGCAGGCGCGTCGCGGATGGGTGCGACGCGGCGAACCTCCAACGTCGGAGCCCCCGCGGATGATGCCCGCGGGGGAGGGCGAGCGGTCGAGCGGAACGACCGCGCGAACGTCGCGGCTACGACGACCGACGAACGACGCGAATCTGTGCACCCCGACGACGGCGACGACCTCGGGCGCTCGAGCGCGGACGCGAACGCCGCCGGTGTCTCCGAAACGCATCGCGGTCGCGGTGTCGTGTACGCTGAGCTGCGAAGGGTGTCCAGGGACGCGCCCACGACCAAGACGCTGCCGGACAAGATCGACCTGCCCTCGCCCGAGCGCGTCGGCGAAGTGTTGACCTTGGGGAGACAAAGGGTCAACGACGTGCAGCTCGACTGCCCGAGAGTCCCGAGCTTGCTGTCGCGAAACCACGCGGAGATCACCGTCGACGCGAACGGGACGCACTTCGTCACGGACAAGGACACGCTGAACGGGACTTATTTGAACGGCAATCTCATCCCGCGCGGGCCGTGTCCGCTCAAGCCCGGAGACATCATCGCGTTCGGAGGCCCGGCGAACGTTCTACGAGCGAATCAGACGCTGCGGAACTCGTTCCGGTACGAATATAGGAGACCGCTCGCGTTAGAGGCGTGGAGGGAGGCGTGCACTGCGCGGGAGAGGGAGAGCGTCGGCGAAGACGGCGCCCGCGACGCGGCCGCGACGGCGACGGCGACCGAACCGACGCCAGGCGTCGACGACGAAGAGCGTCGACGTCCGACGAAGCGCACGTCGTTTCGGTCGGGCGACGCCGTGAGCGGGGATGCAGGAGGCGGAGGGGCGAGTGTCGCGCGCGCAGGCGAGAACGCGGCCGCGACCATGCGGCCGCACTCGCAGTCCACGCAGTCCACGCAACCGACGCAATCCACGCAACCCACGCAGCCGACGCAATCCACGCAACCCACGCAGCCGACGCAGCCGACACGCGCTCCCGTCCCCGAGCCTGAAGCGGTAGCGAAGGAGATTCTCGTCGACGACGGCATCGCTCCGGACGGGTATCGCAGTCCAGGAAAGGCCTGCGTGAAGCTTTCGAAGCGCGATCTGGTCTCCATGAGACGAGCGGCGACGAAGCTCTCCACGCGGTCGCCAGATTTTCTACGCGACGCGCTGAGCGAGACGGGCGTTTCCCTCGCCGAGAGCGTCGTGCCTCTGAACCCGGAGGACGGATCGCTGATGATGGATATCATCGCGGATGCGTCCGGATCCGATCGCGAGCGATTATTCGCGAACGTTCGCGACGTCGTAGACGCGGAAACGTCGGGATCACAGGGAATTAACGAGGTTTCCATGACGCAAGCGGCGACGCAGGAGTACGTCGCGCCGTCCGAGCTCACGGCGGCCACGTCCGCTGCCGTGGCGCGAATGGTCACGCAGACGTGTCACGAAGCGCTTGAACTTCACACTTCCGCGTCCGGGCTCGTGTCTTTCGGTCTTAAGCTCCTCAACGCAACCTCGGTCTGGGATTCGGAGACGTACAATCACATGGAAAAGACCGCAGCCGCGGGTGGGTTCAAACGCGGCGACCTCGTTGCGGAGTCAGTCGCGCTCGAGTTGTACCCGAAGGAACAGATGGGTTGGGAGAGAACGAAAAAAGAAGATGGAGACGATACGCCGAGCGATAATCGCGTTTTCGCCGCGTCAGTGGGGGAGATAGACGGTCACGGAAGCGACATCGGCGCGGCGGGGTGCGAGGCGATCGCGGAGGCTGCGTTGACGCCTCGACGCAGCTCGGACGGTCGATGGATTTTCAACGAGTGCTTGCGCAGCTTGACGCTCGGTAAAAACCCGCGCGTAGGGGACGCTGGTTGCTCCGCGGTCGCGAAAGCACTAGCCCCGCGACCAGTGCGTTCTTCGTTCATGTTCAACACGACGCTGACTGTGCTCGATCTGTCCAGCTGTGGCATAGGCTCCGCGGGCGCGGACGCTCTCGTCGACGCGTTGAAGATGGTGCCAGTCGAGGATGACTGGATTTTTCCTTCTAACATACGGGCGTTGAAACTGTCGGGAAATCAAATAGGAGCCAAAGGCGCGAAAGGCATCGCGAGTCTTCTCGGGCCGAAGATGAAAAGCGGATCGTGGAGCTTCAACCCTTCGCTCGCGTTGATCGATCTCTCGGACAATCCCGGGCTCGACGACTCTGTGGCGGAGGCTTTCGTTCAGGCGTTGAAGCCTCGAAAGCAAAAATCGCAAAAACGCGAGCGGGGCGACGCGATCGCGAAGCCGAGTTTTGCGATCAACCTCACGCTCTCAAAGCTCCGACTTTGCGGCCACGCGTTCCACGACGGCGTCAAGAAGATTACGGACTCGCTCGACGCGAAGAACAATGGCTCGGACGGTGCCGCGAAAGCGTCCACGACTGTTGTGTTCGAGCATCAAGGCTCGAGTTCAAACGCAGCCAACGTGGTGGTGGATAGTGAAGGCGACACGTACGAGATCGTCTTCCCCGTCGTTACCGGATCTGCAGCCGAGCGCCGCGATTTGTCCCTGTGGCACTGGCGAACGTGGATCACGCCGAAAAACGCGAGCAAAGATGATCCGACAGTGCCGTCGAAGGGTGCACCCGCGATGATGGATGTCCCAGGTTGGGTCAAGGACATGTCAGAAGATCATCACATAACCGGTTCCACGGTTCCTTGGAGCGTCGGCTTCGCTTTTCGAAACATGCTGCTCCATCGTTTCGACGGCGGCGACTTCCTTCTCGCAGAAGACCCGAGCGCGGTGTCCGCGGGTCTGCCGCAGTGGCTAGACGACGAATTGAGATGCGTCATTTGCACGGACATGTACGTGAACCCGCACGCCTTGAACGGCTGCGGGCACTTGTTCTGTCATGAGTGCGTCTCTACGTGGTTAAAGAAAAACAATCAGTGCCCGATATGCCGTCATAAGCTTCTAGTGCCGACCTCGAAGGCGCTCACGCCGTGTCACATGACGCAGGGACTGCTCGATCGATACGTCTTGCCGTATCTCCCGGCGAAGGATGTCGCGGCGCTGAGGGATCGCGCGAGGGAGCTGAGGGACAACGCCGCGGAGCGCTCTGCGGCCGAGGCCAGACAAGCGAACACGAGCGGCGGCGGTAGATCGAATACTGCGAACGCGGCGGCGGCGGCGGCTGCCGCGACGTTCGCCACCATGATCACCGGCGGGAGTGGTGGTGGTTCCATCATCAGGCTAGGAGGTGCGCCGCCAAATTTCCAGGCGTTTCAGCAGATGTTCAACTTGCACGCTCAGGCGACCGCGGCGGCGAGGCAAGGGAGGCAATCTGGTGGAGGCGCGAGTGCAAATCGTCGATCGTCGCAGCCTGAAGACTCCTCGCCGATTCAGCTGGACATTTCGCCTATGAACGAAGTGTCGGACACCGTGCAGTCGGTAACAGGTGTCCTTCGAAATCTCATGGAGAGCAGGGCGCTCTTCGCTCGCGTTATGGCTGCCGGTGCTTCGATGGCGGAGAACACGCCGGGCGATCCTACCAATGCGTCCGGTGCACCGACACGGCGCGTGGAGTGGAACGCGGTGAGCTCTAGCATCGACCGGGAGACGCTGTGCGCTCGTTGCAACGTCGCAATTCCGCCGCGTTTCTTACGCCTTCGACGCACGGAAACCCAGATTCCGAGAGGAGGGTCCCCAACGATGTCACGGGTGTTTTATCACGCGAACTTCGATTGCATCCGCGGGATGCACGACGAAATCCGCGCGGCAGATAACATCGACGGTTTGAGCGAGCTTTCCGATCAGGAGAGGAGAGTCATCACAGCGCTGCGTTCGGTCATCGCGGATCCCTCCGCGCCACTCTGCGGTCCAACCGCCTCTTGAAGACGCACTTGATTGAGCACACGAGGTCAACGACCATATAGCTATATTCTTTCGAATTACGGAATGCTAATCATTCATCTACGGACCGATTTCACACGATCGTAAATAATCACGCAGCGTTATCAAGCTGCACTAACCTCGCCTCGTACGACTCGTGGAACGCGTTGGCGCACCACTTGAACGGAGCCGCGATGTCTTTCCCCGGAGGCAGCGCAGACGTTTCCATGAAAACGAGCTGCCTCGACTCCGCCCAGCGCGTCGCCTCTTCCACGCTCACCCCCCGTCGACGCAACTTGCCTAATTTATCGTTCGCCATGTCGATCTCGTTCGAGGTAACCTCTCCGTCGCCGTCTGCGTCGTAGATCACCTGCCCGACGAGGTCGTACTTGTTCCCGACTAAAACGCCTCGTATCGCCTTCCCTTTGTTCGACGGCACCGCCTTCAGCGCTTCCAGGCACGATGCGCACTTATCGAAGCTCTCTCTGCTGCTCTGGTCGTATACCAAGATGACCATGTTCACGTTCTCGAGCAGGATCGGCATCATGTCGCTGAACATCTCGTGCCCGGAGACGTCGCACACGTACAGCTCCACGACTGCTTTCGTGCCTTCGATCGGAACCGGGGCGACGACGACGTCCATTCCACCCGTGAGCTTGTAGTTCTTCGGGAACAGTTTGCCCTTGCTGTGAAACATCTGCGTGAATGCGGTTTTGCCAACCGCGCGGTCACCTAAGGTGAGCCGTGGAGTGGTTTTACGTCAGCGACGAGAGGGAGCGAAGACGAGGATCTCTCTCTGCCGAACAACACCGTGACGAAGCGGGAGCGTCGAACGAACAATAAACCGAGGGACGACGCGCACCTAGGATGGCCACCTTGGCCCGGAGAGTGACAGACATGTTCTCTCTCTCGCCGAGCGACCCTATCGATGACGATGCGACGTCTCCGACCGTTTCGCTGAAGACGGCGGACGGGCGCGCGATGTCGGTTTGAACTACAACGTCGCTCCCCAACTTTCTTTCTTCCTCGAGAAACCGCCAGAGCCGCTGCCAAAAAAAGTTTGATAAAAATGTTTGATTTTCGAGACATTTTCTCCGATTTATTTCCCTCGATGGCGCCCGTCCAACAGCGCCTTCGGACGGCCTCGTCCTCTGTTAGTCTTGATTTTGCCGGGCGGGCGCTTTTCACTTCTCGGTGCGAAGACTTCCTCGAGAGCTTCGTCTGCGTCGAAGACCTCGCGGACACCTCGAGAGCGCGGCGAACACGAATAAGAGGTGCAGACCACGCACCTACCGCCGACGTCGATCGCGGCGCGATGTACGGCGAACCCGAGGACGACGACCTCGCCGCTGAAGAGCAGGCGTCATCTCTCAGGGCGTTCGAGAAGCATTACCAATCGGAGAACACGTGGGAGGACCTGGTCGAGGATGAGAGCGGCATGTTGAGGGTGACCACGGTGAGTGCTTGAGCTCCACCCACGCTCGCCGCCCGCTGAAGCCCGTATGGACGACCTGCCCTTGTGTTGTTGTCACAGAGCTAACTTTCGCGATCGCTCGGTTCTCTCCACTTCTTTCCTCAGGGCGACAAGGGCTACAGGGAAAAGCGCCGGAAGATCGCGCTCGCGGCTTCGAACTCGCACGTATGCAAGGGGATGATACGGTTCGTGTACGTCGTCCTCGACCTATCTCAAGCCGTCAACGAGGAAGACATGAGACCTTCGCGACTCGCGGTCATATCGTCGCTGATGTACAAGTTTTTCCGCGAGTTTTTCAACCAGAACCCGCTCAGCCAGCTCGGCCTCGTCGTGACGCGCAACGGAATCGCCGAACGCGTCACGGAGCTGAGTGGGAATCCAGAGACTCACATCGCGGCTTTGAAGGAAAACCTAGACGCCGCGGGTGACATGTCGATTCAAAATTCCCTCGAACAAGTTCACGCTTCGCTCGTGCAGTTGCCGATGTACGGTTCGAGGGAAGTCTTGTTCGTCGTCTCTGCGCTTTCGACGTGCGATCCAGGGAACGTGCACACCGCAATAGCTGCTGCTAAAAACGCAAAGATACGCGTGAGTGTCGTCTCCGTCGCTGCGGAGATGCATGTGTGCCGTCGAATGACGGAAGAGACGGGTGGGATTTTCGGCGTCGCGCAGTCCCAACACCACCTCGAGGAGCTTTTGATGGCGCACGCGCCGCCTCCACCTTTGAACGAAGAATCCACAAAGGTGTGTGCCTCCTCCACGGCGATGATATTTTTCCGAGTCTCGAGCACGTTCAACTTCATTAACTAACGCACTTCATTGTTTCCCAGCCGAGTCTTGTGGAGATGGGATTCCCTCAAAAGCGACCACTGGACAAAGACGCTTTCTTTTCAGGTAGAGGGGGAGACTACGTGTGTCCGAGGTGTAAATCAAGAGTCGAGGTAAACTCGATTTTTCATCTCACGTGCTGACGCGAAAACAAAAATAATTCTTTCTTTCGATTTCACTTTTCGCCTGAGCTGACCGAGACGAACGCTTGCTTTTGATCGCAGGAATTACCATCGCAGTGCACAGTCTGCAAATTGACCCTAGTTTCATCGGCACATCTCGCACGCTCATATCACCATTTATTCCCGGTTCCTCCTTTCACGGTGAGAATAAAAAAGTGTCTCTCTGGTTTCAAACGCGGCACAAAGTTGATCATATTTTCATCCTGAACGCAGGAAGGATTCGGCCTCGACGATGAAGGTAAAAGGCACACGTCGTGCTTCGCTTGCTACGTCGATTTTGAGGAAGGAAACGAGTCCACGAGCAACGAAAACGCGCCGTCAGTGTGCCCGAAATGTAAGAAGACGTTCTGCTTCGTGTGCGACGTGTACATACACGAAAAATTGCACAACTGTCCCGGTTGCGAGCTCGTAAAGTTTCTAGCGGAGGAAGGGCAGTGATACACAAGTAGCGAAAAATTAGAAGAACGCGCGATAAAATAGTATTATTGCAAATGGTCAACAAGCTCGCTAGATAGAAATTACAATTCTTCGTCGCTGCTGATGTAACTCCCCTGCGAGAGTAATGATTCAGTAAAATATGAAAAACGCCCTGGAAACATAACAACAAGCAAGTGCGGAGGGTGAAATGGTAAATGAAACAAACCTCGCCGTGTTTCGATGCTTTGCTAATTCCAAGACGTTTCTTTAAGGCAGTTATTCGATCGATTCGGCTCGTCAAGACCGTATGCGTCGCCACGCTCCTTGGAGAATACGCAGCCGAGCGACTGTCAAATAAATTACTTGAAGTTAGTCGAAATAGTTATCAAGATGGAAATGTAAAACTCACGTTGTAAAAGGAGAACCCGTATCTCTTCGACCTAACTGTTCCAGTTCACCATTCTGGGAATGCGATTACATTAGTCGCGTGACAAGATAAATTAAACGCGAGAGCGAACATACCCGCTTCTCAAGCCGTTCGCATTTTAGTTTGTAAACCTCAAGTTGTGATTGAACGTCTTTCACAGCATCCCTGCTGGAATCGCGTGAATTTTCCGGATAGGATATCGACTGATGCTCAATCTGCCACTGCAAATGCGCGACTCTTTCGACCGCATCGCGGGTGCTCCTCATGAGCTCCTCGTTCAGCGCTTTAAGCTTGTCGACCTCGGACTTTCTCGACGAGGACGGCGTCTTTTTTGAAGGTGTCGGGCTAACTTTTGCACTCGTGTCTTGAATATAGTCAAGAAGAGCCTGATTATCCCTCTCGACCTCTTCGCAGCGTTCCTGCAAAAAAAGAAATGGTGTTCATTCATACGAGGAAGTTTGGATGAACAGTGGCAAACATGCAACGCGTCGCGCGATGGGATATGAATTCGAAGATTAAGTTCGTCCTACCAAAAGAACACTCTCTGCTTTTTCTTGATCCCTAAATTCTTCCTCGGCTCGCTGTGCTCTCAATTCTGCGTTTTGTAATTTCGCCTCAACTTGGGTCTTTGCGTCCATTTCTCTCTGCGCGTGGATGAATTTGTTTTAAGTCAACGACGCGGCGTGACTCGGAAAAAAAGGTTCCCACCTTCAGAGCGAGTTCGGCGCTTTCTAACATTCGGCGCGTTCGCAACGATTCCAACAATGCTCCACCGTCCGCTAATCCTAAAGTCTTCGCTTCGACGTCGAGTGCTTCTTCGACCTCCTGTTGACGATAAATAAATCAGAAATTTCGACGGAACCAAGACCAAAATAAATAATTCGCCGGCAGAAACGCTCAGCTCAGCTCTCGGCTAGGAAATAAAATTAGAGATGATTTGCCGACCTGTAACGCGCTGTGTAACTTCAAATTTTTGCCCTCGATCGATGAAAGCGCCTCGAGGAGCGATTCCTCGCTGAATTTGCTTTTAACTTTACTCGAGTTGAAAGCCGGACTTCTCCTTTCCGCCCCCGGTATTTTGCTTTGAATTTTCCTTTCAAGCTTACCGACGTATTCTCGTAATTCTGTCCTTTGATTTTCAGACTTTTGCAGGTCGAGCGACATTTTATTCAGCTGCGGGGTGGGTGAGCGAGCGGGAAGAAGGTTGTGAGTGTCGGAGTCACCATAGACGTCGTGGTGCCGCTGTTCCTTTCGAATATGGGCACTAAATAGACAGACACGCACCCTCAACCGCATGGAAGCGACCTGCTTCTCGCGCGCTTCCTGAGCGTGGCGCGCCTTGCGCTCCATCACGATGGCTTCGGCAGCGCGCTCCTCGGCGGCGACGGCGCGTTTCTCCATCTGTCGACGCGACGAGAGAGTCAGGGTCGGTAAACGTTTATTTCGCGAAAGGTAACCGGCGCGACCGAGCGCGGGTGCTGATTGACGATAGACCTCATACCTTCTTGAACTGGTCTTGCGCTTTGCGCGTCTCGTTTTTGCACTGCGCGATCGCGGAAACTTGCGCGGTGATGGCGGAGGGAGTTTTCCTCTGGTGATGATGATGATGGTGAAGACGGGAAGCTCTCGTCAAGGCGTCCACGGGGGAGGACGACGATACTCTCGGTGACGCGACGATCGCTGCTTCGTCGAGCTTCGCTTCGAGGAGCTGCTGGTAATGGCGTCCCCACGCGGTCCTGGAGAGCGTGAGTAGGGCGGGCGGGACTCGTCAGACTCAAATGTGTTTGTCGGGCGCGGGAAACAACAACGAAGCCGCCGGCGGGTCGAGCGTCCCATCACGCACATGTTCGAGTCGTTGGAGTAATCGTGCGTCATCAGCGTGTCGGCACCGTACATGCGCTCTCTCATGTGCTCTGTCGCGGTGCACCGCAGAGGTGGGTGCGCACACGGAGTGAGGAGGGGCTTTACGTCCTCCGCGATGTTTGATTTTTCCTTCCTTTTTTCTGCAATTTTCGAGAGCAGCATTCGGACTGTTGGACACTTTGGAGATCGCGAAGTTTCCTCCCGAGTTCCTCAGAGGCGCTGGCGCCAGGTGGGGGGGAGAGCGCGTCCTTCGTCGTCGACACGCGCGGCGCTGTGATGCGGCGAGTTCTTCATCATGCCGTACTCGCGCTGTGCGCGCTCGCGTGCGCCGCGTCCGAAGCATCCGGCGCACGCGACCTCGACGACGAAACGACCTCGGCACCCGTGAAAATCTTCGTCGTGAGCGTCCTCGACGATCCAGTTGGCCAGGCGAGACTCGCCAGACTTCGCTCGTCCCTCTCGAGCGTGGCATTCGAGGTCGTACCCGCCGTGGACGTCAGGAAGACGCCCGAGCGCGAGCTGAGAGACATCCGAAGACGCGTGGACGGCCGACGCTTCGAGGAAATCAATCGACGACGAGTCTCGCTCGCGGAAGTTGGATGCTCGCTGTCGCACCTACGCGCGTATGAAACGATGCTCGAATCGAATCACGATGCCGCGATCTTCCTGGAAGACGACGCGATTCCGATGAACGGCGCCTTGGATGATTTCACGGCATGGTACGAAACCCTACCTAAGGACTGGGCGGTCGTGCGTTTGGACCACCGCGCGCGGCACTGGGCCTGTCACTCACCCGGCGCCGGTGAAGCGTGCGAGAACGCACTGAAACCTGTCGTCGTCGACCCGTCGTCGCCGCGGGCGCACGCGCGGTCGTTCTCGTACGTGAACGATACGTCCATGTCGCAAATTTACGGATCGTACGCTTACCTCGCGAGCAGAGAGACGGTCGAACATTGGCTTTGGCACGCGTACCCAGTCGCGGTCACGTCCGACCGTCTCATACAGAGGACTCCGCCGGGGAAAAAGCAGCTGCTCGTTCACCCGCCACCTTTCGGTCACGACGACGAGCAAAAAGACGAGGATTCGATGATGTGGGACCGGATGGCGACGTTCATGAGTGGAGAGGGCGGCGAGGTCGATAATCTCGCTGGCAGTCATCTTATATGCGGCGTCGACGTCAAGACGGGTGCGGGGGGCACGTTTAAGTTCAGGGTGTCATCCTCCGAAGACGTGATCGAAAAGGTGCTGGCATTCGGGAGAGAACACGGTATCCAAGAAAGCGAGTTAGAGAGAATTCTATTGCCTGAAGTGGCGCCGTGCTTGAGAGCGAACCAAGCGAAACAGAAGGAGGATGACGGGAAAGATAGCGACATAGAAGAAGCTCAAAAGGATGAGCTCTGATTTCAGTTGCCGCGTGCACTGGTCTACATTTTCCTACCAACTAGAATCGCAATCCTTTCTTTGCCGTAGAAGCGGCGGTCACGCTCGTCATCGTGGCGATTTGACTGTTGTGAAGCTCACGGCATTCTTCTAGAATCGCGCGCTGAGTCGCGCGCGGGATGTCTTTCCTCGCCGCGAGCATACGCTCGGCGGGTTCCAGGCCGAGTTCTGGCATGGACTGCACTAATATTCCATATGCGAGCACGAAAGACTCCGCGTCATCCGCCGCTGCGACGTCGCGTATGTCAGCGAGGCGTTGAAGCCATGGATCGACAATCTTGTACGGCAAGTAGTCCCCGAAGCACTCCCGGAGAACATCTTCATCTGCTGCCATGCGATCAACAGTTCCCGGGCGAATAACTTGTAAGTGTCGCATGCACGCGTCGATGATGATCTTCACGACGCGAGTGAGCACAGCCTCGCACACCATAGGAGCCAAATTGCGCGTGACGTACTGCTCTACATCTCCGAGATAATCCACGATCGTAGCCACGAGCGTTTCCGTGACTTCGCCTTCGATCCACGCGCCGCCTCCGGTCTTGTCCACGACGAAGAGTTGCGCAAACAAGGCGACGACGCTCGGATCCGTGACGACTGCCGCGGAAGCCGCGGAGGCGCAGTGTTCCGCGTTGCTCATGAACGCGTCGAGTGCGGGTCGAATGATACTAGTCTCCCCGCCGGAAGCAGATCCTTTATTCGCTAGTGTCACCATCGCGTCAGTCGATCCAAGCGCTTTGACGAGAGAAGACTCCATTTCGGACGCAAGACGATGGCATCTCGATGCATCGTTCACCCCGGCGAGTAGGACGTTGTATTCCACCGTCTTCGCCGCCGCGAGCGCGGCTCTTTCTTGCGTCGTCAGACCCATCGTGGCAGCCGTCGACGATGGCCTCCTAAAGTGCACGGGTGATGATAGAGACGTGACCGTGGACGAAGATGTCGCGGCTGCGCCGCCAAGGCGCTTGTGCTGTTGCGCGGCGAAATCCGCCAGGATCGACGCGATCGCAACCGCGGCGGCGGGGACGAGCTGAGGCCCACCGCCTACCGCGACTTCGAGCTGCTCGTTCAGCAGACGGAAAAATTCGACATCGCTCGCGGTCCACAGAGATCCATCATCCGCGGCCTTCAGGGGCTGTGACGCGGTCATGCGATGGAGATTCACGGACCATGTGTGCACGGTTTGCGCCATCCGCGAAGTGTACACGTCGACCAAGTCAACCAGGCGAGCAGGATACGTCATCGTTTCGTCATCGTCCTCTGAGACTCCCGGGGATTCCGGTCCATCGTTTCGCACGATACCTTCAGCGTTGCGGTGAACAACATCGATCATTTTAGTCCCTTCTACTTCCTTCTCATCGACCGTCTCAATAGCCGCCGCCGCGTTTCCGGCGCCGGTTGCCAGAAAAGACTCGAGGGAAAGCACCGAAGGTTCGCCGCTTCCATCAGCGCCTCCAGGGCTGTCAAATGCGTTTTTTCCGCGTCCAGTTTTCCCGGGCGGCGGCGGTCCCCCGGTCTTCATCACAGTAGGCGGCACCGCAGGCACGGAGGGAGGCGGGGTTGATACCCCCTTTGGGGTTCCGGGCGGCTCCGACGGCGCGACCTCGACATCCACCCCCAACGCTTCCATGGCCTCTGCGTAAGACTGATACCAATTCAGGACGACGATGATGTCCGCGTTTGACAAGTCCCTAGCCACTGCGACGAGTTTATCGATCAGTTTCGAGACGTGTCGGTGCCACGCCGGGGCCATGACGCTCTCGAAAATGCGATACTTCGGAGGAAACGCGGGGACAGCGTAGTCAAACGCATCCGTGAGTTGCTGCATCAGAACGTTCATGTTCTCCAAGACCATCGGGACGTCCAACGGTCCTCCTCCGACGTCGACGTCGCCCATGAGGCTCTCCACCGTCATAGTAAATCGTTCCTCTACCGCATCTCTGACTTCTCGCAACATTCGTTTCTTGTACTCTTTCCCTGGCGCGGCGGCGGGCGCGGGTTTGTCGTTTTTTTCCTCGTCTCCGTCGCCGCCGTTTCTGTTTTTTTCCGCGTCCTCCTTCGCCTGCGCGGCGAGCTCGGCGTCGAGCTGTTCCTGCCCTTCCACGACTCTGCACGCGCGAACGAGCGCCTTACTGCCTCCTCTGCCCGCGAACAACGAACTGTGCACGGTTCTCCACAAGATCGCCTCGAACTTTTCGATCGCTTCGTCGATCGCGGCGAAGTGCGTCGCCGCCGGTCTCGACGCCGCTCGCGACACGCCGCCGTGGCTTAAACCCTGGGGCTGCCGTCTCGCGGCTTCGAGGGCGACGCGCGCGGGTTGAGCGCTCGTCGCGAGGGTGGTGAGTTCCTCCCAGCACGCGAAGAGATTATTTTCGTCGTTCAGCATCTCGATCGCCTTCGCGGCTTGTTCCGGCAAGGCGATGATCGCCTTCGCGTCGTCGATCGTTCGTTTCAGATTAACGCGCATCACGGAGAGGTCGCGAAGCAACTCGCGCCGGCTCGAGAGCTCGTCGTTTTCTTGTTCCTTGCACAGCGCCTCTATCCTCGCGATGTTCGCCTGCGTCTGTTCCACGGCCGCGCGCGCGGTGTGAAGCGCCTCGACGCCGGTTCTCACGCCCTCGACGGACGCTTCTAAACTCGCCGCGAGCTCTTGCTCGGCTTTGTACAGCTTCGCCGCGACCTGCTCGCGCAGCTCCGGGAGTCTCGCGAGGTCTTCAGGGCGCGACAGCATCTTCGCGAGCCGTCGTTTCGCTTCCTCTTTCGCCGCGTCGACCTCCGCCTGCCACGGCAGCGGCGAGCCGTCCTCGCCGCCGTCTCGCTTCCCCGGGAAAGTTGAAGTTGACGACGACGACGGCGGCGTCGCGTCGTCCGCCGCAGCCGCCTTCGCGCGCGCTGATACCGCATCCTCGCCGCCGCCGCCGGCTTGTTCGCGCGTCATCGACGAGCTGCGAGCGGCACGCGGGTGGGCTCTCGCCTGCCCCGCCGCCGCGACCGCGCGCGAATCTGACTAGCCTGCACGTCTGGAGGCACGGCATCGGCACCCTGCCCTGCTCGGGTCAGCTCGATTTTGAAGGGACGTCGACCGACCGGAAAAACTCGGCTTGCGAATCATCTGCATTAACGACGACCGACCCCGGGGCCTGCCCGAGGCCGCTACATCAACCAGCGCGTTGATATCGTAACAGCGACTGATACGGAGATCGTACCAGCGCGCGCGTGTGTGAAACGCGGTTACAACAGACTCCCGCTTCTAGTCTCCCTCGAGGAGGAAACTCGCGCACTCGGATTGGCAATCAGCTTTTGAGAGTTCAAAGCCACAGCAACGCGAGCGTCGATAACTTAGCCATCCATCGACGGAGTCGACAACAGACAGACACACGAATTCTGCACACAGGGAATCAGATCTGGACCCTGCGCAGTAGTGTGAACACCCGTATAGCGTCATGAGGCCCCAGGGAGAAGGCGTCCCCATCCCAAGGTGTGTACCCGCGCGCGCGGTCGCCGCCGTTTCCGCCACTCCCCAAAGCGAGACGTCGGCGTCAATTTCGAACCCGTCTTCCTCCGCGTCTCGACACGTCACGTGGTGAGGTATCCATCGATCACCCGCCCGAGGCGACGTATCTCAGTGCTCGCGACTGACCATCTCCGTGAATCGTCGCTCTCGTTACACTCGCAGGGATGGGGCACCGCCTAGACAGGGTGGGCTTCGAGACGAACACAGAGACCGAGACAGGGACGGGCACCACAGACAGAGACATAGAGACAGGCACGATAGACACCGTGACAGGGCACCTGGAGGGTATCGACCTTCCGGTCTTCCGAGCGATAGGAAAGGACAAAAGCTCCCTCTGCTGACGCGCCTGAAGATGAGATTCAAATCGAAGAAAGGTACGCGCTTCGCTTGTTGGGTCTCGCCGCGACGCGCCTTTTTCGCTCGCCCACACGCGTTCTTCCCTCGTCGTCGTCCTCGCGCTGTCGCTGAGCGCATCCATCTTCTTTTCAATGATAACAGGAGGCGTACTGCCACAGTTCAAAGGAGGCGGATCAGGCGGAATAGGGCGTCGAAAGAAGAGCGCCTCCCAGCTCACGGCACATTTTTTTGTAGGGTTGCTTCCTCGCCAGCTACCAGCGGGAGTCCTTCTGAAAACCTTTTCTTTGTCGTTCGCGCCGATTTTTTTTCCTTACTGACGTTTGCACGTGCGGTGTCGATGTGGACCTCACTCTCAGGGCATGGTATTCCTTATCGTGTTTCACGCCGCCTTGGTGATTTGGGCGAGTACGCTCGCTACCAGTTTCCTTTATAGGGTTGACTTATCCTCGGAGAGCGTGAAGGTGAACAACGCCTTGGAGGTATTTGGAGAAAGGGATATGGATCCATCGCAACTCATGGATGGATCCAGCGAATCGTCCACGCGTCAGGCGCACGTGCGCATAGGAAGCCGCACGAGTGTGAACGGAACATCGAAGGCCGACGAGGTTCTGGAATTCGGCACGTACAGAGGAGACCAGTTCATCCCAAAGAGCTCGTTGCGTTCAGAAGGCGACGGCGCGTTAGAGGTCGTGACCACTAGATTATCCCTCGCTCCGACTGGTGGGAACGTTGGCGTTGGTACGCAAGAACCTACCGCTAAATTTGACGTCAATGGAGGCGCCGTTATTCGAGGCAACGCGACCATCGGCGGGAATAATCAGTCATCGCTCCTCAAAATCGATTCGCAAGGAACGCAAACGACTGGATTTCAGCTAGGTCCTGAACCAACCATCGAAGCTTCAAACTCTTCTACTTCCCGCAGGCTGCTGCAGGCTTCAAATTCAACGAATAGCACGACGAATACTTCTAGATTCAACAAGAAAAGTTTCGGCGTATATAGCCTAGTCGGGGGGGAGCAGGTTGTGGTCAAACGTGGAAACGACACCGTTCTGCAATTTGACAAAAACGAAGACACGGAGATCGCCGCGCAGAACAACGTCGTGGTCCGAGCTCATAAAGGGGATATCTCGCTGATATCAGGGAACGGTAAGATCCATATTCACGGCGCGATCACCCTCGGGGGGAGCGACTTGACAGGAACCATCGCGGACTCGTCGGATACCCCTGGTGCAGGGGCGTTTAATTTGCTATCCGCGTTAAGCGTGGTGAATGGCACAGTGAAGATTGCCTCACCGAATATCGTGCACGAGGGAGCTACCGTATTCAACGGGAGCTTCACCACAGGTAATGGTACTATACAACTTGGCAACGCCTGGGAGGATGACATCGAGTTCCGCGGTACGATTAAAGGGCGCACCGCATTTTCTTTCGGGGGCGCCGTGGACGACGCAAGAAAAATTTCAGTCGTGGTGGACGAGCCCACGTCCGCCTGGCGAACGATTGTCCTTCCGGATGCGAGTGGGCGCTTCGTAGTTTCTGCCCAAGCGCCATTGTCAGTCGACTCGAGTGGAGGGGTTCAACTGAATCAGTCAGCCATAACCCGCGTTGGTGCGTTGGTGTCGGGCTCGATCCTTCCTTCATTTGGGGACATTGACATCGGAAGCAGTTCATTGACAGCCGGGAATCTCACGTTGTATGAAGACAACATCATCATGACGAAAGCAGTAGGAAAGCTGATACATACCGGGAGCACCGGTTTCATTCTTACCAGTCAAAACGGCTACGTGGACATCAAAACTGGAGCTGCACCTGCAGGATCCTCGGGTTCCCTGAGTATATCCACCGGAGATGCCGTTGGCGGCGCCGGAGGTGCGATAAGCTTAGCAGTGGGCAAAGGCAACACCGGCACAGGTGGGGGCATCGCGATGACCGCGGGCGAGTCCACTACGGCTGCTGGAGGCAACATTGGTGTGACCGCGGGTAAAGGCTCGACGACCGGCGGCGGCGTGAGTGTCACTGGCGGCGAGGGAGTCACGTCCACAGGCGGCGGCGTCACCATACTGAGCGGCGCCGGCACGGCGACATCGAGCGGCGCCGTGAGCGTGAAGTCTGCAAACGCCGGCACGAGCGGCGTGAGCGGCTCAATGACTTTGGCGACCGGGTCGACGGTTGCTGGAGTGTCGGGAGCGTTCAAGATTGACACGGGCAGCACTACCGCCGGCGGCAACTCGGGGTCTGTTGCCGTGACC